>Ga0134128_10000555_pt1 | contig 51550 bp, 42 predicted proteins | sample KB31754_FD_96462 | JGI IMG/M metagenome (GOLD analysis project Ga0134128, IMG submission 96462) | Terrestrial soil microbial communities with excess Nitrogen fertilizer from Kellogg Biological Station, Michigan, USA - KB3-175-4 | ecosystem: Environmental > Terrestrial > Soil > Unclassified ... | reverse complement strand
GCATCGTGCTGCGCGGCGTCTGGGACGCCGAGGAGGAGGCGCGCTGGGTCGGCGACGAGATCGAGGCACGCCAGCGGCGCGGCGAGAGGCTGGCCGAGATCGCCATTCTGGTGCGTGCCTCCTTCCAGACCCGCGAATTCGAAGAGCGGTTCATTACCCTGGGCCTGCCTTATCGCGTCATCGGCGGTCCGCGCTTCTACGAGCGGCAGGAGATCCGCGACGCCCTGGCTTATCTCCGCCTCGTCCATCAGCCGGCCGACGATCTCGCCTTCGAGCGGATCATCAATGTGCCGCGGCGCGGCATCGGCGACGTCACGCTTCAGGCGCTGCACGCGCTTGGCCGGGCGGAGCGCCTGCCGCTCACCGCGGCGGCGGAGCGGCTCATCGAGACCGACGAGCTGAAACCGGCGGCACGCCGGGCGCTGCGCGATTTCCTGACCGCGCTCGCCCGCTGGCGCGGGCTCGCCGGCACCATGCTGCACACCGATCTTGCCAAGCAAGTGCTCGACGAATCCGGCTACACCGCGATGTGGCAGGCGGACAAATCGCCGGAGGCCCCTGGCCGGCTCGACAATCTGAAGGAACTGGTCGCCGCGATGGCCGAGTTCGACAATCTCGCAGGCTTCCTCGAGCATGTGAGCTTGGTGATGGAGAACACTGCCGCGGCATCCGGCGACATGGTCAGCATGATGACCCTCCACGGCGCCAAAGGGCTCGAATTCGACACGGTCTTCCTGCCGGGCTGGGAGGAAGGCCTCTTCCCCAATCAGCGCGCCATGGAGGATACCGGCCGTGCCGGGCTCGAGGAGGAACGGCGGCTCGCCTATGTCGGGCTTACTCGCGCGCGGCGTCGCGCTTATGTCTGCTACGCGGCGAATCGCCGTCTCTACGGTCAATGGCAGCCGACGCTGCCGTCGCGCTTCATTGCGGAGCTGCCGACCGAGCATCTGGAGGTGGTGGCCGATCCCGGGCTCTATCCCCGCGCCGCCGCCCTGGGCGGCGAGGACTGGTCGCCCGGCCAGCGCTTCGCGCCGCGGCCCGATGCGACGCGATTGGGTCCGCTCGGTCGCCGCGCGCCGCTGATCGAGGGCAGGCCGGGGCCGCCCGCCGGACGCGAGCTCCGACGGATGGGTGGTTTCGCGGCCGGCGATCGAGTCTTCCACCAGAAATTCGGCTATGGCATCGTGCGCGCGGTCGAGGACAACAAGCTTTCGATCCGTTTCGACAAGGCCGGCGACAAAATGGTGATGGACGCTTTCGTGGAGAAGGCGACGTGAGCGCCGCCGCGTCTTTCGCGCGCGACTATGCCGAGGCGCGGGGTAAATTCGCCGAGGCGGCGCGCGCCGCCGGCGCGCGGCTCGCGAGCTACGCGCATGAGCGGGTGAAAGGTCCGGGCGGCGAGACGATCGCCACCGACATCGCCTGGCTCGGGCCCAAGGAGGCAACGCGCGTGCTGGTCACCGTCTCGGCAACGCACGGCGTCGAGGGCTTCTGCGGCGCCGGCGTGCAGACCGGCAGCTTCCGCGCAGGCATCGCCGGCGAGCTGCCGCCCGATACGGCGCTCCTCGCCATTCACGCCGTCAATCCCTATGGCTTTGCCTGGCTTCGGCGTGTGACCGAGGAGAATGTCGACCTCAACCGCAATTTCCTCGACCATGCGCAGCCGCTGCCCAGCAACGACGGCTATGTCGAGCTGGCCGAGGCGCTGGCTCCGACCGAATGGAGCATGGAGGCGCAGCGGCGGACGCGGGCGGCGCTAGAAGAGTATGGCCGGCGGCATGGCGCGGCTTTGCTGCAGCGGGCGATCACCGGCGGCCAGTACACGCATCCCGACGGCCTCTTCTATGGCGGCGCCGGCCCGACCGAAGCGCGCCGCACGCTCGAGCGCATCGCGCGCGAGCAGCTTTCGCGCGCCCGCCGGCTCGCTGTCATCGACTATCACACCGGCCTCGGCCCCTACGGCCATGGCGAGAAGATCGTCATTCATCCGCCGGCGAGCGCGGGGCTCGCCCGGGCGCGCGCGTGGTATGGCGACGCCATCACGTCGACCTCGCTCGGCACCTCGACGTCGTCGGATGTGGTGGGCGACCTGCTGACCGGCCTCGAGCGCGCGCTGCCCGGCGCCGAAGTCACCGGCATGGCGCTCGAATACGGCGTGCGCCCGCTCGACGAATCGATCGATGCGGTGCGCGCCGACAACTGGCTGCACCATCACGGCAGCCTCGACAGTCCTCAGGGCCGGGCCATCAAGGTGCAGATCCGCGCCGCCTTCTACGGCGATGCCGATGATTGGAAGGAGATGGTGTTCGCGCAGGCGATGGATGCACAGCGCCGCGCGCTCAGCGGGCTCCGCGGATGAAGGAGTGCCGCATCTGAGCGGGCAGCATCATGCCGGCGCGACGGTCTGGCGCGTGTCGATGACCGCGAGCGATGTCGAAAGCGCCACCCTCCTCGCCGCGGCGCTCGAAGCGCAATGCGACGCGGTGAGCAGCTTCGAGGCCGAGCCGGGTGACGCCTGGCGCGTCGAAGGCTTCGCCGCCGTGCGGCCCGAGCGGGGCCCGATCGAGGCGAGCCTCGATCTCGCCTGGGCGGGGCGCGCCGGCGCGCCGCCGCAGCTCGTCATCGAGAAGCTGGCGCCGCGCGACTGGCTTGCCGAGAACCAGGCGAGCTTTCCGCCGCTGCGCGCCGGGCGCTATTTCATCCACGCCTCGCATTGGCGCGGAACGCCCCCGGCAGGAGCGATCACGCTGGTCATCGACGCTGCGACCGCTTTCGGCAGCGGCGAGCATGCGACGACGCGCAGCTGCCTCATCGCTCTCGACGCGCTGGCCCGGCGCGGGCGCCGCCGCGCGGTTCTCGATGTCGGCACCGGTACCGGCATCCTCGCCATGGCCGCGGCCAAGACCTGGCGCGGCAAAGTAGTGGCGCGCGACATCGACGCCGAGTCGGTGCGCGTCGCGGCGCGCAACGCAGCGGCGAACGGCGTCGCGGCGCTGATCGATCTTTGCCGCGCCCCAGGCTATCGCGGGCTTGGTGCGACGCCGCGCTTCAATCTCGTCTTTGCCAACATCCTGGCGCGGCCGCTGATGGCGATGGCCGGAGACCTGGCGCGTGTTCTGGCGCCGGGCGGCATCGCCGTGCTCTCGGGCCTGATCGCGCGGCAGGAGCGCGCCGTGCTCGCACCCCATCGGGTGCGCCATCTCCGGCTGCTGCGGCGAATCCGCCTCGGGGACTGGCACACGCTAGTGCTGGCACGCGATAGTTCGGAACCCACCACGCCACGCGAGGATCAATGACAACGCTGCAAGCCCTGGTGATCGCCGTCCTGCAGGGTGTGACCGAGCTCTTTCCCGTGAGCAGCCTCGGCCATGCGGTGATCCTGCCGAAGCTCTTCGGCTGGACGATCGACCAGCACAGCCCCGCCTTCCTGCCTTTCCTGGTCGTGCTCCATCTCGGCACGGCGACGGCGCTGCTGCTCTATTTCTGGCGCGACTGGGTCGGACTGGCGCTCGCCTTCTTCGGCCAGGGACCGGTGGCAGAGCGGAAGGCGCAATGGCGCCTGCTCTGGCTCATCATCCTCGCGACCATTCCCGCGGTGATCCTCGGCTTCCTCTTCGAGAAGTTCTTCCGCAACCTCTTCGGCTCGCCCGCCGTCGCTGCGTTCTTCCTCATGGTCAACGGCGGACTGCTCTTCGCCGCCGAGCGCCTGCGCCGCCAGGGCGGTACCAAGCTCCTCGGTGAAATGAGCTGGCGGCAGGCGCTCCTCATCGGCCTCTGGCAGAGCACCGCGCTCATCCCCGGCATCTCGCGCTCCGGCGCTACCATGGTGGGCGGGCTCCTCATCGGCTTCCAGCACCGCGAGGCGGCGCATTTCTCCTTCCTCATCGCCACGCCGATCATCTTCGGCGCCGCGGTGCTCGAAGTGCCGCATCTCTTTCAGCCCGGCGTCGCCGCGGTCTTCGGCCCGGCGGTCTGGATGGCCGGCGTCGTCGCCGGTGTCACCGCCTGGCTCAGCACTGCCTTCCTGATGCGCTATTTCCGCCGCCACGATTTCGAGGCGCTCGACCCCTTCGCCTATTACTGCTGGGCCGCCGGCCTGGTCGCGCTGGCGCTGCTGCTGTTTGTGGTATGATCGGCGCAAGAGCGGGGCGGCAAGCCTCGCAAGCGGAGGAGATGCCCATGCCGAAGCTGCGCCATATCGCGCTCGCCACCAACGACCCGGTCAAGACGGCCGAGTTCTACAAGCAGGCCTTCGGCTTCAAGGAGGTCGGCCGCGTCGGCAACCCGGATAATCCCAAGGCGATCGCCTGGGGCTTCTATCTGAGCGACGGCACGCTCAACCTCGCCGTGCTCAAGTTCCAGAACATCGACCAGCTCGGCCGCGGCCTCGACTATGTCGGCATCCATCATTTCGGCGTGCTGGTCGACGATCTCCCCGCTTACGCCGAAAAGCTCGAGGCGCTGGGCGCGCCCTGCATCATGAAGCAGGACGCGCACACCGCTAATTCCTTTTACGAGACCAAGTTCCGCGGTCCCGATGGTGTCGTCTTCGACGTCTCCGAACATCCCTGGGTCGGCGCGGCGCCGGCCGATGTCGCCGAGATCGAGGTCAAGGAGACCGAGCCGGCGGAGTAAGCAGCCGAGGCTCAGGGCGCTTCGACCACACCCGCATCATGCGCATAGAGCCAGGCCGTGGCGGCGATCGAGCGGTCGCCGCGGAGCGCCATCTCGGCGTCGCGCGCCTGCTGCTCGGCCCCGTCGGGCAAGTGGAAGCGCGTCTTGTTGAGCCGCGACAGCTCCTGCAACCGGGTTGCCCGCGGCAGGCGCAGCTTCTCGTAGAGCAGCAGGGCCTCCTCGGCGCGCTCGGGTCCGAGCGTCGAGAGGCAGGCGGCGAGGCAGGCGCCGTCCTCGATCGCCTGGGCGGCGCCCTGCGCCATGAAGGGCAGCATGGCGTGGCAGGCATCGCCGAGCAGCGTCACGCGGCCTTGCGTCCAGCGCGGCAGCGGCAGGCGATCGAAGAGCGCCCAGATGAAGGTCTCGTCCACCGCCTCGATGATATGGCGTACCTGCTCGTGCCAGCCGGCAAAGGCCTGCAGCAGATCGGCCTTCTCGCCGCGATCGGTCCAGGATTCCCGCGCCCAGCCGTCGCGCTCGATGACGCCGACGAAATTGACGAAGCGGCCGCCCGCGACGAAGTAGTGGACGAAATGCCGGCCCGGTCCCATCCAGTTAGCCGAGACGATCTCAAGGCCGAGCCGCGCCAGCCGCTCCACCGGCACCAGCCCGCGATAGGCGATGCAGCCGGTGAAGCGCGGCGCCTCGGGGCCGAAGAGCGCGCCGCGCACCGCGGAATGGATGCCGTCGGCGCCGATCAGGAGATCGGCCTCGATCTCGGCCCCGTTCTCGAAACGCGCGCGAACGCGTCCTTCCACCTGGTCGAGCGCGGCGAGGCGATGGCGAAAATGGACACGCTCGCCCGGCCACTCGCTCGCCAGCACTGCCAGCAGATCGGCGCGATGGAAATGATAGTAGGGCGCGCCATAGGCTGCCTCGATCTCCTCGCCGAGCGGTGCGCGCTGCAAGGTCCGGCCGTCGTCCCAGCGCCGCTGGTGGACGGCAACCGGCCGCACCGCGTCGCGTGCCAGCCGGCCGGACGGCACGATGCGCTGCAACAGCTGCGAGGCGTTGGGGCCGATCTGGATGCCGGCGCCGATCTCGCCGAAGCGCGCCGCCTGCTCGTAAACCTCGACCTCGAAGCCGGCGTGCCGCAGCGACAGCGCAGCGGCCATGCCGCCGAGCCCGGCGCCGATGATGGCGATGGAGAGTGGCCGCTTGCTCATCCCGGCGCCGCCCGCCGCAGCGCGTCGAGCGCGCCGTCGATTGCCGCCGCCGGCGTGCCGGTGAGGCGGAGCGCGGCGGCGCCCATCTGCAGGCCCGGCTCCAGTGCCTCGAGGATCACCGCATTGGCGCCCGCCTGCTCGAGGCGGCGCGCATGGGCGGCGTCGCGGCTGCGGGCGATGATGTGGAGATCGGGATGTCTGTGGCGCAGCACGGCGACGACGCGCTCGGCGGCGTCCGGCTGATCGATGGTAATGATCGCCGCTCGTGCGCGCTCGATGCCGGCAGCGCTCAGCAGCTCGGCGCGGCTCGCATCGCCGTAATAGACCGGGCGGCCGCCGCGGCGGCTCTCCTCGACCAGCGGCACGCTCTGCTCGATCGCGACATAGGGGAGCTGCTGGCCGGCCAGCATCTGGCCGACGATCTGGCCGATGCGGCCGAACCCGGCGATGATCACATGGTCCGTGAGATCGCCGGCCTCTTCCGCCATCAGCGCCGCCTCCGGCGCGCGATGCGATTGCAGCGCCGCGCCGGCGCGGCGCCCGAGCATCGCCATCAGCGGCGTGGTCGCCAGCGTCAGCGCCACGGTGGCGATGAGAATATGCGCGAGATCGTCGTCGATCAGGCCGAGGCCGCGCGCGATGCCGAGGATGACGAAAGCGAACTCGCCGCATTGCGACAGCAGCAGCCCGGCGCGGACCGCAAGCGGCGCGCCCAGGCGGAAGAGGCGCGCGAGCGCCCACAGGATCGCCGGCTTGCCCGCGAGGAGCACGATCGAGAGGCCGAGCACCACGTGCCAATGAAGCAGCACGAAATGCGTGTCGATCAGCATGCCGATGGTGATGAAGAAGAGCCCGAGAAAAAGTCCGCGCACCGGCAGGATGTCGGCCTCGACCTGATGGCGGTATTCGGTCTCGGCGAGGAGCAGCCCTGCCAGGAAGGCGCCGAGCGCCATCGACATGCCGGCCTGCGCTGTCGCCCAGCCGAGGCCGAGCACGACCAGCAGGTTGGTGGCGGCGAAGGTCTCGCGGATGCGCGTCGTCGCGCTCAAGCGGAAGAGCGGACGCAGCACGAGCCGTCCGATCAGCAGGATGGCGAGGATGGCGGCCACGCCCTTGAGCAGCGCCAGGCCCAGCGCGGCGGCAATGCCGCTGCCGCCGCCCGGCGCCAGCAGCGGCAGCAGCGCCAGCAGCGGCACGACCGAGAGATCCTGGAACAGCAGAACCGCGAGCGAGACGCGGCCGATCCGGCTCGTCAGCTCGCCGCGCTCGGCGAGGAGCTGCAGCACCGCCGCGGTCGAGGAGAAGGCCAGCGCGCCGCCGACGACCAGCGCCGCGGCCGGCGAGAGGCCAAGCCAGTACCCGCCGAGCCCGATCACGCCACCGGTGACCAGCACCTGCGCGAATCCGAGCCCGAAGATGTAGCGCCACATCGCCTGCAGGCGCTGCAGCGGCATGTCGAGCCCGATGGTGAACAGCAGGAAGACGACGCCGAACTCGGAAAGCCGCTCGGCCTCGCCGGTGTCGCGGATGAAGCCGAAGCCGAAGGGGCCGACCACGATGCCGGCGGCGAGATAGCCGAGCACCGGGCTCACCTTGACGCGCTGCGCCAGCGGCACGGCGACGATCGCCGCCAGCAGCAGGATGAGGACGGCCTGGAGCTCGGCGGAAGCGGTGGAAGGCACGCGGAACGGGGCTCCTGGGCTCCTAGCGGCAGGCCCAGTTATACCACGTGATCCGGCACCAGCTTGCAAGGGTGATCGGGATCGCCGGTCTCGACCTGGATGGTCGCATGGTCGATGTCGAAGCGCTCGTGCAGCTCCTGCGCAAGCGCCGCCAGCATCGCATCGCCGGGAGTTCCCTCGGGCATGACGAGATGGCAGGTGAGCGCCGTCTCGGTCGTGCTCATCGGCCAGATGTGAAGATCATGCACTGCCGCGACACCGGCGATTCCATCGAGATGGCGGCGCACTTGGGCCGCATCGATGCCGGGCGGCACGCCGTGCAGCGCCAGATTGACGGCATCGCGCAGCAACCGCCAGCTGCCGAGCACGATGACCGCGGCGACGACGAGGCTCATGGCAGGGTCGAGCCACGACCAGCCGGTGACCAGGATCGCCGCGCCCGCCGCGACCACAGCGAGCGACACGCCGGCATCGGCGAGCAGGTGCTGGAAGGTCGCGCGGATGTTGATGTCGCCGTGCTGGCCGCGCAGGAAGAGAAGAGCGCTCGCGCCGTTGACCGCGATGCCGATGGCCGCTACCGCCATCACCAGCCTGCTCGCCACCGGCGCCGGCGAGGCCAGGCGATTGATCGCCTCGACGGCAATGCCGCCGACCGCGATCAGCAGCACGATGGCATTGAAGAGCGCGGCCAGGATCGAAGAGCTGCGAAGCCCGTAGGTGTAGCGATGCGAGGGCTGGCGACGGGCGAGGATGCTCGCCCCCCAGGCGATGGCGATGCCGAGCGCGTCGCCGAGATTGTGGCCGGCATCGGCGAGGAGCGCCATCGAATTGCCGATGATCCCACAGGCCGCCTCGACGGCGACGAAGCCCAGATTGAGGGCGAGCCCGAGCGCGAAGGCCGTGCCGAAACCGTCCTGCCCGGCAGCGAGGCCGTGCTCATGCCCGCGCTCGTGCGCGTGATCGTGCTGCCCTGCCGTCGTCTGCGCCATGTTCGCCCCCACAATTGCTGTCGCGCCGCCTCACGACAAGGGACAAGGACGCGGCGGCAGCAAAAAATCCCGCACCGGCCGCCCAGGGCGGCCAGCCGGGATCTTTGGGCGAGCGCGTCCGGCCGAGCCGGCGCGCAATCAGGCGGCGTGCTGGAAGTTGCTGTTCGCCGGGGCGCCCGTCTTCGCGTCCTGCCCCGTCGCGCTCGACAGCACGTAGGGGATCTCGGAGCGGGTGATGCCGATATCGGCCAGGGCGCGATCGTCGAGCGAGGCAAGCTCTGCAAAGGCGCGCTGCCGCTGCCGCCAACCGGCCAGCGAAACGGACAAGCCGTGGAGCATATTACCGAAAATGTTCAACATCTTAGTAACTCCGTTACGCACCTGCGAAGGTGCCCTTTCGCAACTGCACAATAGGTAAGCAGTCTTGCCCCGACAAGGGAGCGGGAACTCTGCAACCCAGCTCTACCGGACCTGCATGGCGGGACAACCAAGACGGCGCCCCGGGCCGCCCTTGTGGAGCGGCAGAACGCGTCCTAGCCTCATGCTGGGAGCCGAGCGATGGACAAGCGGTTAACCAGGAGGCCCGCGTAATGCATAGCGGCAATGCAACCTTGGCGGGACTGCTGGCGCGGGACGGTTCGCCTTACGACGTTGCGGCCGCGAAGGTCCTGGTGGCCGGGGTGGTGGCGGCGGCCCCGGCGGCGCTCGAAGGCGACTGGATGGCGCTCTTTGCCCCGACGCCCTCGCCCGAGCTTCGGCTGGCCCTGCAGCAGCTGGCTGCCGAGCTCGCCGCCGCGCCGATGCCAGCGTCACCGGGGCCCGGTGAGCGGCTTGCGCTGCTGCGCGCCGAGCTCGCGCGGCGCGGCATGCACGGCTTTCTGGTGCCGCGCGCCGACGAGCATCAGGGCGAGTACGTACCGCTCTGCGCGCAGCGCCTCGCCTGGCTCACCGGCTTTACCGGGTCGGCCGGACTTGCCGTGGTGCTGCCGGAGGCGGCGGCGGTCTTCGTCGATGGCCGCTACACGCTCCAGGCTCAGGCCGAGGTCGAAGCCGATCTCTATGTGCGGTGCCATCTGACCGAGCAGCCGGCGAGCGAATGGATCGCGCGGACGCTGCGGCCCGGCGAAGTTCTGGCCTATGACCCGCGGCTGCACACCATCGGCGAGGTGGAGCGCTACCGCGCCGCGGCCGAGACCGCCGGCGGCAGCCTGGCGCCTCTCCCCGACAATCCGCTCGACGCTGTCTGGGTTGGCCGGCCCCCGCTGCCGCTCGGCCCGGTAGCGCCGCATGAGCGGCGCTTTGCCGGCCTCGGCGCCGAAGAGAAGCGACAGATGATCGCCGAGCGCCTCGCCGCGGAGGGCGTGGACGCCACGGTGCTGACCGCACCGGATTCAATCGCCTGGCTGCTCAATATCCGCGGCACCGACGTGCCGCACACGCCGCTCGCGCTGGCATTCGCCATCCTCGATCGCGACGGCGGGGTCGAACTCTTCATCGACCGGAGAAAGCTGCTGCCCGGACTAGCCGAGCATCTCGGCAACCGCGTGCGCGTGGTGCCGCCGGCGAGCTTCGGCGCGGCGCTGCAGCGCCTCGCCGGCGCCCATCGGCGCGTGCAGCTCGACCCGGTGAGCGCCCCCGCCTGGGTCTTCGACCAGCTTGTCGGCGCCGAGCTGCGGCGCGCGGGCGATCCCTGCCAGCTGCCCAAGGCCTGCAAGAACATTACCGAACTGGATGGCACACGCCGCGCCCACCGTCGGGATGGCGCGGCGCTGACGCGTTTTCTCGCCTGGCTCGACGAGGCGGCGGCGGGCGATCTCGGTGAGATCGCCGCTTCCGACCGGCTCGAGCAGTTCCGGCGCGAGGGCGAGCACTTCCGCGACCTGAGCTTTCCCACCATCTCCGGCGCCGGCGCCAATGGCGCCATCGTGCATTACCGCGCCTCGCCGCAGACCGAGCGTCAGCTCGCACCCGGAACGCTCTACCTCGTCGATTCCGGTGCGCAATATCTCGACGGCACCACCGACGTCACCCGCACCGTCGCGATCGGCACGCCTTCGGCGGAGATGCGCGACCGCTTCACCCGCGTGCTCAAGGGCCACATCGCGCTCGCCGCCTGCCGCTTTCCCCTCGGCACCACCGGCTCGCAGCTCGACGCGCTGGCGCGCCGCGCGCTCTGGGACGTGGGGCTCGACTACGATCACGGAACCGGACATGGGGTCGGCAGCTATCTTGCCGTCCACGAAGGGCCGCAGCGGATCTCGAAGCTGCCGAACACGCAGCCGCTGCTGCCGGGCATGATCGTCTCGGACGAGCCCGGCTACTACAAGACCGGCGCCTACGGCATCCGCATCGAGAACCTGGTGGCGGTGACGCCGCTCGGGGCGGGCGAGGGAAGGGAGCGCGAGCTCCTGGAATTCGAGGTGCTGACGCTGGCGCCGATCGATCGCACGCTGGTTGAACCCGCGCTGCTCGACGACGCCGAGATCGCCTGGCTCGACGCCTATCACGCGCGGGTCTTCGCGGAGATCGCGCCGCTGGTCGATACGGCGACACGCCGCTGGCTCGAAGCGGCAACCCAGCCGCTCGGCGCCTAGGACGGAATACGAGCGCTCGCTTTCACGCGCGGTCCATCTCGGACACCACTGAGCCGAGCGCTGCCCTCAGTCCGGCGAGGGCTGCTGCGTTAATTCCGCACGCACCCACTGCTCGATCTGCGCGGCGGAGACCGCGCCGGCCCGGCGCGCCAGCTCCTGCCCGTGCAGCGCGAGCGCAAGCGTCGGGATGCTGCTGACGCCGAAGCGCTGCGCCAGCTCCGGCTCTTCGTCGACATTCACTTTGACCAGCCGCAACTCCGGCTCGAGCCGCGCGGCGGCGCGCTCGAATTCGGGCGCCATCGCCCGGCAGGGGCCGCACCACGGCGCCCAGAAATCGACGAGCAACGGCACGTCGCTCTTCTCGAGCTGACGCAGGAAGTGTGGCGTGTCGAGTGCCAGAGGATGCGCTTCGAAGAGTGGCCGATGACAGGCGCCGCATTTGGCGCCGGCCGACAGCTTCGCCCGCGGCAAACGATTGAGCGTGTCGCAATGCGGGCAGGGCAGGTGCAGGAGCTCGGTCATGGGCGGTCACCTCGCGGAGCGTCACTCGGCCGCTGACGGCGGCGGCGCAATGGGCGGCATGGCGGAGACCGCCGATCGCGAACGCGCTGCTGTAGGTGGGGTCGTGCTGGCATTTGTCAACCAGCGCGACCCGCCGCAGACCCGTTTGCTCAGCCGCCGACGCGCGGCAGCATCCGCCGCATGACGCCGTCGCGGAAGACGAAGGCATGGGCGAGTGCCGCCGCGACATGGGCGCCGATGATGGCGAGCAGCACCCAGGTCAGCGTGCCGTGCCAGCGACCCAGCGCGCTGCCGATCTGCGAGCCTTCCGCGACAAGGCGCGGCACCGGCACCATGCCGAAGACCGTGATCGTCCAGCCGCGCATCGAGGCGAAGAACCAGCCGGTCATCGTCAGCGCGAAGACGACAAGATAAAGCAGCAGGTGGACGAGCCCGGCGGCGAAGCGCTGCCATTGCGGCAGGGTCGCCTCGGGTGGCGGCGCACCATGGACGAGCCGCCAGAGCGCGCGCAGGCTCATCAGCGTGAGGATGAGGAGCCCGATCGAGAGGTGCAGGTTCATCCAGGTTTCCGGCTGCATGCCGCGCCGGATGTCGGGCATCAGCCACCCGATGGTGAACTGCAGGGCGATCAACGCCAGAATCGTCCAGTGGAAGAGCTTGGCGACAGCGCCGTAGTCTTCGCTTCTTTGCATGGAAGTGGATGTCAGCATGTCGGGATGAATATTCGGTTCGCGCTCCGCATGCAATCCAACCATAGGCTGCATGCGACTGCGCGGCGGCTGAGCGCGCAATGAAAATCCCCGCGCCTCTGTCTCCTCAAAGCATTCGTTAACCAACTCGGCGCTAACTCGGCGAAATCGGGAGCGTCGGCGCAGCCGCGTCTTCCCGCCCTGCATTTCTGGAGAGTTCCCGGTGCGAGATGAAGGCGAGGTGAGCGTCACGCTGCTGCTCAATGGCGGTCACAGCCGGACGCTCTATCTGCAGCGGAAGGACCCGTTGCTGGCGTCATTGGTTTCGTCGATCGGCGAGAAGAGCTATGGCGGCGGAAGGCCGGCGCGGCCGTTCAATATCGGGCTCGACCAGGGCCGGCGCTCCTTCATCTTCTCCTCGACCGATCTTGTCGGTCTCGTGATGGATCCGCCGCTGCTCGATGATTCCACGACGCCGCCGGCGATGACCATCCCGTGCCAGCCCATCGGCGAACCGCAGCCGGAGCCGCTTGCCGAGAAAGCACCCTACGTGCTGCTCGACGCTTTCCTCGATGACGGGCTGATTTCCGACCTGCTCAGATTCGCCTCGACGGAAGAAAGTGTCGGAGCCGCGAAGTCCGCCCGTGTCGTGCGCGAATTTGCGCCTTTTGCCGCCGTGTTCCGCGACCGCATCCGCTCGCTGGTGCCGCAGCTCGCCACGGCCTTCGGCATCGGTGAGTTCGCTGTCGGCGATATCGACTGCACGCTGATCGCGCAGAACGAGGGCGGCGCCGTGCCGCGCGCTGGCGAGGAGGCGCAGGACGCCGGCGATCCGGCGATCAGCTACGCCTTCTACTTCCACAACGAGCCGCAGAGCTTCAGCGGCGGCGCCTTCCGTCTCTACAACACGTGGCTTGGCGGCGGGGAGCGCGGCGTGGCCGCGGCCGAAATCGAGCCCGCCAACAACAGCATCCTGTTCTTCCCGAGCGAATGCCCTTACGAGGTGCTGCCGCTCCGCTGTCGCTCGACACGGCTTGCCGATAGCCGCTTCGCCCTTCTCGGCGCGGTGAGGCGGGCCCGCCGCTAGCGGAATGCCCGCCCGGCGCGGCCGGGCCTCGACAAGCCGCCACGCCCTGCGGTAGCAAGCCGCATGCACGGGCGAACGCGGCGGACCGTTCTGATCCTGGCGCTCTGCCAGGGGCTCTACCTTTCCGCCGCCTCGATCCAGGCGGCGCTCTCGGGCCTCGTCGGCGCCAGCCTTGCGCCCCAGGCGCTGCTCGCCACCTTGCCCTATTCGCTGATCACGCTGGTGACAGCAAGCACGACGATTCCGGCGTCCTTCCTGATGGCGCGCTTTGGCCGACGCGCCGGCTTCGTCGGCGGTGCGCTCATCGGCGGCACCGGTGGCGCCATCTCGACCTTTGCCATCTTCCACCAGAGCTTCCTCGGATTCTGCCTCGGCAACGCGCTGATGGGCTGCTTCCAGGCGGTGGCGCAGTATTACCGCTTCGCGGCCGCCGATGCGGCAGAGCCGGCGTTCCGCGCGCGTGCGGTCTCCTGGGTGATGGCGGGCGGCGTAGCGGCGGCGGTGCTCGGCCCGACGGTGGCGGATTTCGCCAAGGACCTGTTCGCACCGGTCCCCTTCGCCGGCGCCTATCTGGCCATCTCGGTGCTGGCCGCGCTCTCGATCCTGCTGCTCGCCTTCCTGTCCGTACCGTCGCCGACCGCGAGCGGGCAGCGGCGCGGCGGCAGGCCGCTCGGTGAGATCGCCCGCCAACCCGCTTTCATTGCGGCGCTGGCGAATGGCGTCCTCGGCTATGCGACGATGTCCTTCGTCATGACCGCGACGCCGCTCGCCGCGGTCGCTTGCGGGCACAGCAGCGGCGATGCCATCGGCATCATCCGCATGCACCTGATCGGCATGTTCGGACCGTCCTTCTTCACCGGCTCGCTGATCGCGCGCTGGGGCATCCCGCGGATCCTGCTGATCGGCGTGGGAATGCTGCTGCTCTGCACGCTGGTCTCGCTTACCGGTACCGCGCTCTGGCAATTCTGGGTCGCGCTGACGCTGCTCGGGCTCGGCTGGAACTTCATGTATGTCGGCGGCACGACGCTGCTCACCACGACCTATCGTCCGGAAGAGCGCGCCAAGGTGCAGGCGACGAACGAGTTCCTCACTTTCGGTGTGGTGGCGCTCGCCTCGTTTTCCTCGGGCGGCGTCTTCGGCCTCGCGGGCTGGTCGGCGATCAGCTACACGGTCATGCCGCTGCTGCTCACGGCGGCAAGTGCGACGCTGTGGTACGCGCTGGTCAGCCGGCCTGCACCAGCGCCAGCCACTCATCCTCGCTCAACGTCGTGACGCCGAGCGCCTTCGCTTTCTCCGCCTTCGAGCCGGCATCGGCGCCGACCACGAGATAATTCGTCTTGCCGGAGACGCTGCCGCTGACATTGGCGCCCAGCGCCTCGGCGCGCGCCTTCGCCTCCGAACGCGACATGACGGTGAGGGTGCCGGTGAAGACGACGGTCTTGCCGGCGAGCGGCGAGTGCGCCGGCGCGCGCGCGCCCTCGTATTCCGTCACATCGATCTCGCGCAGGAGCTCGTCGAGGAGATCCAGATTGTGCTCCTCGGCAAAAAATCCGGCGATGTCGGTTGCCGTGTCCTCGCCGATGCCGTGAATATCGTTGAGCTCGTGCCAGGACTCTCCGTCCTGGTCCTGGGCGGCGATCATCGCCTTGCGCCAGCGCTCGAAGCTCCGATAGTGGCGGGCCAGCAGCTTGGCCGTCTGCTGCCCGACCTGGGGAATGCCGAGCGCATAGATGAAGCGGTCGAGCGCGATGCGCCGGCGCGCATCGATGGCGCTGCGCAGCTTGGCGGCGCTCTGCTCGCCCCAGCCCTCGCGCTCGGTGATCGCCCTGTGGTCGAGGCGGAAGATGTCGGCCGGCGTCCGGATGAGCTTGTCCTGCCAGAACTCGGCGATGTGCTTCTCGCCCAGCCCCTCGATATCGAAGGCGTCGCGCGACACGAAATGCCTGAGCCGTTCCACCGCCTGGGCCGCGCAGATCAGACCGCCGGTGCAGCGCCATGCCGCTTCGCCGGGCTCGCGCACCGCCTTGCTGTGGCAGATCGGGCATTCGGGCTTGAAATGGTAGGGTTTGCTGTGCCTCGGCCGGCGCTCCAGGACGACGGAGACGACCTGCGGGATCACGTCGCCCGCACGCTGGATCACGACGGTGTCGCCCTCGCGGATGTCCTTGCGCCGGATCTCGTCCTCGTTGTGCAGCGTGGCGCGCTGGACGACGACGCCGCCGACGGTGATCGGCTCCAGCACGGCGACGGGGGTCAGAGTTCCCTGGCGGCCGACCTGGATGATGATCTCCTTCAGCAGCGTCTGCGCCTGCTGGGCCGGGAATTTATGCGCGATCGCCCAACGCGGCGCACGGGCGGCGAATCCCAGGCGCTCCTCGAGATCGAGATCGTTCACCTTGTAGACGACGCCGTCGATGTCGTAGGCGAGCTCGGCGCGCCGGGCCGCGATGTCGCGATGGAATTCCAGTACCTCCTCGACGCCGCGGCAGAGCTTCGAGAGCGGATTGACCGCGAAACCCCAGTCGCGGAAATGCCGGATCGCCTGCCAATGGGTCTCGGCGACCGGCCGGCTCGCCTCGCCCCAGGCATAGGCGAAGAACTTGAGCGGCCGCGACGCGGTGATGGAGGAATCGAGCTGGCGCAGCGACCCGGCGGCGGCGTTGCGCGGATTGGCGAAGACCGGCTCGCCGGCCTTTTCGCGCTCGGCGTTGAGCGCGAAGAAGCCCGGGCGCTCCATATAGACCTCGCCGCGGATCTCGATGCGGTCCGGCCAGCCGCGGCCCTTGAGCCGGTGCGGCACGGATTTCAGTGTCCTGACGTTGGCGGTGACGTCCTCGCCCGTGACGCCGTCGCCGCGCGTCGCCGCGAGCACCAGCGCGCCCTCCTCGTAGCGCAGCGAGCAGGAGAGGCCGTCGATCTTCGGTTCGGCCGCCACCTCGATGACCGCAGGGTCGACGCGCTCGAGATCCTCGGGCCGGCGGAAGAAATTGCGCACGCTCTGAAAGAAGGCGCGCACATCCTCCTCGTCGAAGGCGTTGTCGAGCGACAGCATCGGCTTGGCATGCGTCACCTTGGCAAAGCCCGTCGCCGGCGCGGCGCCGACGCGCCGGCTCGGGCTGTCGGCGCGCACCAGTTCCGGAAAGCGCCGCTCGATCGCCGTATTGCGCCGCCGCAGCGCGTCGTATTCAGCGTCCGAGACCTCCGGCGCGTCCTTCTCGTAATAGAGCCGGTCGTGATGCTGGATCGCTTGGGCGAGCCGCTTGAGCTCGGCCTTGGCGGCCTTCTCGTCGAGCGCTTCGACCGCTAGCGGCTTTGCCGTCCCGCTCACGCCCGCGCCCCCGCCATCAGGCTCGCCGCGGCGGCGCGCGCCTCGGCGGTGACCGCGCTGCCGGACAGCATGCGCGCGATTTCCTCGCGCCGCTCCTCGGCGGAGAGTTCGGCGACGCGGGTCGAGGTGCGCGCCTGGGCCTGGCGCTTCTCGACCCGCCAGTGATGCGCTCCGCGCGCGGCGACCTGCGGCGAATGGGTCACCACGAGCACCTGCAGCTCCTGGCCGAGCCGGTGCAGGCGATCGCCCACCGCCGCTGCCACCGCGCCGCCGATGCCGCTGTCGACCTCGTCGAAGACCAGCGTCGGCACCGGCGAGGTCTTCGCCAGAACAACTTTGAGCGCCAGCATGAAGCGCGAAAGCTCGCCGCCCGAAGCAATGCGCGCGAGCGGTCCGGGCGCGGCGCCGGGGTTGGTGGTCACCTCGAAATGCACGCGCTCGCTGCCGTGCTCGCCCCAATCGCTTTCGGGAAGCGGCGTCAGCACCGTCGCGAACCGCGCCTTCTCGAGCTTCAGCGGCGGCAGCTCCTTCACCACCGCCGCGTCCAGCGCCTTGGCGGCATTGTGCCGTTTCTTGGCGAGGGCGGCCGCGGCAGCGAGATAGGCCCGGCGGGCTTCCTGCTCGCGGCGGCCGAGCGCGGCGAGCCGGTCGCCGCCATGGTCGAGCGCGGCGATGCGCTCGGCGATGCCGGCGCGGAGCTCGGGCAGCCGGTCGGTCGGTATGCCATGCTTGCGCGCCAGTGCGCGCAGCGCGAAGAGGCGTTCCTCGATTTGCTCGAGGCCGGCCTCGTCGCGGCCGATGCTGCGCGCCGCCGCCTCGAGCTGCGCCACCGCCTCGCTCGTCTCGACCTGGGCCCGCTCGAGCGCCGCCAGCGCGGCGTCGAGCCGGCCGCCGGCGCGGTCGCGCAGCCGCTCGAGCTGGCGGAGCGCAGCGGCCAGCGCCCGCTCGCCGCCGCGCTCGCCCGAGAGCTCGGCAAGCGCCGCATCGAGCGCCTCGGTGAGCTTCTCGCGGTTCATCAGCACGGCGCGCTCCTCGGCCAGCGCGGTCTCCTCGCCGGGACGCGGCGCCAGCGTTTCGAGCTCGGCCAGCGCATGGCGCAGGTAATCCTCATCGGCTCGCGCCTTGGCGAGTTGCTCTTCGGCCGTCGCGCGCTCGGCGGCGAAGGCGCGCCAGCCGCGCCAGGCTGCCGCGGCGGCCTCGGCCTCGGCACGGTGGCCGCCATAGGCGTCGAGCGCTTGGCGGTGGGTCGTGGGATCGAGCAGTCCCTGCTGCTCGAATTGGCCCTGGATCTCGACCAGCAGCTCGCCCAGCTGACGCAAGAGGCCGATGCTTGCTGGCTGGTCGTCGATGAAGGCGCGGCTGCGGCCATCGGCGTTGACGACGCGGCGCAGCACCAGCCGGTCGCCTTCCGCGGCGAACCCGGCCTCGGCGAGGAGCGCCAGCGCCGGGTGGCCGGGCGCAAGCGAGAATTCCGCCGTCACCACCGCCTGATCGGCACCCGAGCGGACGAGGCCGGCTTCGGCGCGCACGCCAAGCGCCAGACCCAGCGCATCAAGCAGGATCGATTTGCCGGCGCCGGTCTCGCCGGTCAGCACGCAAAGCCCGGCGTGGAAGGCGAGGTCGAGCCGGTCGATCAGCACGACATCCCGGATGGTGAGGCCGAGCAGCATCGGGCGGGATGATAGCGACGCGGGCTGCGGCAAGCCAGCGCGCCGGTTAGAAGATCGAGGTCACCGCGCCGACCATGCGGCCGAAGAATCCCGGGCTGTCGGTGGTCGCCTCCTTGGTCGGCGAGGCTTTCGCCTCCGCCGGAGGCTCGCCGCCGGGCTCGCCGCTGGCTTTCGCAAAGACCGTCGGCGAGTCGCTGCGCAGCAGGCCATAGGCGGAGCTGTACCACTGGCTGCCGGGATAGTTGTAGCCGAGCACGGCGGTGACCTTCTCCGCCTCGTTGGGCAGGCCGAGCGCGGTATAGCACTCGGCGAGCCGCTCCAGCGCCTCGGGCACATGCGTCGTCGTCTGGTACTTGTCGACGACGCGCTTGAAGCGGTTGATGGCGGCGAGATAGTCGTGCTGGCCCTCGTACCAGCGGCCGATCTCCATCTCCTTGCCGGCGAGGTGGTCGGTGGCGAGGTCGATCTTGAGCCGGGCATCGCGGCCGTATTTGCTGTCGGGGAAGCGGCGCACGACCTCCTGCAGCGCGTCGAGCGCCTGCTGCGTCGTCTTCTGGTCGCGCGCGACATCGGCGATCTGGACATAGTAGTCGAGCGCCTTCAGGTAATAGGCGTAGGCGACGTCGCGATTGCCGGGGTGGAGCGAGATGAAGCGGTCGGCGGCGGCGATCGACTCATCGTATTTGTCGGCCTGGTAAAGCGCATAGGCGGACATCAGCTCCGCCCGCGTCGCCCAGACCGAATAGGGATGCTGCTGGTCGACCTCGTCGAACGCCTTGGCGGCCTTGGTGTAGCCGCCGTCGAGCATCTCGTTCATCGCGTCGTTATAGAGAGTCTCGACCGGTTTCTCGGTGTAAGTGTCCTTGTTGTCGCTGGCGCAGCCGCCGAGTAGCAAACCGCCGGCAAGAACGACCCAGGCGAGACGGGACGAGAAAAGCATCAAAAAATTCCGTACAAGCCCCCAAAGGACGAGCCGCTTATAGCACGGGAATGGGAAGTGCGGCCATGGCTCGAATCGTCCGAGCGGCCAGACGGGCTGGAAAACCGGGCCGCCGGATCAGGCGCGGGCGAGGCGGGGGGCCGGTTCTTCCCAGTCGAGCGGGCTCGGCAGGCGCCGGCTGAGCCCGGTCAGGCACCAGGCGCTGGCATCGGCGAAGAGCGCCTCGAGCAGCCGCCGGTTCAGCGCATGGCCCGAGCGCACGCCGCGGAAATGGCCGATGATCGGCCCCCCGGCGAGATAGAGATCGCCGAGCGCGTCCAGCACCTTGTGGCGCACGAACTCGTCGACGTAGCGCAGCCCTTCGCTGTTCAGCACCTGGTGGCCGCTGATCACCACAGCGTTGTCGAGCGAGCCGCCGCGGGCCAGCCCGGCGGCGCGCATCTGATCCACCTCGTGCAGGAAGCCGAAGGTGCGCGCGCGGCTGATGTCGCTCTTGAAGGTGTCGGGATCGACCGCGATGGTGATGTCCTGACGGCTGATGGCGTCGCTGGCGAAGTCGATGGCAAAGCTCATCGAGAAGCCGTCATCCGGGGAGAGCGAGGCCGATTTTCCGGATTCGCCCACCGTCACCGGCTTCAGCACCTTGATCGCGCGGCGCGGCGCGTCCTGCTCGACAACCCCGGCGCATTCGATGAGGAACACGAAGGGCGCCGCGCTGCCGTCCATCACCGGCACTTCCGCTCCATCGAGCTCGATCACCGCATTGTCGATCTCGAGTCCGTTGAGCGCCGACATGAGATGCTCGATCGTGGCCACCGACAGTCCCTCGCCGTCATCGAGCCGGGTGCAGAGCGGCTGCTCGACGACATTGCGCCAGCACGCCTTGATCTCGGCGCCGGCCCGGTCGCTGCGGCGGAAGACGATGCCGCTGTCCGGCCCCGCCGGGTGCAAGGTCATGCCGACCCGGCTGCCGGAGTGCAGCGCCACGCCCCGGCAATGAATCGCGCTCTTGAGGGATTTCTGCTGGGCGATCCCCACGTCGTCCATCGGTAACACCAAGGTACCCCTACGTTTTTTTGCGCCCGTAAACTAACGAGGCGCATGCGCCGTCAACAAATCACTCTTTATTACAGATTGTGACAGAGAATAATCAGATAAATCAGAGGCTTAAATGAAAGCGGTACCGGCGCCGGAACGATCCCGGCGGCGGGCGGCCGCAAAACCCCTAAGGAGGAGTCGCGGCCGCCCCTTGGGAGCTAGTTCGCCTGCCGGCGCAGGAAGGCCGGAATGTCGAGCAGATCCTCATCCTTCGCCGGGGTCAGCCGGTCGGCCGGGTCGAGCGGCCCGAGGCGCGGCTGAGAGGGGAGGGTGGGCGCGAGACGCGGCGCCGGCGCCGGCTCGGCGGTGCGCCGGCCGACCCCGGTGACACGCTCGAAGAGGCTCTGTCCGCGGCTCTTCGGCTTTTGCGGCAGACGCGCGCCGTTCTCCATCGCCGCTGCGGCGTAAGGATCCGGAGCCATCGCCGGCTGCGCCAGCATCGCCGGCCGCATCGGCGCCTCGACCGGCCGCGGCGCGATGAAGACGTCGCCCCTGACCGCGGCGGTCTCGACCGCCTCGGCCTGGGCGGGCGCCGGCGCTGCCTCGAGGGCTACCGCCGGCGGGGTCGCCGGGGCGGGCTCGGCCGCGGCAGGCAGGACCTTCGCCGGGCCGCTATCGGCGACCAGGCGGATGGTCGGCCGCTGCTGTGCGAGTTGCTCGGCGTCGATGCCGGTGGCGACCACCGAGATGCGCATTTTGCCCTCGAGCTTCTCGTCGAAGGTCGAGCCGAAGATGATGTTGGCGTCGGGATCGACCTCCTCGCGGATGCGGTTCGCCGCCTCGTCGACCTCGAAGAGGGTCATGTCGAGCCCGCCGGTGATGTTGATCAGCACGCCGCGCGCGCCCTTCATCGAGACATCCTCGAGCAGCGGGTTGGAGATCGCTGCTTCGGCCGCGTCGATGGCGCGGCGGTCGCCTTCGGCCTCGCCGGTGCCCATCATCGCCTTGCCCATCTCGCTCATCACCGCGCGGATATCGGCGAAGTCGAGATTGATGAGGCCCGGCATCACCATCAGGTCGGTGACGCCGCGCACGCCCGAATGCAGCACGTCGTCGGCCATCTTGAAGGCATCGGCGAAGGTGGTGCGCTCGTTCGCCACCCGGAACAGGTTCTGGTTCGGGATGATGATGAGCGTGTCGACGAATTTCTGCAGCTCGAGGATGCCGGCTTCGGCAAGCCGCATGCGGTGCGTGCCCTCGAACTGGAAGGGCTTGGTGACGACGCCGACGGTGAGGATGCCGGCTTCGCGCGCGGCCCGGGCGATGACCGGCGCCGCGCCGGTGCCGGTGCCGCCGCCCATGCCGGCGGTGATGAACACCATGTTGGAGCCCTCGAGCGAGGCCATGATCTCCTCGATCGTCTCCTCGGCCGCGATCCGTCCGACATCGGGGCGCGAGCCGGCGCCGAGGCCGCGGGTGACGCTGACGCCGAGCTGAATCTTGCGCTCGGCCAGCCCCTGGCGCATCGCCTGCGCGTCCGTATTGCAGACGACGAACTCGCAGCCGATGAGCTTCGAGCGGATCATGTTGTTCACCGCGTTGCCGCCGGCGCCGCCCACGCCGACCACGGAGATGCGTGGCTTCAACTCCTGTTCTTCCTTGGGAATGCTGAAATTGATCGTCATAAGTCCCTCCGACGTGATCGGCTAAAGTTGTGGCTCCTGCGGGTGCTCAAAAATTCTCCCGGATCCAATGGCCGAAGCGGTGCAGAACACCGCCGGGCTCCTCAGTCAGCGCGCGCCCCCGACGCGGCGTCTCCGCGCGCTCGGAAAGGGCGAAATGGACGAGACCGGCCGAAGTGGCGAAGGCCGGCCCGCCGGTCGCCTCGGCAAGCCCCTCGATGCGGAGGGGACGGCCGATGCGAATCTGCTTGTCGAGAATGAGGCCGGCGAGCTCGCGTGTGCCGGGGAGCTGACAGGCGCCCCCGGTGAGCACGACGCGGCGGCCGGCGATCTTGTCGAAACCGCTCTGCTCGAGCCGGTCGCGCACCAGCTCGAACGTCTCCTCGAGGCGCGGCGAGATGACGCCGACGAGCAGCGACTTCGGCACATGGTTGGCGTGCGCCTCGTCTTCCTCGCCTACCTGCGGCACGGTGATCATCTCGCGCTCGTCGGCCGAAGAGGCGATGGCACTGCCATAGAGCGTCTTCATCCGCTCGGCATGCGCGAGCGGGGTCGAGAGGCCGCGGGCGATGTCGTTGGTGACGTGGCCGCCGCCGACCGGCACGCTGTCCGTGAACACCAGGTTGCCGTCGAAGAACACGGCGATGCTTGTCGTGCCGCCGCCCATGTCGATGACGGTGACGCCGAGCTCGGTCTCGTCCTCGACCAGCGCGGCGAGGCCGGCGGCGTAGGGGCTCACCACCAGCGCCGCGATCTCGAGATGGCAGCGGCCGATGCAGGTGGCGAGATTGCGCACCGCGCCCGACTGCGCCGTCACCAGATGCATGTTGACGCCGAGCTTCTGGCCGTACATGCCGCGCGGATCGCGGATGCCGCGGCTCTGGTCGACCGAGAAGCCCACCGGGATCGAATGAACCACCGTGCGATCCGACGGCTCCTTCAGGGCGTGGCCGTGATCGAGCACGCGGCGCATGTCGCTGTCGGTGATCTCCCGCCCGTTGAGAGTGATCTCGCTCTTCACCAGCCGCGAGGGGTTGAACCCGCCGGAGAGGTTGACCACCACCTCGCTGAGCGTCTCGCCCGACATCTGCTCGGCCGCGTGCGCGGCGGCAAGCACGGATTGACCCGCCGCGTCGATGTCGACGATGACGCCGTTCTTCACGCCGCGCGACACCTGATGGCCGATGCCGACGATCTCGGGCTCGCCGTCGCGGCGGCGCGCGATGAAGCAGCACACCTTGCTCGTGCCGATGTCGACGATTCCGATGGTCCCGCGCGGCAGCGCGGCGAGCTTCTTCATGTCGTCCTTCCCGATTGGCGGCCCTTCTTGGGCGCGGTCTTCGCCGGCTCGCTCGGCGTCTCGTGCACGACGAGCCGGCCCGGCAGGCGCATGTCGACGCGGTCGATGGCGCGCTCGAGGATGCCGTCGCTGCGTTCGAGCGAGGCGAGGCGGTGCCAGGCGGCATCGGCGCCCTCCTCGGGCAGCGCTACGTCGACGCCGTCGTCGAGATGCAGCGTCCAGCGGCGGCCGCCGACGCGAACCGCTGCGGCGACATGCGCCGCCAGCTCCGGCTCGCTCGCCAGCATGTCGATGAGCGCGCCGCCGGCTTGCGGCGCATCCGCCCCCACAAGCACGATGAGATTGCCGAAACGGTCGAGATGATCGCTCGGCACCACCACGCCGTCGCGGTCGACCAGCACCAGCTTGCCGTCGCGCTGCCAGAAGGCGAGCGGCTGGCGCTCGACCAGGCGGATATAAAGCGCGTCCGGCAGGCGGCGCTCGACCGAGGCGTTGCGCACCCAGGCGAGCGATTCGAGCCGTCGCTTCGCCTCGACCGGATCGAGCGCGAGAATGGGCGTGCCGCGGCCGATCGCGAGTGCGCTCAGAATCGCCTGGCGGCTGGTGCGCGCGCGCCCTTCGACCTGCACGTCCTCGACGGCGAGGCCGCAGCGCGCGGTGAAGGCGTAGAAGCGCTCCGTGGCGGCATGCTCCGCTGCCGCGATGGCGCCGCTGCGCTCGAGCCACCAGGACGCGCCCGAGGCGACCAGGAGCATGCCGGCGCCTGCCACGACGGCGATCTGGCGGCGGCTCCAGCGTCGCGACCGGCGCGAGCGCGCGTTCGGCGCCGGCTTGGCGCGTTTTTCGGCGCGTGCGGTCATGAATCGCATGCGGCGTTCTCCACCATCCAGCGCACCAGATCGGCAAAGCCGATTCCGGCGTGCCGGGCGATGTCGGGGACCAGCGAAGTCGGTGTCATGCCGGGCTGGGTGTTGACTTCGAGCAGAACGAGCCGTCCCGGCTCGCCGGCGGTGTCGTCGTAGCGCAGATCGGCGCGGCTCACGCCGCGGCAGCCGAGGGCGCGATGCGCGGCGACGCTGATCGCCATCGCCTCTTCGGATGCCCTCTTGTGGATCGGCGCCGGCACCAGGTGATGGGAGCCGCCCGCATCGTATTTGGAGCTGTAATCGTAGAAGCTGCCGCGCGTACGGATCTCGCAGACGCCGAGCGCGCGATCGCCCATCACCGCAACGGTAAGCTCGCGTCCGGGGACGTAGCGCTCGACCAGGTTCTCCTCAAAGGCCCAGCTCCGCACCTCCTCGGCCCAGGAATTGTCGTCGGCACGCACGATGCGCACGCCGACGCTCGATCCCTCGGCCGAAGGCTTCACCACGAAGGGGCGCGGCAGCACGTCGCCGGCGGCAAGCTCCTGGCGTGTCGCCACCCGGCCCTCGGCCAGCGGCAATCCCGCCGCGGCGAAGACCGCCTTGGCGGTCGGCTTGTGCATCGCCACGGCCGAGGCGAGCACGCCGGAATGGGTGTAGGGGATGCGCAGGAATTCGAGCAGACCCTGGATGGTGCCGTCCTCGCCGCCGGTGCCGTGCAGCGCGTTGAAGGCGACGTCCGGCCGCGGCGTCAGCGCCGCCAGCAGCGCATCGAGATCGCGCGTCACGTCGACCGTCTGCGCGTCAAAGCTTTGCGCCGCCAGCGCCTTGGCGCATTCGCGCCCGCTTACCAGCGAGACCTCGCGCTCGGACGACCAGCCGCCCGTGAGCACGGCCACCCGCGTCATACCGGCTCCTCCGCCGGCTCGCCGAGGCGCCGGATCTCCCAGCGCAGCCGGATGCCGGTCGTCTCGAACACGCGCCGGCGCACTTCCTCGCCGAGGGCTTCGAGCTCCGCCGCCGTGGCGGCGCCCGTGTTGATGAGGAAATTGGCGTGCTTCTCGGAGATCGCGGCGCCGCCCATGGTCAGCCCGCGGCAGCCGGCGCGATCGATCAGTTCCCACGCCTTGTGGCCGGGCGGATTGGCGAAGGTCGAGCCGCCGGTGCGCGCGCGGATCGGCTGCGACGCCTCGCGTGCGCTCTGGATCTCGGACATGCGTCGGCCGATCTCGGCGACATCGCCGGCGCTGCCGGCAAAGCGGGCGGCGATGAAGATCCAGTCCTCGGGCAGATCGCAATGGCGATAGCCGAGGCCGAGCGCCGCCAGCTCGAGCGTGTGCCGTCCCCCCAAGGGATCGAGCGCCGTCGCGTTCACCAGCACATCCTTGATTTCGCGGCCATAGGCGCCGGCATTCATGCGCAGCCCGCCACCCACCGTGCCGGGAATGCCGCTCATGAATTCGAGCCCGGCAACGCCCGCCTGCTGGCAGGTGAGGGCGACGTTGATGTCGAGCGCCCCGGCACCGGCCTCGATCTCGGTGTCTTCGACCTTGATGTCGACGAAGCCGCGGCCGAGGCGGACGACCACGCCTTTGACGCCGCCATCGCGCACCAGCAGGTTCGAGGCGACGCCGATCACCGTCACCGGCACATCGGCGGGCTTGGCGGCGAGGAAGGCGGCGAGATCCTCGGGGTCGGCGGGGCGGAACATCACCTCGGCCGGGCCACCGACGCGGAACCAGGTGACCGGCGCGAGCGGCGCGTCGGCGCTGAGGCGCCCGCGCACCGGCGGCAGGCGCTCGATGAGATGGCCGGTGGCGCGGCGCGCGGGCATCATGCGGCCGCCCCCGCGGCGTAGAGCTTGTCGAGTTCCGCGGGCAGATTCTGCGCCCAGTAGGTGATCGAACCGGCGCCGAGGCAGACGACGAAATCGCCGGGCCGGGCGATGTGCCTGAGGATCGGCGCAAGCTCGTCCGGCGAGGGCAGTGCCTCGGCATGGCGGTGGCCGCGCGCCTTGAGCCCGGCGACGAGCGCGTCGCGGCCGGCACCTTCGATCGGCGCCTCGCCGGCGGCATAGACATCGGCCACCAGCACGGTGTCGGCGTCGTTGAAGCAGGTGCAGAAGTCCGCAAACAGGTCGCGCAGCCGCGAATAGCGGTGCGGCTGCACCACGGCGATGATGTTGCCCGCCGTGGCGCCGCGCGCGGCGCGCAGCACGGCGGCGATCTCGACGGGATGGTGGCCGTAATCGTCGATCACGGTAATGCCGTGCGACTCGCCGGTCTTGGTGAAGCGACGCTTGACGCCCTTGAATCCGGCAAAGGCGGTGCGCACCACGTCGTCGCCGAGGCCCATCTCGGCGGCGACCGCGATCGCTGCCAGCGAGTTCTGCACGTTGTGCTGACCGAACATCGGCAGCCGCACATCGGCGATGGTGCGGCTCGTCTCCTGCAGCCGGTCGGTGACGACCACGTCATAGCGCGCTCCACCCGGTCCGATCTCGACATTGGCGGCGCGGATGTCGGCCTGCGGGCTCAGCCCGTAGGTGACGATGCGGCGCTCGGAGAGCTTGGGGATCATGCCCTGCACCACCGGATGGTCGATGCAGAGCGCGGCGAAGCCGTAGAACGGGATGTTGCCGACGAAGGTGTCGAAAGCCTGCTGGACCGCTTCGAAGTTGCCGTAGAAGTCGAGATGCTCTGGGTCGATGTTGGTGACTACCGCGATGGTCGCCGGCAACTTGATGAAGGTGCCGTCGCTCTCGTCGGCCTCGACGACCATCCAATCGCCGGCGCCGAGGCGCGCATTGGTGCCGTAGGCGTTGATGATGCCGCCGTTGATCACCGTCGGATCGAGCTGCGCCGCGTCGAGCAGCGCACCGATCATCGAGGTGGTGGTGGTCTTGCCATGGGTGCCGGCGACGGCGATTGCCCATTTGAGCCGCATCAGCTCGCCCAGCATCTCGGCGCGCCGCACCACCGGCAGCAGGCGCGAGCGCGCCGCCGTGACCTCGGGATTGTCCTTGCGCACCGCCGAGGAGATGACGACGACCTGCGCCGATCCCAGGTTCTCGGCGCGGTGGCCGATCTCGACGGGAATGCCGACTGCGCGCAGCCGCTGCACATTGGCGCTGTCGGCGACGTCGCTGCCCTGCACCTGATAGCCGAGATTGTGCAGGATCTCGGCGATGCCGCTCATGCCGATCCCGCCGATGCCGACGAAATGCAGCACGCCGATGTCGAGCGGCAGCGTCCTCATGCAGCGCGCTCCCGCGGGGCGGGGTGGCCGTTGCCTAGGGCGGCGACAATGAGATCGGCGAGATCGCGCGCCGCGTCGGGGCGGCCCTGCGCATGCGCCGTCGCGGCGGCGCGGGCGAGCCGTTCTGGCTCGGCGATGAGGCCGCGCAGCATCTCCGCGAGCCCTTCGGCCGTGAACGCCGCCTGCGGGATTACCCAGGCGCCGCCCACCTGCTCGAGCGCGCGCGCATTCGCCGTCTGGTGGTCGTCGGCGGCGTGGAGATAGGGGACCAGGATCGCCGGGCGGCCCACCATGGTGAGCTCCGCCATGGTCGAGGCGCCGGCGCGCGAGATGACGAGATGGGCGCGCACCAGGCGCTCGGGCACGTCGTTGAAGAAAGGCGCGAGCTCGGCGGCGGTGCCGCTGGCGCGATGCGCGACCCGCACCGCCTCGATGTCCTCGGGGCGCGCCTGCTGGGTGATGCGCAGCCGGCGGCGCAGCGGCTCCGGCAGCAGCGCGAAGGCGGCCGGCACCACTTCGCTCAGCACCCGCGCTCCCTGGCTGCCGCCGAGGACGAGAATGTCGAAGCCGGTGTCGTCGCCCGGCATGCGATAGGGCGTCCCGCGCAGCGCGGCGATCGCCGGGCGCACCGGATTGCCGGTGAGCATCAGCCGGGTGCGGTCGAAGTCGCGCACGCCGCCGAGCTCGGCGAAGGAGGTGGCGATGCGCTTCACGCGCGGCGCCAGCAGGCGATTGGCGCGGCCGAGAATGGCGTTCTGCTCGTGAATCGCCGTCGGCAGGCCGAGCCGTGCCGCGGCCAGCATGGTTGGCACCGAGGGATAGCCCCCGAAGCCCACCACCGCGGCGGGCGACAGCATGCGCAGCAGCCGGCCGGCTTCGAGCGTGCCCAGCGCCAGCTCGGCGACCCCCACCACCTTGCTCATCAGCCCGGCGCCGAAGCGGCCGGCGCGGATGCGGTGCAGCTCGACCCCCGGCAGCTTGTCGCCGAAGGCCTGACCGCGCCGGTCGGTGACGAGAGCGACGCGGAAGCCGCGCGCCATCAGCTCGCGCGCCAGCGCTTCCGCCGGAAAGAGGTGCCCGCCGGTGCCGCCCGCGGCGAGGACGATGAGGCGGCTCATGCCTCGACCCCGCCGAACCGTCGTCGGGTCAGCGCCAGCGCCATGCCCATGGCGAGGCCCAGCGACAGCATCGACGAGCCGCCGTAGGAGATGAAGGGCAGCGTCATGCCCTTGGCCGGCATCAGGTGCAGCGTCGATGACATGTTGATGATCGCCTGCAGACCGAACTGGACGAAGAGGCCGGTGGCGGCGAGCACGATGAAGAGATTGCCCTCCTGCATCAGCCGCGAGAAGCCGCGCAGCACGATGAAGGCGAAGAGCGCGACGATGACCAGGCAGGCGATGAGCCCGAGCTCCTCGCCGGCGACGGCGAAGACGAAATCGGCATGCGCGTCCGGCAGCGATTCTTTGACGGTGCCCTCGCCGGGGCCGCGGCCCCAGAGGCCGCCGTTCATGAAGGCGTCCATCGAGCGGTCGACCTGGTAGCTGTCGCCGGCCGCGGGATCGAGGAAGCGGTCGACGCGGCTCGTGACGTGCGGCAGTGTGATGTAGGCGCCGATGAGGCCGGCGGCGCCGGACGCCATGCCTGCCGCAACCCAGTAGAGGCGCAGCCCCGCGAGGAAGAACTGGGTGAACCAGACGGCGGAGACGAGCGCGGTCTGCCCGAGATCCGGCTGCTTGATCAGCAGCACCACGATCATCAGGTAGAGCCCGATCGCGATCCAGTGGCCGGGGAAATCCTCGCGCAGCCGGTATTGCGAGAAGAGCCAGGCCGAGATCACGGCGAAGCAGGGCTTGACGAATTCCGAAGGCTGCAGCGACAGGCCCGGCAGGCTGATCCAGCGCCGCGCGCCCTTGATCTCGACCCCGCCGACCAGCGTGTAGGCGAGCAGGATCAGCGAAATGACGAAGCCCACCAGCGCGATCCGCCGCACCATGCGCGGGCTTTGCAGCGACACGACGAACATCACGGCGAGCGCCGCCGGCAGCACCGCGAAGTAGCGCTTCACGAAGAACAGCCCGTCGGGGTGGATGCCGCCGGCGTGAATACGATCGGCCACTGCCGGGCTCGACGCCATGATCAGCAGCGAGCCGAAGCCGATGAGGACGCCGAGCGCGGCGAGGCTCCAGCGGTCGACCGTCCACCACCACTGCGCCACCAGGCTGCGATCGGTGCGGGCGAAACTCATGAGCGCCTCCCCGGCAGCGCCGTGACGAGGCGGCGGAAGACCTCGCCGCGTTGCTCGAAATCGGTGAATTGGTCGAAGGAGGCGCAGGCCGGCGACAGCAGCGCCACCGCACCCGGCCGCGTCGCGGCGAGTGCCGCCTCGCGCGCCGCGGCCAGCGCCGTGGCAAGGTCGCCGCTGCGGCTGAAGGGCACGCGCCCCTCGAGCGTCCGGGCGAACTCGGCTGCCGCCTCGCCGATCAGGAAGGCATGGCGGATACGCGGGAAATAGGCGGCGAGCGAGGCGATGCCGCCCGCTTTGGCGATGCCGCCGGCGATCCAGTAGATGTCGTCGTAGCAGGCGAGCGCCTTGGCGGCGGCGTCGGCGTTGGTCGCCTTCGAATCATTGATGTAGCGGATGCCGTCGACCACCGCGATGAGCTCCTGGCGATGGGCGAGGCCGGGGAAGGAGCGCAGCCCCGCGACGATCTCGCCGGGTGCGAGGCCGAGCCGCCGCGTCGCGGCATAAGCCGCGGCAGCGTTCTGGGCGTTGTGTCGCCCGGGCAGCCGGGCGAGCTCGCCGAGCTCCAGCACGGGGCTGGCGCGGCCCTCCATGTCGTCGATGAGCCGGCCGGACTCGATATAGACGCCGCCCGGCGCGCGCGCCTCCGCGGAGATCGGGATCACGCCGATCGCTCCGCCGGCGGCGAGCTCGGTCGCGATCTCGCGGCAGGGCGCGTCGTCAAGGCCGATCACCGCCGCACGCGCCCGGCGGCGCGTCCCGAAGATGCGCCGCTTGGCCGCGACATACCCCGCCATGCCGCCATGGCGATCGAGATGGTCGGGCGTGATGTTGAGCAGCACCGCCACCTCGCAGCCGAGGCTCTCGGTCAGCTCGAGCTGATAGGAGCTGAGCTCCAGCACGTAAAATCCCTCGGCGCTGAGGCGCGCCAGGGCGAGTGCCGGCGTGCCGAGATTGCCGCCGACCGCGACGCTGCGTCGGGCGCGCTCGAGGATGTGGCCGATGAGGGCGGTGGTGGTCGATTTGCCGTTGGTGCCGGTGATGCCGACGAAGCGCGCCTCGGGGCAGGACCGCGCCAGGAGCTCGATATCGCCGATGATCTCGGCGCCCGCGGCGCGCGCGCGGCTGGCGACGGGATGCGGCTTCGGGAAGCTGTGCGGGATGCCCGGTGAGAGGACGAGCGCCTTGACCCCGCCGAGATCGCGCCCGGCGAGATCGACGATCGGCAGGCCGGCGGAGGCCGCCGCCTCGCGCTTGCCCGCTGCGTCGTCCCAGGCGAGGACGCGCGCGCCGCCCTGCTGCAGCGCCTCGGCGGCGACGAGGCCGGAGCGTGCCAGCCCCAGCACTGCCACCGCCTCGTTCCGGAACCCCGTCACCTCGATCATCCCTCCCTACCGCAGTTTCAGCGTCGATAGCCCGGCGATCGCCAGCACCGAGGCGATGATCCAGAAGCGGATGACGATGGTCGGTTCCTGCCAGCCCTTCTTCTCGAAGTGGTGGTGCAGCGGCGCCATGCGGAAGACGCGCTTGCCGGTGAGCTTGAAGCTCGCCACCTGGACGATGACCGATACCGTTTCGAGCACGAAGAGCCCGCCGATGATGGCGAGCACCAGCTCGTGCTTGGTGATGACGCTGATGACGCCGAGCGCGCCGCCGATCGACAGCGAGCCGGTATCGCCCATGAAGACCATGGCGGGCGGCGCGTTGTACCAGAGGAAGCCCAATCCCGAGCCCACCAGGGCGGCGCAGAACACGGTGAGCTCGCCGGCGCCGGCGACATGATGGATCTGCAGGTAATTGGCGAAGATGAGATTGCCCGAGAGATAGGCGATGAGCGCGAAGCAGCCGGCGGCGATCATCGACGGCACGATGGCGAGCCCGTCTAGCCCGTCGGTCAGGTTGACCGCGTTGGAAGCGCCGGTGATGACGAAGATGGCGACCGGTATGAAGAAAACCCAGCCGAGCTCGATCAGCACGTTCTTGAAAAATGGCACGGCGAGTGCGGTGCGGATGGTGGGATCGCGCGTCAGCAGCGCGGCGATCACCGCGGCGATGCCGCTGATCGCGATCTGCGCCACCAGCTTGCCGCGGCTGGAGAGGCCGCGCGAGGAGCGGCGGGTGAGCTTCTTGTAGTCGTCGAAGAAGCCGATCGCGCCGAATCCCACCGTGACGAAGAGCGTCACCCAGACATAGCCGTTGGCGAGATCGGCCCAGAGCAGGGTCGAGACGACGAGCCCGAGCAGGATGAGGAAGCCGCCCATGGTGGGCGTGCCCTTCTTGCGCACGAGATGCCCTTCCGGCCCGTCGAGCCGGATTGGCTGGCCCTCGGCCTGCCGCGATTTGAGCCAGGCAATGACGCGCGGCCCCATGGCGAAGCTGATGAGCAGCGCCGTCACCATCGCGCCGCCGGAGCGAAAGGTCAGATAGCGGAAAAGGTTGAGCGGGCTGAACTGGTCCGCGAAGGGAAAGAGGATGTGAAAGAGCATGGTTTGCTAATTCCCTGCCGACGCCGCGGCGGGCGCGGGGGCCAGCAGGCGCCGCACCACCTCGGCCATGCGGCTGCCATGGGAGCCTTTGACAGTGATGATGTCGCCAGGGCGGATGCGCCGCGCGACGATCTCGGCCATCTCGACCGACCCCGCGGCATGCCCGCCGCGCAGCCGCTTTGGCAATGCGTCATAAAGCGCGCGCATGCTGGTGCCGACGGTGAAGACCAGACCGACGCCGGCTTCGGTGAGAGGCTGCGCAAGCTCGGCATGGAGCCGCTCCGCCTCGTCGCCGAGCTCGAGCATGTCGCCGAGCACGGCGATGCGCCGCGCCCCCTTGCCCGGGATCATCGCGCCGAGGACGGCGAGCGCTGCGCGCACCGAGGCGGGACTCGCATTGTAGCTTTCGTCGATAAGCTCGGCGGTGCCGTCGCCGGCGGCGATGCGGTGGCGCCGGCCGCGGCCGTCCAGCGGCTGCAGCGACGACATGGCCGCCGCCGCGGCGCCGACATCGCCTCCGGCCGCCTTCACCGCGCCTAGCACCGCGAGGCTGTTCATCACCCAATGCTGTCCTGGAATGGCAATGCAGTAATCGACAATCTCGCCCATCACCGACGCGGTGACTGCGCTCGCCGTGGCGTAGAGATGGCTATCGATCAGCCGTACCGTCGCGTCGGGATGGACACCGAATGCCAGGATACGGGTGATGCCGCGGTCGCGCGCTGCGGCGGCGAGCCGCGCGAAATGCAAATTGTCGCGGTTCAGCACCGCGGCCCCGCGCTGCTCCATGCCGGCGAAGATCTCCGCCTTGGCATCGGCGATTGCCTCGACCGACGGGAAGAATCCCAGATGCGCCGGCTCGACGGTGGTGATCACCGCGACGTCGGGACGCACCAGCCGTGACAGCGCGTCGATCTCGCCGGGATGGTTCATCCCCATCTCGAAGACGCCCCAGGCGGTGTCGCGCGGCATGCGCGCCAGCGACAGCGGTACGCCCCACTGGTTGTTGAGGCTACCCGCGGTGGCGAAGGTCGGTCCCTGGCGTTCGAGCGCGCGCTTCAGCGCTTCCTTGGTGCCCGTCTTGCCGACGCTGCCGGTGACGCCGATGACTTGCGCGGCGCAGCGTCGCCGCGAGGCGCGACCGAGCTCCTCGAGCGCGACCATGGTATCGGCGACGACGAGGAGCGGCGCCGTCTCGGCGACGCCTTCGGGCAGGCGATGGACGAGCGCTGCGGCCGCGCCCTTGGCGAGCGCGCCGGCGATGAAGTCATGGCCGTCGAAATTGGGGCCGGCCAACGCCACGAAGAGATCGCCTGGGGCGATGCTGCGGCTGTCGATCGAGACGCCGGTCGCCGCCCAATCGCGTGTCGCGCGGCCGGCGGTGGCCGCCGCGGCCTCGGCCGCGGTCCAGAGCGGCATCACGACGCGCCTCCCGCCAGCTCGGCGATCGCCTGGCGGGCGACAGCGGCATCGTCGAAGGGATGCGTGATGCCGCCCACGATCTGGCCGCTCTCATGGCCTTTGCCGGCGATCAGCAGCAGGTCGCCCGGTTGCAGCAGCTCCAGGCCGCGGCGAATGGCGCGGGCGCGGTCGCCGATCTCTTCGGCTTCGGGGCAGCGGTCGAGAATGGCGCGGCGGATCGCCACCGGATCCTCGCTGCGCGGATTGTCGTCGGTGACGATGACGCGATCGGCGAGCCGCCGTGCGATCTCGCCCATCTGCGGCCGCTTGCCGGCATCGCGGTCGCCGCCGCAGCCGAAGACGACCACGAGCCGTCCGCGGCAATGGGCGCGCAGCGCGCCGAGCACGGTCGCGAGTGCGTCCGGGGTATGCGCGTAGTCGACGATCACCGGCGCGCCGGAAGAATGCTTCGCCGCCTGCTGTAGCCTGCCCGGCACGCCCTCGAGCTTCGGCAGCGCTTCGAGCGCGCGTTCGACTGGCGCGCCCGTGGCGATGGCGAGCCCGAGTGCGGCGAGCGCATTGCTCGCCTGGAAGCTTCCCACCAGCGGCAGCACCAGTTCACGATGCTCCCCGAATACCTCAAGCCTGAGCTCCTGGCCCGTGTCGAGCGGTCGCGCGGCGACGAGACGCAGATCGGCGCCGGACGCCGCGCCGAAGGTGAGCACGGTCTGGCCGCGCTGGCGGCAGAGCTGACCGAGCCGCGCCGCTTCGGCGCTGTCGGCGTTCAGCACCGCGGTGCCGTCCGGCGGCAGCAGCTCGGTGAAGAGCCGGGCCTTCGCCGCGAAATAGGCTTCCATGTCCCGGTGATAGTCGAGATGGTCGCGCGTCAGGTTGGTGAAGGCGGCGGCGGCGAGCTCGAGACCGTCCAGGCGATACTGGTCGAGCCCGTGGCTCGAGGCTTCGAGCGCCACGTGATCGATGCCGCTGCGCGCCAGGATGTTGAGCTCGCGGTGCAGCGTCACCGGATCGGGCGTGGTGAGCGAGCCCGGCTGCACGAAGTCCGGCCCGACGATGCCGATCGTGCCGAGGCTCGCCGCGCGATGGCCGAGATGTTGCCAGATCTGCCGGGCGAAGGCCGTGACCGAGGTCTTGCCGTTGGTGCCGGTGACGGCGACCAGCGTTTCCGGCTGCGGCGCATAAAAGCGCGCCGCGATCCGTGCAAGGCGCCGGCGCGGATTCGGGTCGAAGACGACTGCGACCGGCGGCTCGCGGAGCGCGAGGCCCGAGAACGACGCCGGATCGTCGGTCAGGATCGCGACTGCGCCGCGCGCAACCGCGTCGTCGACGAAGCGCCTGCCGTCGAGCTTGCTGCCGGGAAGCGCGGCGAACAGGAAGCCGGGCCTGACGTTGCGGGAATCCGCGGCAAGACCGCGGATATCGGGGTCGCCGCGTGGTGCGAGGGTAAGGGGGCCTTGGGTGCCGTCCATGAGGTCAATCAGCCGCAAATTTCCGCCCTTGAGGGCCCTGTGAATCGACCACCAAAGAACGGCGGATTTCGGGCGAATCCTCGTCGACCGGTTGAATTCCCATGAGGGGCGCCATGCGCTCCACCACGCGCGCGACGGCAGGGGCCGCGGTCCAACCGCCGGTAGCAAAGCCGTGCGACTGTTTGTTCCCGTGCGGCTCGTCGATGCTGATCATCACCAGGTAGCGCGGCTCGTTGATCGGGAAGACGCCGACGAAGGAGGAGAGGAGGCCGTGCCGCTCGTAGCGGCCGGCGGAGACCTTCTCGGCGGTCCCGGTCTTGCCGCCGACCAGATAGCCCGGCGCGTCGGCGAACTTGCCGGTGCCGTGCTCGACCACCAAGCGGAGCAGCGCGCGCATCTCCTCGGAGGTCTTGAGCGAAAGCACCTGCTGGCCCGAAGGGGCGTAGCCGGCGGGGCGCTTGATCAGGGTCGCGCGATGCAGCACGCCGCCATTCACGACCGCCGATACCGCTGTTGCCATCTGCAGCGGGCTCACCGAGATGCCGTGGCCGAAGGCGATCGTCATGGTGTTGATCTCGCCCCAGGGCGAGGGGACCATCGGCGCGCCGATCTCGCGCAGCTCGAAGCTCGGCGCCTTCAGCAGGCCGAGCCGGCCGAGGAATTCCTTCTGCCGATCGGTGCCGACGGCGACCGCCATCCGCGCCGAGCCGATATTGGACGAGTACTCGAAGATCTCGGGCACGGTGAGCCAGCGGTTCTTCGGCTCGTCATCATGGATGGTGAAGCGGCCGATATGGAGCGGCTTCGTCGCATCGTAGCTGCTGGAGAGCGTGGAGGTATGGGTCTCGAGCGCGAGCGCCGTGTTAAAGATCTTGAAGGTCGATCCCATCTCGTAGGTGCCGAGGGTCACCCGGTTGAACAGCTCCTGCGGCGTCGCGCTCCCCGGCGCGTTCGGGTCGAAATCCGGCAGCGACACCATGGCCAGCACTTCGCCGGTATTGACGTCCATGATGATGCCCATGCCGCCGATCGCGTTGAAATCGGCGATCGTCTGCGCGATCTGGTGGTGCAGGATGTATTGCAGCCGCACATCCAGCGACAATTCGACCGGCTCGTGCCGGCCGCGGAGGATGTCGTTGAAACCGCGCTCGATGCCGGCGAGACCCTTGCCGTCGAGATCGTCATAGCCCACCGCATGCACGGTGAGGTTGCCCTTCGGATAGACGCGACGGCCCTCGGTGCGGAATTCCAGTCCGGGCACGCCGAGCCGGTTGACCTCGAACTCCTGGCTCGGCGTGAGCTGCCGCTTGATCCAGACGAAGCCCTTGTTGGAGGCGAGCTTGGCGGCAATCTCGCTCTCGCTGGCATCGGGCAGCAGGCTCGCCAGCTGCTGCGCGACGCGCTCCGGATTGTGAATGAGCTTGGGGTCGGCGTAGAGCGATGGCGCTTCGAGGGTGGTGGCGAGCAGCACGCCGTTGCGGTCGACGATGTTGGCGCGCGCGAGATCGGGCCGCTCGGCCGGAGCCACGCGCGCGATGTGCGCCTCGCCCGCCTTGAAGCCGGCGACCTCGATGAGGCGCGCGCTGATCACCAGAAAGGCGAGGCAGAGCAGCGCCCCGGTAATGAGGAGCCTCGTATGGCTCGTCTCCAGCGACTGCTTGGCCGGCCCTTCGAGCGGTGCGGGCGCGCAAGGCTCCGGCTTGAAGTGCCGCGGCCGGCACGGATTGTCGTCGCGTGGCGGAACCGCGGGCTTCATCGCACCACCCCGGCGCGCGCGGTAGCGAGCCGCGGCGCCGCCGTCGGCTGGGAGGGAGCTGACGGCGGCGCGGCGGCGGCTGCCGCGGCGGGAGGCGTTGGGGAACGCCGCGGCAGTTGTGAGAGATGGCCGATCTGCTCGGCGCTGATCGGCTGGAGATCGAGGAAGCGCTTGGCAAGCTGCTCGAGACGCGCGGGCTGATTAAGGAAACTCCACTCGGCGTCGAGAACGCGGATCTGCTCGCGGCCGGTATCGATCCGGTGGTTGAGGTGGGTGAGCTGATCCTCGAGCTGCACGACCTCGTACTTCACCTGAAACATGACATAGCCGCTTACGCCCACGAGCAACGCCCAGAGGAGCGTCGAAAGGCGCATCATGCCGCCTTCTCCCAGACCGGCGCGGCGGTGCGCTCGGCAGCGCGCAGCCGCGCTGAACGCGCCCGCGGGTTGCGTTCGATCTCGGCGGCGCCGGGGGTGACCGGCTTGCGGGTGATGAGGCGGAAGCTAGGGGCGGCGGTGGGGAGGGCGGGAAGGTGGCGCGAGCCGCGCGGCGCGGCCTCGCTGCGCTCGCGCAGGAATTCCTTCACTGTGCGGTCTTCGAGCGAATGGAAGGAGACGATCGCGAGCCTCCCGCCCGGCAGCAGCAGCCGCTCGGCGGCCAGGAGGGCGCGCTCGAGCTCACCCGGCTCGTCATTCACTTCCATGCGCAGCGCCTGGAAGGTGCGCGTCGCCGGGTCGATGCCGCCACTCGACGGAACCACGGCGCGGACGATGCGCGCCAGCTCGGCAGTGCGGGTCACAGGCGCCTCCCGTCGGGCGGCGACGATGGCGCGAGCGACGCGGCGGGCGAAACGCTCCTCGCCATAAATATAAATGAGATTGGCGAGAGCGCTTTCCGAGAGGGTGTTGACGAGATCGGCGGCGGTGGCGCCCTCGCGACCCATGCGCATGTCGAGCGGCCCGTCCGCACGGAACGAGAAGCCGCGCGCGGCCTCGTCGAGCTGCGGCGAGGAGACGCCGAGATCGAGCGCGATGCCGTCGACGGCGCTGATGCCGAGCGGCGCCAGCAGGGTCTCCATCTCGCCGAAGCGGCCTTCGAGCACGGTGAAGCGTCCCTGGTGCTCGCGCATCAGCACGCCGCCCAGCGCCACCGCCGCCGGGTCGCGGTCGATGGCGATGACGCGGCAGCGCGCGGCGGCCAGCAAGGCGCGGCTATAGCCGCCGGCGCCGAAGGTGCCGTCGACAAGGGTCGCCTGGTCGCGGGGCTCAAGCGCCGCGAGCGTCTCGGCGAGCAGCACCGGGCTGTGCGGCGCGGCGGTCATCGCGACGCCTCGGGCGTGGGCCGGCCTTCGAGCAGCCGCGGCACGGTCGCTCCCTGGCGGCGGGCGCGCTCGCGCATCTCCTCGCGATGCGCCTCGAAGCGTTGCGGTTCCCAGATCTGGAAGGTGCGGCCAAGGCCGACGAAAGCTGCCGATTCGCCGATCTCGGCATGCCGGCAGAGCGCTTCCGGCAGGACGATGCGGCCCTCGCCGTCGAAGGCCAGCGGCTGGGCGTCCGCGAGTAGCGAGGAAAGCGCGTCGCGGTCCTCGGAGAATTCCGGCAGCGCGTCGATGCGGTCGCTCAGATTCTCCATGCGGTCGATGCCGCAGGCCTCGAGCGCGGGCAGCTTGAAGGAACGGAAGGCTATGATTCCATTGTAACTTTGGCCGGTGAGGGCAGTCCGGAACGAGGCCGGGACCGAGACGCGGCCCTTGCGGTCAACCTTGTTCACGAATGTTGAAAGGAACAACGCCACCGCCGACCCCCAAGGTCTGCCCCATGACATTCCGCCGAACGTCCTTGCGCTGCGGCGCTCCGCCCACGCCACCTAGCCTCGCATTGGGACGATATGGGGTATCATGGGTTGATATGGGAGTCAATGGAAAATCGTGGTAATACAGTGGGATCGTGCCCGTTAATCGAGGTGAATCGCGGCGCCGCGCCGCTATGGGCAAGACTTCGGTAGAGCACCTACGGCTTGTGCAAAGGAGCTCAGAGGTTAAGAGCGGCGCTTTGTTGTTCGTGAAATGTTCCAGGGCGCGCGAATTCTTCGGCCATGGGATGAAGCGCCAGACGGCCTGTAAGCCGGGTTCTGTCCCCGCCTTGCGGCAGGGGATGACCATTCCTCTGGGACGCCCGTTACCGGACGCCTCGCGCGACCGACCCGGATGGCAGGGCGGAAATGCCCTCGGCCTTGCGGCCCGCCATCCCTACTTGGTCTTGCTCCCGGTGGGGTTTGCCCTGCCGCCACCGTTGCCGGCGGCGCGGTGCGCTCTTACCGCACCATTTCACCCTTGCCGCCCGGCAAGCCGGGGTAGGCGGTGTGTTTCTGTGGCACTTTCCCTGAGGTCGCCCCCGCCGGGCGTTACCCGGCACCGCATTTCCGTGGAGCCCGGACTTTCCTCTCCCCGCCGAAGCGGAGAGCGGCCATCCGGCCGTCTGGCACCGGCAAGATAAGGGGTGGGTGAGGCGCTAAGTCAAATTCCTTGAGCGACCGCGGCGAGCTGCGCCCGCGTCTCGCCATCCGCCTCGCCATCGCAGCGCGCCGGACGGAAATGGCGCTGGAAGGCGATGAGCACCTGCCGGGTTTCATCGTCGAGCGCGCCGCTTTGCGGCGTCTCGTAGCCAACCGCCGCGAGCAGGCGCTGAAGCTCCGCCGGGCTTTGCGGCGCGGCTGCGCGCGCGGCATCCCCGGGCCAGAAGCCGATCCCGCTGCGCGCCAGGCGGTGCCAGTCGAAGAGCTCACCGGGATCGCTCTTGCGTTGCGGCGCGACGTCGGAATGGCCGAGCACCAGGTGCGGTGGGATCGGATGGCGCGCCAGGATGTCGCGGCATAGCGCCTCGAGGGCCGTTATCTGCGCTTCGGGAAAATCCCGATAGCCCCAGTCATGCCCCGGATTGACCAGCTCGATGCCAATAGAGCGGTCGTTGATGTCGCTCCGTCCCCGCCAAGAGGAGACGCCCGCATGCCAGGCGCGCCGCTCCTCGGCGACGAGGCGCCATACTGTGCCGTCCTCGTCGATGAGATAATGCGCGCTCACCTGCGCCTCAGGGTCGCAGAGCCGCTCGATCGCTTCGGCCGCGCCGCGCATCCCGGTGTAGTGCAGGATCAGCATGTCGATGACGGCGCCCGCCGGCCGCGGTCCGTGATTGGGCGACGAGCGCTCGAGAATGTGCATGGCTTAATTCTAAGGGTGCAGTCGGCTGCGGTCGAGCGGAAGGCGCGCGACCGATCGGCCCTGCTCGAGCCAGGCTCAGAACAGGTAATAGCCGATGAGATAGAGTGCGCAGCCGACGCAGGCGCCGACCAGCGTGCCGTTCATGCGGATATATTGGAGGTCGCTGCCGATGGCCAGCTCGAGCCGACGGGTGACGGTGCGCGCATCCCAGCCGCGCACCACCTCGGCGATGAGTGCGCCGATCTGGCCGCGCCACGGCACCACCGCCAAGGCCGCTTGCTCGATCGTGCTGTCGAGCCGCGCCTGCATCTCGAGGTCGCGGGCGAGCGTCTGCCCGAGCGTCAGCATGGCGGTGCGCGCCGCCTCGCGGCTGCGCGAGGCGGGCGCGGCGAGATCGGCGAGGACGACGCGCCGAAGCTCGTTCCAGACGCCGGCGAGCCAAGCTTGCATCTGCGGATGCTCGATGAGGCGATTCTTCGCCTCGTTGAAGCGGAGCCGCCGCTCGGGCGACGCGGAAAGGCTTGCCGCCACATCCTCGATCGTGCCGCGGAAGCGCTCGCGCGCCTCGCTGTCCGGCAGGCGCAATTCCGCCACTACCTCTTCGATGCCTTCGATCAACGCTGTTGCAACGCGGCGGTTGACCGTCTTCGGCACCCACCAGCGGCTGCGCTCCTCGACGATCGCATAGATGCGGTCGGCATTGGCGGAGAGCGCCGCCAACGCGGTGTCGAGCGCGCGATCGAAGAGCGCGTCATACTGGCTGCTGGCGGTGAAGAGCGTGATCAGCCGACCGGCGACCGGCGCCAGATCCATCTCCTTGAGCTGCTCGCCGAAGGAGCGCGCGACGAAATCCTGGATCGCGGGATCGCCCAGCGAGCGCACGACATAGGGCAGCGCATCGGCGATCTGATCGGCGGCGCGCATGGCGTTTTCGGGCATGGCGAGCCAGCCCGCGAAACGGCGGCCCGGCTCCATGCTGCGCAGCCGCGCCGCGATGATTTCCGGCGCGAGGAAATTGCGCTCGACGAAATCGCCGAGGCCCTCGCCGATGCGGTCCTTGCTGCGAGGGATGATCGCGGTATGCGGAATCGGCAGTCCCAGCGGATGGCGGAAGAGCGCCGTCACTGCGAACCAGTCGGCAAGCCCGCCCACCACCGCGGCCTCCGCGCCGGCACGCAGCAGCAGCAGCCAGAAGCCCGGATGGGGCTCGAAGCGGGTGGCGAAGAAAGCCGCCGCGGCGATGAGCAGCAGCCCCGTCGCCAGCACCCGGTTGCGCCGCAAGGCGCAGCGCTGGCGCTCGAGCGCATCGGTCGGGGCGGGATCGAGGCTCTCCTGCATGGCGAGCGGGATGATAGCGGGACGGGTCGGTGCGGTTGAAGGCGGTGGCGGCAGGTTCTATACGCAGGCGCGATGGAAGGCGAAGCACTGCGCGCTGAAGATGGGGCGTGTCCGCGCTGCGGCAAGCCCGCGGCGCTCTGCGTCTGCGCCGGGATCGCGCCCATCGACACGCGCGTCGAGCTGGTCATCCTGCAGCATCCGCAGGAGCAGGATGTGGCGCTCGGCACGGCGCGCCTCACGGCGCTCCACCTCAAGCGCGCGACGCTCAAGATCGGACTCTCCTGGCCGAGCCTCGCCAAGCTCCTCGGCCGATCCGTCGATCCCAGGCGCTGGGCGGTGCTCTATCTCGGCTCGGCGCGCCCGGCGGAGCTGGCGCCAGGCCGCGATATCGTCCTGCTCGATCGAAAGGGCGCAGCGCTTGGCGATCAGCAGGCGGCGCTCGACGAGATCGAAGGCATCATTTTGCTCGACGGCAGCTGGAGCCAGGCGAAGGCGCTGTGGTGGCGAAATGCCTGGATGCTGAAATGCCGGCGCGTCGTGCTGGGTCCGCACCGGCCCTCGCGCTATGGCAAGCTCAGACGCGAGCCGCGCCGCGAGAGCCTCGCGACCATCGAGGCCGCGGCGTTGCTGGTGAGCCGGCTCGAAGGCAAGCCCGAGATCGAGCGCGCGCTTCTTTCTAGTTTTGAAGCGCTGCTCGCACGCTATCGCGCCTCGCGCCGCGGCGCCGCATCGCCCAGTGCCTCGAACAGCGGCCCGAGCTCGGCCGTGTAGTCGCGCCAGCGGCCCAGCGAGCTGCGATAGATCGGCTGGCGCACCTGCGCGGCGCTGGCGGTCCGCACGGTGCGCTCCGTGCGGTGGAAGGCGAGGCACGCATCGTCCCAGCCGACGCCGCAATAGGCGACGATGCGTCGCGCCGCGCGCGGCAGATCGGCGACCAGCTCCTCGTAAGCGACCTCAAGCATCGCACCTTCCGGCAGTACGGCGCGCCAATGCGCCATCAGCCCGTCATAGGCGCGCCAGTAGCGGCCGAGTTCCCCCAGTTCGTAGGCGAAGGGCTGGCCGGCGGTGAACAGGGTCGCGAAGCAGGACCAGCAGGTATCGAGGGGGTCGCGCCGCAGGTGGATGATGCGCGCTTGCGGCAGGGCGAGGTGAATGAGGCCCGTGAAAAGGAAATTGGCCGGCAGCTTGTCGGTGATGCGCTGCGCCTGCGGCGCCCGAGCGGCCAGCCGCGCGAGATAGCGCGCGCCCAGCGCGCGCAGCGCCTTGCCGTCCATCGCCGGGACATGTTCAGGAAAATCCGCGACGGCGTCGCTCGCGAGCGCGGTGAAGTCGGTGAGCTCACCGGCGCCGAAGACCTCTGGATGGCTCGCCAGGATCTGCTCGACCAGGCTCGTGCCCGAGCGCGGCATGCCGATGATGAAGATCGGCAGCCCCGAAGATTCGCCCAGTCCGGCCTTGCCGCGCATCAGCTCGGGGGTGAACGCTGCCTCGATTCGCTCTATGAGCGCCAGGCTCGCCGCCTCGTCATAGGCGATCTCGGCGCGCTTCAGCGCGTTGCCACTCTGGAGATGGCGAAAGGCGTCGGCATGATGACCGAGATCGGCCCTCGCCTTGGCAAGCGCGAAACAGAGCTCGACCTGTGCCTGCCTCGGCAGCGCCGACATGTCCTGCTCCAGCGTCGCGAGCGCAGGGAGCTGCGGATCGTCCGGCGTGAAGCGCTTCATCTCGGCGAGATTGAGATGGAACCCGGCCTCGCGCGGTGCCAGTGCGACCGCGCGCTCGAAGGCGCGCCGCGCCTCGTCGAGCCGGCCGAGCTCGCGCAGCGCGGTCCCGAGATTACTCGCGGCGGCGGCGTTGTCGGGCCGCGCCGCGAGCGCGCTCTCATAGGCCGCGATCGCCTCGTCGTGGCGATCGAGCGCGTGGAGCGAATTGGCGAGGTTGTTGTGCGCTGCCGCCAGGCCGGGTTTGAGCGTCAGCGATTGCCGGTAGCGCTCGATCGCCTCCGCATGCCGGCCCAGAGACTGCAGCGCATTGCCGAGATCGTTGAGCGCCTCGGCGTCGTGCGGCCTGAGGGCGAGTGCCTGCTCGTACTGGCCGATCGCCTCCTCGTCGCGACCCAGGCGATGCAGCGCCTTGCCACGATTGACATGGAGATCCGCCTCTCCCGCGGAGAGCGCCAGCGCCCGTGCATAAGCGGCGGAAGCTTCCTCGGTGTGGCCCAGCGTCTGGAGCGCGGTGCCGAGATTGTTGTGCGCCGGCGCATAGCCGGGTTGGAGCGCGATCGCGCGCTCGTGGCAGGCGACCGCCTCGTCGCTGCGTCCCAACGCCTGGAGCGCGCTTCCCTTGGCGCTCAGCGCCGGTGCCGAGGCGGGCTCGATGGCGAGTGCCCGATCGAAGCTCCCCAGCGCTTCCTCGACCCGGCCTAACGCCAGCAGCGCATTGCCGAGATCGTAATGCGCTGCTGCGAGATCGGGCGCGAGCGCCAGCGCGCGCTCGAAATGCGCGATCGATTCAGCGTGCTGCCCCATGGCCTGCAGCACGCTGCCGAGGCTCAACTCGGCCACCGCTTCGTCGGGACGCCGGTTGAGAGCGTGGCGCAGCAGGCTTGCCGCTTCGGCGAGCTTCCCCTGGCGGGCGCGAATGAGGGCGAGATTGTGCAGCGAGCCGACATGGTGCCGGTCGAGCTCGAGCAGCGCCTGGTACAGGTTCGCCGCTTCCTCGAGCCGATCCTGGCGCTGCAGCGCGACGGCGTTCTCGAACGCCTCGGCCGGCGAAAGCAGCCGCGAGTTCGCGCCGCTCAACATCACTCACTCGTTCGTCAGGGCGTCGCGCAGCTCGCGCGGGTCGAAATCCGCAACGATGCCGCTTTCGGTGCGGCTCACCCGCACATCGAGCCGGGCAAAGGCGAGGAGCGCATCCTCGCTGAGCCCACCGCTGCCCTCCTCGTCGGCCGCCGCCATGCGCGCCAGCGACGGGCTCGCCGCGAGCAGACGATAGACCGCCGTCGCCCGCATGTAGAGGTTGAGCGTCATCGGCACGCTGGTGCCCAGCTCCTCGGCGAAGAGGTCCAGCACCTCGCGCATCTTGATCGGCGACTCCTCGACCTCGTCATCTTCTTGTTCGGCAGCCTCTTCATCCTCCGGGGGCGGCCCCTCGAGATCGGCGACGCGCTGGAGATATTCCGAGAACAGGAAGATGGCGGAAGCGAGCAGGTCGGGCTCGACCGGCGGGACGCGCGGCGGTGTTGGGCCGGGGCTGATATCGTCCATGAGTACGCTCCTCGCCGACTTCGCCGCCGGGTTGCGGGGCATCGACTTTCGCCCGCGTCTGTGAATTACTTGATGTCCTTGCGGCGGACGGAAGAGAGCCATGAGCAATCTCGGCAGCAGCGTCAAGGCCCTGGTCTTCGATGTCTTCGGCACGGTGGTGGATTGGCGCGGCGGCATCATGCGCGAGGTCGCGGCGCTGAATCGCGCCAAGGGCCTCGATCTCGACGCGGCGCGCTTCGCCGATGACTGGCGCGCGGGCTATCAGCCCGCGATGCAGCGCGTCCGCTCGGGCGAACTGCCCTGGACGCGCATCGACGATCTCCATCGCTTGATCCTCGACGGGCTCTTGCAGAAGCATGGGGTCGGCGGGCTCGACGAGGCGGAAAAGGCCGAGCTCAATCGCGCCTGGCATCGCCTCGATCCCTGGCCCGACGCGATCGCCGGGCTGACGCGGCTCAAGCGGCGCTTCATCATCGGCACGCTGTCGAACGGCAATGTGGGCCTGCTGGTCAATATGGCGAAGCGCGCCGGGCTGCCGTGGGACGTGGTGCTCTCGGCCGAGCTCGCGCATCATTACAAGCCCGATCCCGAAGCCTATCGCATGCCGCCGGACCTGCTCGGCCTGGCGAACGGCGAAGTCATGCTGGTGGCGGCGCATCCCAATGATCTTGCCGCCGCCGCGACGCAGGGGCTCAAGACCGGCTTCGTGCCGCGCCCGCTCGAGCATGGGCCCGGCCGCAAGCCCGCGCCGGCGGCGGAGCATCGCTTCGACATTGTCGCCATGGATTTCAACGAGCTTGCCGAGCGGCTCGGCGCCTGAGCGCGGGTCGAGCGGACCAAGGGCAGGACTGGCGCCGCATCGGGGAAGGGTGCTAGGAGCCCGTCTCTCCTAGGAGCGTGTTCATGAAAGGCGGCGCAACCGGTTCCTGGCAGTTCTGGATCGATCGCGGCGGCACCTTCACCGATGTGGTGGCAAGGCGTCCCGATGGTGGTCTTGTCACCCACAAGCTGCTCTCCGACAATCCAGAGCGCTACCGCGACGCGGCAATCCAGGGCATTCGCGATCTGCTCGGCCTGGGGCCGGGCGAGCCGATCCCCGGGAGTGTCATCGCCGCAGTCAAGATGGGCACGACGGTGGCGACCAATGCGCTGCTCGAGCGCAAGGGCGAGCGCACCGCGCTGGTCATCACCCGGGGCTTCGGCGACGCGCTGCGCATCGGCTATCAGAACCGGCCGAAGCTCTTCGACCGCCACATCGTGCTGCCGGAGCAGCTCTATGAGCGGGTGATCGAGGCGGCCGAGCGCGTCAGCGCCGAGGGCGAAGTGCTCGAGCCGCTCGACCTTGCGCGGCTGCGTGCCGGTCTTGCTGCCGCGCTCGCCGACGGCATCCGCTCGGCGGCGATCGTCTTCCTGCACGGCTATCGCCACCCCGAGCATGAGCGCCGGGCCGCGGCGCTCGCCCGTGAGCTGGGCTTCGACCAGGTCTCGGTCGGTCACGAGGTGAGCCCGCTGATGAAGCTGGTGAGCCGCGGCGACACCACGGTGGTGGACGCCTATCTGTCGCCCATCCTGCGCCGCTACGTGGATCGGGTCGCAGCCGAGCTGGGCGGGACGCGGCTCCTCTTCATGCAGTCGAATGGCGGGCTGGTCGATGCGCGCCGCTTCCAGGGCAAGGATGCGATCCTGTCAGGGCCCGCCGGCGGCATCGTCGGCGCGGTGCGCACGGCCGAGATGGGCGGCTTCGACAAGATCATCGGCTTCGACATGGGCGGCACCTCGACAGACGTGTCGCATTATGCCGGCGAGTACGAGCGCAGCTTCGAGACGCTGGTGGCCGGAGTGCGCATGCGCGCGCCGATGATGCATATCCATACCGTGGCCGCGGGCGGCGGCTCGATCTGCAGCTTCGACGGCGCGCGTTATCGCGTCGGGCCGGAATCCGCCGGCGCCAATCCGGGTCCGGCCTGCTATCGCCGGGGCGGGCCGCTCACCGTCACCGATTGCAACGTCATGCTCGGCAAGGTGCAGCCGCGCTTCTTCCCGCGCGTCTTCGGCCCCGGTGGCGACGAGCCGCTCGACGCCACCATCGTCGAGCGGAAATTCGCCGAGCTTGCCGACGAGATCGCCCGCGCCACCGGCAACCGACGCACGCCGGCCTCGGTCGCCGAGGGCTTTCTCAAGATCGCCGTTGAGAATATGGCCAACGCGATCAAGCAGATCTCGATTCAGCGCGGCTACGATGTGACGGAATACACGCTGTGCTGCTTCGGCGGCGCCGGCGGGCAGCATGCCTGCCTGGTGGCCGACGCGCTCGGCATGAAGCGCGTCTATATCCATCCCTTTGCCGGCGTGCTTTCGGCCTATGGCATGGGGCTCGCCGATCTGCGCAGCCTGCGCGAGCAGGCAGTGGAAAGGCGTTTGGCCGAGGCGGCGATGCCGGAGCTCGAGGCCGTGCTGGAGCGGCTCTCGGCCGAGGGCGTCGCCGAGATGCGCGCGCAGGGCATCGCGGCGGAGCGGATCAGCGTGCTGCGCAAGGCGCATGTCAAATACGAGGGCACCGACACGCCGCTCGTCGTGGGATTCGGCACCAACGCCGAGATCGCCGAGGGCTTTGCCGCGGCGCATCGTCAGCGTTACGGCTTCGTCATGCCGGAAAAGCCGCTCACGATCGAGGCGGTGTCGATCGAGGTGGTGGGCGCCACCGACGCTGCCGACGATCCGATTTATGCATCGCCTGAAGTTCCGGGGAACCCGCTGCCGCTCGCCGAGGTGACGATGTTCACCGAAGGCGCGGCGCATGCGGCGCCGGTCTTCGACCGCGATGCGCTACTGCCCGGGCAGCAGGTCGCGGGTCCGGCGATCATCCGCGAGGCCACCGCCACCACCGTGGTCGAGCCGGGCTGGCGCGCCACCCTCGATCGGCGGCGCTATCTCGTGCTCGAGCGGGTGACGGCGCTGCCAAGCCGCGTCGCCATCGGCACTCGCGTCGATCCGGTGATGCTCGAGGTCTTCAACAACCTCTTCATGGCCATCGCCGAGCAGATGGGCGTGGCGCTGCAGAACACCGCTTACTCGGTCAACATTAAGGAGCGGCTCGACTTCTCCTGCGCGCTCTTTGACCGCGAAGGCTCGCTTATTGCCAACGCGCCGCACATGCCGGTGCATCTGGGGTCGATGGGCGAGAGCGTGCAGACGGTGATCCGCGCCCGCGCCGGCGGCACCGATGGCCGCGGCATGCGGCCTGGCGATGTCTATGTGCTGAATGCGCCCTACAATGGGGGCACGCATCTCCCCGACGTCACGGTGATCACGCCGGTCTTCGCCGAGGAGGATCGCGCCGGCGAGGGCGAGGTGCTGTTCTATGTCGCCTCGCGCGGGCATCAGGCGGATATCGGCGGGATTACGCCCGGATCGATGCCGCCGTCGAGCCGCAGTGTCGAGGAGGAGGGCGTGCTCATCGACAATTTCCTGCTCGTCGATGCCGGGCATTTCCGCGAGCAGGAAATGGTGACGCTGCTTTCCTCGGGTCCCTATCCCTCGCGCAATGCGGCACAGAACATCGCCGATCTCAAAGCGCAGATCGCCGCTTGCGAGAAGGGCGTGCAGGAGCTGCACCGCATGGTGCGCCATTTCGGCCTGTCGGCGGTCGAGGCCTACATGCACCATGTCCAGGACAATGCCGAGGAGGCGGTGCGCCGGGTGCTCGGCGTGCTCCGGGACGGCGAATTCGCCTATGAGACCGATGACGGAGCGGTCATCAAGGTGCGAATTTCGATCGACCGCCAGGCGCGTCGGGCGGTCATCGACTTCACCGGGAGCAGCCCGCAGCTCCCGACCAACTTCAACGCGCCGGCCGCCGTGTGCAAGGCCGCCGTGCTCTACGTCTTCCGCACGCTCGTCGACGACGAGATCCCGATGAATGGCGGCTGCCTGAAGCCGCTTGAGCTGGTGATCCCACCGGGCTCGATGCTCAATCCACGCTTCCCCGCCGCCGTCGTCGCCGGCAATGTCGAGACGTCGCAAGGCATCACCGATGCGCTTTATGGCGCGCTCGGCGTCATGGCCGCGGCGCAGGGCACGATGAACAATTTCACCTTCGGCAACGAGCGCTACCAGTATTACGAGACGGTCTGCGGCGGCTCCGGCGCGGGCTCGGATTTCGACGGCACCGATGCCGTCCACACCCACATGACCAATTCGCGCCTCACCGATCCCGAGGTGCTGGAATGGCGCTTCCCCGTGCTGCTCGAGAGCTTCGCCATCCGCCACGGCTCCGGCGGTGCGGGCAGGCATCGCGGCGGCGACGGCGTGGTCCGCCGCATCCGTTTCCGCGAGGCGATGACGGCGGCAATCCTCTCCGGCCATCGCCGGGTGCCGCCTTATGGACTTGCCGGCGGCGAGCCCGGCGCCGTCGGGCGCAACTGGGTCGAGCGCACCGATGGCCGCATCGAGCGCTTCGGCGGGACGCATGCCATCGCCATGGGACCTGGCGATGTCTTCGTCATCGAGACGCCGGGCGGCGGCGGCTATGGCAAGGCGGAGACGGCGCGCAAGGCGGCCGAATAGGCCGAAGGCTGCCGCAGTGTGCCCTTCGTGCGCGTCGGACGTTAACTAGGAAAGGGGTAGAGGCGGCCGAACGCCGCCGCCTCAGAGAACCTCGACGGTCGGCGTGAAGATATAGCCGGTGCCGCGCACCGTCTTGATGATCGTCGGCTTGGCCGGATCGGGCTCCAGCTTGCGGCGCAGGCGCCCGACCTGGACGTCGATGGTCCGGTCGAACGGCCCGGCTTCGCGGTTCCGGGCGAGGTCGAGCAGGCGGTCGCGGCTCAACACCTGGTTGGCATTGTTGACGAAAGCAGCGAGCAGGTCGAACTCGCCGGTGGTCAGGCGGACCTCGCCGCCTTCGGGCGAAACCAGCTCGCGCGTCGCGAGGTCGAGATGCCAGCCGGCGAACCGGGCGCGCGCACGGGCGCCCGTCGGCGTCTCCTTTTGCGCGCGGCTCGAGGCGCGGCGCAGCACGCTCTTCACGCGGGCCAGCAGCTCGCGGAGATGAAAAGGCTTGGGCAGATAATCATCGGCGCCCATCTCGAGGCCGATGATGCGGTCGACGGTCTCACCGCGGCCGGTCAGGATGATGATGCCGACGGTGGACTCTTCACGCAGTTGGCGCGCAAGCGTCAGCCCGTCCTCGCCCGGCAGCATCAGATCGAGGATGACCAAGTCCACCGGGCCTTGCGCCATGACTTTGCGCATACCGCCGCCGTCATTGGCAACGCTGACCCGGTATCCCTCGCTCGACAAATACTGCTGGACGACCTCGCATATCTCCTTTTGGTCGTCCACCACAAGGATATGCCCTGTCGCTTTCATGGCTGGACTTCAATGTGGCGCATCTCGGGGACCGTTGCAATATCGTCGCGGTAGGGAAGCGGCCGGCGACTTCACCCCTGAGGCGCGTCGCAATCCGCTTACAAGGCGTTACAATTTCTTACAGAAATCCGCGCCGGATGACATCAAGCAATTACAGGCGGCCGGTACAGTCTGACCATCTCGTTGCTTCCCGTTGAACACGCATGATGCGCGCCCGCGGCGCGCGCGAAGGAGTTGGGGATGGCTGACATTTGTAAAAAAATCGAGGAAGAGATCCCGCGCCTGCGGCGGTATGCCCGCGCCCTGACCCGAGACGTTAACGCTGCGGACGACTTGGTTCAGGACTGCCTCACCCGTGCGTTGAGCAAGGTGCACCTCTGGCAGAAGGGCACCGATCTGCGCGCCTGGCTCTTCACCATCCTCCATAACCAATATGTCAATCACGTGCGGCGCGCGGTGCGCGAAGGCTCGGCCGTCGGCCTGTCCGCCAGCGAGCCGCTGCTCACGACCTCGCCCAACCAAGGCAAGCGGCTGGAGCTGCGCGATCTCGAGCGCGCCATTGCCAAGCTGCCGGAGGAACAGCGCGCCGTCCTGCTGCTCGTCGGCCTCGAAGGCATGCGCTACGAGGAGGTCGCCGCCGTCCTCGACGTGCCCGTGGGCACGATCCGCTCGCGGCTGTCGCGCGGACGCGAGATGCTGCGCCAGCTCATGGGCATGGTGCCGGAGGAGTCCTCCCGGAGCGGGCCGATGCGCCGGCTGGGCCCCGCCAAGGGGCAATCCGAGATCGCCGTCGGGGATGCGGTCCGCCGTACCCGCCCTGCGAGCCCGCGGGAGAATGTGGTCGCGTTGCGGCGCGACGCCTGAGGCGGGGCGGAACCCGGTCTGATCGCCCGTGTTGAGAAAGACGCAGCGGCGCCTCGGCGCCCCTGCCGGACCGCAGGCGGCCGGGCGCCTGCGTCGAACGGTCCGATTTCCCCACGCCCGGCATTGGCAAAGTCTCCCTGTAGGTGGGTTTGCCACCCGCTGACTGGCCGGGCGTCGATCGCCCGGCCGCTCTTTTATGGTCTTTATGGTCCACTCCGCCGACGGCAGATTGCCAGCCCGCCGGAGCGCCTAGATGTGGCGGCTGGTCGGGGGCGCGAGCCGGTGCTCGCTGTGCAGCTGCGCTGCCGGGTGCAGGTGCGCCAGATGCCGGGCGAGCGCGTCGTCCGTGCACAGCAGGGCGGCCAGGCTCATCGCGGCGACGAACGGCAGTGAGCGGCGCAAGGCGCGCGTCGAGAGACGGCGCAGCATCTGGCGTTTCAGCCTTTTGGGCAGGGGTTCGTCCGCTACTTCGCCAAAGAGGGCGCGGATAGCCTCCTTTTGGGCGCGATAGGCCTCGATCCGCGCCGCCTGCTTCGGCGATTTCGCCAGGAAAAGCGCCACCGCCAGCCGTCGGTCGTCGTCGAGCACGCCGTCGATATAGGCGTGAAGATCCTCCTCGCTGATTTGGCCCCACG
>Ga0134128_10000553_pt1 | contig 51842 bp, 49 predicted proteins | sample KB31754_FD_96462 | JGI IMG/M metagenome (GOLD analysis project Ga0134128, IMG submission 96462) | Terrestrial soil microbial communities with excess Nitrogen fertilizer from Kellogg Biological Station, Michigan, USA - KB3-175-4 | ecosystem: Environmental > Terrestrial > Soil > Unclassified ... | reverse complement strand
TACGGCGGGCTGGCTTGCCGGGGGTGGGGTCGGCGGATTGTTCCCCCGCCTCAATGGTTAGCGGTTCCCTTTTGTCGGAACCCTTGCCGCTTGCTTTTGCCATGTTTGGGAGGCTCGATTTCCTCAAAAGGGGCCACTAGGCGCACTGACAAAACTGACAGAGGCGGTCATGCCCGCCCATCCGCCGCGTCTAGCCACAGGATCACGCGGCCGGGGGCCGTGGCCTGGACGAAACTATGGGCTTGCCGGAGGTGGGCCGGCGCGTCGGTGAGCGGCCGAATCTGTACGCGCTCGCCTCCGATCGCCGCTTCCTCGAGCCGCCCGATCCGGGGCTCAATATCTCTTGTCATCACCGGATTCCTCCGGCTTGTGTGTGCCAAGACCGGTCCCGGTATACCCCATCTTGCGAAGCCACGGGATGATCCAGGGCTTCAACGCTCCGATTGCTGCGAGCGATGCGGACACCACGATGATGCGGAGCGTTCGGTCGTCCATGGCGCGCCCTCACGTCATTGCGCTCCCTGTGTCGCCACCATGCCGGCACCATAGGCGGTCGGGAGTGCTAGATACCGGCGCAGGTAGTTTGCCACCATCGGAGCCGCTTCGGGACGACTGGCAACCAGCATTCGCAGGACGTTCTGAACAGGCGGAAGGTATGCCGCAGCTCCCGCGCTGAGCGCAGCCGGGATCGCGGGATTCGCAACGCCGGAGGCGAGCGCCCCGGTTGCCATCAGCGCGCGTCCGACCGTACCGGAGTCGGGATATTTGTTGCCGAGAACGGTCTGTGCCGCATTGCCGATGTCCTGCCCCAGCGCGGTACCACGAGCGACCGCCCGGCGACGGACGCTGTTGTCGAGCGAGGAAACGGCCGAATTGTATTGAGCCGGAGTAAAGACGCCGGCCGCGTTCTTGCCCATCTTGCCGGCCTGCTCGGCCCGTACAAGCTGCGCCCACCCGTCATCGGCCGCATCCAGCCTCGCGCCAATGTCGGGATCGGTGCGCCGAATCTGGTTCATTAGCGCGTCCTGTAGCTCGCTGACCGCCGCCCCTAGGTTCCGTTCGCTCGCCACGCTGGAGCGGCTGTAATTGCTGGCAATCTGTCCCAGTTCGCTATCCACATTCTTGAACGTAGAGCCCAGCATGGAGCCGTTGGGAGACATGTTCCCCAAGATCGTGTCATTGACGACATTGGAGAACTCGCGCCGTAGATCCGCGCTCGGCAACCGATCGCCCATGTATAAAAGCTTCCCGAACTCCTGGTTGAACTCCGGTGTGTCGAAATTGATATGCGGTAATTGTCCAAGCGCGTCATCGTATTCGGCGCTCAGTGTGTCTCCGGCCTGACGGATCGCCGTTTGCCCCGCGCCGTCCACGGACGCGCCTATCGGCTTGAGCGCCCGATTAAGGACGGCATTGTTGAACTGAAACCTTGCCCGGTTACGCGCCATGGAAATCGCGTCCCCGACGATGGGAAGGCTTTGCGCCTTTTCCTCCATCGTGTTGGCCCATCCACCGAGCGTTTGCCCGATAGTCGGCTCTACGCCTTCGTTGCGAAGTAGCGTCACATCGGGATTGGTTGATGCTCGCGGGGAGACAACCCGAGCCGCCGCATTCACCAGTGGGGCGGCCACCGCGCCAGTGACCGCGCCTTTCGCCACATCGGCCAGCTTTTGGCGCCAGAAGCCGGGAACGTCGTCTGTCACAGGCTGCACCGCGCCGCCGATGGCACCTTGAACCGCACCCTTCGCGGCGGTCCCCAGCAATGTTTCCGCGCTCGCCGCTCCAAGCGGGATCGGGGCCGTAACCGCCAGGTTCCCAATCGCGCGCATCGGGTCAAAGCCAGTGCTACCCGCCGCAGCTCGGGCTGCCTGGTAGTCGCGCTCATTCGCCGTTACGACGCGATTGACCGATTGAGGAATGCCGGTGCTGTCGGGTAGCAGGTTCGCCGCCGCCTGCGCGATCGCGGTCCCCGGATCGGCCGCGCCTTGGAAGAATCGGCCCGCAGCCCCGCCGCGCATGTTGCCGCTGTTACCGAGGAAGCGAGCGACAGCGCCCACCGTCCCGGTATCCGACGCGACGGCATTCCCAACCGCATCGAGAACCGGGGCGATGTACCTTTCGGCGAAGGTCAAGTCCTGCGGCTGGCCGATTTTAGGGTTGGCGGTTTGGGCGGGCGCATCGAATTGATCGAAGATGTTCGGCCGATTGTCCGATTGGTCGGGGACACCGCCATAGCCCGCCGCGATGGCCGAGTAATCCGGCTTGGGATCGAATTGATCGAAGATGTTCGGCCCGCGCGCATCGCCCGTGCTGTTGTCGTCCACGATCACATAGGGGCCGGTCGTGCCGGTTCCATTCTGCGACCGTTGAGCGTAGAACTGCGCTCGCGCCACAAGACCGGGCGACGGCGTTTGGTCATCATCGACAATTTGGAAGGGCATCGCTCTAGCTCCTAGTGGATCGCATCGCCAGCGGGTTGCGTCGGTTCATTGTTGGCGGCTTTCCTCGCTCGCAGCTCCGCGCCAAGCGAAAAAGTCAGTCACCGTGATGTCCTCCGTCTGCCCACAACACCGCGACGCCGGTCTCCGAGGTCGTAAAGCCGTTTCCACTTCGGCTCCGCATCCGCCTTGGTCACGTGAACGGGCTTTCTCTTATCCATGCGCTCTCCGCTGATTGACGGGCCTACGCGGCTACCGCCTTGAAGATCACGAAGCTGATAACGGGGGACTCGCTTAAAGATCCCGCCGTGATGTTTTCGACCGTGAGGCTAAAACTCCCCCCGGCAACTGCGGTACAGGAAACGCGGTAGGCATTCGCCACGCCGCCGCTTGCCACGCACGGGAGCGGAATATCGGTTGCCGCACAGAGGGAATCCGTGACAACGAATGTCACCTTCGCGCCAGACACAAGGGCTGCGGCGTTCATGGTGACTTGCCCGCAAATCGCATTGAGCGTTACTCCAGTCGATTTGCTGGTGGCTTGTGTAACCGCACCGCCAGAGCCTTGGGCGTAGCCGATGGTGGTGATGGCAGACCACATACGGAACAGCCAGCCCTTGAACCCTGTGTCGGTGAGTTCTGGCGGCGGCGGAAGCCCGCTGATCGCCATCTAGAAAACTCCTGCCACAATATTTGTGTCTGCCGCTATTGCGTCCATGATGGCGTTCCAGGCGAGCGCGGCGAACTCCTCGCACACGGAGGGGCACATTTCTATGCTGACCGACTGAAAATGGTTGGCCATGATGAGCCCCGCCCGCTTGGCGATTGCCTGGGCGCCAATACCCAAGAGGTGCCCGTGTAGGGACTCTGCGGCCCGGGCGAAGGGAATTACCTCGTCCATCACATCGAGCGCAGCGATTTGGTAGGCAATACCCTCGGCGTCTTTATCGTCCTCTGTGGCATCGAGCTGCTTACGGCAGTGCGCGCGTGCCTGGCGCCGCCATTCGGCATTTCGCCATTTCCGTTTCAGCGCCTCTAAGTCGTTCATTTCAAAATCTCCAGTTCCAACGCTTCCCCCCGAAGCGGCCTATTGCCAACATGGCGGAACTCGATCGACCGACGACGGAAGGCTCCGCACTTTCGGATCTCGGCAGGTTGTTCATCGAGCTGCACGATTCGGTAACTCGAGTGGGTTTGGCTATCGTCGTCGGAGAAGCGGACCATTGCGATGTCGTCTACCAAATCTCCGACAAAACGGATTTTGGCCATCTTCTTCCGCCCGTCGTCGCCACCATCTAACCGCACGGAGCGCGTGAAGGTGTTGATCGGGATTCCATTGTCCTGATAAAGCGTCGGCTGCATCTGGTAGAGGTTGCCGTCCGTCTCGTGCAGGAGATAAATGGCGCCGTTCAACGTCGCAGCCTTCGTGAATTTGAAATAGGACTCCGTGTAGCCCGTGGCAACGATGGTTCCGGTCGCAGGACTCACCGGATTTCCCGCCACTTGGATCGTGAACGTGTTGGCGTCCACGAGCTGAATCTGAAAGATGCCGTTGTAGGCGGACTGACCGGCACCCGAAATATTGACCGGATCGCCATCGCTCAAGCCGTGGCTCGTCGCAACGACAGTCGCCGTTTTCCCGTCGGTCCCCAGTGTGATCGAGGTCACGGAGACGGAAGAGCTGCTCAACGTGAGGCTCGACCACTGCGTCCAGTATTGGGACGTGAAGTCGTAGGCCAGCGTGAGATTGCTCCCCGGAAGCGTCAGGATGTAATGCGGATGGCCCTTGAGGTTCAATCCGTAGGCATAGACCGTCGAAAGGGGATCGGCATTGACGATCCGGCAGATTGCCGGTGTTGCGATTTCACCCACCTGCAATCCGTCGAGCTTGTGGACCGAGCGGTTTCCCTCGCGGGTCTGCGAGATCCAGCAATGCGAGTTGCCGACCCTTCCCAGTGAGTCTCCCGACGCACATCCGACACGAACGAAGCCGTTGTCCACAGGGCTAAAGGGCGAGCCCGTCGCGTTTTTCGCGTCGTAGTAGAACTCGGTGGAAAATTCCTTGAAGGCCGCGACGTAGTTCAACGACTTCGCGATTCCACGGCCGGCTCCGTTCTCGTTTCTCACCGTAAGGAAGTTCAAAGCCCCCCAGGTCGTGGGATCGTCCGCGTTGGAGTTCCACAACACTCCGGTGGTATCCATCACGAGAAAGTAGCCGTCGATATAGGCCGCACCCGGAACAATGCCCCCGTTACCTTGCGCGGTGATGGTTCCCGTCGCCGGAGTCGTGGGAGAGCCGGAAACCGTGTAACTAAAGGTCGGGTTGATACTCGGCCCGGCGACTACCGGCGACCCAGCAGCGGGAGAGATGGGCAGCGCATTCGTGGAAACCGAGACGCTATATGTAAGCGTCGTGCTACTTGGTACGCTCTGAATAGGCGTGCCAGAAACGGCGTTATATTGGCTCTCGTTCGCGCCACTGATCCCAAAAAGATCATTGACGCCGGCGCCATGTGCAGTGCCAGTTGTTACTGTCGCGATACTTCCAGAGCGCGTAATGCTGGAAATCACGGGGACCGTGCCGTGGGTGTAGTTGATGGTAAATCCTGTGAATACCGATCCCGAGTAGCCTGACACCGTGAATTGAAACCCGGTAGACGTGACGTTCTGGACCGGGTACGGGCCGCCGACGATGCTCGCGCCGCCAGACCCGGTAACGTTAATCAGGTCTCCGTTTGAGAATCCTGGGGCACTTCCCAAGTTGACAATAAAGACGGTCTTTCCGCCGGCGCCGTTGTTATTTGTGTTCGCGTTGTCGCGCTCCCAAGTAGCATTTGTGAACGCCGGGTTGCCTGTCGCCGGAGAATCCGGCGCGTCTCTCGTCGTCACCAAATAGGTGAATGTAGAGGTCCCGGTCACCGTGACCGTGACGGACCCGTTGTACGCGGCGTCGGAGCAGCCGGAAATCGTATAGCTACTGCCGCTTGTGAGGCCATGCGGACCGCCGGAAACGGTTGTGGCCGTCGCCGTGGCGCCACTCCTAGTGATCGTGAGGGGAACGATCTGCTGCGCACTCCCGCTAGTTTTTGCTGTCACCGTGACCGTGCCGTTATAGGTGGTCGGTGATGCTCCAGCCACCGTCACCGAGTCCCCGACATTGAAGACATCGGCGGTCATCGTGGCTGTTGCGACCGTCCCACTTCGCGTGAGCGAGACAAGGTTGTACGTCGCCGCGCCCATCGTTCCTCCAAAGGTCACGGCGGTTACGGTTCCATCCCGCTTGGTCGTCCAGCCCTGCGAACGGTTGTGGATGAACAAACGCGGCGTTGCGGCGTTGTCATTCGTCTGCACCGCAGACCAGCTCGTAAGGCCCCCGTTGTTCGGAGCGAGTCCCGTTCCAGAAGACATGGCGCTGCAACCAGCGGGGATCGGCCATGAAAATGCAGTCGCCCCGAAGTTCGCTGTAACAGTGTTATTGTTCATAGAGAACATCGGGAAGATGACCCCGGTCAGCCCCGTCACGAACGTCGCTACAAGAGCACCGGAGCGGTACATGCTCGCCGTACCAGCCACCATGTCCAACACGACACCGATCACCTCGTTGGCGCCAAAAATGGTGGTGTAGGCCGTCTCAGTGGAGTTGTGCAGGGTATTGCCGTTAACGGACTCCACGCCCCACCCGTTTGCGTCAGCCCCGCAGAAGGTCGAGGTCAGGGCGCTGCTGTTGGCTACCCCGATAACCGCATTACTGGCAGGGTTATTAACCGAAAATTCCCAATACCACCGCCCCGTCGATTTCCCTTGGATAGCGCGAACGCTCTTGTTAACTGAGGCAGTGAAGGCAGCCAGGTTATTGTTGGAGAGGACTACCGAGGCGTCCTTATCGCTCGGATTGAGCGTCGAGAACGAAAGCCCGGAAACGATCGTGGACACGGTGCCAGCCATCAAGGCGTCGCCGATGACCGCCTGCATGCCATTCCAGGCGTACAGGAGTTGGGAGCCTCCGCGTCCGACCAAGCCGAGGTCCGTAACGCCGGGCCGCTTCAGGAGGGATGGAGGGATGTCCTCTCCCATCGGCTCCACGATCCCGTTAATCACTTTCGCGTCCTTGACGACACCACCATCCCGAGATTCCAGGTTGACGGCGAGCGGCGTCCTCATGCGGCCACCGCTTGGATTCGCGCCGCCTCGAGCTGGCGCACGAGCGCGCGAATCTCATCGTCGGACTTGCCGGCGATGCGCGCTGCGTTGATCGCCTCGATTTCGCTGGCCGGCCAACCCACGGCGCGGTCGCCAAGGCGAACGGGGCGCGTCATCAGCCCGCGGGCGATTTGGAGATAGCAAGCGGAACGCGACAGCCCGCGGGAAGCGGCTGCCTGGGGGAAGCGGAGGATCGGTTCAACCTGCATCGCATCGTCCAAAGAGTTACAAACTCCTAGGACGAATCATTCCCGGCGCAAAGGCGGTTGCGCAGGTGCCCGAGTAGGACTCTGTGCGCCTACCGATCCGTCATAGCTGGGGCATCGGTAGTCCAAGCTCCGCCGCGATCTGCCGCGCCTCCATCGCGCAAGCCTTCACCTTGCGATGCAGAATGCCGGCCTTAATGCGTTTGATGGTTGCGACAGAAACTCCGGTCATCTCGCTAATCGCGGCTTGCCCGATCTGGGGGAAGAGCAAGAGCGTTTGAACCCGCACGATCTTGGCGGGATCGTGACGCACTCGGCCGCGATGCTTTCCGGCCAGGTGACGCAGCCTCGCCAGCTCGTCGGCGTTCATCGCTCGCCCCTGCGGCCCAAGAACCGCTCGCGCAGCGCGTCGAGTAATGCGTCGTTGACGCCAGAGGGCGCCGACAGGATGCGTAATTCCGCGCGAGCGGCATCGACTTCCCGCAGCGCAACCGTGGCGATTTCCTCGGCTTGCGGATCGCCCGCAAGCGCGGCACGAGCTGCCGCCGACAGTCGGGCCTTTGCAGCATCCATGCGGGCACGGGCCGCCTCGATCGTTGTCATCGCTTGCCCTCAGGTGACATGTATGGCGCGAAGTCCTCCAGCGCACGGAGAACCGCGTTCTCGGCGTAGGTGCAATCGGGCGGGAAGCTTGCCCTCAAGGTCCGCAGGGATGCGGCCGGATCGCGGAGGGCGACGGCCATCGCCTCATCTAGCTCGTCGCTATTGGGCCCAAGGTGCCGAATGAGGAGCCCGCGGATCTGCGCCAGTTCGGTCGGTGTCGCCTCGCGCCGCGAAAAAGGGTCATGCGAGGAACCGACAGAACTGACAAAAGGGGTTTTGTCGGTTTTGTCAGTGCCGCGAGTGACACCTTTCCCGCCAATTTGGGCCTTGAGCCGGTCCGCGTAGCTCATTTCGGCCCTCTTGGATTGGCGACGTAGATTCGGGCAGGGCTCCCGCCTGTCTCCCTCGCGCTCACTTCCCGCACGGCCAACCAATCGAAATCGGCCAACAGGCGAAGCGCGTTATGCACTAGATCGGCGTCGGTCAGGTGCGCCCATCCCTTGCGGTATACGTCGCGGGCCTTGAACTCGGCCGGGAGGTCGCCTTTCCGTAGCCGGTCAATGATCGCCTTCGCCGCTGTTTGCTCTGGCGCGTCGAGACTCGCATACGCGCGCCGAGCGTGGGGCTCCAGGTATTCCGCCCATGCCAGCGCCCGAAGCATGGCAACGCTTCCCACGTCACTGCCGGGTGCATCGGCCAGGTGCGAAATGAGCGCGAGCGCCGGAACCAATTTCCGGTACTTGGTGAAGTGCGATTCAAGCGCGGGCAGTTCGGAGCCGCCACGGAATCGCCGCTCCCATTCCTCGCGCCACTCGCGGAAGATCCCAAGTGCCGCCGAGTCGAGGCGCAGATACGGTTGCCCGCGAAGTTCTCCCGATTGCTTGTCGGTGTCCTGTTGTGCGCCCATGGCGAGAGGGTCCAGCTCGCTCATGCGGTCGAACACGTCGAAGGCTTCCCGGCTTGCGTCGGAATCGGGCCAGCGGTCAACGTCTTTCCAGTCGGCCGAAGTGTCCGGCCATACCAACAGGCCGAAGCGTTGCATCAGGCCATCATCGCCAGCACCGCCCTTGACCGCCGCGCGAATGTAGTCCGCGATTCTTCCCGGTTGGGTAGAGCCGAGAACCGAAAGGCAGATCGCGTCCAGCGTCGCGCCCTCGCGCGTCATGCGGTCGAATACATAAGGGCTATTCCCGCTCCAGCCGGTGAGGTAAAAGCCCCGTGCGCCGCTGTTGTCCTCGCGGTCGAGCGTCTTTAGGAGGGATACCAATTCATCCCGAAACACCATGAGCCCGTTGGGATTCGAGCGATGGAGGTCGCCCAACTTTTCGTAGGAGGTGTCATTGGTAAGGAACCGGCGCATTTGTGGTTCCTCGGGCTCCGGAAGCTGGAGGTCGCGCACGTCCGCCAGCATGTTTCCCTTGAGGCGTTTCTTAATTTCGTCGTTCGCCACTTCACGGCGCGCCTTCACGGCCGACGCATTGGTGTCGTAGGCGATGCGTTCCGCCTCGTATGCTTTCGCCGCTTTCGCCGCGAGTCTCCGGAGCGGCGCCAATCCCTGCTCCATGGCCGGGGACTTCATCAGTGACGGTCGGCCAACAATGCAGCCCCAGAGGTTCGCGTGTTCGGTCCAATCGGTCTTTTCCTGCGGGCGAATGCCGACGCGCCGCCCGATCACGGAACCGAGGGACACCATGACCGCAACCGCCACGAAGTCCAGCGGGCATTGCAGCCGGTCGCCAATGTCGGCCACCCATGGCCGCAGCTTGTCGGGGAGTAGATCGGGATTGAAGGGCTTCACAGCCGGAAGCCCATCGGGAAGCGGCTGCGGCTCCGGCCACTCGCCCGCACTGACAAAACCGCCAGAGCCGGCCCTGGAGGCGCTTTCCGGAGCGAGTTGGGGCTCGGATAGCGGTACGGGCTCGTGCGCCGCTCTCACGGCCTCTACAACAGCCGCGGCCCCTAATGCGCGGGCCGAGTCGTTGAAGTCGGTATCCGACTCGCCACGATCCGGCCCGAATGTCGGCTTTGCCACCATGCCGCCAACCGCGCGAGCGGCGACGGTCGCCGCTTCGATGCCGGGATTCCACGCCTCGCCGTTCGGCCGCCTCGTTCGCCAATCATCGTCGGCGCACAGAATCAGCGAGCCATCCGGAAATCTAGCCCGCATCGCCTTGGCGGTCGCCTCCAGGTTCCCCGCGTTGAACGCGATGGCTACGGCGTAGCCGATCGATTCGTGGATCGTTGCCGCCGTGGCATAGCCTTCGGCGATGCAGACGGTTCCACTCGGCTTGCCAATGGAGAAATACGAACCTGACGGCATCGGCCCCGCCAGGTAACGCTTATCCCCGTTAGGTGCGATGAATTGGAGAGACACAATCTGTCCGGCCGCATCCCGGCGCGGGATCATCAATGCGCCATCACATCGCATTTCCCGAAGCGCGAGCGGCCCGCGATAGATGCGCAGCCCGTGGCACTTCACGCCTTTGGCGCGGAGATACGGATGCGCGTCATCCGCCGGTTTCGCTTGTTCCCACAGCTCACGCGCCCGCTTCCGAGCCGCTTCGGCTTCGCGCTCGCGGTCGGCAGCGGCCTCTCGTTTGTCGCGCTCGATCTTCTCGCGCCAGCGTTGCGCAGCTTCGGGGGTTCTCTCGGCTAGGCGCTTCGCTTGCCATACTTTGCATTCGCCGCTGCGCCAGTCGTAGACGATCCCGCCTTCTCCATCGGGAAATAGCTTGCATCGGCCGGCCGTGTTGCTTCGCTTGCCGTTTGCCGAAAACGAAATCCAACGCCCCGGCTCCATTCGCTCAGGAGCCGTGTAGCCGAGCCCTTCGATGAAGCCCTGGAACGACTCGGCCATCATCGCCGCACCTTCGGCCAAGTGACGCGCTCACACAGCGAATACTCGGCGCGCCAGAGGTTGCACGATGCGCGATCCGCAATGCTGCGGAGCTGTGCCAAGGCCCGAGCCGCGTAGATGGCGGCGGCTTGCAGATGCTCGCAGCTATCTTGCAGTGGCCCGAGTGAGCGGGTATGGTCCTCAGGACAATCTTCACTGCACAGCGTCACCGCCGCCGCCCCCGCCCCACGGGGGCGCGGCATTTGTGGGGTTAGCTTCACGCCGCTACCCCACGTTCGGCCTTGCGATCGCTGATCCAGCGCTGCACTTCCATACGGCTCCAGCGGGAGCTACGACCGATCTTGATAGGCGCGGGCGCCTTGCCCTCGCGGATTAACCGATACCAAACGGGTTTGCTCGCGCCGGTCGCGCGAAGCGTGGCCGAGAGAGGGTCTAGAACATCGGTGACTTGTGTTTCGGCTTCCATCGTTCCTCCAGATATTCCGGCGAGCCGCCGGGGGTCTGGAGGCGATAGTTCCTGTATTGGGTTGGCCAACCAAAGGGATTGGCCAGCTATTTGAGGGGAACCAGACTGCTACTTGCCGTGTGGTCCGGGCTTCGAGATATGTCTACGAATCGAGCGCGCCGCTTGTGGCGGCAAGCCACATCGTCTTCGAATAATTTCCGCGCGCTGGCTATAACCCACCTTTTTAGCGTGTACAAGTTCGCGATCAATCTCAAGCCATCGAGCTTTCATTTCCGCGGAATATTTCACGACGGCGGCAACAGCCTTTCGTTGGTTTCGGCGATGGCGCTCTGTCCGTGCGTCTTGTGCCCGCGATACCTCAGCCGCTTGACGTTTGATCCGTTCTGCCTGATTCCTTTCTAGCCGGTGCGCCACCATCTCGATAACATGGGCGCGGAAAATGCGGCCGGCAGCAGCGAGATCATCTTTGGCGCCCCTGCGAACAGCCTTTTCGAGGGCGGCATTGGATGCGCTGTCCCCGTCCATGCCAGAAGCCGCTTTTAGGAATGCCGGCATCACGGCTCGCAGAGTGCGCCTGGTCATGCTCGCCCTCGGAATGCCGCGCTGCTCTTGCATGAAGAGGAAGAATCTGGCGATGAGCGCTGCCCCGAGTTCCGCGTCGGAGCGCTTTAGATCTGTTTCCAGATCCCATCCCGGCAGCTCTGTCATGCGCCTCCCTATGGCGCTCCCTGAGAGAGAACCGGGCGAAACCGGGCAGGGATTCCCGGCTTGTCGGATGCCTCCTATCGCCCGATCCAACTGCTAGTCCGCGACGATTGCCTCGCGCGGTATCTGTCTGCGCCGACCACCCGGCGGCTCGTAGAACGCATCATTGGCCGCTTCCCGATCAAGACGCATCGCGGCCCACTTGCGTATCTGGATCAACGCCTCGGCCCATTCCAATGGGTTGAGAGTTCGCCATTCAGCTTCCGGGCAGGGCCAAAGTCTGCGAACGCGAAACTGGTCAATGTCGAATTGAGAGCGATCGGCCGGATTGCGGTATGCCGCTCTTCGATAGAGCACCGTGTACGCGGGAAGCCTCGCCCGCTGCGCGAGTCGCTTCGTCACCGTTGCCGATTTGCGTCGCTGGCCTCGGTCGAGTGCGGTCTCGATCAAGGCCAGCGGCTCGGAGCTGGAGCCGTCGAACTCACACCAAAGGGTCGCCACCCCGTCTATGTCGATCATCGAAAGCGTCTGCGCTTGCTCGATACCGACGAAGCGGCGAATCGACAGCCGGCGATGCCAACTACTGTATTCGGACGGCCGGCTGCCGCTGCTTTCTTCTTGCACGGTTTACCCCCGCGCGACGAACAGGCGTTCTCGATAGACGCGTGCATCGGGAATGCAGCCCGACGCACATGATGCAATGAAATCCGACAAGACCGACGTGAAACCGGCTTCCATTTCCCGGTCGCCCTGCGTCGCCTCGAGGTAGCAACGAACGATATTGCGTTGCGGCTTCCCCGGCTCCCGGCCCTCCGGACTCAATCCACAGGCCGAACGGCCGGCCAGGTCCGCGCCTTGCAATTCGCGCAGCATTTCCACCGCCAGCGCCGCGCCCTGCTCGCGGGATGCTCCGTTACCATTGGTCTTAGCCATGATGCAATGCTCCTATCTAGCGTTGCGTTGTGGTTAGGCGGGCTCGGAGCCTGAACCTCCGAGTTCCGCCGCTTCTACTGCTACACCAATTCCACCTTGTTCAACTGTTGACCTACGTCCTCGGGGATGAACTTCGCATAGTTGCGTTCGATGATGCGCACTGAGGTTCCACAGTTCTTGGCGATCGACGCGATATCAATACCGCCCTTGAGCGCCGTCGCGATGAACGTATGGCGCAGGGTGTAGAAAACCGTTTCTCGGGGCAGCTTCGCCGCTTTCACGGCTGCGCGCATCAACTCGTCTTGATCTGAATGCGCCCAGGATTGCCCATCCGGACGTGGTAGTAACGGGGCTCCCGGCAGCTTACCCTTCGTGATCCGCACGAAGAACCCATGCGCCGCGTCCGCGAGTGCAACCGTGCGAACACCTGTCTTGCCTTTGTGAATTTCCAGCCGGCGGGCGGCTTTGTCGAAGTCCTCGACCTTGAGCTGTCGCAGCTCGCCATACCGCGCGCCGGTCAACATCGCCGCTTCCAACAGGTCGCGGAATACGCCTTCGGTATGGTCGAGGAGTCGCCGCCGCTGATCCAGCGTCAGGAATATGCGCCGGGACTTGGCGACGTTCTGAAACGGGGGAACCTTGGCCCACGGCCCCGGCTGCGCGACACGATCAGACTTCCACGCGTGGTTTAGCAGGGCCTTGAGAACGGTCAGGTTCCGGTTGGCCGTGTCCTTCGCCTTCCTTGTCGCTTCCTCTTCGACTCCGGCCGGGACCTGTGTGTTGCGCCATTCCTCTATGTCGCCGCGCGTGAGCCGGTCCACCCGTTTGCTCCAGAGCGTCGAAGGCTTGATCTTGAGATTGATCCGGCCTTCGGCATCACTGGCCGCCGAATCGCCCTTCCGAGCGCGCAGGGAGGCGACATAGGCGGTTGCGGCATCGGACACCTTGTAGCCCCCGCTCCCCGGCTGGACGGCTCCCCTGGCGCAATCCTCGAACCACTTGAGGGCCATTTTCTGCGCCACGTCCCGCGCATCGCCCTCGGGGATGTGAAGCGGCAGCTTGAGCGCGTTGTATTCCTGCTTACCGTTTGCGTGGCGGTAACGGGCGATCCAACTCCCGCCGGTCAGCGTGCGGCGATAACCGAGGTAGCCGCGCGATGCAACGTTATTCCAGTAGGGTTCCCGTCGCGGAGCCAGCTGCTCCCGCTGCTTCGCCGTGGCGAGCCGTGGGGGTGTCCGTGGCATCTCCGCCTCCCCTGCCTTTTACGGAATACGGAAATCCTACGGAAATACGGACAGAAACGCAAGGATATTTGGAGAGCCTTCGCCGCGTTTCTCAGAGGGAAACAGGAAACGTGGGGATTCGCGGGGATACGGGTGGTTTGCCTTCACACGGCGGGGGCCAGTGGTTCGATCCCACTACGACCCACCAACGAATTCGCGGGCCAGGTGATCACTCCTGGCCCGCTTTCGTTTCGCAAGCCTCCGTCGATGACTGGGGATATCTCTTCCAGTTGGAGGATGACGGGCGCCGAATTGTTCGCGCGCTGATTCTTCCGGCCCTGCCGCAAAGCGGGTGTTGTGAACGGAGCATGACAACGACGGGTGCCTGCGCGCGAAGCGCAGCCGCCGGCAAACGGTCACCGTTGCCGCGGAAGGTCCCACAGCACGCGCTCGAAGGAGATCACGCGGTCGCCGCGGCGCTCGGCCTCGCCCTCGACGCTGCGCAGCATCGCATCGCGCCGCGCTTCCGCATCCTCCATCGAGCGCGCGACGTCGCGGCGGTAATCGGTCACGCCGACGATCGTCTCGGAATCCGTCGCCACGCCGGTCACGATGACGCTGTAGTCCTCGGGCCCGCGCTGGATGATCGCACCCCACATCCGGATGTCGGTCATGGGGCCTTGCGTGCCGACCATTACCGGCAGCGCGCCTGCGCGCCGTCGCGCAACAGGTACGGGATGGCCGACGCCGCGCGGAAGGCCCGGGCCCCTTCGCTCTCGCTCAACTCTTCCACGACCCCTCTCATGCGCGCCTCGATCTTCTTCGTTGTTCTGGTTAACGATCGTTATAGCTCCCATTCTGGGAGAGGGCCGCACCGGCATCAAGGCGGCGGCGCCGCCGCCATTGTTTCGTTTGTAATCCCCGACAGCCGCCCCGCCGCCGCGCGATGCGGCGAATCCCTGCAGATCGGAAGCCGGACCATCAGCCGCGCGCCATGCCCCGCACCCTCGCTTTCGGCGTGCACCGCGCCGCCCTGCATCTCCACCAGCCGGCGCACCAGGGCGAGCCCGAGGCCCATGCCGCCGTGCGGCCGGCTCGCCTCCTGCTCGCCCTGCACGAACGGATCGAAGATGTGCGCGAGCTCGGCGGCGGCGATGCCCTGCCCCTCGTCGGCCACGACGAGGACCGCATGGGCGCCTTCCTTCCGCGTCTCGATCGCGATCGCGCGGCCGGGCGGCGTGAACTTCGCCGCGTTGTCGAGGAGGTTCGCGATCACCTGCTCCATGCGCGCGCGATCGGCGCGCACGCGCGCGGGTTTCAGCGAGACCGAGAGCGCGTGCTGCGCGAGGCGCCCGGTCTCGCGCCACGTCTCGGCCACGGTGGCAGCGAGATCGGCGAGGTCGAACTCCTCGAGCGTGAAGCTCACGCGGCCCATGGCGAGCCGGCTCACGTCGAGCAGGTCCTCGACCATGCGGGTCATGTGCGCCATCTGGCGCTGCATCACCTGCTGCGCCTTCACGAACCTCTCGGTTCCCGGGGCCGAGGCCATGAGGACGTGGTTCGCGTTCACCATCGCGCCCATGGGATTGCGCAGCTCGTGGCTCAGCATCGCGAGGAACTCCTGCTTGGCGCGATCGGAGGCGCGCAGCGCCTCGCGCTCGCGCTCGATGCCGGTGCGTCGCTCGCGGATCGCGCGCGAAGCCTCGCCGAGCGCCCGCCCCAGCTCTCGCACCTCGTCGATGCGTGCATCGGACGACGGCAATGCCACTTCGGTGCCGAGGCTGGGCGCCGCCGCGGCGAGGTCCGCGATCGGCCGCGCGATCCGGCGCACGAGCCAGAACCCGACCGCGAGCGCGGAAAGGAGCGAGAAGCAGATGCCGATGCCGATCAGGAGGGCGGCATGGCGCGATCCCGCGAGTACGACGTCGGCGGGCAGCGCGAATCCGATCATCCAACCCGTAAAGGCGGAGCGTGCGTGCGCGGTGAAGGTGTCGCGCGATTCCACCGTGAGGCCGCGGTACCACCCTTCGTCCGACCCCAGCGCATGCTCGAGGAACACCTCGCTCGCCATGCTGCCCACCGGCCGCGCGGGAACCCTCGCGATGAACCTTCCCCGCCTGTCCACGAGGCCGCTCACCCAGCTCGATGGAAGCTGCTGCTCGTGCATCAGGCGCTCGAACGCCTCGGGCTTCACGATGGCGGTGAGGACATAGACGAGGCGACCGTCGCGCAGGTACGGGATGCGCACCGGAATGCCGCTTCGCCCGGTGACGGTGCCGCGCTCGACCAGGCCGCCGACCGCCGGACGCAACTCGTGGACCACCCGCTCGAAGGAGCCGGTCTGCCGCACGTTTCCCTGCAGCGGCTCGCCGAACGGCACCTGCGGGTTCACGAGGTGGCGCCCGTCGGGGGCGACCAGCAGGACGTTCAGCCAGTCGGCCTGCGTCGCGAGCACGCGCTCGAGATGGTCGTGGAAGGTGCGCAGGTCGTCGCTGCGCAGGCTGTCGGATGCGGCCAGCGATTGCAGCACGTCGACGTAGCCCTTGAGCTGCGAGTCGACCGCGGTCATGAACGCGCGGTTGCGGTCCTGCACCGCCTTCGCGAAGTTGGCCTGGTCGTGCTCGACGAGGAGCACCGAGACGATGATGCCGAAGCCCACCAGCGGGATCGCGGTCGCCACCACGAGAAGCGAGAGACTCGAACGAAGCCGCACGCGGCGGTCCTCCCCAGGATCGCGCGCCCCTGCCGAGGGCGAACCAGCCCATTCTGAGGGGGCGAGCGGAGAACGGCTGTAGGCGCGCTCCTACAGAATCGGCGACACGTATCTGCGCATGCTACGCGATTTCGCGCAGGCCGCTCTCGTCGTCGTTCGCCTTGGTGAGGATATGCGACAGTCGCAGGTTGGCGTGCGCGAAGAAGGCCGCCATGCGGTGCACCAGGGGGGCGGCATCCCGCATCTCTTCGCCGTGCTCGCGCACGAGGTCGAGCGCGAAGGCGCCGATGTCTTCGGCGGTGAGGAGCTTGCGGGGCTTGCACCGCTCGGGCAATCGCGCGACCTCGAACGGCTCGATCGAGGCGAGGTAGTTGCGCGCGATGGCGATCACCTTCGCCTCCGTCTCCGCGACGTCGAGCAGTTCCTGCCAGCCGAACCCTTGCATCCGCGCCGCCTCCTTGGCCGCACAGTCTGCGCCCGGCCACTCGGCGAATCTGTAGGCCGGCTCCTACGCGAGAGCGGATTGCGCAACGCTCGCTACGGCTGCGGCGGATACAAGCGGCGGCGCAACGCTTCGAGCTGATCGATCAAGCCGTCGCGCACCTCGCCCGGAATCGTTTGCCGCTGGATCCGATCGCTGAGCCGCTGCAGCCGCTCCTCGACCAGCCGCTTCACGTCGCGGGCGAAGAAGCGCTCGGGCATGCTTTCCGCCTTGTCGAGGTAGGTGCCGTAGAGAGTCATCTGCAGGTGGAGCTGGCGCGCCGCGACCTCCATGCCGCGCTCGATGGTGAGGCGCACCTCCGACCGGGCTCACCAGCATCAGCAAGTCCTCGGGTGTCGAGGGCTTGGTGATGAATGCATCGAACCCGGCCTCGAGCGCGCGCGCCTTCGCTTCCCTGGCGGGCCACGCGGTGTACGCGACGAGCTGGATCTCGCGGCCGAACTTCGCGCGCAACGCCTGCGCGGCTTTCAATCCCGAGAGGCGCGGCATGTAGAGGTCCAGCACGGCGCTGCTGGGCTTCCACGCGCAAGCCGTGGTGAGCGCGGAGAGCCCGTCGTACACCGCGCGCGCCTCGATGCCGTTGGCGGCGAGGAACATCGCCATGCTGTCGGCGCAGTCGCGATCCGGATCGGCGATCAGGGCTCGAGTCATCGCGCTCGCTCGGGGAAAACGGCCAGACCACGCATTGCACGATCGTCGGATCGGGCAACGGAAAAGACTACTCGGTCATCGGCGAGGAAAAGCATAGTCCGATCGGAACGGTATTGCACGCCGGCGGGTCCCATCCAGCTTCGCAATGGACCCCTAGGGTAATCGTGCCATGGACCCGATCTTCGCGGCGCTGCGCGCGGACATCCGGCGCACCTACGACCTGCTCGAGGGCGGACGCGTGCGGCGTGCCGTCGATTGCGCGCGTACCCCCGGCGTGCAAGCCCTGGCGGTATACCGTCTCGGACAGTGGCTCGGACGGCGCCACGCGCTCGCGCGCGTGTTTCTCGAGCCGTTCTTCCTCGTGGCGCAGTTCCTGGTGCGCGTGATGTGGGGGATCGAGCTGCCGCGCGCGGCACGGATCGGGCCGGGCCTGTACATCGGCCACTTCGGCGGCATCATCGTCTCGCCCCAGGCCGTGATCGGCGCCCATTGCTCGCTTTCGCCGGGCATCATCATCGGCCTGTCCGGACAGGGCGATCGCCTCGGCGTTCCGGTGATCGGCGATGGCGTGTACATCGCGCCGGGCGCCAAGGTGATCGGCCGCATCCGCATCGGCGACAACGTGAAGATCGGGGCGAATGCGGTGGTCTATCGCGACATCCCGGACAACGCCATCGTCGCGCTCGACCCGGGTTACCGCATCATCTCCTTCTCCGGTAACGTTTCCTCGCACGCGCGCAAGGCCGACCTCGCGGCATAGCGGCGCTAGCTGCTACCGCGCTGCCTCACGGTGGCGCGCCACGACGCTTTGGGGCGTGCGCATTCGGCGCTGCGCGACTCCTCGTTCGCGGACGGATGGTCCGCCGCGGCCGCGATCTGCGTGACGCGCACCGCCGCGTGCGTGAAGAAGAGCAGCAGCTCCTGCAGCCGCAGGAGCGCCGCTGGCGATCCGCGGAAGCGGCTGTGGATCTCGCCGATGCGGAACATCCACGACATGATCTCGGAGCGCTCGCCGATGTTTCCGGGCCAGCATCCGGGTGGAAGCGATCGGATCTCCGCCGGTTCCCACTCGCGCAGGTAGTCGCGCACCAGCGCGACGACCGTTTCTTGCGTCGATGCCGATTTCAGATGGGTGCGCCATCGGTGACGGATCACGCCGGTTCCCTCCGGTTGTTGTCAGATGCGCACCACGGGGCGGGGAAACGGGCGTGAGCGACTGCGACGATTCTCCGGAAAGCGACGTCCCGCTGTCTGTAGGATTGCTCCTACGGGAGCACGCGGCGTTTTTCCTCGACCTGCACGGTGCGGCGCGAGCGCAGCGCCGCCACGGCGCGGGCCGCGGCCTTGCGCGTATAGAACATGCCGTTACGCTCGAAGCCCGAGACCAGGGATGCACGCGTGCGCAACACGCGGCCCGAGGGCGTGCGATCGACGACGACCTCGTCGGGCAGGCCGTCGAGGATGTGCATCGGGGCGAGCGTGCCGTCGGCGAAGCGCGAGAGATACACCTTCTGCGTCGCGTAGTCGAAGAACGCGGGCCGGAATCCGTAGTCGCGGTTCTCCTCGCTGCGCCCGCCGCTGCCGCGGAAGGATTCGTTCTCGCGCGCGAGGCGCTGCTCCATCGTGCCTTCTCTCATCGCCGCCCTCCTCTTCCGGCCCGGAGCCGGATCGATGGAGCGCAGTGTCGGCCGTGGAGGCGCGCGCTGGTTATGGAAAAAGTCGCAATCGCGCGTCGACGCGCATTACACGCGCAACCCGCTGTAACGCGCGTCGGGCGTGCGTTCTTTCATTTGTCACTCGATGAGGCGGTGCTTCATCGCGTAGTGAACCAGGTCGACGTTGGTGTTGAGGCCGAGCTTCTTGAGGATGCGGCCGCGGTACGTGCTCACGGTGGAGGGAGAAAGGCGCATCTCCTCGGCGATCTGGTGCAGCGTCCGGCCGCTCGCGAGGAGCCACATCACCCGGTACTCGCGATCGGAGAGCCGCTCGTGCGGCGGGCGCTCCTGCTCGGGCGTGAGGCGCGAGGCGAGCTTCTCGGCGAGCGTGGGGCTCACGTAGCGCCCGCCCGTCGCGACCTTCTTCACCGCCGCGGTGAGCTCCTCGCCGGCGCTCTCCTTGGTGATGTAGCCCGCGGCACCGGCCTTCAACGCGCGCAGGCCGTGCGGATCCTCGGGATAGATGGAGAGGATCAGCACGGCGCGGTCGGGGTAGTCGTGCTTCACGTCGGAGAGGAGCTCCACGCCGCCGCGGCCGGGCATCGAATAGTCGAGCACCGCGACGTCCCAGTCGACCCTGTGCGCGAGGTCGAAGGCCTCGTCGCCGTCGCGCGCTTCGCCCACCACGTTCACCTCGGGGTCGGCGCTCAGCATCTGCTTGAGTCCCTGCCGCACGACCGGATGGTCGTCGGCGATGAGCACCTTCACGGGATGGCCCGCGGTGCCGTGCATTACGGAGGAGGATGCGAAGCTCATGGTCAGGCGTGGAACACCGGTTGTTGGGTTGTTGTTGGAATCGTGACGGACACCGAGGTCCCCTTGCCCTCCTCGCCCTTCACGTCGAGCGCGCCGCCGAAGGCGAGCACGCGTTCGCGAAGGCCGATGAAGCCGAGGGAGGTCCGGCTCTCGTACTCGGCGCTGCGGATGCCGCGGCCGTTGTCGGCCACGGTGAGGCGCAGAGCTGCGTCGTCCGCGTCCTCGAGCTTCACGTCCACGCGCGTCGCGTTGGCATGCCGCGCGACGTTCGTGAGCAGCTCCTGGAAGATGCGGAAGAGCGCGGTGGAGCGCTCCTTGTCCGGGTTCGTGAAGCGCGGCGGCATCTCCACCAGGCAGCGCACGCCCGTGCGCCGCTGGAATTCGCGCGCCTGCCATTCGATCGCGGCCCCGAGCCCGATCTCGTCGAGCACCTCGGGCCGCAATCCGGAAGAGATGCGCCGCACCGAGTTGATGATCCGGTCGATCCCTTGAGAGATCGCCTGGGTTTTCTGGCCGAAGGCGGCGGCATCGTCCGTGCCGTGGCCCTTGGCGAGCGCGCCGATGTCGTACTTGAGCCCGGTGAGCGCCTGGCCGAGCTCGTCGTGGATCTCACGCGCGATGTGGATGCGCTCCTCCTCGCGGATGGACTGCAGGTGGGCCGCGAGCGCGCGCAGGTTCTCTTCCGAAGTGCGCAACCGCTGCTCGGTGAGCGCGCGTTCGGCGAGCTCCGCGTTGAGCATGCGATTCATGTCGTGCAGCCCGACGAACACCGAGAGCTTCGAGCGCAGCACCTCGGGGATCACCGGCTTCACGATGTAGTCGACCGCGCCCGCCTGGTAGCCGCGGAACATGGACGCGAGGTCTTCCTGCGCCGCGGTGAGGAAGATGATCGGCGTATAGCGCGAACGCTTGCGCTCGCGGATGAGGCGCGCGGCGGTGAAGCCGTCGATGCCCGGCATGCGCACGTCCATGAGGATCGCCGCGAAATCCTCCTCGAGCACCTTGCGCAGCGCCTCCTCGCCGGAGCGCGCCGTCACCACGCGCGAGCCGAGCGAGCGCAGCGCCGCCTCGAGCGCCACGAGGCTCCCCGCGTCGTCGTCGACGATGAGCAGGCTCGCGTGGGGGGAATCGGCCATGGCTACCGGCGCCACCGGCGATCGTGGCCCAGTTCGCTGCCGTCCCTGTAGGTCGATTCCATGCCGCCTGTCCCGGGGCGCGGAATGCTCCGCGCGGCGAGACAAGTCTATGAAGTGCGGATTGCAGCCAATCCGCTCCGCGCGCTGGTCCCCCTGGACTACAAAACGGCGTTATTCCGTAAAGCCTCCAAAAAACCCTCCTACGGCGGCCTTGCGCGCGGTCCGAGGCGCCCGTGCGGAGGGGATCCACGACTCCGCGGGCTCGAGGCGGAAGAGGTTCGCCGCGGGCGCGGCGATGGAGGCGGTCTCGCGAGCGGGCGGTGCGGCGGGGCTCGAAGATCTCGCGGCGGCAGGAGCGTTCTTCTCGTGCTCCACGCGCTCGACCTGGAACACGCGCGAATCGCTTTTCGCCGGCGTGCGCCCGGCGACGCTCACGCGCCACGTGTACGTGCCCGGCGGCACCGCGGCATCCCATGCGAGCCAGTTGCGATCGGTGGTGCGCGTCTCCGTGTGGCCGTCGGGAAAGCGCAGCGCGACCGTGTAGACCTGGTGGGCGTGCTGCATCGGCCACGTGAACTCCGGAGGACCGCTCAGCAGCGTCGCGCAGTCGGCTGGACGTACGGTAGCGAGCAGCGGATCCGCGCGCACCAGGAAGTCGCGTTGCTCGCCGCAGGCGGCATGCGCGCGGGGTGCGGTGAATGCCGCGGCGACCACGAGGATGGAAGTTGCGACGAGTACGGGGTTCTTGCGGACTTGCGACGGCATCGATTCTCCGGGATGTTGCGTGGGTACGGAGATCGTTGTGCAACGGCCGTGCCAGTACGAATTTTCATTGGCGGATCAAGAATCTGGAAGTTGCCGCCCACCGCGTGCGTAACGTCCGTGTGGCGTGGCGGCGGCTTTCTTGTGGCCTTGCGGCGACGCGAGGCGTAAACGAGCGACCCGGCGGTCGCAGCGCGACGACGCGGTGTAGCTCCCGGACGACAATCCGTCGGAATCTGCTGACGCAGTTGGGCAATCGCCTCCTACAGCGCGATCTCGCGCGCCGGAGCCGTCGTGATCGGGCGACAAGCCCCAAAAGGGGTCAGATCCCTTTTTCGCGAATTTGGATTGCCGCAAAAAAAGGCATCTGACCCCTTTCTCTACGGTGCCGCTTCGGGACGCACCGCCCGCGAGGCGGGCTGCCAGAGCGAGCGATAGGCGGCGCGCAGCTTCGGCACCTCGTAGCGCCACTCGAGCTCGTTCTCGACGCGCCGGCGGCCATAGGCGCCCATGGCGGCGCGGCGCGCGGGATCGTCGAGGAGCTCGAGGATCTTCGCCGCGAGGTCCGCCGGATCGTTGCGGCGCGCATAGAGCGAGGCCTGCTGCGCGGAATAGCGGCCCTCGGTGAGGTCGAACTGCACGATGGGCTTGCCGAGCGCCATGTACTCCATGATCTTGTTCATCGTCGACTTGTCGTTCATCTCGGTCGCAAGGTCGGGGTTCACGCACACGTCGGCGGTGTTGAGCATCGCGAGAAGCTCCGCATCGGGCACGCGGCCGGTGAAGGTCACGTAGTCGGCCACTCCGAGCCGCGCGGCGAGCGCGCGCATTTCCTCGAGCGAGGTGCCGCCGCCCACCAGGCCGAAGTGCACGTCCTCGCGGCCGTGCTCGTGCACGATAGTCCGCGCCGCCTGGAGCAGCAGGTCGATGCCTTCCTGGCGCCCCATCACGCCGACATAGCCCACGAGATGCCTGCGGCCGTTCTTCAACGCGGGCTCCGGCGCGACGATGCGCAGCCGCTCGAGGCTGGGGCCGCTGCGCACGACGAACACGCGGTCCGGATCCATGCCGCCGCGCTCGATCGCGATCTTGCGGTACGAGTCGTTGGTCGCGATCGAGACGTCGGCCACCTTGAACGTGAGGCGCTCGAGCCAGACCATGAGCTTCCAGAAGAAGTCGCGGCGCCCGAACTTCGCCTCGTAGAGCTCCGGGTTGATGTCGTGGTGGTCGAACACGAACTTCTTGCCGAAGAGCTTGAAGAACGCGCCGATGAGGAAGAAGAGGTCGGGCGGATTGCAGGCGTGGATCACGTCGAAGCCGCGCGTGAACAGCACCCGCCAGCAGAGCGCGAAGGTGTGGAAGAGCGCCGAGGAGTACTCGAGCGCATAACCGAGCGCTCCTTCCGCTTCCACGGCCAAGTCGTAGCGGTAGATCGCGATGCCCTCGATCTCCTGGAAGTGGCACTCGCAGCCCTTGCCGGTGGGACAGATGATCGAGACCGCGTAGCCCGCGTCGCGCAGCGCGGTCGCCTCCTGCCATACGCGCCGGTCGAAGGGGCTCGGCAGGTTCTCGACCAGGATGAGGACCCGCTTGGCGATCTTCATGTCACCAGCAGATCCCGTCGTAGACGCCTTCCACGCTCTTCGTGTCGGCGATGCGCACCAGGTCCACCACCTGCTGGCCTTCCTCGAGGAGCCTGGGCACCGGGCGGAACTCCGCGGAGCCGTTGCCGATCACGATGGTGCGCGCATGCGCGATCACCTCGTCGATCGAGCCGACCATCAGCTTCGAGATGTGCGGGATGTGGTTGAGGATGTACTCGCGGTTGGCGCCGTGGATCGCCGCCATGCGCACGTTGCTGTCGTAGATCCTCAGGTCGTAGCCCTTGCCGATCAGGCGCTCGACCAGCTCCACCATGGGGCTCTCGCGCAGGTCGTCGGTACCGGCCTTGAAGCTGAAGCCGAGCACGCCCACCTTCTTCTCGCCCTTCTCCATCACCGCGCGGATGCCGCGCTCGATCTGCTCGTCGTTGGAGGGAATGATGGCGTCGATGATCGGCACCTTCACGTCGAGGAGCTTCGCCTTGTACGAGAGCGCGCGCACGTCCTTCGGCAGGCACGAGCCGCCGAAGGCGAAGCCGGGCTTGAGGTAGTACGGCGAGAGGTTGAGCTTCGTGTCCTGGCAGAAGATCTCCATCAGCTTGTGGCTGTCGAGGCGCAGGGCCTTGCAGACGTTGCCGATCTCGTTCGCGAACGCGACCTTGAGCGCGTGCCAGGTATTGTCGGCGTACTTCACCATCTCGGCGGTCTCGTAATCGGTGCGGATCACGGGTCCCGGCAGGTGGCCGTAGATCTTCGCCACCACGTCGCCGCTCGCGCGGTCGAGCTCGCCGATCACCGTCTTGGGCGGATGGAAGTAGTCGTGGACCGCGGTACCCTCGCGCAGGAATTCGGGATTGAGGCACACGCCGAAGTCCTCGCCCGCCTTGAGCCCGGAGGCCGCTTCGAGCGCCGGGATGACGACGCCGCGCATCGTGCCGGGCAGCATGGTGCTGCGCACGACGACGGTGTGGCCCGGATGGTCCTTCAGCGCCTGGCCGATCTGCTCGCACACGCGGCGCACGTATTTCAGGTCGATGTGGCCGTTGCCCAGGCTCGGCGTGCCGACGCAGATGAGCGAGAGGTCGGTGTGGCGCACGGCGTCCTGCACGTCGGCGGTCGCGCGCAGCCGGCCCTCCGCCACGGCCCGCTCGATCATCTCGCCGATGTCCTTCTCGATGATCGGCGTCTTGCCGGCGTTGATGAGGTCGACCTTCGCCTGCTGCGGGTCGACGCCGATGACCTCGTGACCGTCCTGCGCGAGGCAGCCGGCGGAAACGGCGCCGACATAGCCGAGGCCCATGATGCTGATCTTCATCGTTGCGGCTCTCCGGGAATGGCTTCGAGCCACAAGCATGTCGGCGGCAGTTGACTCGGGGACCTCGGCCGGCGCGATGCCACGTAGTCCTTCCGGACCAGCGGGGACGGACCCCGTTTCCCGTAAGAGCGAACGCCGTTCCGCCAAAGAGAAAACGGGGTCTGTCCCCTTTATTCGAGCTCGAGGAGGGTACGAAGGACGGTGGGCTTCGCGAGGCGCGCCTTCCACACGATGGTGGGAGACGGCACCTTGCGGTCGAAGCGGCGCGAGACCCAGCCGGCGATGGGCGACACGCTGCCGCGCAGCACCTGCACGTCGGCGGGAATTCCGGGCGGGAAGGCGAGGCGCAGGCGCACGCCGCCGCGCTCGATCTCCACGCCGCCCCAGATTTCATGCACGACGCATTCCTCGTGCGCGTGGAAGAAGAGCTCCGCCTCGTGCTCGGCCGCCATCTCGAGGCGATCCTCGATCACGATGCGCCGCGCGCGCTTGTCGAGGCTGATGCGCCGCCGGTGAGTCACCGGATCGCGCAGCGCGCGATAGCCGTCGTGCGCGCCTTCGAGCACGTCCTCGCGCTCGTCGCTGCGCCACGCGGAGCAGGCGGCGCGCGCCTTGCGCAGCCACATGAAGTTGCCGCCCGGCTGCGACTGGTCGACGCCATCGAGCCGCAGCGTGTTGTGCGCCGAGGTGCCGCGGAAATAGGCGCGCCACTCGGCCTCGGTGTGATAGGCGTAGGTGCCCGGATCGACCAGCATCTCGACGCCACCGGTCGACAAGGTGAACGAGAGCGCGTCCGCGTGGCCGTGGGCGGCGATCTCGCGATAGCCGAGCGGCCCCGCGTCGGCGACGAGGCGGATCTCGCGCGGCGTCTCGAAGTCGCAGCCGAGGACCCAGTAGCCCCCCTGCGGGAATGCGCGGCGCACCGGCAGCTTCGCCTCGCTCGCCTCGAGCCGGTCGAACGCGGGCTGCGCATCGGCGCCGAGGAGCCAGCGCGTCTTGTCGTCGAGCACGCGCGCCTTCGCCTTGAGCTCCGGGCGCCCGAAGAGCACCGCGCCCGTCGCGAGAAGCGAGCGATAGCGGCAGAAATCCGCGCGCGGATCGAGGCGCACCACGTAGCCGTCGTCCGCGTCGCCGAACATGGGCAGGTTCCCCGCGACGTCCATGATGGAGGCGAGGTACTCGAGCATCGCCTCCATGCGCGCGGCGTACCCGGGCGCGAACGCGATGCCGTTGGCGCGCGCCGCGAGCCAGGGAATGAGCAGCAGGTCCAGCTCGAACTGCTGGTACGAGACCGCCTGCTCCCGGTTCACGCCGTCGGGCGCGTTCTGCGCCAGCGCCTCGCGCTCGAGCAGCGGCTTCGCCTTCGCGAGCCAGCGCTCCGAGCGTGCCCAGTGCGGCCAGGCGATCGCCGCGCTCACCACGCCCGCGAGCTCGCCCACGAGGTGGTTGTTCGCGGAGGAATGCAGCGAGAGATGGCCGCAGATGAACTCGGCGTGCTGGTAGACCGATGCGAGCCAGCGCGCGCGCAACGCCTCGCCCGCCTCGCCCGCGAAGAGCGGCGAATCGACGCCGCCCACGAGCTGCCAGGCGAGCGCCCAGTTGACCAATCGCAGCCCTGCCTCGAGCGAGCTCGACCAGTTCGCGCCCATGCGGAACGGGCACTGCGCGAACCAGCTGTCGAGCTGGGCCGCGAGGGCCGCGGCATGGCGCTCGTCGCGCGTGAGGGCCCACGCCTGCGCCAACGTCACGAGCTGCAGGTGGCGGTTCGGCTCCCACAGGTACTTGATGTCGCCCACGAGGCGCGCATCGCGATAGTCGAGCTGCTTGCCGAACGCGAGCGGCGCCTCGATGCCGGTCTTGGGATCGCGGTTCCAGCGCGGCGGCCGGCCGAGGTCGGCATCCTCGAGCGCGAAGACGTCGAGGCGTCCTGCGGCGATGCGATCGGCCGCGGCCACGTACGCCGGCGCGTCGAAGCGCGCATCGGCATGGATCCACGGCGCGGCCCGGCGCGAGAGGTCGGGCGCGGGAACGTCGAAGGCGGCGAGGCGCATGCGCTCGATGCGCATCGCCGCGGCCTGCACCACGCGATGCCCCACTTCCGCCGGCGTCATGCAGCGCAGGCGGTTCCACTTCCAGGCAAGCCCGCTCAGGCGTACTGGCGGTGCCAGATCTCGAGGTTCAGCAGCGCCCATATCGTCTTCTCGTGGTTCTGCCGGCCGCCGACGTGCTCGTCGAGCGTGCGGTCGAGCACGCGCGCGTCGTACCAGGCGCGCGTGCGCGAGCCCGGGCCGCGCAGGTGGTCGTACACGAAATCGCGCATCGGGCCCTGGAACCAGCGGTTCACCGGCACGCGGAATCCCACCTTCGGCCGCGTGAGGATCGGCGCGGGAATGAGGCGCGCGGCGGCGCGGCGCAGGATCCACTTGGTGGTGAAGCCGCGCACGCGATAGCGGTCCGGCAGCGTCGAGACGAACGCCGCGAGCTCGTGGTCGAGGAACGGAACGCGCGACTCGATCGACGCGGCCATCGTCATGCGGTCGCCGCGCTCGAGGAGGTTGTCCGGGAGCCAGCTCGTCTGGTCCGCGTAGAGGATGCGGCGCAAGGTGCTGGTGCGCGGGTCGGCGTCGAACGGCGGGACGAAGCCGCCGAACGCATGGCCGTTCACGCGCAGCGTCGTGAGGCTCGCGCGCTCGGCGTTGCTGCACGCGCCGAACCAGCGCGGATAGCGCTCGGTCCAGTCCTCGAGGTTGAGGTTCGCGATCGCGGTCTTCGCGCGCCGGAAGCCGTAGGGAAGCGAACGCGCGAGCGGCTGGATGAGGCGATGGCGGATCGCGCAGGGGATCGCGCGCTGCCAGGTGCCCGCGAAGCGCTCGAACACGTGCTTCGGGTATCCGCCGAGGAGCTCGTCGCTGCCCTCGCCGGTGAGCACCATCTTCACGCTCTTCGACGCCTCTTTCGCGAGGAGATAGATCGGGATGTCCGAGGGCTCGGTCACCGGCGCGTCGCGGAAGGCGACGAGCTTCGGCAGTTGCTCGACGAGGTCGGCGGGATTCACCACCAGCTCGTGGTGGTCGGTGGCGAAATGCTTCGCGACCACGGCCGCGTAGCCGAGCTCGCTGTAGGCGCTCTCGCCTCCGCCGAATCCCACCGAGAAGGTCTTCACCTTCGCGTTGTGGCGCGTCATGAGCGCGACGATGGTCGAGGAATCGAGGCCGCCGGAGAGGAACGCGCCGAACGGCACGTCGCTCACCATCTGCAGCTCGACCGCCTGGTCGAGCCGGCGCAGGAATTCCCCGACGCGATCGGCGTCGCTGCGCGTCGAGGGCAGGAATTCCACCTCGATGCCCGGAGAGCGCGCGGGTGCAGGCGACTTGTCCGGGGCGCTCCAGTAGCGGCGCTCCTGCCAGCGCCTCGCGCGCCACGTCGCGCAGGTTCCCGGCGCGAGCTTGCGGATGCCATGCAGCAGCGTCTTCGGCCCCGGCACGTAGCGGAACGCGAGGTAATCCCATACCGCCGACTCGTCCACGGCCGGGCGCGGCGCGGCGAGCTCGAGCAGCGCCTTGATCTCGGAGGCGAAGTAGAGCGCCTCGCCGTGCTGGCGCAGGAAGAGCGGCTTCTCGCCGAAACGGTCGCGCGCGACGAAGAGCTTCGCCTCGCGGGCATCCCAGATCGCAAAGGCGAACATGCCGCGCAGGCGCTCCACGCAGCCCTCGCCCCACTCGGCGTAGGAGTGCAGCAGCACCTCGGTGTCGCTGTCGCGCGCGAATGCGTGGCCCTTCTTCTCGAGCTCGGCGCGCAGCTGGCGGAAATTGTAGATCTCGCCGTTGAAGGTGAGCGTGAGGCCGGACTGCTCGTCGTGCATCGGCTGCGCGGCGCCGACCGGGTCGATGATCGCGAGGCGGCGATGCCCGAGCCACGCGCGCGTTCCCTCGGGTCCCGCGATCTCGGCGATGCCATGGCCGTCCGGGCCGCGATGCTCGATCGCGGCGAGCATGCGCTCGAGGACGCCGCGGTCGAAAGCGCTTCCGGACGGGACCACCGCCCCTGCGATTCCGCACATGGCTCAGTCCTTCCTTCCGGCGAGCCTCGCGGGTGCCGGCCGCGCGGGCTGGGGCTTGCCCGGCATCGGCAGCGCCGCTCGTGCCGCATCCGCCACCGCGGCGCCGCCGCTCAACGCGGCGTAGTGCGCGGCGAAATCCGCGGCGAGGCGGTCGATCGAGAATGCGGCGCGGATGCGCCGGCGGCAGGCGCGGCTCATCCACGACAGCCGCTCGCGATCGCCGGCGAGCGCGGCGAGCGCCTCGGCGATCGCCTTGCCGTCGCGCGGCGGGACGAGGAGCCCGTGGATGCCGTCGGTCATGACGTCGGGAATCGCGCCCACCGGCGTGGCGATCACCGGCACGCCGGCCGCCATCGATTCGAGCAGCGCATAGGGCAATCCCTCGGCGTAGCTCGCGAGCATCGTCGCGTGCGCGCCCTCGAGGAGGCGCACCTTGTCCATGCCGAACACCGGCCCGGTGAAGGTGACGCGCGTGGAGATGCCGAGCGCGTGCGCATAGCGCTTGAGCCTTCCCTCCTCGGAGCCGCCGCCCGCGATGACGAGGCGCGCATCCACGCCCAGCTCGTGCGCGAGGCGCACGCCCTGCAGCGCCTCGTAGAGTCCCTTCTCGCGCGCGAGCCGCCCGACGTAGACGAGCTGCAGCGGCGCGCCCTCGGGACATTGCACCACCGGCAGCAGGCTGAACGGGCGGCAGTCGATCCCGTTGGGCAGCATCACGATCTCGCGCTCCGGCACGAACTCGCGGTACGCCTCGAGCTCGCTCCGCGCGAGCACGACGACCAGGTCCGGCAGGCCGAGCGTCCAGCGCAGGAACCGCGTGAGCGTGGGCCGCCCGGCGAAGAAGCGCCGCGGGAGCGCGCCGCCGTGGACCTGGTAGACCGTGCGCGCGCCGAGCGCCTTCGCGACGAAGAGGTACGCGAGGTCGCGCCAGTAGGCGCGTGCGTTCATCGCGGTATTGATGTGCACGACCGACACGTGGCGGAAGACGATCGTTGCGGCAAGCGCGAACGGGCTCACGAGCAGGCGCAGCCACCGTCCGATCGTGCCCTCGAAGCGCCCCTCGCTCCCGGCCTGGAAATGCACCAGCTCGAAATCGTCGCCCAGCGCGGACTCCATGAGCAGGTTCACGTGCGTGCTCACGCCGCTCATGGCCGAGCGGTGGGGACTGAGGAGGAGGACGACGGGGCGGTTCATGAGATCTCCTGGAGCCGGCGGGCGGCGACCGGCGCGCGCGCGGGGCCGCGCGGGACGCCCAGGGCGGCATAGACCTGCTCGAGCCGCTCGACGGCGCGATCGATGGTGTAGCGCTCGGCGATGGTGGCGCGTGCCTCGCGACCGAGGCGCTCGGCGAGCGCGGGATCGGTGAGGATCGCGGCGAGCGCCTCGGTGAGCGCGCCGGGCGCTTTCGGCCGCACCAGCAGGCCGTTCTGGCCGTGACGCAGCACGTCGGGGATGCCGCCGACCGAAGTCGCGACGACCGGGCAGCCGGCCGCCATCGCCTCGAGCACGCTCATGGGCAGCGCCTCGGCGTGCGAGGGCAACACGAACACGCTCGCACGCGCGAAGAGCTCGTCGCGCTCCCGCGGCGTGATCCATCCGCGCAGCGTGACGCGGTCGGCGATGCCGAGCGCGCGGGCGCGCCGCAGCGCCGCGTGCAGGTCGCCTTCGCCGGCGCATTCGACGCGCAGGCGCGGCAGGCGCGGGGCGAGGAGCGCGATCGCCTCGAACAGGTCGTAGAGTCCCTTCGTCTCGCGGCAGCGCCCGGCGAACGCGACGAGGCCCGGCTCGCGCGCCGTGGAAACGAGCGGCGGCAGGGCGACGGAATTCGGGATCACCACGATGCGCGGGTTCGAGGTCACGCGCTGCATCCACGCCGCCCAGCGCTCGGAAAGCACCACCACCACCGCGGCGCGGTCGAGGAAGAAGCGCACGGCGCGGCGCGCCACCGGCCCGCTCTCCCGCGCGAGGAAGCGCGCGAAGCCGCCGCCGTGCAGGTGGAAGATCACCGGCCAGCCCGCGGCGAGCGCGGCGGCCATGTACAGGCTCTTCCTCCAGAAGCTCCAGCGCGACGCCGCGTGCACGTGCAGCACGCCGCGGCCGTGGCGCCAGCCGAGGGCGAGGCATGCGAGGAGCGCCTGCCATGCGGTCGCCACCTTCTGGCCGCGAGTGCCGTCGCGATGCGTGACGACGTAGTCCACCGGCCAGCGCTCGAACAGGCCCACCGAGCGCCACGCGCGCACCACGCTCGAGATTCCGCCCCGGGTGCGGGGATCGGTCCCGATCATCACGACGTGGGTAGGATCGCGCGCGGCCATGTTCAGGCGATGAGGCTTTCGTCGAGGCGGCGGCGCAGGTCGAGGCGCTGCACGAGCATGCGCGCCTTGCCGCGCGCGGTGCGCTCGATGCGCGGCACCTGCACGACCGAGACCTTGCACCCGCCCTGCATCTTCGCCTCCATGGCCGAGGCGATGCGCCGCAGTCCGCGCGCATCGAGCCGCCCTTCGGCCGCGACCCGCAGCTCGAGCTCCCCGGGCCGTTCCTGCTCGTATTGGATGGCGTCGATCGCGGAAAGCTCCGGGAAATGCGCCGTTCCGAGCGTGGTGATCGAGACCAGCCGTCCGTCGGAGCACAGCACGAATTCCTGCATGCGCCCGGCGATCCGCTCGACCACCGCGTGGCCGGCGAGGCGCGGATGGCCGTCGCGGCCCCACATGGCGAGGTCGCCGGTACGGTAGCGCACGAACGGCATCACGCGGTTGTCGAAGCTCGTGCCCACCAGGTAGCCGAGGCGCCCCGGCTCGGTCACCGGGCGCCCGCGGGCGTCGAGGATCTCGAGCCAGCCGTACTGCGGCCAGAAGAAGTAGCGCTCGTCGTCCGGCATGGAGCCCGCCATCAGCACCCGTTCCGAATGGCCGTAGTGCGCGAGGACCGGGCAGCCGAGCACGCTTCGGAACTTGTCCATCTGGAAGCCGTACACGTTCTCGGAAAAGAGCATCACGCCCTTGAGGCCGCGGGTGAATGCGGGCAGCGGATGGCGCTCCAGCCACGCGGCGAGGGCGAAGAGCGCCGAGGGAAACGCCTCGATGAAGGCCGGCCGCGAGCGCTCGAGCGCGCGCGCGATCTGCGGCAGCCAGCGCGGCTCCAGGTGGTCGCAGGAAACGAGAAGCTGGCGCTGGATCGGCTCGTAGCGCCACGGCGCACCGCCGCGCCCGGCCTCCGCGACGGTGCGGCCGCGCAACGCGAGCACGACATCGGATTCAGCCGCGCCCAGGCGCGCGCGGAAGTCGGCGACGAACGCCTGCTCGCGCGGGCGCGTGACGTGCTTCTGCAGCGAGAAGCGCATCGGCGTGCTGGTCGAGCCGCCGGTGAAGGTGTCGAGCGCGGCCGAGCGCGGCATCGCGCTCGAGAGGTAATTGCCGGGCGCGTGCTTGATCCGGAGCTTGCCGGTGACCGGAAGCGCGCGCAGCAGCTCGCGCGGGTCGCGCGCGGAGCGAAGGAGCGTCCGGAAGCCCGAGTACGCGGGCACCGTCTCGATCGCCCAGGCGAGCGTTTCCTCGAGCTTCGCGAGCGCATAGGCGCGCGCGCGCTGCGCGTCGCGCGTCGCCTCGATGGCGCGCCGGTAATCGACGTAGGCACGGCCGAGCCGCACCGAGCGCGGAAGCCAGCCGTAGGCTCTCCCGGCGGCCGCCTGCACCCACGCCGGCGCCGAGCGATAGCCGCCCAGCAGCGGATACAGGAGATCCTCGATCGCGATCGCCCCGCTCCCCATCGCCCGCCTCAGTCGCGTGAGCCGAAGCGCGGCCGCCGCACGAACAGGTCCGTGGCGCTCAGGGCGCCCGCGCGATTGATGGTGTGCATGCCGAGCACGGCGTCGCGGGTCGCGGGAAGGATGCGGCGGACTTCCTCCTCCACGTAGCCGCATTCGTCCAGCCGGCTCACGCGATGCAGCGCGATGCCCGCGCCGTAGATCGGCGTGCAGATCTGGCCCGGGCGGAAGAGCGCGTCGCCGTGGCGGAAGAGCGCGCCCGCGGGGCGAGCGCCGCGCACGTCGGATTTCACCGGGTTCGCGCGGTGCGGCTTCCATTCGCCGAGCAGGCGATCGGCATGGAAGAGGTGCAGCTCGTCGTTCACCTCGCCGCCGTCCGCGCCGAACGAGGCGAACATCCACCAGCGGTCGTTCGCGCGATGGAACGTCGCGTCGGCGCACCACACGTCGCGCAGCAGCACCTTGGCGAGCTTCCATTTGTGCGGAAACTCGACGCAGCGGTAGGCCTCGACGGCGCGGTTGTGCGCGGTCTCCGGAATCATGTAGAGCGCGCCCGCTTCCTGCACCAGGAAGGGATAGGACAAGTGGTAGTCGCGCACCAGCGCCGGCGTGGGCTCGGAAGCGCGGCCCGAGCGGTCCACCTCGACCACGCTGATGTGCGCCTTGCCCGCGCCGAACGGCAGCTCCTCGAAGAAGATGTAGTGGCGCCCGTTCACCTGGATCGGGAAGGGGTCGGCCCAGAAGCGATCCTTCGGCGGCACCAGGCGGTGGAACCCTTCGAGCGAGCCGCTCCAGGGCTCCACGTCCGTGAAGCGCCATGCGACCTGCCACTGGTCCACGGTGAGCTCGCGCTCCACCGCCCGCTGCACCACGCGCGAAGCGAGCTGCGCGAGGCCGCCCGCGAGCGCCGCGCCGCGCGGGAAGCGGCCGCGCTCCGCGGGCGGCGCGAGGTCGGTCGCATGCTCGATCCACGCCGCGCCCTCGCCGTGCAGCGCGCGCAGCGAGCGCGACAGGAAATCCGCGCTCTTCGCGAGCATCGTGTCGCGCGTACGCGCGAAGGAAAAGGCGACGGTGCGCGACCAGGAGGCGCACGCGATCCGGTCGACCGCTTCCTCGCTCCTGCGGATGCGGATCGCCGTGCCGGTCACCGGTGCCGCCTCGAGCACTTCGCGCACCGCGGCGAGCGGCTCGTGCAGGCCGCGGCCGTCGCCGAAGCAATAGCGCCACGCTCCGTAGCGCGCGAGGCGTGCGATCGCCTCGTCGTCCACGTTGCCGACGGCGAACGCGACGTCGACGTGCACCGCGTGGCCGGGACGGATGCGGCGATCGGGCGCGACCAGCGCCGCGATGTCGGTGCGCGCGGATGGATCGGCGCCGCGGCCGAAGAGGCGCCGGTCGAGCGCGCGGTAGGCGCGCCACGGGAAGGGCTCGGCGAACGGCTCTCGCCGCGCGCCATCGATCGCGAGGTACACCACCTCGGCGAAATCGGAGGACGCGACGCGGGCGAGCGCCTCGACCAGCCAGCGCGGCTGCGCGGCCTGGTCGGCGAAGACGCCGATGCGCAGCTTCGCGCGGCCCGCGCGCGCAGCCGGGAGCGCGGCTGCGACGAGCTGCGGACCGGCGGCGAAAGGCCGGACGTTCGCGCTCGGGCCGGGCGCGGGGGCTACAGCCGCCACACGCGCACCCCTTCGCGACGGAACGCGGCGGGATCGAGCGCGGGCTTCACCTGGACGAGCGTCCCCTGGCGGACGATCTTCTCCAGGTAATCGGAGGTCGGGCGCGCGAGGAACGCCTGGTGCGCCACGGCGAGGATGGCGCAGTCGGCGGCGGGCAGCTCGTCCCACGTGCGCAGCCGGATGCCGTACTCGTGCAGCGTCTCGTCGAAATCGGCCTCCGGATCGTGCACGTAGCACTCGCAGCCGAACTCCTCGAGCTCGCGGATCATGCCCACGACCTTGGTGTTGCGGATGTCCTTGCAGTTTTCCTTGAAGGTGAGGCCGAGCACGTTCACCTTGGCGCCGAGGATGTGGCGTCCCTGCTGGATCATCTCCTGCACGGCCTTCCGCGCGACCCACGGGCCCATGTTGTCGTTGATGCGCCGTCCCGCGAGGATCACCTCGGGGTGGTAGCCCGCGAGCTCCGCCTTGTAGGTGAGGTAGTACGGATCGACCCCGATGCAGTGCCCGCCGACCAGCCCGGGCTTGAAGTTGAGGAAGTTCCACTTCGTGCCCGCCGCCTCGAGCACCTCGCTGGTCGCGATGCCGAGCCGGTCGAAGATGATCGCGAGCTCGTTCACGAACGCGATGTTGAGGTCGCGCTGCGTGTTCTCGATCACCTTGGCCGCCTCGGCCACCTTGATCGAGGAGGCGCGGAAGACGCCCGCCTTCACCACCGAGCCGTAGAGGTCGGCCACCTTCTCGAGCGTCGCCGCGTCGTCGCCCGCGACCACCTTGCGGATCTTGGTGAACGTGTGCTCCTTGTCGCCCGGGTTGATGCGCTCGGGCGAGTAGCCGACGTGGAAGTCCTGCTTCCAGCGCATCCCCGAGCAGCGCTCGAGGATCGGCACGCAGATCTCCTCCGTGGTGCCCGGATAGACGGTCGATTCGTAGATCACCGTCGCGCCCGCCTTCAAGTTCTTGCCCACGATGCGCGAGGCCGACTCGAGCGGCGTGAAATCGGGCTGGCGGGCGTCGTTCACGGGCGTGGGCACGGCGACGATCACGAAATCGGCCTTGCGGATGTGCTCCGGCTCGTCGGTCACCATCAGGTGGCGCGCGGTGGCGAGCTCCTCGCTCGAGACCTCGCCCGTGGCGTCGTGATGCTGCTTGAGGCGCCACACCTTCTTCGAGGAGAGGTCGTAGCCGATGGTCGCGCGCTCCTTGCCGAAGGCGACCGCCACCGGCAGGCCCACGTAACCGAGGCCCACCACGGCGACGACCGGAAGCGACTGCGCGGCTGCCGCGTCGGGCTCCACGGTCGGCGTGGCGAGCGGCAGTTCCTTCTCGAGAACGGGCACATCGGGCATTGCGAGCCTCCGTCAATCCAGTGCGGGAAAGGGATGCCCCATTCTCTCGGCGGAGTTTGAAATGGCTGGCGGGACCGTCTCCTCCGAAGGAACCAGCCCCTCCCCCGCTTTTGTGACAGGACGCAGCCGCGCGATATACCAATCGAGGGCCTCTTCCAGGCCTTCGCGGATGCGGTGTGTAGGACGGAAGCCGAGGAGGCGCGCCGCCTTGCCGATGTCGGCGCGCGAGTAGCGCACGTCGCCGGGACGGAAATCGCGGTAGATCGGCGCGGGGGCGGCGAAGGCCGGGTTGCGCAGCTGCAGCATCTCGGCGAGCAGCGCGTGCAATTCGTTCAGCGTGGTCTGCTCGCCGATCGCGACGTTGTAGACCTCGCCCACCGCCTCGCCCGCGGCGACCGTCGCGGCGAGCAGGTTCGCCTGCACCACGTTGTCGATGTAGCAGAAGTCGCGCGCCGTCTCGCCGTCGCCGTTCACGTACACCGCCTCGCCGCGCAGCATCGCGCCGATCCACTTGGGGATCACCGCGGCGTAGGCGCCGTCCGGATCCTGGCGCGGGCCGAACACGTTGAAGTAGCGCAGGCCCACGGTGCCGAGCCCGTAGCAGCGCCCGAAGACGTCGGCGTAGAGCTCGTTCATGTGCTTGCCGGCCCCGTAGGGCGAGAGCGGGCGGCCGATCTGGTCCTCCACCTTCGGCAGCCCGGGCCAGTCGCCGTAGGCCGCGCTCGAGGCGGCGTAGACGAAGCGGCCCACGCCCGCGTCGCGGGCGGCCACCAGCATGTGCAGGAAGCCCGTCACGTTGGTGTCGTGGCTCGTCACCGGATCGTCGATCGAGCGTGGAACGCTCCCGAGCGCCGCCTCGTGCAGCACGATGTCGACGCCCGCGCACGCTTCCTTGCACGTCTCGCGCGAGCGGATGTCGCCCTCGATGAAGCGGAAATTCTTCCACGCCGGTCCCACGCTCTCGCGCACCTGCTCGAGGTTGCGGCGGAAGCCGGTCGCGAAGTTGTCCAGGCCGATGACGCGCTGGCCGAGCAGGAGCAGCGCCTCGGCGAGGTTCGAGCCGATGAAGCCGGCGCAGCCGGTCACGAGCCAGGTGCGCTCCGTCGCGGCGATGCGCGGATAGAGGGCGGGGAATCGGTTCATGTCGTTCTCCTGTGGGTTCGCATGGAAGGGGGGTCGGAGTCAGGCGGCGTGCGCGCGGGTGCGCAGCGCCGAGATGAATTCCACGAGCTCGTGCCACTGCCCGGCGAGGTAGAGCGCGGCGGGATAGACCATCGCGACGAGCGCGGCGCCGGCGGCGAGCCGGGCGATGGGCGCGAGGTCGAAGCCGCGCAGCGCGAGCCCGGCGAGGAACGCCGAGGCGCCCGCGGCGGCGAGGATTCCGGCGAGCGTGTTCCAGTTCTGCAGCCGCCGCACCGGCCTGCCGGTGAGGCGCGCGATGCGCGAGAGCGAGAGCACGCGCTCGCCGTAGACCGCGGCGACGCTTCCGAGCGCCGCGCCCTGCAGCCCGAAGTGCTTCGCGCCGAACCAGCTGAGCGGGAGCGAGATCACCAGCACCGTCGCGTTCACGCGCGCGGCGAACGGCCCCTGCCCGAGCACGAAGAGGATGCTGGTGAGCTCGACCACGAACGCGACGAGGCTCACGACATAGAGGCGCAGCACCGGCACGGCGTCGAGGTAGGCGCTGGTGTAGACCAGCGTGATGAGCGGGTCGGCGAACACGAACGCGAAGGCGAGCAGCGGATAGGCGAGCAGCGCCACCATCGCGTTGGCGCGGTTGTTGAGGTCGAGCATCCCGCCCAGGTCGCCGGTCGATTGCAGGCGGCTCATGCTCGGCAGGAACACGTTGTTCACCGATTGCCGGAAGATCTGCACCAGCGGCCCGAGCACCGTGGCGATGGAGAACGAGGCGAACTGCGCCACCGTGAAGAGCGAGGCCGCGATCCACTGGTCGGCCTGCGTGCGAACGCCGTGCAGCGCGCCTGAAAGCGCGAAGGGCGCCGCCTGGCGGAACTGCGCCTTGAACGCGGATGCGCGCGCGATCGGGCCGCCGATGCCGTGGTAGCGCGCGACGTAGGCGAGCAGCACGAGCGCCTTCACGGCCGTCACCGCGAGGAGCGCCCAGAGCACGGCCGCGAGGTCGTGCGTGGAGATCGCGACCGCCGAGAGCGCCACCGCGCGCAGCGCCGAGATCGCGACGATCGCCCTCGCCTGCCAGCCGACGCGCTCGTCGGCGGTCGGCAGCACGTCGAGCGTGGAAGCGAAGATCCATGCGAACGCGAACGCCGGAACGATCGCGCCGTAGCCCGCCGCCACCTCGGCGAGCGCGTGCGCATGGGGCACGAGCGGGTTCCACTGCGAGATCGCCCAACCCGATACGAGGCCCGCCGCCGCGAGGAAGATCAGCGTCTGGTTGATGTAGACGCGCTGCGTCGGCCGGTCCGAGCGCGGCAGGAAGTAGTAGAGGCTCGGCGCCATGCACATCGGCATGATCAGCATGAGCGTGTTCACCGCGAGCCAGAGCAGGCGGTACTGGCCGAAGCTGTGCGGGTCGATCGTGCGCGTGAGCACGATCGGCAGCAGGAACTGCAGCGCATAGTCGATCGCGTTCGCGGTCCCGAGGGAGAGCGCGCGACGCGCGAGGCTCGCCGTGACCGCGTTCATCGCGGGGCCGCCGGCGCGCGCAGCGCGCGCTCGTACTGGTCGAGCACGGCCTCGATGGAATGGCTTTCGCGGAAATGCGCCGCGGCGCGTTGCGAGGCCGCCGCCCAGTGGCGCTCGTCGCCCATGAGGCGGTCGAGGCGGCGCACGGCATCGTCCACGTCGGACGGGATCTCGTATACCGGCTCGCCCGCGCGGCGCGATCCGGTGTCGACGAAGGCGAGCGTCGGGATGCCGCGCGACCACGCCTGCAGGAACGTGTTGGGGAAGCCCTCGTAGAGCGAGGTGTTGAGCACCACGCGCGCGCCGTCGAACAGCCGCTCCGCTTCGACGAACGGCACGAAGCCGCGCACGTCCACGTTGGGCAGCGCCGCCGCCTGCTCGACGATCGAGCGCATGTACTCCTCGGCACGCCGGCCCGGATCGGGTCCGCCGATCATCACGAAGCGGTGCCGCGGAAGGCGCCGTGCCATCTCGATCAGGATCTCGGGGCGCTTGCTCGGGCGCACCGTCGCGGGCCACAGCACGTAGCCGGCGGGATCGGCGCGCGAGCCCGCGGGCGGCGCGTAGCAGCTCGGGATGAGCGTTCCCTCGCGCGCGTAGTTCTCGGCGAGCGAGGCGAGCTGCGCCTCGTTCTGCACGATCACCTCGTCCACGCGCCGCAGGCCCCAGCGGAACATCACGCGATCGCGCGCGTAGCGGATGTCCTCCTCGCCCGGGATGAAGTCGACGTCCGAGGCGCCCGCGTAGACCGAGCGCTTGCCGCGCATGCGGCAGAACTGCGCGACATAGGCGGTGATCACGGCCGACGTGCGCTGGTAGTACACGTCGGCGTCGATCCGCCCGAGGGCGCTCCACAGGGAGGTGAGGCGCGGATGCACGAAGCGCAGCACGGGGATGCCGTGATGCGGCTTGTAGATCTTGTAGACCGTCACTCCCTTCACCTCGGCCGCGTCGGGCTGGCCGTAGTCGAGCGCGATCATCGACACGCGCCAGCCGCGCCGCGCGAGGCCGGGCGCGATCATGCTCTGCTGCACCTCGGCGCCGCCGACGACCGGGATCGAGGTGTCGCCCGCGAGCACCGGCCAGGCGGTGGGCGCGACGAAGCACACGTGCGGCTTGCGCACGCCCGGCGCGAGCGCCTCCCGCGTGCGCTCCGCGGCGAGGCGCGCCGCGCCTGCCTCAAGCGGCGCGCGCAAGCGCTGAGGTCCTGAGGTAGCGTTGGTAGACACGCTCGAGCTCCAGGGTTGCGTTCTCGATGCTGGCGTGCGCACGCACCCAGCGCTTCTGCTCCTTCGCGATCGCATCGCGCTCGCCGTAGGCGTCGAGGATCGCCCACGCGAGGTCGTCGGCGCTGCGGCTCTCGACCACCTGCCCGGGGCGCGGCAGGATGCGCCGGATGTCGGAGTAATCGGTGCTCACGACGGGAACGCCGAGCACCATCGCCTCGAGGACCACGTTCGGGAATCCCTCGCGGCACGACGTCACGTAGAGGACATCGCTTTGCGCGACGATCGACGGCGCGTCGGTGCGCGCGCCCGCGAACTTCACCTGGTCGGCGATGCCCTGCTCCGCGAAATGGCGCATCACCGATTGCTTGTAATCGGCGGTATCGGAGTGGACGCCCGCGCGATAGGTGCCGTTCGAGAGCTGGTCGCCCACGAACAGCACGCGCCAATCGGGATCGGCGCGCGTGAGCCGCGCGGCGACGTCGATCGCGAGGTGGTAGTCCTTCGCCGGCTTGATCGCGCCCACCAGGCAGGCGAGCTTGTGCTCGCCCGGGCCGAAGAACTCGCGGCGATAGTCCGCGCGCGCCACCGCCTGGCGCTCGAGCTCCTCGATGCGCAGCCCGTTCCACACCACGTGGCAGCGCTCCGGCGGGAAGCCGTAGAGGCGCTGCGCGAAGGCGCTTCCCGAGTGGCTGTTCGCGACCAGCCCGTCGGCGAGCATGCGCGTGAGGCGGTGGCCGAGGTACTGGATGCGCGAGAGCGTGTAGTTGTCGCTGCGCTCGGAGTTGAGCACCGGGATGCCGGTGCCGAACGCCGCGATGCGCGCGTAGATATCGCCGTCGAAGAGGAAGCCGTGGACGATGTCGGGGCGCCATTCGCGCAGGTACCGGCGCAGCCGCCGCAGCACCGCGGGGTCGACCTTGCGGCGCTTCTGGTCGACCAGAAGCGCGACCCCGGAGCCCTCGAGCTCCTTCGCGCGCGGCACCTCGCGGTTCAGCGTGTAGATGGTCGCCTCGTGGCCGTGGCGCACCAGCTGGCGGGCGAGCTCCACCACCTGCTTCTGGGCGCCGCCCAGGGTGAGCTCACTGATGATGAACAGCACGCGCACGGCTCGCCTCCTCGGTTCGACGCTCGTCCTGCCGGTCCCAGCGGCTGCGCCACATCTCGAAGGCGAGCAGCAGCCACAGCCTCTGCACGTCCAGGCGGTCGTTCCCCGGACCGCCCTCGCGGAAATTGGCGACCGCGCGGCGCACCGCCGCGGGGTCGAAGAGGCCTCCTTCACGGATGCGCCGCGGCGAGAGGTACTCGTCCACGAGCGGGGCGAGCTCGCCGCGCAGCCAGGCCGCGAGCGGGATCGCGAAGCCCTGCTTCGGGCGCTCGATGAGCTCGCGCGGCACGTGCCTGTAGAGCACCTTGCGCAGCAGGTGCTTCGTGCCGAGCGCTCCGCGGCGCATCGAGAGCGGAAGGCGCAGGGCGAACTCGACCAGGCGATGGTCGAGCATCGGCTCGCGCCCCTCGAGGCCGGCGGCCATCGTGGTGCGATCCACTTTGGCGAGGATGTCGTCGGGCAGGTAATGGCGCAGGTCGCAGTGCACCATCTGGTCGGCGACGCTGCCGGGGCCTTCAACGCGCTCGCGCGGGCTGGTCTCGCCGCCGAGGAGCGCCGCGATCTCCCACGGCGTCCAGAACGACATCGCGAGGTCGTAGACGGTCGGCGCGTCGACCCGCGGCAGCATCGCCGAGAGCTTCGCGAGGCGCTCGAGGATCGCGCGGCGCGCGGCATGGCGCGTTCCCGCCGGGAGCGGAAGCCGGTCGGCCGCCGCCTGCAGGCGCGCGCGGTCGAACGCGGAGAGCGGCGCGGCGAGCGCGCGGCGCGCCGCGGCCGGCCAGCGTGCGAGCGCGCGATGGCGATCGAGCACCACGCCGTAGTGCGCGTAACCGCAGAAGAGCTCGTCGCCGCCGTCGGCCGAGAGCGCCACCTTCACGTGCTCGCGCGCCATCTTCGCGACGAGGTAGGTGGGAACGCCCGAGGTGTCGCCGAACGGCTCGTCGAAGAGCTCCGCCCATTGCGTGAGGACGTCCTTCATGTCGCCCGCGGTGACGATGCGCTCGCAGTGGCGCGTGCCGAGGTGCCCGGCGATGCGCTTCGCGTGCCGCGACTCGTCGAAGCGCGGGTCCTCGAAGCCGATCGTGAACGTGCGCACCTCGCCGCCGCCGTAGCGCGCGAGGAGGGCCGCGACGAGCGAGGAATCGATGCCGCCGGACAGGAACACGCCGACCGGCACGTCCGACACCATCCGGTAGCGGAACGCCTCGACCAAGATCGATTCCAGGCGGCGCTCGAGCTCCGCTTCGGGAAGGTCGAGCGGCGCGCCATCGCACGGCGGCGACCAGTAGCGGCGCGCGACCGGCTCGCCCACCTCGCCCAGCTCCAGCCAGTGGCCCGGCAGCAGCTTGGAGACGCCCTGGTAGATCGAGCGCGGCGCCGAGACGTAGCCGAATTGCAGGTACTCGCCGAGGGCGTCGCGATCGATCGCCGGCTGCCAGCGCGAGAAGGCGCGCAACGCCTTCAGCTCCGAGCCGAACCAGAATGCGCGTCCGTCCCACGCGTAGTAGAGCGGCTTCACGCCCATGCGGTCGCGCAGCAGCACCAGGCGGCGCTCATGCTCGTTCCAGAGCGCGATGGCGAACATGCCGACGAAGCGCTCCGCGGCCGCGACGCCCCATTGCCGGTACGCCGCCAGCACCACTTCCGAATCGCCGGTGCTGCGGAAACGATGGCCCAGGGCTTCGAGCTCGCTCCGCACCGCGGGGAAGTTGTAGATCTCGCCGTTGAAGACCATCGTCACCGCGCCGTCGGCCGAGCGCATCGGCTGGTGGCCGAGCGGCGAGAGGTCGAGGATGGCGAGGCGCGTTTGCCCGAGCGCGATGCGCGCGCCGGGCCGCACCCACACGCCGCGATCGTCGGGGCCGCGGCGCCGGAGCGACTCGACCGAGGCCGAGAGGTCCGCGAGCCACGCGGTGGGATCGCCGCGCCGCACCCAATAACCGGTGATTCCGCACATGGCTATGCCTTTCCCGCCAGCGCCGCGCGCGCGCGGAGCCGCATTCCGTACATGACGCCGACCGCGAGCCAGAGGAAGCTCTGCTCCGGAACCGGAAAGAAGCTGCTGCCGGCGACGTTCGCGATGACGAAGCCCAGGAGTCCCGCGGCGGCGCCCTCGAACAAGCCGCCCACCTCCGGATCGAGCGCCGGATCGCGCGCGAGCTTGCGGAAGCCGCGCCACACGTGCCCGATCCAGAACACGAGGACCAGCACGAGCCCGATGAGGCCCGTGTCGAGGAACGCCTGCAGCCACGCGCTGTGCGGGTGCGTCACCTGCATCATGTGGCCGCTGCGCATCGCCGGCGACCACAGCAGCGACTGCAGCCCGTGGCCCCAGATCGGGCTTCCGAGCGCGAACGGCAGCAGCGGCGTCCAGATGCCCGCGACGCGTCCCGCGCTCACCGCGTTCACGCCCTGCCCCATGCCCATGTCGAGGCGCGAATACACCGCGCCGGGCATGAGCCAGAGCACGACCGGGATCGCCATGGCGCACAGCACCAGCGTCTTCAACTTGCGGCGCGAGGCGAGATAGATGATGTGCACCACGGCGAGCGCCACGATCGCGCCGCGCGAGAACGTGAGCACCAGCGCCGCACCCACGATGCCCATCGAGAGCACCAGGAATACCTTGAGGCTCGCGCGCGGCGTGCGGTCCCAGATGAAGAGCAGCAGCGCGTAGGCGATCGCGTAGAGCCGTCCCAGGTCGTTCGCGTGCATGCCGAGCGGCGAGAGGAACGAGCGCTCGTAGGTGCCGGCGAGCTGCGAGAGGTGCACGCCGGAAGCGGCGATGAACACGATCACGAGGAGCGCCATCACCCACATCGAGATGTACATCGGCGTGAGGAAGCGCCGGGTGTCGCGGCTGTGCAGGACCGCGGCCCCCACCAGCATCGCGTACAGGATGAGGAGCACGGGCTTGAGCACCAGGTCGCGGATGTAGCCGCCCGCCGCGTCGTACTCGATCCAGTCCATGTCCTTGAAGATCCCCGGGATCTCGTGCACGTGCGAGACGCCGAGCGCCGCGCCGAAGAGGATCGGCACCAGGTAGAGGAAGAGGAGCGGCCGGCTGCCGAGCGAACGGATCACGCCTTTCCCGGCGTAATTGAGCCCGTACGAGAGGAGCGTCGTCGCGAGCAGCAAGTTGAGCGGATTGAGGCCCGACACGCCGAACATCGAGTGCGGGAAGAGGAAGCTCGACGAGATCGGCATGATGAGGATCAGCAGCACCACGCCGAAGCGGAAGTCGCGCAGGCAGAACACGCACGCGATGAGCGAGACGCAGATGAGCGCCGCCGCGACGCCCGCCATGGCGACCGCCACGCCCCACAGGCAGCCGAAGGCGAGGAACGCCGCGATGATCAGCGCGCGGCGCAGGCGCGCATCGGCGAAGGCGGCGGGAACGGAGAGCGCGGCCATGGCTAGGCCTGCGGGCTGCCGGCGAGGCGCACGCGCGCCGATTCGGGCACGGCGGCGAGGAGACCGGCGACGAAATCGCGTTGCGCGGCGAACGCCTGCGGCGCGTCGTGGGAAAGGCTCGAGACGCGCACCAGCATGCCGTCGGGCACCTGGCCCTGGAATCCGGCGAGGAGCTGCACGCGCAGCCGTTCGAGGCGGCCGAGCACGACGCGATCGCCCATGGTGAACCAGTACGTGACCGGCTCGGAGCGCGCGCCGCGCACCGCGACGAAGCGCGTCACCGGGATCGACCGCCCGGCCGCCTCCAGCGCGCCGCGGTCGATGTCCGCGACGGAGAAGCCCTGCGCGGAGTAGCACACCTCCTGGCGGTGCACCTTCAACGCGTCGCTCTGGTCGCCGCCGTAGGCGACGACGAGCATCATGCGTTCGCCCGCCTCGTTCACGTAGGTGCGGCTCGCGACCTGCTCGTAGAGGAGGTCGAGCTTCGCCCGCGCGTCGCGCGTCGGGGCGAGCGGCACCTCGGCCGGATCGACGCGCCAGGCGCCGAAATGCTCGGGCAGGATGCCGTCCAGGTCGACCGGGCGCGGCACGCTCACCGGCGTGAGGAGCGGCGTGGCGAGTGCGGTCCCGGCCATGGCGATCGCCGCGCCGACGAGCATGGCGCCGATGCGGGTGCGCGAAGCGAAGCGCGCGCGGCGCCGCTCGACCGGCGGCACGGCACGAGGCGGATCGTCCGCGATGCCGAGCAGGCGCCCGGCACCGTACAAGAGGAAGAACGACGCCGCGAAGACGCCCATGCCGGCGAGCTCGTGCAGGATTCCGTCGGCCGCCTCCTCGCCCAGGTGGTACACGACGAGCGCCAGCACCAGGACGCGCAGCACGTTCGCGGCGATCGCGACCGGCACGACCGCGGCGAGGAAGAGCGCCGCCCGCGCGCGGCGCAGGCCGCCCGTGAGGTGGGCATAGACCAGCGCGAGCGCGAAGAGCGCGCAGATGGAGTTGAGCCCGGAGCACGCGTCGGCGACCAGCAGGGGATGGCCTCCCACCGCGATCACCACGCCGTTCCTCGCGACGGCGTAGCCGGCGAAATGCAGGATGGCGGCGACCGAGGCGGAGACGAGCGCCTTGAGCGGCACGGTGAGCGCCGCGAGCACGAAGCCCGGCAGCGGGATCGCGAGCGCGAGGAAGGCGAGCGGGAATGCGAAGCGTGCGAGCGTCGCGCTTCCGCCCGCGAGGAGCGCGAGGCCGGCGAGGACCGGCAGCTGCGCGGCGAGCGTGAAGAGCGCGATCGATTGCGACTCGCCGATCGCGTAGAGCGCGAGGCCCGCGGCGAGCAGCGCCGCGCCCGCGAACGGCGCCGGCGCGCCCGCGGGCCGGGCGAGCGCGCCGCGGTCGCGCCAGGCGAGCCATGCGGCCAACGCGATCACGATCGGCCCGTGCGCGTACTCGTCGTCGCGCCACAATCCGTGCGCGAGGCTCCAGTACGCGGGCGCGTAGAGCAGCGCGAACGCGCCGAGCGCGGCAACGGCGGGGCTCCGGCGGCGCCACCGGGCTTGCGGCAGCGCGCGCGCGCCGAGGACCGTCGTCATGGCGGCCCCGTCAGTACTCGTTGATGACCGTGCCGACCACCCGCGCGCCGGTCGCGGCGAGCTCGCGCACCACCTTGGAGGTCGCCTCCACGGACGTGTGGTTCTTGCGCGTCACGACCAGCGCATCCCCGGCCCGGAACGTGATGCTCTGCGCGTCCGCGTAGCGCGAGGCGGGCGGCGTGTCGAGGATCACGACGTCGTAGACCGATTGCAGGTCCTTCACCAGCGCGGCGAACGTGTTGCGCGAGAGGAGCTCCTGCGGGTTCGGGGGCAGCGGTCCCGCGGGCAGCACGGAGATCCGCGCGAGGCCCGCCACGGGGAAAGTGGTCTGCTGCTCGGTACGTCCCGACAGCACCGTCGACAGGCCCTGCCCCGAAGGCAGGCCGAAGATCTGCGCCTGGCGCGGCTTGCGCAGGTCGGCATCGACCAGCACCACGCGCGCGCCGAGCTGCGAGAACACGATCGCGAGGTTCGCCGCGAGGTAGCTGCGCCCCTCGCCCGGCTCGGGGCTCGTCACCACCAGCGCGTTGCGGCCGGCCTCCCGGTTGTACCAGCGGATGAGGAGCTGCGTACGCAACGCGCGCAGCTCCTCGGTGCGCGGATGGAACGGCGCGAACGCCGCCACCAGCTCGCGGCTCGCGTGGGCGGCGCCGGACTTGCCGGGGGCGAGGTGCGGGAAGTCGTACTGCTTGGCGAGCGCGTAGCGCACCTCCTCGTCGCTCACGAGGCCGAGGCGAACCGCCGCTTCGCCGAAGCGCACGCCGTGCGTGCGCTGCACGTCGAGCACGCGCTCGATCTCGCGCGGGGCGAGCTTGCCCTCCTCGACGAGGATCGCGCCGATGGGCCGGTGCTCGCGCACCACCGCGGCACGCTGCGACTCGATGGAAAGCACGTTCTCCGGATTGCGGATGCTCATGGTGTCTCCTGGGCGGCTTCGGGCGGGCGTGTTCATGCGGGTCCCGGAAGCGCGCGCGGGGGATCGGCGCCGCCCAGCAGGCGCGAGGGCTGCCAGGGCTGCAGCGTGCCGAGGAGCGGCGCATCGACGCCCGCCTCGAGGTCGGCGGTGGAGCGCACGCGGCGGTCGACGAGCTCGAGGAGGAACACCGCCCCCAGGCCCAGCATCAGCCCGACGATCACGCCGAGCGCGATGTTGAGCGGGACCTTCGGCTTCGACGGGCGCATGGGCTCCGTCGCCGCGTTGAGGATGGAGATGTTGGTCTGCTGCGCGCCGCTCTCGACCTTGTTCACGAGGTAGCGCTGCAATGCCGCTTCGTAGGCCTTCTGCGCCGTGTCGACGTCGCGCATGAGCACCAGCGACTGGGCGCGCGCGTCGCGCAGCTCGATCACCTTCGCGCGCTGGTCGGCGAGCGCCTTCTGCAGCTCCTGGGCGTGCATGCGGTTCTGCCGGTCGGCGCTCTGCAGCGAGGCGACCACCCGGTGCATCTCGGCATTGAGGCGCGCGCGCAGCGAATCGACCTCGGATTTCTGCTGGATGTACTCGGGGTGGCGCGGCCCGAGCCGCGTCGAGAGCTCCTGCAGCTTCGCCTCGGCGGTGAGGAGCTGCCCCTTGAGGGTCTGGATCAGCGGGTTCGAGAGCACCTCGGGCAGGTCCTCGATACGCGTGTTGGTGCTTGCCTGGCTCGCCCTCGACTGCGCGTCGTAGGTCGCGTTCTGCGCCGCGAGCGCTTGCGTGGAGAGCTCGGAGAGGCGCGCGTTCTCGACGTCCACGCGCTCGTCGGTCGCGATGATGCCGTGCGCCTTCTGGAACGCGGCGAGGCGCGACTGCGCGGTCTCGAAGTCCTTGCGCAGGCTCTTCAGCTGCCCGTCGAACCACTCGGCGGCCTCTTTCGTGGGCTCGGTGCGCAGGCGTAGCGTCACCTCCATGTATGCCGTGGCGAACGCGTTCGCGACCTTCGCGGCGAACGCCGGATCGTGCGCCGCGTACGTGATCTGCATCACGCTCGATTGCGTCGTGTCGACGTGGACCTGCGAGAGGAGAGCGCCGGCGAGCCAGTCCTCGATCGAGCCGTGGGCGCCGGATTGCATGAATGCGGTGCGCACGGCCGGGTCGTCGGCGAGCTTCAGGTCGTCCACCACGCGGCGCGCGACCCGCTGGCTCTGGATCACGTCGACCTGCGTCTGCATGTAGCCCACCTGCTCGCGCAACGGGGTTCCGGGCGTGGTGAGCGACTGCTCGTCGCGGTTGGCGACGAGCACGGACGCGGTCGCCTGGTAGGTCCTCGGCAGCAGCAGGGTGACGAGGACGGCGGCGGCGACGGTGCCCGCGAAGAGGGCGAGGAACACCCACAGGCGGCCGCGCACGGCGAGGAGGAATTGCTGGACGTTCATGGCTTCGGGAATCCGGTGGCTTGTGCGCGGGGTGGTTTGTCTTGTGGTGGTCGCGATCGGGGGCTAGAACAGGCTCTCGCTCACGTAGATCACGTCGTCGTTCTGCACCGGGTCGGTGAGGCGGGCGTCGATCTCGCGCACGCCCTTGTCGGTGCGGCGCGCGATCTTGATGCCGCGTTGCGTGCCGCGTACCGTGAGCCCGCCGCCGAGCGCGAGCGCCTGCATCACCGTCATGTGCGGCTCGAGCCGGTAGGCGCCCGCCTTCTGCACCTCGCCGTAGATGTAGACCATGGGGGCCTTCTCGACGTAGAGCGTGTCGCCCGGCTGCAGGCGCACGTTCTGCGTGAGGTCGCCGTCGCGGAAGATGGCGTTGAGGTCGATGTCGCGCTTGCTGATCTGGCCGTCGTGCGAGGAGACGAGGGTCACCGAGTCGGCGCCGGGCGCGGCGATCCCGCCGGCGGCCGCGATGAAGTCGGTGAGGCGCGAGTTCTGCGAGTCGATCGGATAGCGGCCTGGCTTGTTCACCGCGCCGAGCACCGCGACCTGGCGGCTGTTCACCTGGGAGAGCGCGACGCTCACCTCGGGATTCACGACGAAGCGCCCGTCGCGCAGCTTCTTCGCGATGGTGTGGCCCGCCTGGTACGGCGTCATGCCGGCGACGTGCACCTCGCCGACGAGCGGGAAGAGCACGGTGCCGCGCTCGGTCACGCGCGTCTCCGTGGTGAGGTCGGGATTGCGGAACACCGTGATGCGCACCAGGTCGCCCGGGCCGATCGCGTCGAGCGATGTGTCGTGCGCGGCGGGCGGCGGAAGCTCGGCGGAGCGCGGCGGCGCGACGGGCGTGAGCGCCGCCACCCTTTGCGCGGCGCCGGCCGCGAAGGACGCGAGCAGCAGGGCGAGCGCGCCGGCGGCGAGCCGCGCGGCGCGGCGGGAGGCGGGAGAGCGTTCGGTTCGGTTCATGATCTTTCCTTCCCGGTGGCCGCGCTGGCCGCGGCGATTCCCGGTTGCGTGGGTTGGTCGTAGGGAGATTCGATCGAGGTGTGCACGGCGCGTGCGCGCGCATCGGCGGGCCCGCGCGGCGCGGCCGCCGTGCCCTTGCCGCCGACGTACTCGATGCGGGCGTCGCCGCGCAGGCCCGCGAGCGTCTCGCGCACCAGCTCGCTGCGCCGGCGCGAGGCGAGGAAGCGCTCGATCGTGGGCGCGGCCTCGCTCTCGTCGAGCGGCGCGGCGAGCGATCGCCGCAGCTCGATGACCGAGACGCCGTCGTCGGCCTCGACCACGGCGAGCTCTCCATCCTTCATCGAGGCGAGCCGCGCGAGGAAGACGAGCGGCAGCGCTTCCGCGGGCTCGGTGCGGCTGCGCGCCTGGAAGCGAAGCCCTTCGCGCTCGAGCCATTGCTCGAGCCGCCCGGCATCGCCGTGCGCCGCGACCGAGCGCAGCTCCGCCACGCTGTGGCGGCCGTCGAGGGCGACGCGCAGCTCGCGCACGGCATAGATGCGCCGCGCGCTGAAGAGCGCCGGATTGGCGGAGTAGAACGCGGCCACCTGCGCGGCATCGGGCCGCGCGCGGCCACCGAGGGCCTGGTCGAGCCAGGCCTGCGCGAGGATGCGGCGGCGGTTGTCGTCGAGCTCGCGCATCACGTCGGGGTCGCGGTCGAGCCGCGCCGCGAGGGCCTTCTGCACCAGGAGCTCCTGGTCGATGGCCGCTTCCAGCGCACGCGACTTCGCCTGCGTGGATTGCGCCGCCCGGCCGATGCCGCCGTGCTCGAGCGCCGCCTGCACGCGCGCGAGCGGGATCTCGCCGCCGTTCACGCGCGCCGCGACGTCGCGCACGCCGCCCGCTTCCTCGCGGGAGCACGCCGCGGCGGCGACGGCCGCGGCAACCGCGGCGGCGCGCAGCATCGAGCTTCGATTCATCGCGGGGCTAGCCGCGGCGGGCGCCGCGGCGCAGCACGACGAGGCCGACACCGAGCCCGGCGGCGAGCATCAGCCACTCGGAAGGCTCGGGCACCGGCGTCACCGGCGTCGGCGTCGCATTGTGGACCATGGACGGACGCGCGAGGGCATTGCCGCCGTCGAGCGGGCCGCCGAGCTCCGTGCGGAATGCCGGCCCGAAGAGGCCGCTCTCGCCGCGTGAGATGGGATTGGGTCCGATCGCGCGCTGCTGCTGCCCGAAGGCGGATGCGGCGGCGAAGGCGGTCGCCACGATCGCGAAAAACCGGTAATGGCTTCTCATAAGGTCGTCTCCTGTGATGGGACAACCCTATGGCTCGCGCGTGACAGGCGTCGGCCGCGGCGGGCGCGGCCCGATCCTCCAAAGGAACTATGAGGCGCGCAATGCCCCGGCCAATGCGTCGGTCAGAAGCCGACGCGCGCGGAAATGTTGAAGAGGTTGTCCTTGTAATCGGCGAGCGGCGCGGTGGAGGTTCTCATCTCGTAGCCGTAGCTCGCCTGCAGGAGGATCTTGCGCGTCGCGCGGTAGCTCAGGTTCACGCCGAGGGTGCGCACGCGGTGCGTGAAGTCGCCGAGGAGCAGGTCGCCGCGGTAGTCCCAGACGTTGTACTCGGCATCGCCGCCGACGGTGATCTTGTCGGTCGCCGCCCAGCTCGGCTTCACCGCGAGGCCTTTCACCAGCACGAAGCTTCCGCTCTGCACGTCCGCGATCGGGCCGATGTCGCGGTAGATGCTGCTCGCGACGGTGAGCTTGCCGGTGGGGGTCCAGGTGTGGGCGAAGCGGAACGTGGGACCCGACCAGTCGCGCGAGGTGTGCTGGTCGTAGTCGCGCCGCACCCAGTCGACGCGGCCGTCGACGGTCGAGTGGCCGGTCGCGATCCAATGGCCCACGACGCCGAGGCTGTCCTGGTGGTAGGCGAGGTCGAGCGGCGTGCCGCGCAGCTCGTCGTGCGGCGTGCGTCCGCGCTCGAAGCGCCCCTCGATGCCGAGGCGGTCGTCGCGCGCGGTGACGTAGCTCACGCCCGCTACGCCGGTCGCGGTCTGGATGTCGTTGAACTGTTCCTTCGGATCGCTGTGGTCCTGGTCGATCGCCGCGGCGCCGGCATGCAGCCGCCAGCTCGCGACCGGGAACCACACGCCGTCGGCGAACGCCTGCTTGGTGCGCAGGACGTCCTTCTCTCGCCCCGTGGGGCCGGGCTTCGTCGCGAAGTTGGCGAGGGCCTCCGTGTCGGTGTAGCCGAGGTCGCCCGTGAGCTCGGGCGTAACGGACCACAGCCACGCGGCGCGTCCGATGTGGCCGTTGAAGTTGAGCTCGTGGAAATGGTCGTAGCGGTTCGCGAACCAGGTGAAGTTGCCCTGGAAGCGCTGCAGGCTGTACGGAGCGTCGAAATTCACGCCGACCGAAGTCGTGCTCACCGTATCGGACTTGCGGTCCGAGCCGATCACGCTCTGCGGATCGACGTCCTTGGAGAGGCGAAAGAGGTTGCTGTCGTAGGTAACATTTTCCGCGGCGAAGACCTCGACACGGTCCTGCAGGAGCGCCGCCGCGGGAAGCGGGGCAAAAGCGGCGAGAGAGGCGACGATTCCGGCCGCGTGAATCCTTGTTATTGCCATTGTCGGGTCCGCGAAAGGTGGACACGAGCGAGCATAGCGCAAAAGGTCAAACCGAAAAGGGATCTGACCCCTTTTGCGAGCTACGACCCCTTTGCGAGCTACGGATTGACGATGCGAAGCGCGAGCGCCTTGCCGACCGCCTGCGTGCGATTGAGCACGTTCAGCTTGCGCAGCGTCTTCTGCACGTGGTTCTTCACGGTGAGCGGGCTGATGTCGAGGATCATGCCGATCTCGATGTTGCTCTTGCCGTGGTAGATCCACTGCAGGATCTGCTGCTCGCGCGGCGTGAGGAG
>Ga0134128_10000551_pt1 | contig 51870 bp, 43 predicted proteins | sample KB31754_FD_96462 | JGI IMG/M metagenome (GOLD analysis project Ga0134128, IMG submission 96462) | Terrestrial soil microbial communities with excess Nitrogen fertilizer from Kellogg Biological Station, Michigan, USA - KB3-175-4 | ecosystem: Environmental > Terrestrial > Soil > Unclassified ... | reverse complement strand
TTCCCCACTTCGCCCTTGAGGTTCCCCACTTCGCCCTTGAGGTTCCCCACTTCGCCCTTGAGGTTCCCCACTTCGCCCTTGAGGTTCCCCACTTCGCCCTTGAGGTTCCCCACTTCGCCCTTGAGGTTCGCCACTTCGGTATTCGTTTTCTTTACCTCAATACTTAAACCGGCTACCTCATTGTTGGTGCCATCAATGCGATCGTTGGTCTTAGCTATATCCGAACGCAGTTCGGCGAAACCGGTATTTACATCACGGTGAAGCGCCCCCAAGCTAACCTGCAGCTGGGAAATTTTCGATTTCAACTCATCGTCTGCCATCGTTTTTCCTCCTTAGCTGTATATAGAGGTAAACGTCACCGACCGGAAAAAAGTTCAACCCAAAAGCATTAAATGAAATTCCAGATCGTATTTCGAGTATAGCATTGAGACGAGACTGCAAAATTCGTGCAGTCAAAGCGCGCTATCGCTCGCTGCTTCATATCGGGGTCCATAAGTCAAAATTGCAGACGCGCCTGGCGGCGCTTTAGAGAACGTCGGCGGGGACGGTTTCGGGTGTGGATTCCAGGGTCGTTTGCTTGGCACCATACGTGGTGCCGGCCGAAGCGCTCATGATGAACGCGATGGCGAACCATTGCGTTAGCGAAAGGGTTTCGTGCAATACGAAAAGCCCGGACAGCGCGCCGACAGCCGGTTCCAAGCTGAGTAGAATACCGAAGGTGTTCTTGGGCAATTTTTTCAATGCGAACATTTCCAAGCTATATGGCACCGCGCTCGATGCTATAGCCAAGGCGATACCGGGTAAGAAAAGCGCGGGTTGAACAAGGTGCGGTCCGGATTCGAGCAGCGCAAGCGGCAGGATTGTCAGAGCCGCGACCAACATTCCACATGAGGTTGCCTGACTGCCGCGAAGATGCGCGAGGCGTTGACCAAAGATTATGTACAGTGCCCACAAAAGCGCGCTGGCGAAAGCGAAGGCAATTCCGACCGGATTCAGCGAATGAGCATTGACGCGAAAAGGCAGCAGGAAAGCAAGCCCCAAGACAGCGAGCGCGATCCACAGGAAGTCAATCAAGCGCCGCGATGACAGCACCGCGACGGTGAGTGGTCCGGTAAATTCGATGGCAATTGCAATGCCGAGCGGTAATCTGTCGATCGCTTGATAGAAAACGAAGTTCATCAGTCCGAGCGTGCCACCATAGAGCGCGATCGCGATTGCATCTTTGCGACTTAAACGGCTTCGCCATGGCCGCCAAATTGCAAGTAGAATCATTGCCGCGAACACGACGCGATAGGCGGCAGTGCCGCCCGGCCCTATGAGAGGGAATAATTGCTTGCCGTACGACGTGCCGACAGTAAGCGAAATGATCGAACCGATCACGGCGAGCGTCGGTAGAAGATTCAGACCAAGGCGACGCATGGCGTCGCCGCTACTCATCAGCGGTCTTGGCCGGAGTGGTTTCCGAAGCAGGCTGGAGCATTGGTCTGCGGAAGGCGGCTTTGTAAGTGTCGAGATAATCGAGACGAAGTTTACCGTCTGGATCTTGATAGTACTGCTGCAAGATCTGATCGAAACGCCAGCCCTTCGTCGCCAACATGTTTGCACCGTGCTGGCTCAAGCCGCGGGCACCATTGCCGGGACCGCGATAAGTGAACACCCAGTTGGGCCCTTCTTCACGCACATCGAGAATTCCGGCTGTGACCAAACCGAGGCGGTGTGCGAGTTCTACACCATAAACCTCACGCGATTTCTTGGCGCCCATGACTTGAATGTCGTGGGCATTGCCACCATCATCCCACTTCTTCACAGTGACACCGACGATGTTCTTGACGCCGGTGAGCTTCTCCAATACCGGTGTCGGCACGGCCGTTTTGCGGATATTCAGGTTTTCGTACTCATCGCCTACCCATGCGCGGTAAAAGCCCGCTTTGACGCGACCGGCGTCTTTCAATATCAACCCGCGCGTCTGGTGGACAGCCATGAATGTCGAGGCCGCTTCGCGAGCCAATCCGTTGTACGCTTGATCGCGCACGTCGGGAACAAGATCGAATCCGTCATTGCGCCACTTTGAGTTGGCGCCGACGTGCGCCCAGGCATAGCTGCGCGCCGCCACCGCCTGCGCCTTGAGCGCTTCCATGGCCCAGCTAGAGGGCATCTCAGAAGGCACCACCCCAAGAAGATACTCTTCAAGATCGAGCAAATTGATCACCGATACCGTGTTGCCGAAACTGATGAGCTCCAGGCAACCGCGATACCAGCGGTTGTTGGTCCAAACTCTATAATCCGGCGGCGCCGAAACGTACGAGCGTTGATCTATCGGTAGAGCCACGCTGCGTCCGGTGGCCATCTCGGTGATGCGTCCTTGGGCGATGGTGTACACCATCATCGGCTTGACATCGAAGATCGGAATACCGTTTACAAAAACAAATCCAGGATAAGCCAATGCAAAGTGAGCCCTGGACGTACGCACGGCAAGCCCGATGCGTACGGGCGTAATCATCATCGGATATGGACTATATGCGCTTCGCGATGACGAGCTGCTCTTGCCGGTGGCAGTCGCTTTCAAATGATGAACTTGCTTGGCATATGCCGCCGCGTCCGGGCTGGCGGCGCCGACAACTACGAGCGCCAACAGGACGGCGACAGTCTCGCTTGCGACTCGGACACGGACAAGAGGTGGTTGATTCATCGATTGTTTTTTAGCGGCGCAAACGGATCCAATACCCGATTGACATGCTGCAAGTACCTAGGTCGATGATACTATGAAGTGCGGAGCTCGGTCGCGCGGCGCACTCATCCGTTATTACTATGAAAAACATTCTTATCGTCGACGACGAAGTAGACATCGCCAATTCCATTCAATATGTCCTCAAGCAAGAGGGCTTTACGACCCTTTTGGCGCATGACGGGCTGAAGGCGATGGAGCTTTACGAAAACCAGCGACCGGATATGGTCATCCTCGACTTGATGATGCCTGGAATTGACGGGTATGAAGTTTGCCGCCGAGTGCGAGCCACCGATAAGAAGACTCCAATTCTGATGCTCACGGCGCGCACCTCCGAGGTGGACACTGTAGTTGGCCTCGAGCTGGGCGCCAATGATTACATCGCCAAACCGGTGCGACTGCGCGAGCTGGTCGCTCGGGTGAAAGCGCACTTCCGTGAGACGGCGGCGCCGGCTACGCCTGCATCAAGCAGCCGGATTATCCGCTACGGCAACCTTTACATAGATTTAGACAGCCGCACCGTGAAAGTCGGCGAGCAGATTATCGATCTGACATACAAGGAATTCGAACTTCTGGCGACGATGGCGCGGCATCCCAACCGAGTGTTCACCCGCGACCAGCTCTTCTCGCAGGTATGGGGCTCGAATTTCCTCGGCGAAAGCCGCACCGTGGACGTGCACATAAGATATCTACGGGAAAAGCTCGAAGAGGATCCAAGCCATCCGAAGCACATTCTCACCGTGCGCGGCGTCGGTTATCGCCTGGTTTGGGAATAGCATTTTTCGGTCGCTGACAACTACCGTCTGCAGATGAATACGTACTCATCTGCACGGGAGCGTATCCCTGGCTGGCTGCGGGTTTGGGAGTTTTCCCACTTGAAGCGGAGATGCCAAGTGTTGCTTGCGTAATCCTCCCAGTGACTGGCTAGGGGACCTCCCTTAGACTGCAATCCTATCCGTTGGCGCACTTGTCCTCTGCAGGTATCTCGATGAAACTTTCGGCGCTCCTGGCTGTCAGTCTTCCCCTTCTGTCCATGTCGCAAGCTCCAGCTTCGGCAGAGCCGAGCGCGATGGCCCAGACGGGTTCATGGCTGAAGCAAAGCATCACCAGCCTGAAGACCACCAGCCATAGTGCGCCCGCGTTCAAGGTTGCCGCTAAGCCGGCACCACGCAAAGTCTCGCACGCCATGCCGGCAGGCAGCACCGGCTATCAGCCGGCATCGCTCGGCGCGCAGTTGCGGCCTTTCATGCCCAATCGTCCATTGCCGCATGAAAGCGACCTGCAACGGGCAGCCCTTGTCTCGCAGCAAGCTCAAGTGGACAATTCGATCGCCATGATGACGCCGCGCTCTCTGTCGGGCGAAGTCAATTACCAGGCACCACAGATGGTGTCATCGTACAGCCAATATGGCATGAGCGTGGCCGAGACGCCGATGCCGCATCAGATGAAGGCGAAAAGACAGATTGGCGGGCGCTCTCCTCGCCTGATGCCCGGACAAGCGCCGATGGTGCCTTCGCAGCTCACAGCCAATCAGGCGGCAGTGCAGCCGATGATTCCGGATCCGCCCGTCCAACAGGCGGCAGCAAACCGACCGCAGTTTCCCGTTTCCATGCCTGTGGCCATGATGTCGCAAACGCAATCGGCGCAGATGCCCATGCAGGGCTACGGCAATAGCGGGCTTCCGCCCGCCGCTACAATGCAGGGCGCGCAATGGCAACAGCAGATGCCGATGCAGGGCATGATGCCGCAACAAATGCCCATGCAACAGATGCAGCAGATGCCGATGCAGCAGATGCCGATGCAGCAGATGCCGATGCAGGGCATGATGCCGATGCAACAAATGCCGACGCAACAAATGCAATGGCCGCAGCAAATGCCCATGCAAGGCATGATGACGCAACAAATGCCCATGCAGAACATGCAATGGCAGCAGCAGCAGATGCCGATGCAGGGCTATGCTCCTGGTGGGCTTCCGGCCGCCGGTACAATCCAGCGCAACTTTATGCAATCTATGCAGCCGATGGTTTCCCCTGCTTTTGAGGCTCCTCGCCTTACTCAGCAGGAACAGCTCGCACTGGAAAAGCTGGCCGCGCAAAATCGCCCGGCCGCGGTAATGGACTTCAATGGGGACGTACATGGAATAGCTAAGGATAATCCGTCAAACGGGACAGGTCCTGGCCCACGCCCCATGAACCTTCTGCCAGGCAACGCCATGCAGCGCCTTAGCCTCGCGCGCAAGCCGGCCAACGTGCCGCAAGCGCGCTTCGGGTCGTGGCACGGTGCGGCGTTGCCTGAGTGCGGGTTCCATAGCTGGCTCGGCAACCGGCAGCCGCACTTGTTCTCCTACAAGGTGACGCCTCCCACAGGAAGGCAGACGCCGACGGCGCGACGAGGCGCGGTGGGCGCAAGCCGCTCAGGATCCCTGGCGATGAGCCGCGCAAACAGCGGACACACGCACGCAGCCGCGCTCAGTCACGCGGGCGCCCACGGCTACGCGGCATCCCACGCAAGCCGCACCGCGATGTCAGCGCCGCAGTCCGTCGGTTGCCAGCCGAAAGCCAAACCCCTGGTGGTCGCGAGCTACCCAATGTACACCAGCTCTCGCGGCGTTACCTATTAGCTAATTGTCTAAGCCATTGTGCCATCGCACGCGTCGGCGATTTTTTCTAGGGCGGAAGAGTCTGCCTGGTGCAGAATTTCTCGGATCTCGAGAAGCGAGAACGTCAAGAGTCCCAATTGCCAGAGAGCCGCTCCCAGCAGACCCTCCGGTAGTTGCCATATCCGAATTTCTCGTTTCTCGAGATCCGAGAAAGTCAAGTATCGACCAGACTGCGAACGCCCAGCCTGCGACCCTTTCCCGGAGTAGTCAGTTTGACTTTTCTCGTTTCTCGAGATCCGAGAAACTCTGCGCCGCCAAGAGGGTCCGAACCGGAAATCGTGCCATTTAATCGGCTTGTCGAAAAACCCCATCCGCTGGATAGATATGCATACTCCGAGCGGTATGGACCCGCCGCGAGAAGCAAGAGTAGCTCCCGGCGAGCAGGCATAGTTTAATTGGGTTGGCGAGCCCGAGGTCTGAATTGGCTACCAAAAATCCGAAGCGCCAAATGGAAAAGTCCTCGAATGAGGGCTGGTCGGCGCTGGCAGCCGGAAATTTGGAAGATGCCGAAAGAGGCTATGAGGCGGCGATCAAGCACGCTCGCGAGGGTCATGAAACCTTGGCGGAGGCGCTGTTCCGCAGCTACCGTGGGTTGGTGCGGCGCGGCATGGGCAGGTTGGTCGAAGCGCGCCAAGACATGGAGCACGCGCTCGCGATTGCCAACGCCGAGGATTCGCTACAGCTCATCGGCCACGTGCAGTTTCTGCTGGCAGAGTTGGATTTTGATGCCGGCGACGACAGCAAGGGAATCGACCGTCTGCTAATCGGCCTCGACGCCGCGCTCGAGTGCAATGATGCCGACACGGCGGAGTTGGCGTTCGCGCGATTGGGATTGGTCTACCTTGATTATGGTGCGCTCGAGCCTGCGCATGAATGTTTCACTCAAGCACTGGCTCAGCGACCCGAGGGTCCGAATCGTGCGTCACTTCTGGGCAACATCGGTCAAACGCTTGCCGAAATGGGGCAGCTCGAAGAATCGATTCATTACTATCGGTTGGCGCTGAAAGATGCAAAAAACATCGGCGATATTCACGTTGAAGCGAAGTGCATCGCAAGTGAAGGTTTGAGTCATTTCCAGCAGCAGCAATACGCGCAGGCGATTGAGTGCTACAAGCAGGCGCTGGCTATCGCGCAGCAGGAGGATGACCTGGCAAGCAAGAGCACATGGCTCGGTAATTTGGGAAACGTCTATCTGCGGCTTGGGCAGGCGGACCAGGCTACTCAACTTGCTGAAGAAGGATTGCAACTGGCGAAACGGTTGCACGACAGGCGATCGGAAGCGGCGCATCTGGACACACTCGGCGACTGCTGGCTGGAGAAAGGCGATTACGAAAAGGCGCTTTCGCACTACAACAATGCGCTGGACATCGGCAAATCCCTGCGTGACAAAGTGGGCGAACGAGTCTATCTGGCGAACGTCGCGCGCGCGTACAAACGTCTGGGAAAAACCGACGAGTCGCTCAAGCATTTTCGCCAAGCAATAAAAATGTTCGACGAGCAGCGCAGCTTCATCGCCTCGGACACAAAGAAAACCAGCTTCGCCGCCACCGGACAAAATCTTTATCGTGATACCATTCAGGCGCTCTTGGAAGCAGACCTGCGCATTGAGGCCCTGGAATACGTCGGGCGTGCCAAGTCGCGCGCGATTCTCGACCTGCTGCGCAACTCGCCGATTGACATATCCGAGCTTGAACAAGTGGACGACCAATCGCTGAAGCAACTGGTGGCACGCGAACGCGAGCTGTCGATGCAAATTGCTCGCTTAGAGCGAATTTACGCGCAAGGTCCCGGCGAGCCGGAAAGCGGCCACCGCGGAACGCAAATGACGGCCGACGACGCGCCACGCCTTTATCGTGAGCGGCGCGAGATAATCGATCAATTGCGGCGCCGGCATCCCAACTACGCCAACATGGTGTCGGTGGATTCGCTGTCGTTTGATGAGTTGCGTTCGCTGTGGACACCGAAAAGCGGGCTTACGCCCGCCGCTACGGTACTATCGGACCACACCGCTATATTCGAATTCTTTATGAGCGATGAGTTTCTCTTCGCGGCCGGGATTTGGTCGGGCTGCGATAAGCCAGCGACCAGCATTATCACTGACAGCAAAGAACTGGCGGCATTGCTGAGGGATCTTGCTGATTACCTCGAGATGTCGTCTACTGAGGGGTGGGAAGTTCCAATTAGCCTATGCAAACGTCTCTACAAGCGATTGCTGGCACCATTGATGGACGCCTTGCCGCCAGCGATCGATCGTTTGATTCTTGTTCCGCATGGTGTACTGCACAGGCTGCCGTTCGCCGCCTTTCATAACGGCAAGCATTTCCTGATCGAACGATTCTCCCTGTCATACCTGCCGACATCCAGTCTTGTTCCCGTGCTCGCCTCGCAAACTCCGCAAGAGCAGGGCGAGCAATTGAGTTATCTCGTATCAGCAATCAGCGATTATTCAGCCACTCGCAACGACGGTATCGTATTTAGCTCCCGGCTGCGATCGGCCGCCGGGCTTGAAGATTTGAGCTATACGCTGGAGGAGGCGCAGACGGTTCACCAGCTCGCCAACCGTCATGCAGGTGAGTCGAAGCTGCTCACCAACAACGAAGTAAAGGAAGGATTGCTTTCGCTGTTTAGCGATTACCCGGTGGTGCATTTCGCCGGACACGCGGTCTTCAATCCGGAAGAACCTTTGGCATCAGGGCTGGTGCTTTCCGATGGCAGCATTCTGACGGCGGCGCGCATTTTGCAAGACAACGTGCTGCGCACTAAGTGCGGCAAGCTGCTCGTGTTGTCAGCATGTCAAACGGGCGTGAACGTTGTCACCAACGGCGGAGAAATTCTCGGGCTCGCTCGTGCGCTCATTTATGCCGGAATGCCCAACCTTATATTGAGCCTTTGGGAAGTGGCGGATCGCTCGACTTCTGATCTTATGACTAATTTCCACAACGCATGGCAAGCGGGTAAAACCAGCATTGCCCACGCATTGGCGGAAGCGCAACGCGCGGCAGTCGAGGAACATCAACCCATCCATGCGTGGGCGCCGTTTATACATTTAGGTATCGATTAATATACCAGCGATGGGCATTTATCGTAGCGGCGGGCGGCAGCCCGCTTCTTTAGTACAATAGATGCCATCTACAAGAGGCATCTGCGTCAATGAAAATTTCACACATGTTGTTGTTGCCGGCGCTCGCGTCGTTTGTCTTGTTGGCACCGTCGGCGGTGCAAGCCCAAGGAGCCCCCAGCGGACCCGGTGGCGATCCGATGGCGATCTACAAAGAAGCGGGCGCGACGCCTGACGAGCTACAAAAAATTTCCGACATGCGCAAACAATTCGAAGGACAGGCAAAAGGCTGGACTTCGAAGCTGCAATCGCTGCAGGAAAAAATCCGTGACGCCTCGCTCGAGCCGCTGCCCGACGAGAAGAAAATGCTCGGGCTCCAAGACGAGGTCAACAAGATCATCGCCGACGTCAACACCGCGCACATCAAAATGATGATTCAGGCGCGCGCTGCTCTCACACCGCCGCAACGCACGAAGCTCATCGAAATCCTCAAGAAAATGAAGGGCTAAAGGAGTGGACTCTCGCCCGCCGCTACCATGTGGGCGATTGCCCGCCCCTGTCGTGCGAACTCAGCGCGGACTTACCGACATGTAATGGACGGTGGCAAAACTCGGGCTGAGGTCCAGTTTAGAGACTGACGCCGTTGGAATGTTGATTCGCCAGAAATTGTCGATCGGCATACCGAGCGCGTTGACCAGAATCGCGCGGATCACTTCGCTATGCGTGACCATGGCTACCCGCTCGCCGGGATACTCCTGCCGCAACGCTTCGAGATCCACAAGCGCGCGTGCGCACAATTGTTCAATCGACTCGCCACCCGGCGGCGCATTGCGGATCGGGTCGACCGCCCAGGCGCCGTAAACATCGGGCTCGGCTTTCTTGATCTCCAGATAGCTGCGTCCCTCCCACTGTCCCACCTGCCACTCTCGCAGTGATTCGACAAGTTGCACCGGCAGCCTGCAGATATCGCTGATGGCACCGGCGGTGGCACGTGCGCGCACCGACGGGCTGGACAGCAACACCTTGGGCTCTTCGCGCGGCAACCACCCGGCGATCGCTTTCGCCTCTTCGCGCCCCTTGTCGGTGAGAGTCGACGCGGGGTCGCTATACAGCTTCCCGGCTTCCGTCTGAATGGTATGTCCGTGCCGAATGAGCAGAAATGTCGTGACTGCTTCTTCGGGGTGCAGCGTTTCCGCCAAAGCTATTGCCCCCAGGCGCATCGTTCGGCACCAAATCTGTCCCGAACCGTGTAGGGCGACGCCGTGTGTCGCCCGTTTAGTTCTACCTGAGGGCACCCACCGGCGGCAATCAGCGCGAAACATTATGAAACTGATATGTCATTTGATGACAAGAACTTAGGACTTTCCTTTTGGTTGTAAGTAGACATCGATACGAAAACCAGACTTGCTTTTCGCGATTTTAGAAAAGGTTGTAATGAACCAGCCTTAAAAGGTCTTCAGCAAACATCAACGACATAGGGTAATAATGGTCCTCTATCTGTCTATTGATTACTCAAATCACTCGTGACCATACGAGCGTGGGAGCACCAAACTTATGCGCTGCCCTCAGTGCACTGAGAGAAACTCGATAGCCGCGCGGAAATGCGAATTCTGCGGGTCGAAGTTCAAACGCAAGCCCCTACCCCTCGGGGCGAAAGTCGGGTTCGGTGGCGTTTTGCTTGCGCTCACCGCCGCGATCGGTGCATCGTATGTGGTGCCCAAGCTGGTCAATGCCGACCAGAATCTCGCGCGTGTAGCCAAACGGGTGGCAGCAGGTCCGCGTTCTGTTGAGGACGCTAAGCGCAGCAAAGTAGAACTCTCCAACGCCATCCGCACCTATCTCAAAGACAACGGCGGCGACAAAACCAATCAATTGAGCGCCGGCTTGCAAAAGCTGCTTCCCTCGAGCACATACGAAGTGCACATCGCCGACCTGCCACGCGGCTTGCGCGTGGTGGAAGTCGACACGGTACTGCAGGCGGCGGATTTTCTGCTGATGAAAACGCCGACCGGTTCGAAAGTGTTTGATCTGCCCGGATTTGAAGTATTTGATGATGCGCGCGTGCTAAACGACACCGCCGGCCCCGTCGTGACACTGATTGGTCATAGCGGTGGACAGCCGCCGCACAAACCGCTGGTTAGAACCTACGCGTTGTTGCCGGATTCGATCTCGGACGAAACTGACAAATTGGTGCCGGCGTTGAAGAACGACGGTTCGGCAAAGTTTGCCGGCAACGGACAAGACATTCAAGTCGAAGTTATAAGCAAAGCGAACAAGAAGGGTGCTCACGAAGAACTGAGCTACGGCCTTCTACGCTGGAAAGACGCCAAATTCAGCAGCGATTACAGCGACAAAACGGCAAGCCTCGTGCGTCAACACTTTAAAGATGTTCAGCTGGGATCTGCGCCCCCGATAGCTGATCACCCGGCTTCACCGCCTCCGGCCAGTGCCGCGGCGGCGCCGGCAGTCGCAGTCACCACAGGCAGCACCGCCGAGAAGATCGCCGCGACAGCATCGCCGGTGCTGGCAAATGCGCTCTCGCATACACACACCAACTTTGATCGCAACACCAACAACACCCAGCGTTCCCAGCCGGCCAAAATCGTCGTGCGCGGCTTGACCGACTCGAGTTCCGCCAATTCATTGATCAGCCAGTTGCCGCCCGCGGCTGTCGGTGCAGGTACACCGATGGAGCGCGGTGGTGCAATCTTGTCGACGCCGACTGCAGAAACCAAATCCCCTGCCGCCGGTACGAAAAGCGGGCTGACGCCGGCCGCCACAAAAGCTTCCGCGGCTTCAGTCGCAAAGAGCGGCTTGCCGCCCGCCGGTACAAAATCCGCAGCGACCCATGATAAATCCACTTCCAAACACGACAAGCACCACAAATCCGAAACAGCATCAGCATCATCAAAACACTCGCTCGCAGTCATCTCCTGCGCAGGCGGAGCGACCCTACGTGCCACCGCTAAGCGCGGAGGCTCATCGCTCGGCGGACTCTCCACTGGCACTCAAGTGGAAATTCTCGGACATGACAAAGAGTGGTATCACGTTCGCGCCAACGGTCGCGACGGTTATATATACGCAGCCTTGCTAGACACCACCGGCAAAATGGCGCCGAACCCACCAGAGACGGCAGTCGCTTCAGGCTCCCCCAGCTCGCATAGGCACAGACACCACCATCACCATGAAGGCGTGCTTGTCGCTGATGCAAGCCACGAAGCAGCATCGCACTCCGAAGCGGCCTCGACGACCCACTCGAGTTCGAGTTCTCACGGCCATCACCACAAGCACAGCAAAGCAAGCAGTCCGGCAGAAGCGCCGACGATGGTTCCGTAGTCTACTGAGCGATCAAACAGTAAGGATGATCCTCATGAAACTGTTTGACCTGCGCATAGGTCATGCCCAGTTTCTGCAGCCGGATCGATTGAAGTTGTTTCAACGGTCGTAACGCAGTCAAACGATCCGCAGTAATTTTTGTGTCCGACAAATCGAGACTCGTCAAATTAGTAAGTTTTGCGATGTCGGGCAAGGACGCGTCGGTTATCGGATTTCCGACCAGAGATAACGAGTGCAATCCGTGCAGCGATGAAATTGTATGCACAGTCGCATCGGAGATCTGGTCGTAATTTAGCTGCAACTGCTGAAGGCTTGGCGTTTGCTTCAGATGTTCCACACCGGCACTGCTGATGCTGCCCTCATCGAGCCCGAGAGTTTCGAGGTGCTTCAACTGCGAAAACTTCTTCACCGTCGTGTCGTTAGCACAAGTTTTATTCAGATAGACTTGATGCAAGTTGCGGACGGAACAAAGGATGTCCACGGATTTGTCGTCGGTAGCTGAATCACCGAAGGACACACCCTGCAAATTGGGTAATCGTGAAGTCAGTTGGAGCAGTCCTTTATTGGTCAATCCGGTGCTGTTCAAAGCAAGATATGTAGGCTGCTCTGTTGGCATTCTTTCAGCGAACGCATCCGTAATCTTCGTGCGGTCCAGAATCCAAACGTGCAAGTTTGGCAGCGTCGCTAGAATGCCGGCGGCATTGTCGGTGATATTCGTGCCGGCAACGTCGAGGTGGTCGAGAGTCTTTATCTGCGCGATCGTCTTCACACCTTGATCGGTAATGTCATCGTTGGCAACGATAAGCTGGCGCAGCGGTAGTTTCACGATTGGCGGCAAGGACTTATCGTTGACGCCGGTGGTTCCCACATCTAGCTGCTGCAGATAGCGCAGTTTTTGCAGTGGCGAAAGATTCTTCACCGCCGTCGAGTTGAGGTTGAGTTCTTGAAGCGGCAGAATCAATGCAACAAAATTCAAACCGAAATCGGTGACTTGCGTTTTGTTCAAATATAGCTTCTGCTGATTCAGCATTCGCTGCCAGCCGGTTCGCAGGCTTTCATCGGTGGGCGAGAGAGTATCCGGAACGTGCGGAACTCTATGCACCGCCGGCGAAGTTTTTGAGGACGTTGCCACTTGCGTCGAGATATAGGTGTAGGCCGCAACACTGGCAATGGCACCTGCTATTCCCGCTGCCACCAACTTCCCTATAAGTGATTTATTGGCTGGTTTTTTCTTTTTCCCACGCCGAGATGCGCGAGCAACCGCCAACTCAGGCGTATCAATAGTCTCCAAATCTTGGAGAAGTTCTTGCGCGGATTGATAACGGTCTTCTGGTTTCCGCTGGATCAGTTTGGTGACGATGGCGTCCAATGCCTCAGGAATTTCCGTCACGCCCTCAGCCGCATCTGCAAGCGGCACAGGATCCTCATGCATTTTGTTGAACAAAATATCCAGGGCATTTTCGCCCCAGACAACAGTTTTGCCGGTGATCGCTTCATACATCAAGCAGCCCAGCGAATACAGATCCGATCTTTCATCGAGCGCCATACCGCGAGACTGCTCGGGACTCATGTAAACGGGCGAGCCGATGACTTCGCCGGTTGCAGTTAGTCGACCGACATCATCTTCCGTCGCAACTTTGGCAATGCCGAAATCGACGAGCGTTACATTGAGATCGTCGCCAGACTCGGTGGCTGCAAGCATTACGTTGCTCGGCTTGAGATCGCGATGCAAAACTCCGTGCAAGTGCGCATGCGCCAGTGCTCGAGTAATTTGTTTAAACAGCTCAATCGCGTCCTTGGGTCGCGCGACGCCGTGCCGCTTGATCAATTGCGCCATGCTCATGCCCTGGAGATAGTCCATCACGATGTACGGCTGTCCGTGATCGAGAATTCCGAATTCATGAATGCGCACGATACCAGGATGGTTTAACTGGCTGATGGTACGCGCTTCTTGGCGAAAACGTTTCATCGCGACGCTGTCTTGCGCGAGATATTGGTGCAAAAGTTTTATCGCTACTGTTCTTCCCAGCATCGTATCCGTGCCGGTGTACACAGCGCTCATGCCGCCCTTGCCGATGAGGGCCGTCAGGACATACTTGTCGGCAAACTTACTACCGATCTGGCACTCGGGCGCCAATGCCGTGCCGTCGTTGGGACAGACGGTGGTGCCCAGCGACAACCCGAGTCCGCACCTCGGGCAGCGAACCTCCGACGCAGATTTGGTTGCGTCGGCTTTTAAATCGATAGCCTCTTTTTCGCGCTCCATCAATTAGATTATGCCCACCCGCGGGCGTATGGGCATTTTTGCCGGCTATTCCCTTCTCGCTTGACAGCCACCACGGCGGGCGGAAGCCCGCTTCTGTGCACCGTAGCGGCGGGCGGAAGCCCGCTTTTTAACAAGCCAGGAAAATATGAAGCAAATTAGTAGAACCCACCCGCTCGGGCGAGAGTTCCGCTATAACGAAAATGTGGACAATTACCAAATCGAACCAGAATTACAACGACCCACGCCGCGCGATGTTCATTGCCGTGATGGCTTCTGGGGCACCGTCAGACCATTCTGGATCTTGCTGCTTCCGCATACCTGGATTGCAATAGTCGCTCCGTTCGTTCTGTTGGTGCTCTATGCGCAAGCGTTGTTGGCCGACAAAGTGCCGGGCACGGTGATCGACCAATCGTCTTATCACGCAAAAGGCGCGCTTCACTACCGAGTAAAATATCGATTTCTCGTCGACAATCGAGAACACATCAATACGCAAAACATTTCCGAAAGCAAACAAGAGGCGTACCCTATCGGGGGCTCCGTCAACGTTAGAGTGTTCAAGTATTTACCGGACTTCAATCCACAACTGGATGGCATCACTACCGATCAATTTGTTCTTCCCTTCGCCACACTTTGGGTAAGCGTTTGGTGCGGGGTCATGTTTCCCTTGATGTGGATGTCCATCATGCCGGCATTCAAAAGTCGCCATCTCTGTCGTATCGGCAAAGCCGTCGGCGGACAACTGCTCAACATCGAGACCGTACGCGGTAGCAAGGGTGGTACCACTTACTACGCGCATTACAGTTATCCAGCACGCGATCGTTCGTCCGGACGAACGTTGGACGTGGTGCTCAACAAGAAATTTCGTTTTCCAGGCCGCGCACTCGATAGATTGCACGCTGGACAGACGATCACCATTTTGTACGACCCGGACAAGCCGAGCAACAGCATTCCGTACGTCCTTGGAGATTATGCCGCGGGCTAATGCCGCTGTCATCACCAATTCCGGTGGCATCTTCGGTCTAACTTTGGCTGTCCGCGTATAGATACGGGCACTCGTTTCTCACAAGGCAATGGCATGTCGCTGGAATCGCCCGCTGGCGCTAACATCGCTCCAAAGCCAACGCAGGCGGTTTCGCTTCTAAGGTCGAACACTTTTTGGCGCTTACCGGTGAATCGGCCCTGCACGCCGCGATTCAGGATCCAATCGACGCGCTCGAACAACTCGCGAATCACGCAATTGTAAAACCGCTGACGGGCGACGAATGGCCCCGATTGCAGTTGGTCGCCGATTTGCCGAAAGCAGAGTATGGCAGCGCCGACTGGTATGCCGAAACGCTCGGTGTGGGACTAGGCAGAACGGCAGATTTCCTGGCTTTGGGCGCGGGATTGGACGCCATCGGAGTCACGAGTACCGTGGCAAGCTGGGCGGGAACTCAATTCGCCAGTCCGATAACGTCGGCACTCGCTGAGTCGGCAGCCAGAACAGGACTGGCGGCAGGAGTTTTCGGCTTTTGGCTGGTGCCTGCAGATTCGACGCGCCCCGACTTCTGGCGGCAACGTGTTGTCGACGGTGCAGGATGGGCGCTGGGCGGAGCGGCTGGCGGCATCATCGGCGAGAATGCATCGAGCTGGCTTGGCAGCACTGCAGCCGAAAGCTCAGCCGGCACAGCTCGCAGCCTGGCAAATAGAGGATTGGCGGCTGTTGCCCGGGGCACGAGCGGAAACATGGTTAAAACCGGAACCTATGCTCTGCTTGCAGGAGAACGCACCACCGCCCGAATCTTGTCGGAGCGCATGATTCGCGGGGTCACGAAGAGCTTGATTACAGCGGGCACGGCATCTTTGCAGCCCGAGTAGAATCGATTAAATCTCGGCTTCTTTCATGATAAAATGACCAAACAGCCCCGCCTGACGTACATAATCGGCTAAGGTCGGTGGCTTAATAACAACAACGGGACGTGGCGCAGCTTGGTAGCGCGGCTGCTTTGGGAGCAGTAGGTCGCAGGTTCAAATCCTGTCGTCCCGATAGTTAAAAATTCCGCACTGTTAAAGCGTTTCAAGACTCATCGCAAAATTGTCTTGAGTCGGCGAATTTCGCTCGTGTACTCATTGTGTACTCGCCAGAGACAATTTGTGACAGGGCATAATGGTCTAGACAAAAGGTAAGCAAGTCAAGTCACGTGTCCAACGAGCGCCTAGAGCAAGAGCAAAAGCCCATCGTCGACTATGGCGGACCGCTTCGCGGTCAAATGTACATCGGTGGCAAGTACAGGATTTTGGAATTACTTGGCACCGGCGGCATGGGCGCGGTGTACAAAGTCAAACATGAGATGCTTGATCAGATCTTCGCGATCAAGGTTCTCGATAAAGCTACGTCGACAGAGGAAAAAACAATCCGTCGATTTGACCAGGAAGCGAAAGCTTCTGGTGCATTGAGACATGAAAACTTGATTGGTATCCACGACTATGGTGTTACAGACGATGGCATCATTTACATTGTTATGGATTACCTTGACGGTACAAGCCTCGACAATGAAATTAAAACGTTGGGGCATATCGATGAAAAACGAGCAATTGATATTTTTGCGGCGCTGTGTCGGGGTCTGTCTTACGCGCACGAAAAAGGAATTATCCATCGGGATTTGAAGCCGAGTAATATCATGTTGACACGTGATGAGAAGGGAGTCGAAGTTCCGAAGATCGTCGATTTTGGCATAGCGAAACGACAAGCGGTGGAATCAAAACTTACTCAGACTGGAGAGCTTTTCGGAACGCCCCTATATATGAGCCCCGAACAGTGCATGGGTTATCCACTCGATGCGCGCAGCGATATTTACTCTCTCGGATGTGTGATGTTCGAGGCTTTGAGCGGCACTAATCCGTTCATAGCGGAGAACGCCATGGCTACCATCATGAAACATCTGAACGATGAGCCGCCGCCTTGGAAAGCAAACGAGACGGTCTCAGCCGGGATGCGCCAGCTGGTGGCAAGTTGTTTGGAAAAGGATGTAAATCGCCGACCGCAATCCGCCGAAGTACTATTAGCAAATCTAGAATCGGTACGGAGCGGTAAACAGCCGTCACCGCTGGACTCAGTGAAGAGAGTACGCCGCAAGCACATTGTAAAATTCGTCGACATCCTGTTTTGGCTTACCGTCCCAGCCGCCCTCGCTGTGTGGGGTTGGCAGCACATCACCCCGATATTACAGCCAAGCTCTGTCTTAATGGCGAAGGACATTAACAAGAGCGTACGCAACGGCGACTATGCCGCAGCCTCGAAGCTTGCCGAACAAGCGGCGGGACTTGCGAAAGGACAGCATCTGACGGCAATCCAACAGGTCAAACTCTTTCAGTCGGTTTTCGATGCCTACCATGCTGCTCATGAAGACCACAAAGCTGCTGATGCAGCTTCTAACGTCGTCGAAGCCGCAAGAAAACTTTTCAATCCGAGCGTCAGCGAAACGACCTTAGTTCCTCAATACGAATTGCAGTCAGCGATATATGGAATGCAATTCGATCCAACGCGATCACTTGCATACCTTTCCGATGGGGTGGAACGCGAAGAATTGCTGTCGCGTGAACATCCGGAGGAATTTGTGGATTACCTTTATACTGCTGGTAGAGCCGCTGCGATCAACGGCTATTATCATGATGCAATACCGTACTTCAAACGGGCGTTTGATCTTAACAGCCGGCATATCAGTTCTCAACCAGAGAGAGACTTCACCGTTGCAGTTTGGCTGATGAGCGCTTACCTGCACGAGCGACAGTATGACCTTGCTGAGCGGCCACTGATCGCAGCTGAACGGATGTTGCCTCAGACCAAGAATCTGCCGGACTTGGATGTCTGGAAGGAACGAATGCACCACGCAAGAATGGTAATCGATAAGAAAGTCGAGCACGCTACCCGCAATTGAAGGTAGCGTTCTTACCAGATGTTTGCGCTCGCACTCCACAAAAAGGTTCGATTCATTCGGATTGCTGATGATGACGCTGTCGTGGTGCACAGGTACGTGGCAATGTCAACGCCGGTCAAGAAATTTTCCGTCTTGTCTCCGAGGTAAAACACCGTTGTCACAGACATCAACGATAACAAACTCGAACTTTTTCAACAGAATTTCCGAGGGGATCTATCAATCAGATCCGGATACGTCCGCGTGGATCGGTTGCTGTCGGGTTGGATTCGTTTTATGTTAATCGCTGATTTTGGCTCAGTGAAGTGTGCCTCTCCGTTGAGACCGGGGAAAACAAATACCGACTTCTTCGAATATTTATCTCGACGATTCTTGAGCAGGTGAATTAAAAAATCGGTCAATGGCAGTCGATGCTCACGGCTATTTTTTGCAATAGCGGAAGTAATCGTCAAAGTCTGCAAATCGAAATCAATTTGCTTCCATGTCAGTGTAGCGGCTTGGCTGCGGCGCAAGCCGGTGAAAAGCGGTTCAAATCCGAGTCCCGGTTGATTTCAAAATCGGCAGCATAACAACGATGCAACTCAGTTTCATCACGCATCGGCAGGTCCCATATCGTTAGCTTTCCTGTAAGCAGAACGAAATTCAGGTGGGATACGAAAATTGACGGCACGCAGCCTTTGCCGAGCATCAAATCGGCATGTTATAGCGAACCGAGGCTCTACACTATATTACCGATGTTCTGCTTTTCCATTGGCGGCAAGTCAAAGACTCGCACCGCGGCCGAAATCGCGAATACTTTCTGGAATAGAGCTGATTCCTTCGACTTGCCGAGCAAGCCAACGAGTTTAGTTCCGAGGGCATTATCCTCTTCTGTCATGATTCGATCTGCCCTGCGAATTCGTCGGATGGTCAATTCGACAAACGCAGCATCTGAAAAGCACCTTTCGGATCTTTCGGGTCAGTGACCAGCACGGCCAACTGTCCGACGTTAGTGCTGCTAGGTACCTCAAAAACCAGCGTCTGAATCTGCGGTCGCTCTGGTTCGAGCATCAGCCGATCGGGAAGCCCGGTGGCGGCCCCGGACATCACGTTGGCGTTGGTGGCAGCCGGATTGATGTCGGTAACTTGCTTGGTGCGCATGTCGAAGAGATGCACGGCAGCGGTATTGCGAACAGTAGCAGTACTTCGCCCATGATTGATGACTTGATACCGCACTAAAAAGTACGCGTCACCAGCGGGCGGCCGCATGGCGGGATTGCTGTCGAGTCCGACGTAGTCCTTGCCTTTGGCTGCCATGAACTGATATTCCAGATCCGTCAACACAAACGGCTGATTGAATGGCAAAGGCGGTGCTCCCGGCCTTCCGCCCTGAACAGCCGGAACTTTTGAAATTGACCGGTCCGGCTTTTGAGGCGGCTGTCCTGGTTGCAGCGGCTGCATATGCACGGATTGATCAAAAGATGCCGGTGCTCCGAATCGTGGATCGTATGCAGCATCTTTCGCCAGCCCGATGGACCAACACGATAGAACCAATGAAGCCACCAGAGGCAGCAAGAGTCGGGAATATTTAGTCAATTGATTTTACCCATTCGCCACAAGCGAAGTCAGCATCGCATTTCGTGAGCGTAATTTCAAGACGGCATGCCGGCACTCGGCAACACCAATTAGACAGCTCGCACTTCGGCAAGCCGCGCCTTTGCGTGGTCGTCGTTCCAGCACACGGCGGCTTCCCACGCGGCCGACGCTTGCCCGGCAATATCGAGCTCAAGATCGTCGAGTTCGGCCGCATTGTGTGGCAGCACTAGATCGAGCACGGGGACATCGACGTGTGCCTCATCCCAGTCGATTAACGCAATGCGGTTCGCAGTCATGCGGACGTTGGCGGCGCTGTTCGGGTTGCCGTGGACGACGCATGTTTGGCGTCCGACGAGTCGCGCCCAAGCTGCTCGACACCGAGCAACACCTTCAGCCGGCATCGCGGACAGATCGATCTTAGTGCCAGTCTCAGCATGCAAAAGATCAGTCGACGATCGCCAACCGGGCCGCTGGGGCCATCCTGGCGTCACGCGATGCAGCTGCCGGAGCGTTTCCGCTACACGGTGCCAGTCGCCCTCACTCTCGGGCGCACCGCCCTCCATGAATTTCATCACTACCAAACCGTCCACAAACAACCGTCCGTCCGATGTCGGGATTGGCGCGGGCACGGCTAGACCTTCACCGTCGAGGTATTGCAGCAGCTTCATCTCCCACGCGAGATCAGCGTCACTCCTCTTACCGAGCCGACCGACCGCGAGTTGTCCATTGATGCGCACACTCCACACGTCGTTGGCCACGCCGCCGGCTAGTCGCTCAATGCGAGCTACGTCATCACCCCACTGCCCGAGTGCGTCCCATCCAGATCTCGTCACGGCACGTCCTTGCTCACTGAAATTGCAGCGCTTCCTCACCGCGGGAAGTATGCTCCACGACGTGCCCGGAGGCGCGCAAGAACGTCTGCACCGTCGTCGTCAGTTCGGGATCATCTTCGACAAGAAGAAATTTCGCCATAAGACGTTTATGGTACCACAGCGAACGACATGCAAACGTCGGCATGCCCCAGGACTGGAAGCTTCTAGCGGACACGGATTCTATCCAACTCCTTCACGCCAATTTGCCGTTCGAGATACTGGATATTGTCGGCAATCTGGTGCGCATACCGAGGATTGCGTGTCCGCACTAGCGCCTCGATCTTGTCCTGATTGTATTCGCGATATGACGATGATTGGACACGCTGGTGCTCGAGTTCCTGAATTCTCAAAGCGATGCGCACACGTTCCACGAGGAAGGGTCCGTCCACATCGGGGCAATCGGGTCCAAGAAATTTCGCCGCAAGTATCAGCGGCAATTGATCACCCACTGCCTGCTCGGATCCATGTAACTCATTTATCGACGACATCCCGAGATATTTCTGCATGATTGTGTAAGCATCATCGAGCTTTTGCGGTTGAGTATCTGTGTCCCGCACCGCTTTCGGTTGCGCATGGACAACCGGCATGGTCGCCACAACATTCTGGCGAGAAGGCTGGAGCGAAACGGTCTGCGAGATTGTGCTCTTCAAACGCACCGAGCCACGCGATGCCAGTGATTTTTCCTGAGTCTCGACGCTCTCGGTGAGGCGCACCATTTTTTCCCTGGCAGACTCTTGCGCGCCCTGTTGAACGTCTGATTGCCAATCCTGCAGCGCCTTTAGATAAGGCTCCACGCCAACGCCTTTCCTTTTGAGCGTGTCGATACGTTCCGCAAAATCGGTGCGATCTTTGTCGAGCGACTGACCGCCGGTTGATGGTGCAGTAATATCGCCGGATGCTTCACAACCCGGGACCAATGCCGACGGCGAGAGAGGATTCGCCTTCACCGATTCCCAGCGGCTGCGCGACAACGCAACGGACCGGACATTCTGGTCATTATCGGATGGTTCCAGGAACACTACGACCGACTCTGCATCTTTGTCGCCAAACACCCGATCGGCCACGCATCCGACAAACGCCACCAGTTGCTTGTCCGTCGCGGACTGGCTGGTGGTCGCCGTCACAACGATATTTCGTGCGTCCGACGACAATACCTTTACCCGCGAACAAGCGTCAGATATCGGCTCGCGCTTCAAATCGGTGACAACATGGCAGGGCTATTTGGATACCTTACCTGAGGCAAGATAAAATTGGCGTGAAATTCACGATTTCGCCCACCTCTCAAGTACGATCAACTCCCTGCCTGCTCTTTCTGTCCGATTGACTAAATAGCTGGAGCCGGTGAAGGCAACCTTTCACCATCTTTCAACTCTCTCTAGACGGTCGGGCAGTGAGGTGGTCGAAATTTGCCGTATAATTAGGTCTACTTTTCGCACGGCGTCCCGGTTTTCTCTGCCCATACCCTCGGAGTATGAGATGTTGCATTCCCTCAGAAAGGGTTGCGCACGCGTATTTGTCGCTGTGCTCACCATTTGTTGCTTTTCTGCCCGCATCGTTCCCGCCGAAGCTTCACCGCATTCACAGAATGCGAAGGCGGCGTCTACCAATCTTGACTTGGGTTCGACGCAGAAAACGATAATCGCCGTACAAAACGGCACAATCACATGCGGCGGGCATACGCTTGTCGTTACCGCGGGCAAAGCTCTGACCCCGGCGGAAGCGATGGCGCTCAGTCAGCTTATCGCGACCGGCAGTCAATCTTTAGTGATCGGCGCGAGGGGAAACGCGGTCGGCGGTTCGCTGGTGCTTCCTACGACGCAGACGCTGTCGGCATTGATGGTACCGCGCGCGGTGACGATCATCAGCGACTTTAGCGGCAGCCCCGTGCTTCAAATGTCGGGCAATCTGCTCAATGCAGGTTCCATCTATGCGTTATCAACGAACTCGTCGATAAGCACCGCCACGTTTAGTGCCACCAATATTGCCAATCAGCGCGGCGGCGTGATAAGCACCGTCCTACCAACAAATATTGGTTCCGCGTTCAGCAACGTTGTTGCGAATCTCAGCTTGGCCCTTGCTGCACAAACGAAGTTAACCAATGCCGGGCTGATTTCCAGCGCCGGTAATTTGACCATCCTGGGAACAGGCACACATCTGATCATAAACAACAATGCCGGCACCATGTCTGCCGCGGATGGAACGTTGTCGTTTCAAATGTCGAATATGGGTTCGCTGCTGAATATTACCGGCGGCAATCTGGTGAGCCCAACTATCAATGTGGTGGCACCGAATGCCACCGTCAACGCGGCAGTCAACTCAGCGACAGGCATCTTAAACGTTCAAGCAAATAATGCACACATCGGCGCGCTTACAGGGTCGCTCAATCTCGGCAACGTGAATATCACAGGAGATCCGACGTTTTGGAGCAAGGTGGGACCGCTTGACATAACACAGGATCTGGCGTTCCAGGAAAGTATTACGCTGTTGTCCGGCGGCGATATTGTCATTTTCCCGAGCGTAACCATCGCGGCACAGGCGAGCGCCACATCGGCGACGGCAAAGCACAATATTACGATGGTCGCCGGCGCTAATCTTGTCGCCACGGCCAATGCCACGCAAGGAATCACTGGGGCGCCGCCGAACCAGACGGGAATTCCGTCGGGCCAATCCGTCACCGTACTTGGTGCCGGCGCCGGCGGGTCCATAGATTGCCCCAGTTGTGGCACCGCATCCGAAACTTTCGCGATAGCAACCGATTCAACAAGCGCCAATCACAATGCCGGCAACATCCTGATCGCTGCGTACAGTGGAACGCGAGGAACAGGAACGGGAGTGATCAATCTCTCTCTCGGTACAGTCTCCGCCGGCGGTAGTGCCACCAATGTGAAAGCCGGCAACATCACCGTCATCGCGCCGAAGACGATCGATCTCGGCACAGTTCAAGCGCAAAGTGACACGTCGGGGGGAACCATTACCGTTATCGGTTCTCAACCCACAGGCAAATTGACGGCAAATTCGGCGGGCAACATCAGTGGACGTCTTACCGGCAAGACGTCCGGAGCTTCCGGCAACATCAACATGCCAACTGGCTCCGATTTAGACTCGACGCCGTTTGATGACAGCCCGCTCGTACCTGTGCCAGGCGGCAATATTTCTCTCTTCGGCAACGCTGTCGATTTGCAAGGGCAGATCGTCGCGGACGGTGGATCAACGGTCCGCAGACTGCCTAACGGTAATGGGGTAAGCGGCGGTAAAGGCGGCACCATACTCATCTCGGCAGCCAGTTTAACCACCGGTAGTTTGAACATAAGAGCGATCGGCGGCGGCGGAGCCTCCGGTGCTGCGGGCGCCCCCGGCACCGCCTCGCACCCGGCCGGATTTGCCGGCGGCAAGGGCGGTAATGGTGGCGCGGGCGGTGCGATTTCGATTGTAACTACCGGCAGTGTTTCTCTCGGTAGCGGATCATTCAACGTCAACGGTCAACAAGCCGGTGCCGGTGGTGTAGGCGGAGCCGGAAATCCACAGCTACTGGGGCCGGGTATACCAGGGTCCGGCGGCAAATCCGGCGACGGCGGTTCTGGCGGCAAAGCCGGCGGCATTAAGATCAGCAGCGTGTTCTCCATTGACACTGGCACCACCATACTTTCTGCACAGGGCGGCGCCACCACCGGGCTAGATGCCAACACTAATGGCGGCGGCAACAGCACGACTGCAAATGGCGGCGCCGGAGGCAATGGTTCCAATGGTGGAGCGGGCGGAGCCGGCGGCACGATCACACTTGTTGCCACCAACCCGGCGGCGACGATTCTCTTATTTAGTGCATCCGCCGACGGAAGTTTCGGGGGCGCCGCTACGGGCGGCGGCTCCGGCGGCGGAGGCAAATCAAACGGAGGCAACGGCGGCAACGCGGGCAATGGCGGCATAGGTGGTGCCGGCGGACTAATTAGCATTTCATCGCCGTCGACAGCATCGCTACAAACCATCTCGGCCGTAGGCGGACACGGCGGTGACCAAAGTATTACCGGCGGAGGTCCCGGCGGAAGCGGCACCGTGCTCGGCGGTAAGGGCGGCAACGCCGGATCCTCCGGTGCCGGGGGCAAGGGTGGCTCGCTCATTGTAAAGGCGGCCGGCAACATCAATCTAACTTCGACCAGCTCCATCGATGTGAACGGCGGAATCGGCGGACCACTGTTTGGCGCAGGTGGCAGGGGCGGTGCGGCAGGGAACAGCACCACAGGCGGTACCGGGGGCGTCGGTGGCAATGGTGGCGCCGCCGGCAAAGGCGGCGCGGGTGGATCTGTGAGCATGAAAGCGGGCGGCGTCATCAATAGTTCACCAGGTGCAACGGTTACTGCTGACGGTGGCAGGGGCAGCGATGCTAACGGGGCGTCGACCGGGCGCGGCGGCGACGGTGGCGATGGCGGCTTTAATGGCGGCGCCGGCGGCAAGAGCGCCGTCGGCGGTAGCGGAGGCAATGGTGGAACCTTAAGCTTCCAAGGCATCAGCTTGACCTTACCGGGCATGTCTGCAACCGGAGGAGCGGGAAACACGAACAGCATTAGCCCCATGATAGGCGGCAAGGGCGGCGACGCTTTAAATTCCACGACAGGCAATAGCGGTGGCGCAGGCGGTGCAATCAGCAATGCCGGGTCCGGCGGGAAAGGAGGAAGCATTACTTTGAGTGCTACCCATGGCGGGATTACGGAGAATGCCGGTCTCGAAGCTGAAGGCGGTGACGGAGGCGAGTTCGGACTGGACACCTCCGGCGCCACGCCTGTTCCATCCAGCGCCGGCAGCGGCGGCAATGGCGTTATCGGTAATGGTGGCGCAGGCGGTGCGGCGGGAAGCGTGGGCAATGGCGGTGCCGGCGGTCAAGTAAAGATCTCCGCAAGCGGGCAATCCGTAGCGGCGATTACTCTATTTTCCGTGGACGTATTCGGTGGCGGTGCGCCTGACAATCAGACCAACGCCGGGCAAGGCGGTAATTCAACCAAGTCCGCCGGTGGTGCCGGCGGAGCCATACCAATTAGCGGAAAGGGCGGCGCCGGAGGAAGCATAAACATTAGCAATACGGTTGCAACGATCAATCTGTCCGCAGCTGACGCCAGCGGTGGCCCCGGCGGCAGATCCGAAGGGTTTTCCAACGCGTCGGGGATCGGCGGAGCCGGCCTCAACCAGGGCGGAGCAGGTGGCTCTGTGCTGGGTAGTGGCGCCGGCGGTGCCGGCGGTAAGATTACCCTCAAGACAGTCTCCGGAACTATCGCCGCCACCGACTTTACCGTGGCGGGCGGCAATGGCGGAGATATTACTGCTGACGCCGGCATGGGCGGATTTATCAATAGCACTGTCGGGCACGGCGGAGTTGGTGGGAGCATAGGACCGGCCGGCGCCGGCGGACGCGGCGGCACGATAAATTTGAACGCAGGCCCCGGTAATGTGACTCTGCACGGGACCATAGTCGCGGATGGTGCCAGTGGCGGTAGCAGCGCAGGGGCATTCGCAGGAGACGGCGGAGGCGGAGAGTTTTCTGGAGCCGGAGGCGCTGGTGGCAATGGTGGCAGGGGTGGCAGGGGCGGATTGATAACGATCAAAGCGGGGACCATCGACATGCCATCGGCCAGCTCGAGTATTTCATCGGAAGGCGGCGCCGGCGGCGATGGGGGCAATGGCGGATCGAGCCAGTTTCACATTGCCTTCGGCGGCGATGGCGGCAATGGCGGTAACGGTGGCAATGCCGGCAACGGCGGCACCATCAGTCTGACATCAACGACTACAAACACTGGCGTTGCCGGCATCCAGTTGTCCGGCAGCATTACAACCGGCAGTCTTTTGGGAGCCATCGGGGGCAACAATGGCAATGGCGACGACGGCAGCGACGGACCCCTCGGTGGCGGCAATGGCGGCAATGCGGGAGCGGCAGGTAATGGCGGCAATGGTGGCAACATATCTCTGACCGCGGTCGGAAAAATAGTCTTGGGCAACGGCACGGGCAGCGGTGCGCAGCCCAACTACAACAGCCAGGGTGGTAACGGAGGCAATGCCGCCAGCTTTGGTGGCGACGGCGGCTCGGTCGAAGGTGTAAATGGAAATGGAAATGCTGGCAAAGGCGGCAATGCCGGACCGGCGGGAGCAGGTGGACACGGCGGCAAAGTGTCAATAACAAGCACCACCAGCAGTATCAGCCTTCCTGGAATAGACCCGTCTGAGAGTTGGTCCGTCGATGTCTCCGGTGCTCAAGCGGGTGGCGTTTTTGGCTCGGGCGGACCGGGGGGAGACGGTGGGACGAGCTCAGGCAAAGGCGGCGCCGGCGGCAATGGTGCCAAAGGGAAAGCCGGTGGCGCCGGCGGTACCATTACGGTTAAATCCGTGCACGGTAGCGTCAGCGACAATAGTTTGTCAGACTTAGTGGCTGCCGGCGGAGTCGGCAGCGAAAGCGCTCTGGGCACGCCACAAGGAGCCGGTGGCGGACAAGGCGGCAGTGGCGCGAATGGCGGCGGCAAAGGCGGCGACAGCGGCACCGGCGGCAATGGTGGCACTGGCGGGAAAGTATCTATAACCGCCAATCAGATGAGCATCGGAAGCATAGTTTGCGATGGCGGCAGTGGCGGTGGCGGCCTCATTTTCGGAGGCTCCGGTGGCGATGCCGGTGTCACAGGTCCGGGGGGCGCCGGTGGCAATGGCCTCAATGCAGGCAATGGTGGCAAAGGAGGAACAATTTCACTGCTGGCATCCGACGGGATGGATGTGTTCAGCCTGTCCAGCGCCGGTGGCCCTGCTGACGGATTACTGTCATTTACTAGCAGCGGTCCCTCGCCAACCACGACATTCCCGGGCGGAGGCAATGCCGGCACCAGCCGTGGTGCGCCGGCTGCCATTGGCGGTAGCGCCGGGATGCCCGGTGTCGGCGGAAGCGGCGGCAGCATCACCCTCAAATCATCAGGCGGCATTTCGGTGATCGACTCCCTGTTCGCCGTCGGCAGCATCGGTGGTGACTCAGACTCTAATGGCGGCCGAGGCGGATCCAGCAACATAGGCGTGGGCGCTGCCGGCGGCAATGTAACTGCAGCGGGTAATGGCGGCGCAGGCGGCACGATCATCGTTACCGATCATTCATCGGCGGGAATTTCAATTCCCGATGCTGCCGTCGATGCCGGCGGCGCCGGCACATTTACCGGCTTCGGTGGTAGCGGTGGGAACGGTCCAATCGCCGGCGGACATGGCGGCAATGTCGGAAAGATGGGCAATGGCGGCGCCGGCGGTAAAATAACGGTAACGGAATTGGGTAATGGACTTGCGGACGTAGGCGCGACGGCAATCGGCGGCGACGGCGGCGATTCATTCGGTCGAGGGGGCAACGGCGGCATTGGCACCAATAGTGGTGCCGCCCAAGGCACCGGCGGCACGGCCGGCGGGGCGGGGACCGCAGGATCGGGCGGAACAATTAAACTAAACACAAAGGCTGGCGAGCTGCATCTCGAGACCGTTGACGTGACCGGCGGCTTCGGTGGAACCAACTCGGCAGTCGGGCAAATCGGCACCAATGGCGTCCCCGGTGCGAGGCCGCCCGCCATTCAAGGCGGCAACGGCAGCAAAGGCGGTCACGGCGGTTCGATTATCGCCACGAGCACCGGCGGCGATATCAAGATCAACGGAGAGGTGAACGCGCTCGGTGGTCCAGGAGGCAACGGCGAAGCCGGAATCAACGGTGCCGGATTTGTCGTACCCACTGATGGTGGCACCGGCGGAAGTGGTGGCATTGGTGGAACCGGCGGCACGATAGCCCTAACGACAGCACACGGGGAAGTCGACGTCACCAATACGGGAATTGTGAATGACAAGGGCGGAGCCGGCGGGTTCGGAGGCACAGGCGGTTCAGGTGCAGTATCCGCCGTTGTGGTGGGATCTTCCGCCGGTGTCGGCGGACAGGGAGGAATTGGCGGTAGCGGCGGTTTAATTACCTTTAAAAGCACGGACGTTACGGTTGCGTCGATCGTGACATGCGATGGCGGCTTCGGAGGTCAAGGCGGTGAGGGAGGCGCAGGCGTACTAGGCAACACACTGCCGGCTACAGCAGGGGCCAAAGGCGGGGATGGCGGAAGTGGTGGCAACGGCGGCAAAATTGCCGTCACCACGGGTACCGCTATAATCTCCGGCACTGTCACCACCAACGGTGGCGGCGGGGGACTTGGAGGCACAGGCGGTGCAGGCGGTGCGGCATTCAACTTGCCTCAAGGCGGCAATGGCGGCGCCGGCGGCAACGGCGGACTGGGCGGAAACGGTGGCAAGGACAAGATCAATGCCACAGTTTCCATCAATGACTGGAGAGATATTAAAGCCATCGGCGGCGCCGGCGGACAAGGTGGCGACGGCGGTGCGGGTGGACCCTCCAACGGCAATGCCGGCAGTACTGCCGGTCGCGGCGGCGATGCCGGAAATGGTGGCAACGGCGGCAATGGTGGCATCGTCAATTTGATTAGTGCAACGCTTGGTCCAGTACCTTTTGGAACGCCCCCGTTCTCCGAGGTTGCAGGAGGTGGCGTCGGCGCCCCGGGTACACCCGGAGGCGGTTCGCCTGGTGGAAGCACCGGCTCATCCGGAACGCAAGCAGGCGATCCGGGCACAGAAACTTTCACGCAAATTGGATTCCAGCAGCCGAAAGTAGCAGACGCGGAAGACGTAGTTATCGATTCTGCAGAAGACGAGCATTCTTGATATCTAAAGACTGGTACCATTACTTGCTCAAAAACCGGAGTCACCCATGACAAACGTCGTCCTTACCGATCCGCTGCTCAATTCGACAAAAGAATTTTTCGACAACCCATATCCCGCCTTAAAGAAGTTGCGCGAGACGGCACCGGTCATGTGGAGTGAAAAAGGCGAATACTGGCTTGTCACAAAGTACGATCATGCACATGAAGTTCTCGGCGATTTGCAATTCGAGAAGGGTGCCCGAAAGTTCAAGGCGATAGATACGCTGGCGAAGATTTTTCCCGTTAACAAGCTCACCGAGCAGCGCGGGAAAAACATGCTCAATTCCAATCCGCCAGACCACACACGCATGCGAGGCCTGGTGAACAAGGCATTCACGCCGTCACGTATCGCTGAAATGCGCACGCACATCGAAGCAATCGCCAACGAATTGCTTGATGCTGTTCAGTCAAAAGGCAAAATGGATTTGATGGCCGATTTTGCCTTCCCGCTGCCGGCAATTGTGATTTCCGAAATGCTCGGCATCCCACCGCGCGATCGTGATCGGTTTAAACACTGGTCGCACACTATTACCACCGCGACGGATCCAAATCCGAATCCCAAGCTGTTTGATATGGCGAAGGTGCTGCACGCATACGGCGAACTCAATAGTTATCTCGAGCCACTGATTGAAGAACGGCGCAAGGAAAAACGTCAAGATCTCATAAGCGCACTGGTCGCTGCCGAAGAGGGCGGCGACCGATTGTCTACTCCCGAGTTGTTGTCCAACATCGTATTGCTGTTGATCGCCGGGCACGAAACTACCACTAACTTGATCGGCAACGGCACCCTTGCGCTGCTGCTTCACCAGGATCAAAAAGAAAAGCTCGTTTCGAATTTCGAACTTTTGCCGACAGCGATTTCTGAGTGCCTGCGCTACGACAGCCCAGTTCAGCTCATACGCCGGATTGCCAGCGAAGACGTTGAGCTCGGCGGTCAAAAGATCAAAGAAGGGCAGGCATTGCTGCTCGCCAATGGCGCATGCAATCGCGATCCCGAGGTGTTCCCCAACCCAGATGTATTCGACATCGTCCGCTCGCCCAACAAGCATCTTGCCTTCGGACATGGCATTCACCATTGTCTGGGCTCTTCGCTCGCGGAAACAGAGGGACAAATCGCGATCCGCACCCTTTTCACGCGTATGCCGAAATTGAAGTTGGCCACGCAGAAGTGGGAATTCAAACATCCGTTCGCTCTACGCGGCTTGAAGGAATTGCCCGTATCGTTATAGTCTTGCCATCGTGCTAATTATGCGAGGATGCATCGTGACACCACCGGACAATCAGCGTGACGAGCGCCCTGGTCTCTTGCAATCTTGGCGCCGCATCGTTGGAAAGATGTTTGGCTGCAAACCCAAAGACGAAGGTCACGTCAGCGATGAGGAGATACGCCGGTCAGTCGGCGGCATGAGCGCAACATCCACACACCAGAAACCCGGCAAGAAAGAGTAATTTTGTTCTCTCGAATAACTCCGGGGTACAATATAGTCGGTGGGTTCTACGAGCGTGCAATGGAAAGCCCCGACGAAACGATCCAAAAAGCCGAAGCGGCTGTAGAGGAAGCAAAGGCAAACTATGGCCAAGCGGACGTTCGCGTGTCCTATAAGCTTGATGAGCTTGCCTCAGTGCTCAAAACAAGCGGACGGTTGCTGGAAGCAGCAAATGCGAGCGCAAAGGCAAAAGCAATTCGCACTGTTTCCGTAGTTAAGGAATCCGAAGACCAAGCCGAGAGGTTCGGCGAACTTCCCGACAACAATAAACGGCTATCGGCAGTAGGTTGGCTGAAGAAATTGCATCGGTGGGCTGTGGTGGCTTCGTTAGGAGTCTTCATAATCGTGCTGTTCATCCCCGTCCGCGGTAGTGAAGCGACTACAGCTAAGAACTTGGTCGGAACAACGATATTCGGTGTTTTTCTGCAACTGCTCATGTTTCCTATTCAATCGATACCGCGCATCGTCAAGTGGACGATAGTCACCATCGGCACCGGCGCGGCCGGCATGGTGCTGTTCAGGTAAGCACGTTGTCTATGATTGCCGGCTGGGTAAAATACATAGGCGATACGAATTAAAGGGAACCCCTCTCTCAGCGACTAGGGAAGGACAGAGATGAAGCGCGGACAGCATTCACCGTTGATTATTGCCGCCATCGGCATTGCCTGGTACACAGCCGCTCCAGCAGTCTGGCCAGAGGTGGACTCCGCAGATTGGCCGGCGGTATCGAAGCAAATCAAAGAATTGGTGCAGCAATATTATCCGAAAGCACACGTCGAAACATCCGACAGGTCAGTGCACTTCGAATACAACGTCAAAGAAGTCACCGGATATTATGGCGACGCAGTGGTACCCTTGCCCGGCGGAATACTCGGCGATATCGAACTCAAAGGCGGTGACAAGCCAGTCGTCACCTCGGCGCAAGAAACGAAGGATGGCTCTGCCTCGACTACGACTCTTTCGGTCAATCCGTACTCGAATAAAACTCAGATGCATCTGGTCACACGTCTGACTTATCCCAATAAAGAATCCAAAGAGTTCAAAGAGAGGTTCGCGGCGATTATCGACTCATTCAACAATGCAGCTCCTGCCGCACCGGTGACAACGACCGTGCAACCAGCATCCGCCGTGGGCGCTGCAACTTCTACGGCGGCAACTTCTGGTGCAGCACCACACTCGGCCGCTGATACCGCCGGGCCGCTGTTGCAAGAACGAAAGCTGATTGTTGAAATGATCGCGAAAGTCAAAGAATTGGGCGACAATGTCTCCAACTACGTACAGGTGCAAAAGTACATCGAAGATCGCATTCATGCCGGCGCCACCGAAGCAGAGGTGAGGCCCGTCGCAGAAAGGCTGATTAACGAATTGAGCGATGTCTGCATGGGCAAAATCAAAGATCCCATGACCCTACAACGCGAGTCCACTTCCTCAACCAGCACTACCCAGCCGGCTCGTACTCGATAAGATATCCGGAAGACCTCACCGTTTTGATGAAGTCATCTTTGCCTGCGGCCGCTAGTTTGGTGCGCAATGTTTTGATCCAGGTTCGCACCGTGTCAGTTGAAGCATCGCGATCCGAGGGCCAAACAGCATCGAGCAGTGCTTTCGATCCGCATGCATGATTGGGATGGCGCATCAGATACTCGAGCAGCGCGCATTCCTTCGGCATTAATTGAACTTCCTTACCGGTCACTGTCATTACACGCGTCTCGGTGTTGAGCACCACATCGCCAATCCTGAGGTCGCTAGGCAAGAGTTCTGCCGGACGCCTCATAATCGTGCGAATGCGCGCGGACAGCTCCCTCAAATTGTACGGTTTGACGAGATAGTCATCTCCGCCCAGGTCGAGCGCTTCTTCTTTGCTGTCTATGTCATTTCTGCCGGTAGTGAAAATTATTGGAGTAGTGCCGCCCGATTGGCGGAATTCCTTGCAGACCTCCGCCCCCGACATACCGGGAAGTCCCCAATCAAGGATGATCAAGTCATATTTGAAATTGGTCAGAAGGTGAAGCGCGTCTTCACCATTATCGACGTGCTCGATTATGTGTCCGGCAGCAGCAAGAAATGCCTGCACTATCGGCACCAATTCAAGTTGGTCTTCAACAAGAAGAAACTTTGACATCAACGACTTATGGTACCACAAGCGAGCACAGGCAAACGATGGCGTGCTCCAGGGCTGAAATGCTCTAGCGGACATGGGTTCTCTCGAGCTCCTTAACACCGATTTGCCGCTCGAGATATTGGATGTTATCCGCCAGCTGGTGGACGTAGCGAGGATTGCGCGACCTTACGAGAGCCTCGATCTTATCGCGGTTGTAATCGCGGTACGAATAGGATTGAACGCGTTGATGCTCAAGTTCCTGAATGCGCAAAGCTATGCGCACCCGTTCCAAAAGGAATGGACCGTCGATATCAGGACAATCAGCTCCAAGCGACTTGGCGGCGATGATCAAATAGAGCCTGTCAGCGGCTGTTTTCTCCGGTCCACCTAGATCATTGATCGAAGACATGCCCAGATACTTTTTCATCAAAGTGTATGCGTCCTCGGGACCTTTGTTTTGTGCTTGCGCCGCTTGCGCGGCCGGATGAGCAGCCGCCGTCGGATGACCGGCCGGCACAGCTTGAGCCGTCGGTAGCACTGCGACCGCCTGAGAAATGCCGCTCTTCAGATGAACTGTGCCCCTCGATGCGAGTTGCTTCTCTTGTGCGTCGATGCTCTCGGTAAGTCCGGCAAGTTTTTCACGAGCCGCTTGCTCGGCACCTTGCTGGAGATCCAATTGAGAGTCTTGCACCACTTTCAGATATGGTTCGACACCGACACCCTTCTTCTTCAGCGTCTCGATACGATCTGCAAGCTGAAGGCGCTGTTGCTCTAGTGCTGACGCCATGGTGGCAGAACTTTCATCGGCAAGACTGAAGCTCAATGCCGATGGCACAGAAGAAGCGTTCTTCAGTCCTTCCCAACCGCTGCGCGTGATGGACACCGAGCGCGAATTATGCTCGATGCCCGCCGCCTCAAAAATCACTACCAGCAACTCCGCATCTTTATCGCCAAATACTTGATCGGCGACGTGATTGACGAGTGCTCGCAACTGATCATCAGTGGACGATTGGTTTGCCGTCGCAGTCACGACAATGTAGCGTGAGTCGACAGACAGAACTTTTAGCTGCGAACAAGCATTAGAAGCGGCCTCCCGCTTCAAGTTTGTGACGATCTGAGCAGCATCCTGGCGAGCATGAGCGCCAGGCACCGCTAACATTAAAGCGACGAGCGAAACGGAAAGACTGAAAAAGCGCGGCATAGTAAGGAGTCCTCCTTCTCTGGACGGCAAAACCTGGAATCGAGAACGGGGATTATTTTTGGTAACTTAGCGAACCCAACGTGAAAGTAGCGTGAAAGTCAGTATTACAACCGGCGATTGCCGTAGACTCCTGTACTAATTTCGCCTAGTGCTATAATCTGCGCGACCGAGCGTGAGGTCTGCCAATGAGATTGACGACGATATTGAGTTTGCTATTGCTGGTGCTGTCCGCAGCACAGCCAATGCTCGCTGACAACGAGTCCGATCAGCAACAGCGGGATTTCGAGCAGAAACAAAGAATCTACGGAACAAAACATCCGTGGGAGAACATCAACCCATACGGCACGCAATACACACCGCCGCAATCAGGTGCAGGAGCGCCGTCGGAAACGCAGAGCGAGCCGGAGAAAAAGCCCGCCGCGCCGGCTGCTGCCACCAAGCACGCGCCACACAAGAAGACAAGCAAAAAGGCTAAGACAACGCATAAGCCTGTCTCAACCAAACACTCCGCGCCGGCTGCTAAGCCAACGCACTAAATTCGCATGGTACAGGCGGGCTTCAGCCCGCTTAGTACGGCGTAATCGTCTCGTCCAATTTGCCGAAGCTGAATGCCTCCGGACTGAACGGCTTGTCGGCGTTGACTCGCCAGCTATTGACGGTGGTGTAGATCGGTGCCGAATACAGCCCCACGAACACGGCAGATGGTATCACTATCCCTCTGCTCAACCACACAAAAGGCTTGTGCGGACTTTCGCCGAGATACGGGATGGACTTCGCTTGTTCGACATCATTGCCTAAAACCAGGCGAACAGCCGCCACGGGCAACCCAAGCGGTGCGGTTACAGCCGTCGAAGCTACTCTCGCCGCGAAATTGCCGGCGCCGTTCCACCGTGTTGCAGGCGGCTTCCGCTTGATAGGAGCACCGGGGTCATCCGCCAAAACTGGCGCTGCCAAGAACGACAGAGCGAGTGCGGCTGCAAGTGAAACTTTTAACATGCGATCGGTTCCATAATCGGGGCGGCAGTGGAAACTGCCGGGCGTTGAAAAGGATACCACACTGCCATGTTTAGACCTTGCCAAGCCCCTCTATCAAGCCCTCCATCAGCGAATAAGCTCGCTCATAAACCGCTTCCGCCTGACTCGCCCGTGGACCCGCGACGTTGAGCACGGCGATGGAGCGGCCAATGATCCAATCCTGCGCTTGCAAACAGTCAGCCGCGCTGAAGCCAACAACGAGAAATGGTTTATTCAAACTTTCTGCGCATTCTCGCGTGAACAGTGTGCCACCGCTGATAGTGCCTTCGCAAAGGATGAGAGTTGCGTCGCTGTCCCGCACATTCAGACGTGTGCGTTCTGCGTAATCAGCAGATGACGTTTCAACCAAAGGGTACTTCGAGGCAATGGTGCCATCTTCCGCCAGCCTCCCACGGGGGCACCATCCTCCAACCGGCACTCCGGCAGCCATTGCCGCATCCAACGCGGCGCGGTCAACGCCGCTTTGTCCGCCCGAAATAATCTTCAGCCGCATCTTGAGATAATAGCCGCCCACCGCGGCGCAAACGGATAATTCCTGCTTTAGACTACACGTTACTGCCACATATTCCGGGGCAATATTCATTTACGGCATTTTTGGAGACAAGTGGTTCGGCATGCGAGTGCTTTTAATCGAGCCCTGCGAGCTGGATGCGAGGGTAACCCTGGCGCTACTGCATCGGGCCGGGATCAAAACGACCCGTATAGCTAACCCTAAAGAGGCTCCCTCTAAACTGAAAGAAACGGAGTACGACTGCACTCTGCTTTCTATCGAGCACGATTCGGGTGCTCTGGAAGAGAATTTGCAGATACTGCAAACGGTGCGTAGTATCACGTCCGTCATTTTAATTAGCGATTCAGACGACCTGCATTTCTTTCTTGAGGTGCTTCAGCTGCCCATAGATGATTACTGGATTAAAGGCGATTTTGACGAGACCATGATACTACGCTCGGTACTCCTGGCGTCTGAGCATCAGCGCAGATTGAACGAACTCCGCCAGCGCGTATCCCTTCTCGAGAAACTCGTTGAACGGACCACAGGAATCTGCAGCAAGCTCGTCGATTAAGCCTCAACTGCTCAGCTAGCTACGCTTCTGATCCTCCCCAACCGAGCGTTCCTGCGCACTGCCGGATCTTTCGCCAGTGTTTCGGTTCTCTTCGTCTTCGTGCTCTCGTTGCTGGCGCTGAAGCTCTTTAGTGCGTTCTTCCATAGCATGGAATCCGCCCTGCTTTTTGTCGTCTTCTTTGTTTGCCATATCGCTCACCTTGCCTGTCCAATGAAAAACTCGAGGCCTTGCACGCTACAGACGGCTTAAAACAGATGCCGTTCCAACCCACCGCAGAGCCTGTTTTAAGGTTAATCAGCGGTTGTCATTCACTCCGCGGCCCAAATGGCTGTGCTGGCTAGGTTACACTTTAGGGCCTTGCAGGGGCGCCGCCCCTGAGGTGAGGTGCGTATGAATACAGCCAGGCGATTGGTGTGCGAATTCCTCGGTACAGCCTTCTTGCTCGCCACCGTTGTGGGCAGCGGCATTTTGGCTCACAAGCTTGATGCCGGCAATACGGCGGTGGCAGTAATGGCTGTGGCAATCTCGACCGGCTGTGTGCTCACCGCACTGATTCTTAGCTTCGGTGGTATCTCGGCACACTTCAATCCAATTGTCACCGTTGCCACTGCAATTCGCAAGGAGCTTGACTGGTCGCTGGTAAGTTCATACATCATGGCTCAGGTAGCCGGCGCCATTGCTGGAGTTTGCATAACCAACTTGATGTTCGACTTGCCGGCAGTCATGATCTCTCAGACGCCCCGCACCGGCACAGGGCAATGGCTGGGTGAGTTCGTCGCGACGTTCGGACTGCTCGGTATCATATTCGGTTGCGCTCGGTTTCGTGGTGTCGCGATTCCGGCGGCGGTGGGTTGCTACGTTTGCGGGGCGATTTGGTTTACTTCATCGACGTGTTTCGCGAATCCGGCAGTGACGATTGCGCGCGTGTTCACGGACACACTCACCGGCATTCGTCCGGTTGATGTTTTTCCCTACATCGTCTCGCAATCAATTGCCACGGCGAGTGCGCTTGCGTTGTTCGGTTGGTTGTTCGCCGCGGAGGACAAACCGAGTTCTCTGGCAAAAGACTTGGCGCGATTTACCTCTAAGCCACCAGTAAGCGGCGCACCTTCGGGTCGCGAATCTTCCAGCAGCCGCGTCACTGACTAAATTCTTTGATGGTGTAGCCGCGCCTCGGAATGTTTTGAATCATGGAAGACTGGCCGGGAACATCGATTTTTTCACGAAGGCGTTTTATGCATTGACGCAATGCTTCCGGACCTGATTCAGAGTCGGATTCCCAAACTCGATTGAGCAAATCGTCAACGGAAAAGACTGCGCCTTTATGACGCATTAAAAACTCGAGAAGCGCAAATTCCTTCGGCATGAGCTTGATTTCTTTACCATCTCTAATCACGCTAAACGACTTGGTCTCGAGTGTGAGTCCATCTACCTCGAGCACCGCGCCGGAGATGGGCGGCCGCTTCAAGAGCGCCCTGATGCGCGCCGCCAATTCCTTCAAATGGAATGGCTTCGTCAGGTAATCATCCACACCCAGGTCGAAGGCGGATTCCTTATCTTCTATAGAATCTTTTGCCGTCAACATCAATATCGGCGTTTGTCCGCCGTTCTGCCTGAAGGCGCGACAAATGTCCATGCCACTGGCTCCCGGCAATTGCCGATCCAATACCATCACGTCGTACTGGAACATTTTGACCGCGGTGAGAGCCTCTGAGCCGTTATTGACAACCTCTACCCGGTGATGCTCCATAGAGGTAAGCCAGTCCTTGACCAGCTCGGCCGTTTCCGCGTCGTCTTCGACTATCAGTACTTTTGCCATTGTTGCGGTTGATACAGGCTTCATCATTCGATGGGCAACTTCGGCAATCGTATCATGTATAAATGGCGATGTATTCGGGGATGGCGCATGCAACCGGGCACCAAAGGACGATTTTCAGTGCCGCTTAAGGGCATCACCTTCGTGTGTGTGCCGCTCATTTTCGAGCTGATTTTTGTACTCGCTTTGTCGGGATTGGTTCGACAAGCGGAGGCTGACGCAACAGCAGCGATGCGTTCTGCTCGCCTGATCGAACTGGGGCACCGGTTGATCGAGCACTCGTTTGCCGCTGCCGGTGGCTGCGAAGGCTATACCTTCACGCGGCATCCATTATACAAGGACATGTTTGAGCAGTCCGCAAAGGGCGTTGCCACCACTCTCAGCGAACTCGAACACACGAAGTCGAGCAAGCCCGCACAAGAAGCCGCCAAACAAGAAATCATAATCATGTCGCAGAAATATCTGGGCATGGTTCAACGGGATATGAGCCTGAGCAACGCCAGCGATGCTGATGCGTTGCGCGTGATTAGGAACTCACTATCCGGCGAGGTCTTGCGCATGCTGCAAAATCGCGTCGAAGATTTTCTCGGCGAAGAGGAGGAGATAAGGCAGCACGAATTTCTGGCGCAAGCACACTCGCGGCACAGACTGAACCAAGTCATCTACATTGGCGTCGGCTGCAATATTCTGCTCGCCGTGCTCATGACGCTGTTGTTCGGTGCCAGCATCACAAGCAGACTGCGGATAATGATCGACAATACCGTGCGTCTGCAAAAAGGCAAGCCTCTCAATCCTACGGTTGGCGGCAATGATGAAATTACGCAGCTCGACGAAGTTTTCCACGAGATGGCCGATTCATTGAAAAATGCCGAACGACTGAAACTCGACTTTGTGGCGATGGTGAGCCATGACTTACGCACGCCCTTGAACGCGATTCAACTTTTCCTCGAGTCTCTGGTCGCCGGTTTGTTAGGGCAATTGTCAGACAAGGGATTGAAACATGCAGGGCGCGCTCAACATAATGTGAAACGGCTGCTGCAACTAATCAAAGATCTTCTCGACCTCGAGCGTCTCGAGTCTGGAACATTCGAGCTCAAGCTCGCCCCAGTGCAGGTATCTTCGTTGATCGAGACATCGATAGAATGCGTCGATCAAGAAGCGGCAGTTAGAAGCATTGCCATCACTGCTGGTGCCTGCGCCGACGCGATGGTTATGGTGGAAACCGACCTGATCATTCAGGTGCTGACCAACTTATTGTCAAACGCAATCAAGTTTTCATCGGAAGGCAGCCAAGTCGTAGTATCTAGTGCGCTGGTAGACGGCAACATCAGAATCGAGGTTGCCGATCACGGCAGAGGGATTCCTGACGAGCTGCACGAAGACATTTTCGACAAATTCAAGCAAACGCAATCAAGCGACGCCAAAATTCTAGAGGGCAGCGGACTGGGGTTGGCAATCTGCAAATTACTGGTGACCAAGCATGGTGGCACTATCGGGGTCGAAAGCAAAGTCGGAGAAGGAAGCACGTTCTGGTTTGCACTGCCGGCACATCGGCCGGTTCAGAAAGTTGCTGCCATGGTTGCCGGCTCGCAGTCGCTTTCCGTGGTGTTGCTCGTATTGACGGCGACGACTGTTGGTCTTTCTGGGTGCCAACTAAAAGAGAACAAATCTTTAGCTTCAACGGCGCAATTGGTAAAATCGCAGCAATTTCTCGATGAAGCGAAGGCAGAGCTGGCAGGACAAGCTTTCGACCAGGCGATAAAAAGCGCGACATCGGCAATCGAGCTTGATCCCTCGGATCATCTGGCGTACCTGTACAGGGGCTACGCTCGCTTCAAACTGGGTCGCCCTGAAGATGCGATCGACGATTTCTCAATCGGAGCCAACCTTCAGCCAAACGATTACCAATGCTTTGAGTACCGGGCGGCAGCGTACCAATCCATAAGGCGCTATCGCAAGGCAATCGATGATTATCACAAGGCTTTGAACGTCGCACCGCAACAACCGACAGTCAGAGGCAAGCTAAGCAAAGAACTTGGTCTATGCAATTTGTCCTTCGGTAAAGTCGAGGATGCGCAGAGCGCGCTGTCGCAAGCAATCGGCCTCGTTCCTGAAGATTCAACGCTCTATGCGGCTCGAGCGATAGCGGATTTGCACCTGCAACGTCCGGAGAAATGCATTGACGATGCCACCATCGCCATCAAGCTGGATGCCCACAATGCTTCAGCCTATTACGCACGAAGTCATGCCTATGGGTGGCTTCACCAAACGGCCCTGTCGGATGCCGACGATGCCGCTGCAAAACGATTATTTGCACAATCCTACGTGGTGACCGCACAGTGACCGTATTTGAACCAACCTGTCACCGCTTTGTCACATATAATTGGATATTGTAAGGAGCGCACACAACATGACACGACAGCCGCATATGTACAGAGTCGTAGCTCTCACCATCAGCCTCCTCTGCTGCACGCCGGCTTTCGCCGTCCCGGCGCAGGCACCGGCTCAATCGCTTTCACCGACCATAGAGACTTCGATTCACGGCTCGGCCTTTGCGGCGCCCGTGCCCATTTTTCGCGCGCCCGATCCTGGCATCCCTGCAGATATCGGCTCTGCCGCCATTAGCGCACCAACGTCCCCTGTAATCCAACAGCCAACCATTCCAATGCTGATTCCAACCGGCATTACCGCTGCACCAGGCAGCGCAGTTCTTCCCACCGACACAACGCCTGGTCATCGAGGCGGGATTCCGATGCGCCCGATGCTTCATGGGGACGTGCCCCTGCCGGCTGCACAACCCATTCGCACGAGCGCTGTCGCTTCGTACGATGCGAGCGGACATCTGAAGCCGGGCAACTTTCTCCTTGCACCCACAAATGATATTTCTGTTTCGACTGCGTTTGGCACCGTGCTTATCTCGGCTCGTTGCTCGGTACTTTTGTCCAGCACCGCAACAAGCCTGACGATTTATGACTTGCATGATCGCCATAGCAATTCCGTCATCTGGGAATCAGCAAACAAGCACCAAATCAAACTGCTGCCAGGGTGGCAGCTCACAATTACAAACGATTTGCAAGCGCCACTGGGAGAAATCAACCCGTGCTCCACAATCGTCTTGCGCTCACTGCAGTCCGAATCGCTACCTGGTGGCACGCGAATTTTTCTCGGCAAATTCTGGATCGCTTCCGCGCTTGCCCATCTAGAACCGCTGCGACACGATCAGCAGGTGATCAAGGCTGCTGCGATTCAGCATTTAACCGGACCATAATCAAGCGGTCACGAACCTTTATTCACTTCCAAAGACCCAGCCAGCTCCGGAATCTTATGGCACTGGCGATGATTTATCTCTTTGATGATGCGGACGAGCAGCACTGCGCCGGCAATAGAAGCTGCATCGCACCCGATTTGAGCAACCTGCGCCATATCGCCGGGCGTGCGAAACGCAATCTGCCCGACAATCCCCATCAAGAGATAGAGAATCCACCACAACTTGATATTACGAGGAGTAGTCGTGTTCTTCCATTCTGTGGACGGATCGATGAATCCGCTGCCGCGGTAGAGTTCACTCATAATGCGATAAGGCATCACAAAGTTCGCCAACGGAATGAACCAGGACGATATTGGATCGCTTGCCTTATACGTTAGTCCTTGAACTCTCGTGGCAAGCAAATTGCCGTATGCTCGATGCATCCACATGCAGACAAAGTAAGCCGTAATGAGGTAGGCGATAAATCCCAGTCCGCCCGTGATCAGTTGAAGGACGCCAACGATCATTTGTCCGGTCGATAGCGCCGGGTTGTCGCCTGGTGGAATTGGACCAAATGCCAGAGCCGCCATTCCGAGGGGTATAGTCAAGCATGAAAAGATAACCTGCACCCACAAGAAAAGACAGGCGCGATTCCCGATCTTGGCTATCGGTTTAACAGAGACGACATCAGATTGTGGTTTCGGCACCGTACACCCTCCGGCAAGCTATTGGTATTATTCCCGCCAGGACGCCCAGCATGCGCTCTTTTAATGAAGAGCGTATACTATGGCGGGCAAGAATCGGAACAGAGGAGAACCACAATGAAAGCCGAAGCCATTGCATTAATTGCCGTGAGCGCACTTGGTTTAGCTCAAATTGCCTGCGCTGGGTCACCGGCTGAGCAGGCGGCGGTGACGGCGGCGACAAAATGGCTCGCTCTGGTCGATAACAGACAGTACGATAAGAGCTACGACGCGGCCGCAAGCTTCTTCCAATCGCACGTGACGAATGAGCAGTGGGTGCAGCAGATTCAAACAGCGCGATCGGGATTCGGCAAAATGATCCAACGCAAGCTGAAATCAGAGAAATATGCAACCAGTTTGCCCGGCGCTCCGGATGGCGAATATGTCGTAATTCAGTTCAACACACAGTTCGAGAAAAAGAAGCAAGCGCTTGAAACCATTACGCCGATGAAACAGAAAGATGGCACTTGGCGAGTATCCGGTTACTTTATCCGCTAACCGTTGCTCTAGTTAAACCATACCGCGAACGCGGGAAATTGACCGCCGAATGTTTGGTTGAGATTGCGCCAGGTCATCCCCTCGGTCATGCGTCCATGCTCCAGATATGGTGCCGCTGCCGTACCCTGCAGCCATAGAACGAGATCTAGTGGTTTTGGCTCCAAGAACACTCGGCGCACATTGATGCCAACCTTCTCGTCGCCTCGCCAGAATGGAATCAGCAATTCGCCTTTGAGCATGCCATTGATTTGATCCATCATGGACAACCACGAAGTCACCATTTCATCAGTTACCTTAGCACCGGGTATGACGCCGGTTTGACGCGGGTTGGGAAGCCATTCGTGGTCGTCGTCCGTCTCAGCCATGATCCACTTCCATGTCTCCTTGCTCTGAGCGACCACTGCTTCGAAATGGTGCAAAGCATTCGCCATACGTTCTGGTGCCACCACCGGCCAACGAATCGTGTGAATAAAAGCTATGAAGTCGACAATTTCAGTGTCCCCGTCGCCGTGCACATGAATCTTTTTGCCACGGTTGAGAAACTTATACGGCGTCTCGACGTTCGGAAAGAACAGATGCGCCGTACGATCGAATGTTTCAGTAGTGTCGTAGGCTAGATAGATTTCCGCGATTCCCGCCAACAAGTTGCAGTATCCGCGCAGCCAATGCACGTCGCCGCGGTCGAACTTTACGTAGAAGTCTTTGGCCTTCTCGGCGGTAATCTGCTCATTGTTGGTCGATTTCGAATAAAGCGTCCACAGCGTTTCTTGCTCGTCATAGCGCCCGTCGCCGTTGAGGTCGATGCGGATCATTCCGAAATGCAGTGGCAGTGTCACATCAGGATCCGTGATTTTTGCCAGCGTCGCTTCGGCATCGTTAAGCTCGGTCACCAAATTTTGTGCCATCTTACGCGCATCGTTGTAAGTCAAACGCGCGGGTTGCTTGTTGTAGCCGAACTGCAGGCGCAAGAAAGGAAGCCGCACCTTGCCGGCGGCCGTGCCCTCGCCCACGCCATATCGATACAAGTCTTGGGTGAGATGCTGCACGGCACGCAAAAATTGCAGCATGCCCAAGCCAAAGCGCGCCTGATCGTCCTTGGGATTACGTGTAAGCTGGGCGACAAGTGCATCTTGTCCCGCTTGCATCTTTCCATCCAGCAAATACTGTTCCACCAAAGGAGGCGCCGGAGGTTGTTGTTGTGTAGTCGGTGCTATCATCGCCATGTTGTGCTCCCGGCGGCCTTCCGCCGCTCGTACGTCACGCGGTATTACCAAACTCACGCTCAGAAGCATCAGAGCCAACAAAATTGAGATCGATCTTCGCCACTGCATCGCGTCCTCCCGCGTTTAACACGCAGCTCTTACATCCAAGCGCTGACAAAATTGTCGGCTCTCGAATGCGCCAATGATAGCCTGATCAAACAGTATTTAAACTGTCTGCACCGAACTACGTAGCGACGGGCGGAAGCCCGCTGATATAACGGCCTACTTGGCTTTTCGGTATTCAGCGACGGGCCACAGCGGAATACCTCCGCGGGGGGTGAAGCGACCTTCGACTTTTATGTAAAGCGGATCTATCACAGTGATCAAGTCATTGGCAATGCGATTAACGCACGCCTCATGGAATTCGCCGAATTGGCGGAACCGTCCCAGGTACAACTTGAGCGACTTGCTCTCGACGCATTTTTTGTCTGGAACGTAATCGATGACTATGGTGGCAAAGTCAGGCTGCCCGGTAATCGGGCACAGCGAAGTAAACTCCGGCGCCTCGATGTGGATGGAGCCATTGACCGCGTGCGGGTTGTGCTGCGGATCAGCGAACGGATTTGCCACGCTCTCCAGTACCGAGGCGTCAGGATTATCGTAAACATACTCGGTGGTCTTTTGGAGGTGTGTGAGATTCGTCGTGCTCATGGCGTGTTCCTTATTCAATTCCCAGCAGCTTGTGTGTCTGCAGCGTGAGCGTGTAGCCGAATTGCTTGGCCAACCGCACGCAATGCTTACGATTCAATTCATTTTGTTTATCGTCAAAGGAGTCCTGAGGCACCACGAATATGCGAGCGCCTTTCGGTGGCCGGGCCACGCGCGCGCTCGCCCCGTCCTGCTGGGTGCAGGCGTTAGGCAAGCCGTCGCCTTCGGTCGTTTCGCCGTGTTTGATTACGTACTTGAAGTACTGAGATCGTTCCGCCACCTTCGGATGAATGGCGGGCGTCTTAGGGCTGCATACGATCGCAAGATTGGGATGCTTAGGCAACTCCACCCACAAGGTGCCATTCGTTTCGAGCTGGACGTTGAGTCCAGCCTGCAACAGTGAGGCCACCAATGGTGCTATGTTCTGCCGAAAGGGCTCGCCACCGGTGATGACGATCAGCTTGCAACAAGGCGGCTTTTCCTCTTGAATCTTGTCGAGCAGCTGATTGAGGCTCGGCTTCCACTGCGACGATTCGAAATCCGTGTCGCACCAAAAACACTTTAGATTACAACCGGCGAGCCTTACGAATACAGCCGGCTGCCCGGTGAAAGGTCCTTCGCCTTGCAGCGTGTAGAAAACACTTTGTACCCACAGGCTGCCATCAGCATTCAACTGCTGCTGTCTGACGGGATTTTGCCCCCTCATAAAGCTCTACCTCTGCAAAACAATTTTCCGTTTCCCAAAGCACGACTTTCTCGACCACCACTCCGCTATCCGCCAACAATTTCGGCGCGATATCGGTGAGCAAAACGGCGGCCAAATTTTCAGCGGTGGGATTCTCGGACAGCAAATACATCTTTTGCTCCGGCAGTTTGCTCAATGCCTCGATTGCTTCATGATCCTTCGACCATAAAATTACGCCGTGATCCCAATTCTCGTCAATCCAGGTGCCAAGTCGTTCTTTCAGCACGCCGAAATCAATCACGCGACCGAGCGCATCCAAGCCTTGAGCAGACCGCGCGTGAAAAAATACCTGGAAGTTATGTCCGTGAATGTGTTTGCACTTCGTTTCATGCCCATAGACGCGATGCCCGGCGCAAAATTGAATGCGGCGAACAGCAGAAATCGGCTTGGTGGCAGATATGGTATCAGGCATGGATTTTCACCAACAGTGGATCGTCGACTCCGGCCATTTCGAAGCCGCGCTGTCGCAAAAAACAGGCGTGGCAATGTCCGCATGGGGGGAGGACACCGTTGTAACAGGTGGTTGTTTGCGCCAGTGCTTCCAGGCAACCAGGCAAGCTCGCAGCCAATTCCACCGTTTGCGCCTTATTCAGATGCATCAACGGAGTAAGCACACTCAGCGGTTTACCAAGCCCGCTGCTCAATGCTTGCTGCATGTGCGAGATGAATTCCTCGCGACAATCGGGATAACCGCCGAAATCCTCCTGCGCCACACCGATTATCACTGTGTCGCAACCCAGGACGTAAGCACGATTCGCAGCGAGAGACAAAAACAGAATGTTTCTTCCTGGGACAAACGTATCCTCCAGACCGCCCGGCAATGCGTCGGCTGAGTCGTAGCGAGCAACATCGCGGGACTTGTTGGTGAGAGGACTTAAGCCGGCGAAGATTTGGCCGATATCGAGAATCTCATGCGGCACGTCGGCGGCGCGAGCAATGTTGGCTGCGCTGTCGAGCTCGAGACGATGCCTCTGCCCGTAATCGAACGTGAGCGCGTGCACCTTGGCGAAACGCTGTTTCGCCCAATACAAGCAGGTTGTGCTGTCTTGTCCGCCCGACAAGACCACGAGCGCGCTGTTCATGCACATCACCGGTTTTGTGAACCGGAATTATATACGACGTATAGCCACCCGCGGCCGAGACTTCTTGGAAATTCACGTCATTCTTCACGTGTCCATACAGGGCGCAGTTGCCAAGCATCCCAAGGCAAACTAAGCGAGCCGCTCGCGCGCCTTCTGCAACGCAAGCTTCACCTGTGACGACGCAGTACCGCCTGGCGATGTCTTCGCCGCTGCCGATTTACTAGCCGACAGCAAATCGACAACCTCAGCCCCGAAAACTGGTGAGTATTCGCGAAATTGCGCAGGCGACAAATCAGCCAGGCTCAGTTGCTTGGCGCGACAATCAGCAACAATCTCACTTATGACGTCGTGCGCCTGCCTCATAGGCACACCGCAGCGAATCAGATACTCGACCAGATCTGTAGCAAGCATCATCGAGTCGCCGGCAGCAACTTCCATGGCAGACTTGTTCGGATGCACGGCAGCAACGACGTGCGCCAGGACGAGCAGCGATTGCTTCAAGGAAGCAGCCGCGCGCAGCATGGGTGGCTTTGTTTCCTGCAAGTCACGGTTATAACCCAGCGGTAATGATTTCAGGGTCATGATCACGCTGATGAGGTCGCCGGTGATGCCACCACATTTGGCGCGGATTATTTCCAGAGGGTCCGGGTTCTTCTTGTTCGGCATCAAACTGGACGCCGTGGTGACGGAGTCGTTTAAACTGACAAAACTGAATTCGGCGCCGGCCCAGAGAATCAACGTCTCCGCAATCTGCGACAGATGCAAGGCACATGCAGTCGCGGCAGAGAGGAAGTCGAGGACGAAATCGCGGTCGCAGACAGCATCGATTGAGTTGGCGAAAGCTCGCTCGAAGCCCAATAACTTCGCCGTGTACTCAGGCGAAATCGGCAATGAAGTCCCGGCCAACGCGCCCGCACCAAGCGGTGATACCATTGCCCGCTTTTTAGCATCGCTGAAACGCTCGACGTCCCGCGTGAGCATCTCCACAAATGCGTGCAATGCGTGGGCGAAAAGAACCGGCTGCGCCCGTTGCAAATGCGTGTATCCCGGCATGACAATGTCCAGGTTGTCCTCTGCTAGCTGGATAAACTCCAACTGAGCGCGCTGAAGCAACCGGCAGATCTGCGCGATTTCTTCACACACATAAATCCGCATGTCGAGTGCGACTTGATCGTTACGGCTGCGCGCCGTGTGCAAGCGCAACGCATCTTCGCCGACCATGTGACGAAGTACGCCTTCGACGTTCATATGAACATCTTCCCATTGCGGTTTCAGTTGAAGCTGTCCTTCGGCATAGGCCGCTTGCAATTGCTGCAAGCCGTCCACAATATTGTCCGCCTGTGCCTCGCTTATGATATGCGTGTGCGCCAACATGCGCGCGTGCGCGATGCTGCCGTGGATGTCTGCATCGACGATGAATTTATCATCGTCGACGCAGCCGACAAACTTAGAGACTGCCGGATCCAGCTGCTGCGAAAACGCCTTTCTCAATACTTCCATGAAACTTGCTCCAGTTGCTAAGCCGTAATGCATTGATATTGATAAAACCGCCCGAATCCGCCGGAGAAAACGCCGACATGTTGTCGAAGCTGGACTCTTGGCTGTTGTATAGCGATAGCGGAGCCCGACGTCCGACGACGTAGCAACTTCCTTTATAGAGCTTGAGTTTGACCTCGCCCGAAATACCATGTTGAGTGCACTCAATCGCTGACTTTATCACCTGCATCTCAGGCGAGAACCAATAACCGTTGTAAGCCAGTGAAGCAAACTTCAGCGCCAGCTCTTCCTTTAGATGAGCCAATTCTTTATCGAGCGTGATCGATTCCAGGGACTGGTGAGCCTGCCACAAAATGGTGGCACCAGGCGATTCATATACGCCACGTGATTTGATGCCGATGTACCTGTTCTCGACTAAATCCACGCGACCAATGCCATGCTTGGCAGCGACCTCATTAGCCAATATCAGCAGTTGCAGTGGCGAAAGCTTCTTGCCGTTCAACGCCACCGGCAGACCGGACTTGAACTCGATTGTCACATATTCGGGCTCTTCAGGAGCAAGCTGGGGATCCGCCGTCCACTGATACATTTGTGACGGAGGCTCCAGCCACGGATCTTCCAGAATGCCACCTTCATAGCTAATGTGCATGACGTTGGCGTCAATAGAATACGGCTTTTCCCTTGTCACCGGCAAAGGTATTCCCTTGCTTTCAGCATAATCGAAAAGAGCATCCCGTCCTTGAAACTCCCAGCTCCGCCATGGCGCGATTATTTGCAAATGGGGAGCCAACGCTTTAACAGCCAGTTCGAAACGAACCTGGTCGTTGCCTTTGCCCGTGCAGCCATGTGCGATAGCGTCGCAACCCGACTTCAAGGCGGCGTCTACCATACCCGAGGCGATGCAGGGCCGCGCCAGCGACGTGCCCAGCAGATAGACGCCCTCATATTTAGAATTTGCCTGCAGTGCAGCAAAGACATAGTGCTCGACAAACGCATTCTTCAGATCCTCGACAATGCAACTTTCGGCTCCAGTTGCCAGAGCCTTCTTGTGCACTTTCTCGAAATCTTCGTTTTGGCCGACGTCGGCACAATATGCCACCACCGGCACGTCGTATTTGTCTTTCAACCAGGCGAGCACACACGATGTGTCCAGTCCGCCGCTATATGCCAGAAGAATCTTTTTCATTGGTTGTCCTCCTTATTGTCCGAGTATGAGAGTGAGAATCGCCTTTTGGGCATGCAGCCTGTTTTCGGCCTGGTCGAGCACCACTGACTGTCTGCCGTCGATGACCTCGTCGGTAATTTCCGCCCCGCGATGCGCCGGCAGGCAATGCATGACAATGGCATCAGGTTTTGCGTGCGACAGAATTGTGCTGTTGACCTGATAAGCGTTGAAGGCTTGCTTACGCCATTCGGTTTGCGATTCTTGCCCCATAGACACCCATGTGTCGGTGTAGACAACGTCGGCAAAACTTACAGCCTCAATCGGATCATGCAGGATGCGCAGCTTCGCTCCCGATGTCCGACCAGCTTGAGCCGCTGCGCAGAGAAGCTCGTCGTTCGGATGAAATGCCGGCGGGCAGGCCATCACAAAATCAGCGCCCATCTTAGCCGCGCCCAGCATTAATGACGCCGACACGTTGTTGGGGTCGCCCACATAAGCGATGTTGAGATGATCGAGATGTCCTTTGTGCTCCTGAATGGTGAGCAGATCAGCCAGAGCCTGGCACGGATGCTCGATGTCGCTCAAGCCATTAATCACCGGCACCGACACATATTCAGCCAGCTCCAGAATGGTGGCATGGTCGAAAGTCCTGGCCATGATCACATCCACCCACCGGTCCAAATTGCAAGCGATGTCCTTAACGCTTTCCCGCACGCCTAGCTTTCCCTCGAGATTGATGGCGCTGCCGCCAAGCTGAATCATCCCGAGTTCAAACGTCACCCGCGTGCGCAGCGATGGTTTTTCAAATAGCATTGCCATTGAGCAACCTGCCAACAGATTCTTTTGCTGAGGATCGCTCATGCTTGCCTTCAGCGCACTTGCGCACTCCAGCACACACGAAATCTGGGCGGGGGTCAGCTGTTCCATGCCGAGAATATCGGCGCCGCGCAGCCCATGGTTTGCTGCGGTAAACGCAGAATACGGTGTCGCCACCGTCAGCGGTAACGGCAGTTTGGTGGCAGATTTTGATGGGGCAGGCACAGCTGCCAGACCGGTGGAATTCATAACATCCTCCTGGAAGTAACATTCGTTTGGTTGTAAAAACTAGCTAATTTTCAGCGTCGAATTAAAGTGCCGCGTCGTCGTCGCAAGCACTCGCGAACCGCATGTCGGGATAGTCCATCTGCAATGACGACGTTTTCAACGCCGGATTCCACGGCATCAATGGCCGTCTGTGTCTTCGGAATCATGCCGCCTGTGATGGTACCCGCCTCAATCATCGTCTTGCATGTTTCCTTGTCGATGCCTGGCGTCACGATTCCCCCAGGCGCCAAGACGCCTGCAACGTCGCTAAGCAAGAGCAGCCAGCTCGCTCCCAACGCAGATGCGATCGTTGCCGCCGCATGATCGGCATTGACATTGAGCGCGCATCCCGAGTGATCATACGCGATAGGTGCCACCACAGGGATTTTTCCTTTCGAGAGCGAAACGAATAATGGATCCGTGTCGACAGCAATAATTTCTCCGACAAATCCTAGATCGACGCCCTCTGTCTGTGCTTTCATTGCTCGTAACACAGACATAGCTGAAGGGAATGGATCGGCTTGCGGTAGCGTTCCTGCAAGAAAGCAATTAGCCGCGTCGAGCACCTGAATGACCACCGCAAGCGTTTCAGCATTGGTCACACGAACACCGTTTACCTTTTGGGGCTGGATGCCCGCCTTGCTCAGAGCCGCGTCGATAGAATTTCCGCCTCCATGCACTACCACGATCCGGACACCAGACTGACTGATTGCTTGCAGATCATCAACAACATGGCCGGCGTCGGCTGAGAAGACTGCACCGCCAAGTTTTATCACTATCGTTTCGTTCGTTCCGTTTAAACCTTGCATGTTACTCACCCTGGAAACAATGGAATTTGCGTCAGCCCTCGAGTCTCCTCAATGCCAAACATCAAATTCATGTTCTGTACCGCCTGCCCGGCAGCGCCCTTCACAAGATTGTCCAGGGCAGAAACAACAATCACGCGGTTGGTGCGTTCATCAACAGCGAAGCCGATGTCGCAGAAGTTAGACCCTTTCACCCAACGAGTCTCGGGCAGCTGCTCAATCTGTCCGTCGCCATACAGACGGACAAACGGGGCATCTGCATATTGCTTGTCAAAAATGTCCCGCACAGCAGCGGCATCAAATCCATCATTCAAGTCAGCGTAGCTAGTCGCGAGAATTCCTCTGTTCATCGGCACCACATGCGGAGTGAAATTGATCACTGCGCCAGGCGCGAATTGATGCAGCTGTTCCTCAATTTCGCCGGTATGTTTGTGTCCGGTGAGTGAGTACGCTTTCAGCGTTTCATTGGACTCGTTGAAGTGCACAGCTTGTTTCGTGCCCCGCCCGGCACCAGAGACACCCGATTTGGCGTCGACTATCACAGACCGGCAATTGATCGCATCAGCCTTCACCAAGGGCAAGAGCGCCAGCGACACAGCCGTGGCATAGCAGCCGGGATTAGCTACGAGTCCAGCGCCCTCTATCGCTTCAGAGTTCCATTCCGATAGCCCATACACGGCTTGTTGATTGAGCGCCGGATTGCCGTGCCCGGCTTGATACCACTGCTCGTAGTCGGCGTGGTCCTTAAATCGAAAGTCACCACTGAGATCGACTACCCGCGTCTGTTCTAGATGCGCGGTGGTCAAAAGCCGGCTGGCAGCGCCATGCGGCAAGGCCAAAAATATACAATCACAGGTGCTCACGATCGACTCGATGTCGTTTTGTACGCAATGCAACTGCACGTGCCCCTTCAGGTGGGGGAAGACATCTGTGAGCTTTTGCCCGGCATAGCTCATGGACGTGACGCCCGTGAGCTGGACGTCCGGATGTTGGGCGAGCAGCCGCACAAGCTCCTGCCCGGCATATCCGGTGGCTCCCAACACAGCTGTTTTTATCTTCGTCATCGCTCGCCTCCTGTTTTGGCGCAAAAGAAAAGACCCCGAGGCATGGCTCGAGGTCTCATTAGCTTTGGTCGCGCCTATTAAGGCAGCACCCAGCCGGGCCCCGAGCGATAATTGCTACGGCGGCGTCGTGTGCTGGTGTATGTGGCGGCGGTCATTACGACTTACTTTTCC
>Ga0134128_10000550_pt1 | contig 51913 bp, 52 predicted proteins | sample KB31754_FD_96462 | JGI IMG/M metagenome (GOLD analysis project Ga0134128, IMG submission 96462) | Terrestrial soil microbial communities with excess Nitrogen fertilizer from Kellogg Biological Station, Michigan, USA - KB3-175-4 | ecosystem: Environmental > Terrestrial > Soil > Unclassified ... | reverse complement strand
ACTTGCCGGATGTCACGTGATGCATGGAATCGGACGAATCGTAGTTTTGCCTGATTCTATGCATCACATGACATGGCGCTGTCCGGACGTCGTTCTTTTTCACTTTGATTCGAGGATGGTGCAACGATACAATCTAGTAGAACCGGATCGAAAAAAGGATGAACGGGGAAGTTTGTTTATTCCCCGCTCTATCGCGCAGTTACTGCACGTGGACACAACAACAGGGCATAGCTGGATTCGGCTTATAGCTGGATCAAGCCATGCGTCAGGTCAGCGCCTGCTTTTCCTTGGAAATTCCAAGACGCGAGCGGGTTGGGCGAAGCGTTGTGTGGAACGCTTGCTGGTGACGGGCAGTGTGTGCACGTTGGAAACGTTGCTGTCGCGGGCAATCTTAATGGATGCATTCGCTGTTGTTCGTTTGCCTGCCATCCTCGCCTGAACTTCGGCAACAAAATCGGGCGGCAGCAAATGGAACAATCCCTGCTCGAGCGTCCAGAGGCGACTGCGAATATTGCGTGCTGATTTTGCCAGCTCACAACGTTCTGAGACGTCGGACCATTTCACTTGCCAGAACCACTTTTCGGCTCGCCGGCGATCCATCTCGTGGCTTTTCGCCCAGAGATCCTGGAGCTCTCCTGCAAGGGCCAGTAGGCCTGCATGCACGAAGTTGTGGTTTTCGCTGCTTCCGGCACCGCGGATGATCGCGTTTTCGGACTTCTGCAATTCCCGCAGCGATTCGTTTCGTGTCGTGAACAATTCGTAAATCAATACCAGGTCCATTCTGACCTCCAAGACAAGGCATGGCCGGATGCGAGTGTGCATTCAGCCATGTCCTGGTTAGCCTTAGCGTTTGTCGCTTCGCTTCGATGGAAACTGCAGAATCTGAGCAGACTGTCCCGGACTCGGAGCCTGTTTGGTGCGAGTCTGTTCGTTCAGCCGTTCGACGAACTCAGCCGGCAGCATGTGGCACAAGCCCTGCTCGACAAACCACAAGTTGCTGACGATGTCACGGCAGCCGTTGGTGATTGCGCTCCAGGCCGCAACGTCTTCGCTGCCCACCTGCCAAAACCACTGCTGTCGCCGTTTGTCATGCAGTTTGTAGCTTGCATCCCAATGCTTCGCAAGATCCTTGCACAAAGTCAACAGCGCATCCGTGGAAAATTTATCGCTGAGATTTCGCGCCGAGGTGCATGCCAGCACGCCTTCTACTCGACGCAATTCGGCCACGGCATGACTACGCGCGTCGCGCAGTTGCCAGGTATATACGGTAATCATGTGCCGCTCCCATGCCTGCCACCATATGCGGTGGCAATCAGTTGACAGACCAAATGAAACTAAGCGTGCGTTGGGGCGCCGGCGTCAACCGGGCAGGATGCCGGCGCCCCAGTATTACTTGTCCTCGTCGTCGTCGCGCTTGTTTTTGCGCGAGTTCTTCGTCTCCTTGCCGACGGTGCCGCTGGCAGCGGAGAACGTACCGATGGCGCACAGGATGCACAGGAAAAGCATCCAGCCTGAATTGATCAGGCTTGAGTGGAACCACCAGGCGGCGCCGGAGGCGACCGTCAGCGTGACGCCGGCCAGCATCTTCAGGTCGGACTTGCCGATGTTGTTGAAGAGACCGAGGCAGCCGAGGAAGGCAACGAAAAGAATCCACCCCGAGCCTACGGCCGGAGCGGTGACGTACCAGGCGGCGATTGCGCCCAGGCAGAGAATGGTCCCTGCGATGACAGCGAGAGTACCTCTCATTGTGATAGTCCTTAAGTTGGAGAACGCCGCCAAGCTTACGCCGGCGGCAGGGAATGCCGTTGGCAAACGGCGGGCGTAAGGGAATATTCCGCGACTAACATTACTGTTCGTGGAACGCTTGGACCTCTTCGTCGTGAGCCTGCTTTATCTTCTGGGCTTCGGCCGAGGCGATGTTGGCAGGATTGCGAGCGAGGATGGCGGATCCGATGGTGCAGATCAGGATCGAAAGCATAGATGCGCCGACGACAGCAGCTGCCTGTCCCGCGGTGAGCAAGCCCTGGGTCAACCCCAGCGATGCCACAGCCGCCGGCAGTCCGAGCTGAGCGCAGGCCGCCAATCCGCTGGCGAACGGCAAGCGCACTATTTTAGCAACGCTGACGTGCACGACGATGTTGGCGATCGTGATCAAGCCGAGCAGTTCCAAATCTGCCGGTGACGTGAACAGTGCGCTCAAGTCGAGTCTCGCGCCCAGAGTCACGAAGAACAGCGGCACGAAGAGTCCTTCAGCAGTGCCGATAAGCTGCTTGGCGAAACGCCGCGGCTGCTTGCCGACGAGGCTGATGATGGCACCACACGCGAAGCCGGGCAGCAAGATGCTGGTTCCGAACTGCACTGCCAGCAATGACAGCGTCGCCAGGATCGCCCAGGACATTCTCATGTCGAGTGCCCAGTGCTTTTCCTTCGACTGTTGGCGCAGGTCATGTCCATAGGAGGACATGCGGAACGCCTTCAAAGCGCAGAACGCCATGAGTGCGCCGATGGTGACCACCACGGCGCCGAGTCCGATTTCAACCGTCTTGCCGGTGGCCATCGCCAGCGGCAGGGCAACGATGGTCAGAGTGTCGGTGAGCGCGACCCAAGTGGTGGTGATGACCACCGTCGGTCCATCGAGCTTGCGCTCGTGCACAATCGGCATTAATACTGCAGCGGAACTGTTGGCCAGCAACAGCACGAGAATTTGCGGTGAAACGCCGACGAAGTGGGCGAGCGGGAATCCGATCGCCGCCGCCAGTGTGAACGACAGCGCAACCGTGATGAAACCTGTGCGCAATGATTTGCGTAGGTTCGGGTCGTGGAACGGCAGATGTGTGCCGGCCATGAGCATGAGCGTGGCGAACCCGACGATGGATAGATCCGCGACGGTGGCGTTGTCGGCAGGGAGCAGACTGAATCCGCTGTGCCCGATCAACGCACCGCCGAGAATTTCACCTACGACCACTGGAATCGCGAGCCGGCGGAATCCGGACAAGACCGGTCCGCACAATCCGGCCGCTACGATTAGAGCGAGGTAACCGAATATCATTTGGGATCTTCCCTAGATAGATGTGGTCACCGTAGAAGCGGGATACATCCCGCCGCTACGGTGAGTTTGATTACCGTTTCGGATGACGAGACAAAGCCAACACGTCCGCCGAGTCTCTCGGGCAATAAGCCGCGAGTAACCTCTGCCGGACTTGTTCACGTTCGAATTCATCCGCCGGGAAGTGGTCGAGCGCGTTCATGTTGCAGCGCAGGAAGTGCTCGAATCCCCAGTTGAACGTGTCGGCCAGCAGCTTGTATTCGGAGCTCGCCGTGCACTTGGTGAACAGCGTGCCGTCGGTGTCGATCGTCACCTTGCGTCCGGCGCGATACATCGCATCGATCGGGTGCGATGCGGCGTTCGGCACCTGATGGGTGATGATGTTGCTCGTCACACACACGGTGCACAGCTTGTCGCGCGGATCGCCTTTTATCGCATGACCGAGTTCGGTGCAGCCGGCTTCGTCGAGGCGGCGGTGATCCTCGTTGGTGATGGCGACGGCCTCTCCGATGTGGCAGGTAACCTGCTTGCCGGCAGCGCTGACGCGCTTGGCTTGCCGCATCCACCACAGCAGCACGCCGGGAATCGCTTCCTCGTCGGCCGCCAGGTCGTAAGTGGTCGTCAGTTTGTTCTTCAGCGTCAGGTTGGCGAGATGCCAGCCCAATCGTCCGTTCTCATGGCGCAGCGAGCAAACGACGAGCCGCACCGGGAATGGTGCCTCGCTCACTGCTTGCGCCACCGGGTCAACCACCTGCTGCAGAGTGAGTCCCTGCTGGCGGTGGTACTGCGGCGCAAAGCGTAGCTTCATGGCGATGATACCGTCGGCGACCGCGTCTTCGATGCGTTCCTTGGTGATCAGATACAGGTTTTCCTGCGTCTGCATCACCGGCAGCACGTGCTTGATGATGGCGTCGAGGTAGTTGGCCAAGGACTTCGAGGCAAACTCGGAGACCGAGTCCTGGTATGCCTGCGCCACGCGCATCTGAGCGGCGTAGTCATTGCCGGCAGCTTTCCAGGCGGTGGTAAACCGCGACGGGATGTTCGTGCCCAGTTTGGTGCCCAGCTCGAGAATCCGCCACGGACGGAGCGAGCAGTCGAGGTGTTCGTGCGAAATCACCTTCGGCAGTGCCTGAGCCTCTTGCAATGTGAGTTTCATGTGTTATCTCCGTTTCTTGCAGACGGGAACGACGCAATGCATTGCATCGCCTTCGCCTGGGTAATTTGGTTCAAATACGCTTGTCTTGTGCGGAGCCGTCGGCTGATAGCCGGAATCTCCAAGTGCGCGAAATGGTACGATCTATGGCTTGTCGAGCTGAGGAATCTCTCATAGTGAAAACGACAAACCGCACCGACAGACCCTGGGGCAGCTTTTTTGTGCTGGAAGACGAACGCACAACCAAAGTCAAGCGTCTCGTCGTCAATCCCGGGCAGCGTCTGAGCTTACAAAGCCATCAGCATCGCGACGAGCATTGGGTGGTGGTCGGTGGTATCGCCATGGTTACGCTTGATGAGCGCACTCTAAAACTTCAGTACGGCGATCATGTGTTCGTCAAACGTGGCACCAGACATCGCATCGCATGCGACGGCGATGTGCCCGTAGAAATCATCGAAGTGCAAACCGGCGACTCCTTCGAGGAAGAAGACATCACCCGCTACAGCGACGACTACGGACGCGTCGGCGAATAGTCATTTCACGTACCTGTACTGCGGACGCAAGCGCTTTTCAGATACACACCAGTGTGGTGGCATGCGCTCGGGGCACCGACCAAAGTCGGAAGACGACAGGCATGAGTTAGGGAGCACGGCGCGTGTTTGGTGGTTGTTTTCTTATGAGCGCGAAAAACGAACAAGAGCATCACCATAAAGAAAGAAAAGAGCGCGAAGCAAGGTTGCCAAGCCAGAAAAACACCAGCTTATCGAGATTTCAAGAATAAGAGATCTCTTGAGATCTCTGGTAAACGAGCATATTGCTGACGGCGCGCCATTCTTGCCTACTTAGCACAGCGGCGCCAGCGGGGCGCCCAAAGCGGCGCATTGCGGCGGGCTGCCACCAGCGCGCACTGCCGGACTGGCTCTACATAGATGAGGTGGACCTCACATTCAAGAGCGCTTCGTTGCATGGTGACGAATTGGAATTTTTTTGCCGCTCGTTTGCGGTGGCGCAAAGTAGAAACCTGCGGATACCAGCGAATTTACGTGAGTAACACCTTAACCATTGGCTACCAGCACCGCAGGTGGTGGCGCGAGCCGCGCTATTACAGATGGCTATAACAGGGCTTTCAAGAATGTTTTTACGCCGGTCGCGGCTAATAGTTTGATGTCCACCAGTGCCTCTCTCTTTTGCAGATCGACAACCTCTTCCCACATTAACCCCAGCCATCACCAGCTTTTCAGCCTGCTCCATTGGAATGCAGGTGAAATTTGCTTGCTCCCTATCCATTCATCATCGAACCCGCGACTGCGCTTTGTAACACGGTCGTGACTAGAGGAACTCACATGTATGAAGTAGAACTGAAACTACGTATTGCTCCGAAATATTTCCAGAGCATCTCCGCCGAGCTCCTTCGTTTGTCATTCGAAGAAACGCCAGCTGATCAGCTCGATACGTACGTGCGGTCCGGCAAGCGTCGTGTTACCGCTCGCGTGCGCAAAGAGACAACCGAAACCGGCGCCAAGTATTACTTCACGACGAAGAAGAAGGCTGCCGAAGGTGCCAAGGACGAACACGAGGTTGAAATTAGCCAGGCGCTGTATGCTCGCTATCTCAAGCGACCGATCGTCCTGTGCGATATTCCACTCACCGTGAAGAAGAAACGCGTGCACTTCAAGGGCAAGTTCGAGAACCAGGCGGTTACCGTTTGCCTCGACCGTGCGCGCGGACCCGGGCGGATCTGGCTCGGCAACTTTGTGGAACTCGAAATTCAGGTGCCCAGACGCCGGCAGATTCATGCAACCCGCCGACGCCTGAAGCGACTCGTCGAGTTCTTGCTGCCCGCTGCCGCTCGCCTGGAACGTCGTGGCTATCGCCGCATGCTCCTCGACGTCCTCGAAGAACGCTGCGACTGAAGCAACGCCCCTACTCAACGAACGTGTTGGCGCAGGAAAAATCCAAGCGGACGGGATGCGGGCACCTCCCGCGTCCGGATTATCACGCATCTCGAGATGCATGATAAATGAATGTTTTCAAGTGATGGCATGCTTCGAAAAGCAGCACAGGCGCCACCGAGTGACGATTGTCAAAGTGGCTATCATGCATCTCGAGATGCGTGATAATTCGAGCTGCCATGGGTGCAATCACCGCTATGTCGGGCCGCACAATCGAACCGTATGGGCACCAGTGAAGATGCCGCCGGACGCTTGGTCGGTTGGGAAGGGCTGGTTCTGGCGGGGTCCAGTTCTGTCCCGTTGGGTCCAGTTGGCTGGAGTCGGATGGGTCCAGTGTCAGGATGGCGCCGAGGGGTCCAGTTCGACGAATGTCCGCGATCCCGTTATCACCTGCGCAGATCAGGTTTTGATCAGAGTTTCCCTTTTAGCTTATAAACGCTTTCGCGCGCGCGTGGTCTTGAGTACCGTCAGGTATCACTCGTTTTTCTTTTGGTGTGAGAGTTAAGAACAGGCAGCCGGACGTGACAGATAGGATTTCAACCAACACCTTTGTGGTGCTGTGTCTTTCTGCATACCATGCCTGGCGCACCGAGACGGGTGATGCTTACAAGGAGTACTGAATGAATGATGGTCAGAAACCCCTAGAAAGCAGGAGGACGCTTTATGCCGGCAGCTAGCGTCTGTGCTGATGGGCCAATCGGCGACTTCGGAGGTCCGAGAGAGCGAAGTTGTGAGCCCGCTGGTGCGGGTGAATCATCGGGCAATCATGGATCGAAGGTGAAGCAAGGCAAACCCGCAGCCGCGGGCGAGCTTGATTGGTATACACGAGCAGGCATGTCCTTGCTCTACGCCGGTATCGCCGTTTCGATGGCGATGCTGTTCTTTCCGTCGGGGACTCAACACCTGGTGAATGCACTGGTGAGTCCGCTCGTCGGAAATCTCCTCGCCGCCTTACATACCGGCGGGAGTTCTATGGTCGTGGTGCCGGCTGCAAAACTCGCACAGAGTTTGTGGCTTGCCGGTGCCGTCTGCCTATGTGTGCAGCCCATGCGAGTCAGAAACTGGTCATTCTTCGTGACCGGCTTTTCGATTGTTGTCGCATCGGTGCTGCCTCTCATCGGCATAACGTCCGCTGCCGCAGTGCTCGTCCGAATGCTTTCCACGGTCGCCGCCATGCTCTGGCTGGGCTCGCTGGAAGGGATGAGCATTTGTCGCGCCATTCTGCCCTGGAACTGGGGGCGTGTTTGGCGTGGCGAAATGGGAAATACGGCGTTGGCTGTCGTCGGCTCGGAAATCCTCACCTGGGGATACGCGCTGTTTGCAGTCAGCTCCACGCTCGGTTGGGCATGCTTAGCCGGCGGTAGTGGTGTGATGATGAAGTTCACCATTGCCGGCAAAAGAGAAGGCATGCAAATCGCCTTTGCGTGGTATCGCCTCAACTACGTCTACGTCATCACCGGCATCATCCAGCTGATCTGGGCATTCATGTCCTAGCTCGCCGGAGCACTGATGTCTTAAGCGACAACGGGAGCGAGAGGGACAACTGTCCCTCTCGCTTTCCTTCGTAGGAGAACTCGTATGCCCAAGTATCACTTCGGTGCGGCCTTGTAGATAGCCGCACCAAACTGAGGCGATGATTGACGGTACTTGTTCAACGCCTCGGTATAGGTGCGGCTCCTACAAGGAGAACGCACTATGTCTCGTTCCTACCGTCACACCCCTATCTGTGGCATTACTTGCGCGAAGACCGATAAGCCTGGCAAAGTCAAGGCGAATCGCGCTTTCCGTGCTGCCACCCGCAACACCCTCAGCCGCTCTCACGATTACGACGCGGTCGTTATGCCCGCCGTACGCGAGATCAGCAACGTGTGGTCTTTTGGCAAAGATGGGAAACAGTATCTGAAGAATCGCCGCGCGTCCTGGTACGCCAAGGCGATGCGTAAATGATCTGGAGCGAGGGGGATTCACGTCCCCCTCGTTTCAAACTTTTCTTTTCGAGTAAAACGATAATAAATAGTAGAAGGCGCAAAAGATTACAGGGTTAGTGATGGCGCGTTAACGGAGGTTTAACGGCGGCGAGCGTAGTCTACTCTCCAACGAGGCTCGCCAAGCCCCCCGTTCCGATTACCAAAGATTCTCTGACTGGCGTCGAGGATGCCCACGTGCACAGGCGAGGAGGAATAATCATGGCCGAGTTTGATGTTGAATCCAACAAGCAGAACCCCGCTCCGGAGGGTGCTCAATCTACTGCTAAAGGTAATCTAGAATCGAATCACCAGAGCGCCGAGGTTTGGGATAAACTGCGCGATCATTCCAGCAAGAACGAACGAGCAGCCGTGGAAGTGTTGCGCGACCATGCATTGCGCAATTTCAATGACCTCGACATGCAGCAATTACGCGAACTCGTCAGTGAACGTCAGGGAAATAGTGAAAATCCCTCCGTACCGGCCGGCGAAGTGCATGGACCTGCCGGACATGAGCACATTCTTTTCCGGCCGACCCACAAGAAATAGCAGCAACTGCGGAGGGAACGACGATGTCCGAATTGAATGGAAAATGTTCAAGACCCGTTGCTGAGGACGCTAAGAAGTTGGAATCCGCCGCCGACGCTTACTTGCATGCAAATCAATCCGAGGAACAGGGTGCATTCGAGAAATTTTTTGATCAACTCCACTCAATTAGATCCGGTGGAATTGGTTGCGTTGACGAGGTCTTCAGACACATCAAGCAAGAACATGGCGGTTCAGCCGACAGGCCGCTGTATCTGCCGGAGCTCGGGATCGGTGTCAATGACAAAGACCACGTAATCGTATTCAGCACCTCGGAATCCGAGCGTTCCGCCGGAAACAAGAGGTCGATTTCCGCAGTATTTGGTGAGGGGCTGGGAGCAATGAATAATCAAACAGTCGTTGGACATGCCTATGGTCTCGAGTCCGCTACCTATGACCGGGCTGAGTTCGTGCACGAGCCGGGCAAGGGCAAAAGGTCGGATAAGTGAAACCGTGCAATCAGTTCCGAACGGCATCTACGGTATGACGCAGTAGGTAAATTCTCAAAAAAGAAGCCGGGGAGGGGGCACTCCAAGAGCGTCCCCCGGCTTCAATCTTTATTATCACGATAGGGCGCAGCCTATCGCTACCAGTGCGGAAGCCAGCCCCAGGAATGTACCGATGATCAACCAGGCGCGCAGGGCACCGTATTTCTTATAGAGGCGAGCCACCAATCCCTTGGGACCGGAATACTCGCCTCGCAGTTTGGCTGCGGCCCAAGTGATCGGGCATTGTCTGCATGCGAGCTGGAGAAACAGCGTGATGAAGATCGAGCTCACCATGCCGACGATCCACAGCATCGACGGCGTGGGTTGCGACCTCGGGACGAAGTACGCCCAGAGCGGCATCCATCCGAGCGTGTAGATGAAGAACATCGGGATGTGCATGATTTCCAGAACGCGGGCTGCTCGCATCCGCCAGGCGGGAACGACGAGATCACCAGTCATTGACGCCTCGGCGGTAGGACGCGCTTGCGCATCCTGATCGACGTCGGCGTAAATTCCACGAGCTCGTCGTCGCCGATGTAGGTGAGGCAGTCTTCGAGTTTCAGCACTCGGGTCTGCGGCAGCGCGAGAATGCCGTCGCTCGACTTGGTGCGCACGTTGGAGAGGTGCTTTGTTTTGCACACATTGATCGCCAGGTCCTGCATGCGATTGTTCTCGCCGACGATCATGCCGCCGTACACTTTGGTGCCGGGCGTGATGAAGAACACACCGCGGTCCCTCGCTTCGGACAACGCATAGCCTGTGGCTTCGCCTTCGCTTGTGGCAGTGAGAGCGCCTGAACGTTGCCGGGCAATGTCACCGCACCAGGGACGAAACTCGAGAAACGCGCGATTGACCACGGCGTCACCTTTGGTCATCTCGGGAACTTTGCTCTCGAAACCGAGCAGTCCACGAGTGGGAATGATGAACTCCAGATAAGCGCGGTCGCCTTTCACCTGCATGTCGGTCATCTCGGCGCGACGCACGCCAAGCTCCTGAATCAACGTGCCGGAATACTCTTCCTTCACGTTGATGAGCAGCTTTTCGAACGGCTCGTGATCCTGCCCGTCAATATTCTTGAGGATAACTTCGGGACGGGAGACGGCGAACTCATAGCCTTCCCGGCGCATCGTCTCGATGAGGACGCCGAGATGCATTTCGCCGCGACCGCTGACGCTGAAGACGCTGGTGTCGGAAGTTTCCACGACGCGCAGGCTGACGTTGGTCTTGAGCTCGCGCATCAGACGGGCGCGCAGCTCTCTCGATGTGACGAGCTTGCCTTCTTGCCCGAAGAACGGACTGTCGTTGACGAGGAAGGCCATGTTGAGCGTCGGCTCGTCGATGCGCGTGCGCGGAAGCGCCTGTGTGGACGGGTTGGTGGCAATCGTGTCGCCGACTTCGAAATCGTCGAATCCGGCAAGAGCGATGATCTCGCCTGCGGATGCCTCTTCGGCTTCGATGCGCTTCAGCCCGAGGAACTTCAAGATCTTGCTGACCTTGCCCCTGCGGATTTCGCCCTTGTCCTTGAGGAGCACCACCTGTTGCCCGACTTTGATCGTGCCGTTGGCGACTTCGCCGATGGACATCTGTCCGAGGAAGTCGGAGTAATCCAGAATCCGCACCTGCATCTGCAGGTCTGCATCCGGATCGCCCTTCGGCGGCGGGCAGTGCGAGACGATGAGGTCCAGAAGTGGAAACATGTTGTCGCTTTCGTCCTCGAGATTGAGCTTGGCGAAGCCCTGAAATCCTGAGGCGAATACGTGGGGGAACAGCGCTTGCTCTTCTGTCGCGTCGAGCTCGAGAAACAGGTCGAAGACCTTGTTGAGCGTCGCGTTGGGATCGACGCCGTCGCGGTCGATCTTGTTGATCACGACGATCGGCCTCAGCCCGCGCTCGAGTGCCTTCATGAGCACGAAGCGCGTTTGCGGCATCGGGCCCTCGCGCGCATCAACCAGAAGAATGGCGCAGTCGACCATACCCAGGATGCGTTCGACTTCACCGCCGAAGTCCGCATGCCCGGGCGTGTCGATGATGTTGATGTGGTAGTCCTTGTAGTCGATGGCGGTGTTCTTCGCCAGAATGGTGACCCCGCGCTCGCGCTCGAGGTCGTTGGAGTCCATTACGCACTCGACGACTTCCTCGTTCGAGCGGAAGACGCCTGTCTGGCGGAGCAGCTTGTCGACGAGCGTTGTCTTGCCGTGGTCGACATGCGCGATGATCGCGACGCTGCGGATCTGTTGTGGCAGGAGCCTGCCGGTGGTGGCAAGCAATTGAGTGTTCAGGGAATCCATGGTGGCACCATTCGGATTTGGGTTACCGGGACCACCAGGGATAAGTCGGCGAAGCCGACTCCCTAATGGCTATTGCTAGGTCTGTCGTTGCGCGCGCTCGTGCTCGGCACGGGCGCGGCGCATGTTCTCGATGTAGAGATTGCGGAAGCAAACCCCCTCATCGATGGCGTCGGGTAGCGGAATGTGAGGATGCGGAAGCGAGGGATCGCGGAACTTATCCATGTACCGTCCGGCGTCCGAAAGCCGCTTGAGCCGAAACATGCCCATCGTGTATGAGGCAATGTCGAGCCCGCGGTGACCGAACGGCGGATGAACGCCCAGGAAGTGGATGTAGTAATAGCGAATCATCGCGTGGTCATACGCATCCGGACGAGCGACGAAAGTGATTTCGCCGTTCAGGTCTTGCAGCCAGTCGTGGTAATCGCGCATCACCTTTTCGGGCGGTTGCGGATTTTCGCGGATGGCTGCCCATGCATCGGGAAACTTGAGCCACCAGGACATTTGGTCCGGATGGCCGACCTCGTCCGGTCCGTGAAGCAGCTCCAAGTTGCGGGTGAAACTGCCGAGCTCCTTCGGCTTGCCGCGCTCGAATGTGAAGGCGACGCTGGCGAATGCCAGCAGCGAGTAGTCCGGTACAATCGGACCATTTGCCTCCCCGTCCGTCGGCAGAAATATCTGTCGTTTGGCCATGCTCAGGCCTCAATGTTCGGTTTTGGATGGAGGTAGAACTGTGGCAATGAACGGATCGCCGAGGCTGACCTCTCCTTCGATCGGTTCGTCCAGGTCGATGTCCATGTCGCCGACGAGCTCGTGAGCGCGACGGAGAAGGTGATCGAGCGGCTTCAGTTCAACGGCACCGTTCGCCATGTCGTGATCCAGCTTGGCGAGAACGGCTTTCTCGTACTCCGTCAGTTCGTCTTTCTTCCGGCGTTTGCCGGGTGACTTTCGGCGTTTTCGTGCCATCTCGCCTCCAGGGTTCGGTGTGAGCGGGTTCACGTGATGCGTAGGGGCGACGCCAGGGAGCAGCGCGTGCATCCGTCAGGATGCCGAGCTGTCCCCCTCGGGTGCGTCGCCCCTGGGTTTACTTAGCGCGCCGTTCCGACGTTTTGGAACGACTTCGCCAGTCGGACGCGGCCCGAGGAAAACACCTTCGGAGCAGAGCCGGCGTTGACGTAAATCGTGCCGCTCGCATCTGCCGTCAGGTGAAGCTCGGCCGCAACAAGCCCCGCTACCGTGATGTCGCCGCAGTCGTTGGCCTCGGCCGTGAACGTCGTGGTGACGCTCGCGGCGCCGATCGTCAGATTGCCGTCATCCTCGGTGCTACCCTTGAACGAGTCGCAGGTAAGAGCACCAATCGTGACGTTGCCGTCTTCCGACAGGGTCGCCGTAACGTAGTCGTCGGAGTGAACGTCTCCGAGCGAGATCGGACCGTCGTCGCTGGAATCGACTTCGACGACTCGCGCGCTGACGCCGTTGACGGTGACGCCGCCGTCCTGCTGCGTGCGCACGAAGAAGCTGCCGCTTTCGACATGCACGCCGCCATCGACGGTAACGGCGCCATCGCCGCCGTGGTCGATTTCGACGCGAGTGCCGGCGGCAATCGCGGCCACCGAGACGTTCGCATTCATGTAGTCGTCGAGGTCGTCGTTGCCGGTGTCAATGCTGACCTTGCTGCCAGCTTTGATCTCGCCTGTGGTGACGTGGCCGTCATCGTACGTGCGGATTGCCACCGAGCCGGCGTTGACGTCGCCCATGATGGCGGCGCCGTCCAGGCGTGTCGTGATGCTGACGCTGCCGCCATCGGTGACGGTAACCTCGCCGTGGATCGTCACCGGACGATCTCCTCCGACATCGATGTCGACCTCGGTTCCCGCCCTGATGGCGTCGACGATAACGTCGGCGTTCATTGCGTCATCGAGGTCGTCGGTGCCGGTTTTGATGTCGACCGCGCTGTGCGAATCGATCTCGCCGGTGGTGACGTCGCCGTCGTCGTACGTGCGGATCTTCACAGCCCGCGCCGTGATGTGGCCGACATTGACGTTGCCGTCCATGCGCGTGGTCAGCTCCACAGTCCCCTTTTCGGCGACGAGGTCGCCGTTGACGACGATGTTATGGTCGCCTCCCGCATCGATGTCGATGCCACCGCCGGTGGTAATCGATTCGATGCTGACGTCGGCGTTCATCGAGTCGTTCTCGCCGTCGCCCGTGGTGACGGTGACCTTGGCCGCGGCATTGATGTGCGCAGTGTTGATGTCGCCGTCGTCGGTGCTGTTCAACGTGACGCCCTCGGCATCGATGTTGCCCGAGGTGAAGCTGCCATCTTCGCTGAGCTGCACGTCGAGGTCGCCGCTGAGTGTGATATCACCCGTCGTGACGTCGCCTTCGTATTCCAGCACGAAGTTGGCATAGCGCCCGTTGATGTGGCCGATGCTGATGTCGCCGGTATGGCGCGACGTCACATTCAGCCCGCCGATCTCTTCGAGATCGCCGATGGTAATCTCGCCTTCTCCCTCGTTCTCGATTTCGACTTCGCCGAAGCGCCAGTGATCGACCTCGACGTTGGATTCGCCGCGTGCCGTGAGGGCAAGGCCGCCCTCGAAATTTGCCGGCAACCGTATGACGAGCCCATCGTCTTCTTCGAATGTGATCGCTTCTGCCGATTCGTCGTGCACTATCTCGACATCGAAGTCGGTAATGTCGACCGTCAGCACGTCCATTCCGCCACGCATTTCCACGTCCTCGGCCATGTCGCCATTGGCGACGATGGTCTTACCGTTGACGACGACACGCGAGCTCGATGTGACGATTCGACAGTTGGTGAGCACCAGATAGGCTATGATCACCACGACGATGAGAGTTACTAGATGTCCGTCCATTGCATAGTCACCTTCTGTTCGTGATCCTATGTTGGTGAAATTGCGGGGGCGGCTGCACCGTCCCCGCAAGGAACTTCGTAGTCAGGTACTATTCGTCTACTTCGCACGAAGGCGTTCCTGCGCTTGCAGCTTCGCGCGGATGCGCGTTAGCCGCCCGCAGAACTCGCTGATCGTGAGCACCGTTTCGCGCGGGTTGCGCTTGCCGATGCTGTGCGTGAGCGTTGCATTGCCGGTGGCAAGCAGCGCCCGACGCTTACTCTCGTTCTGAGCGAACATCGCCTCAAACGCTTCGTCCAACAGGTCCTGATACTCTTGCGAGTGCCTGTCGATCTCGTGGCCTTGCCACCAGAGCGTCTGCGTTCGTTGCCAATGTTTCTTGCCTGCGAACTTCGCCTTCTTGCCGATCAGGGTGCAGACGTGAATCTGCATTTCCGGGCTCGACTTTTTCAGCGCTTGCAGGAGTCCTTCCATCGACGCGCATTGCACGCTGCGGAAGACGAATGGTGCCGGCGGGAAGTTGGAGAGTTTGTCTTCCGGCCAGCCCTTGCCTGAACCTATGTCCATGGGATTTCTCCTGTTAGCTTGGGGTTGGCGGGGCGGCGCGGAAGACTCCTCTCGAGTTGCCCGTGCCGCTTTATACGGTGTGCAGTCCGCGCACGTTGGTGTTCGCCGGCGGCGGCGCCGCTGCGAGCATTTCGGTGCAGTGCGCGCCGCGGTAGATGAACTGCTGCGCGAGTCCCTTGATGATGACACCGGGGACGGGCACCTTTTCGTCGAGCGCTTCGTAGCACTCCTCGGCGTGCGTGACGAGCTCGTCGGCTTCGTCGCTGTCGATCTCGTACTGCTCGTTCGCCCTGGCGAGCAGACGGACATCCACCTTGAGCTCGTTGACGTCGAGGAACGCGTAGTGGTGCACTCTGTCGAGGCCGCCGAGCGCGAGCCCGGCGTAGGTGAGGACGTCGTCGCAGTCGAGGAAGGCGCCCTTGTGGCCGACGTGATAGGCGCGCTCTTTCAGCGCAATCGTGGCTTGGATGACGAGCACCGCGCGCTGCGCGACGGCATCGTCGCCCGCGAGGTTTTTCGCAGTGAGAATATCCTTGAGGGTCTTGAAGCGAGAGAACATTGCGTACCTCGTGCGTTGTAACGTTGGTTGGAGGCGTCGCCTCCGGTGACGGCCACAGGACAGCGGGCTTCCGCAAGCCGCTACCAATGGGAGCAGGCTGGTAGCCTGCGCTCCTCTGTGGCGGTCGCCGCAGGCGACGCAAGAAAATTGGTCGGTCCGAACATCTGCACGAGGCAGAGTCGGACCGACCGAGTTTGTTTTGGGTGCAGTTCTTGTCGCTGCGTGGACAGTCGGCCGCTATAGGACGAACCTTAGCGACCGGCGTTCACGGGGGCGCCGCTATTGCGGCGTCCGAGGACCAACGCGGTGGTGAGGTTCACCACTGCAAAGATCCCGAGCGAGCACGCCACCCATGGCCAGTGACTGGCGATCAAGGCATACGTCGACAGACCAAGCGCGGCTGTCACCGCAAGCCACAGACCGACATTCACCCGGTGACCTTCGGCATGACTGTCGTGGGCAAATGCCCAACCGAGAAAGCCGAAGAAAAGTGCCACCGGAAGCACTCGATAATGAGAGCGAAATTGCTCATCGTAGGGTTTCCTTGTGCTGGCAACGGTTGATTCCGCTGCAGTTCTTGACACTCACCGGAGAGGAGCGGACCGGACGTCCGCGCTCCAACCGGTGAGGCTCAGGCTGCCTTGTCGGCGAGCCTGGTGAGAATCGGCAGTCCCTTGTAGTAAGGCTTGCCGACCTCGAAGAGATGCTGCACGATGCGCGGCAGATCGCCTGGGGTCACCGCTTCGAAGAAGCGATTCATCCAGTCGATTCCGCCTTGCTCACCGGCAGTCCGCTGGGTATCGTCCGTTGCCGGATCTGCTGGATGCACCACCACCGGCCACTTCGGCCCGAGCACGCCCCGAAAGGCGATGCTCGCGCGCGTAGCGTGGAACGGCGAGGTGACCACCGTCACCGGACGCGGCTTTTTCCCGTAGAGGAAACGAGCGGATGACAGGACCGCATTGCCGATGGTGTCGATCGATTCCGGCTCGATGAACAAGCGGTTTCGACTGACCCCATTCTCGAAAACCAATTGTGCCATTACAGCAGCTTCGGTTGGAGCGTTGCGATCGCGGGCGAATCTAGCTGCGCCCGCTCCCGAAAGAATTACCGTCATATCCGGATCTGTCAGTGCCAGCCCGGCGCCCGCTTGCGCGCGCAACCTGGTGGCATCCCACGGTGTGCCGTCGGCGTGGAGTCCTCCCCCAAGCACGATGGTCACCCGTTTGCCGAGCGATGTTTTCAATTTTGGCGCTCTTGGGGAGCGCCGGTTCTTAGTCATAACGCTCCTTCTTTCTCAGAGCCTGACGAGAACTCCGTAGTCATCGCGAATCTTGATCTTCTCCCGCTTGCGAGCTTTCTTGAACTCGTCGCGGACGTCGACTATAGAGCCATCTTCAACGCCGGCCCGGAACGCCTGGCGCCGAAGCTCCATGCGTTCATGAGCAGCCACGAGTTTTGCCTTGCGTTGCTCGCGTAGCTCGGCTTCGGTGGGAGGACGCTGTTTGCCCTTGTTGAGGACTTTCAGGATCGCGTCCTTTGCGATGTTCATGAGTTTCGTGTCGTAGGAGTTCGTATCCGCCTTGCGATCAGGCTCGCAGACGGCAACCGGATCGATCACTTCACCGAACCGGTCGACGCGTGGACCCTGCTGCACGAGCTGGAGAACCTTGCCTTTGGTGACGGCAAAGTAGCTCGTCGGAGCGGTCCGCATTTTCACCGCAGCCCCCATGATGGCGACTTGAGGGTTCTGCTTCAGCGCAGACGCGATGACGCCTGCGGCGGCACCGGAATTCTCGCTGAGCAGGACAACGATGATAGTTTTGTTTTCCACGAGGAAAGGCTGACGCCCCCACGTGGCTGTCTTCGCGGCCAGGGGCGGATAATTGCCGCTCCACTCCATCGCCTTCGGTGTCACCCGAATCGTGGAGGTGGCGACGCCGCCCTTACCGCGGTTGGTCAAGCGCTGCTCCGTCTGCCAAATTACGCCTTCGTTGAGCAGCAGCGGGACGCTGTTTATGGCGTGTTCGAAATTGTCGCTGTAGGTATCGCGCAGGTCGAGAATCAGACCACGAACCGGGCCGAGATCCAGGATGAGCTGGCGAAGAAGAGCAGGTGTCTGCACAATGTCGAGATTCCGAATTTGCAGGCACCCGATGCCGTCGCCGAGATGCTTCGCATATCCAACGAGGGCGGTATTACGTTTTACTTCCATGGGTACCTTCCTGTCAGCCGGCGGGCGCATGCATTCCAGCGACGAGGTGATCGTCGTCGGCGGCATGCGCGCGTGCCGGCTGAACAAGCTAACGGGTTACTTTTTGCTCGTCTTCTTGGACACCTGTCCGATGAAGTCGACGCCGTGCTCGGCGTCGAGATCCTCGCGGCTGATGACGTAGGTGGTGCTGTCGGATGCGACGCCGGCCGCCGCGGAAAGGCCCGCGAGGTCGGCGGAAGCGGGGTTCGCCGCGACCGAAATCGTGGCGGCCGCCTTCGCGGTCTGCGACTTGTCCTTCTTGAACACGTGGCCGATGCCACCAATGTTCTCGCGCAGGAACTCGAGCTCAGCCTTGTTCTCGCGGAACTTAGCCAGTCCCAGGCCCAGGCGAAGTGTGTTCCTATCGGCGAGTCCGTCGCTGAGCGAGAGCTCGTCGAAGTGATCCTTCAGGAACTGCTTCGCCTTCGGCAGCATGCGCTTCACGCTGCTGCTCTTCTGCCAGCAAGCACCGATCACGGCGAGCATAGCGAACACGACCATCGCAGGCATGATGTAATGCATCGTAGTTTCTCCTATTGCCGGCAGCCGCACGCGGCGGTCTTCCCGGCGGTTAGCACAATGCGCTTTTCAGCGCGGGCTACTTTGGCGCCGCAGCGCCTCACTCCTGGTGCCACGGATGCAGAGCATCGGGCATCAGGTCGTGCAACAACCGCACCGCCTCACGGAAGCGCGGGTGATTCTGGTTGCGAAAACCGATGTTTCGCGCAAGCCAACGGATGTCTCCGTCGGTCAAATTGACTCGAGACGGAGGCACATCCATCGGCGGTGTCGACTGCAAGAGAATCTCTCGCAGAAGGTCGCGTTTGTCCATGAAGGACCTCCTTGTGTTCAGTGCGATTGGGATCAGGCCGCTGCGAGTTCGCGATTAATCGCTTGAGATACGAAGCCGATCCTCCGTCAAATGCCGCCTGCGTAAGCCAGCGAAAGAACCGGTACTGAATATCGACAATGACGAGAGTCGTATCAGCGGTTATCGCGGAAGGCTGCACCGTGGAAGGCACCATCGCCGGCTCCCAGGGATCCCGCGACGGCACGCATGGTTCTTCCACCGGTTTGTTGACAGTCGGCGCGCTCGGCGTTTGCCCACGCTGAGAGGCGGGCTCCGTGCGATGCGCGAAGCCCATCCTCGATGTTAACCATGCGAACATGTCGGTGCTCCCTAGCTAGGCCGGTGCCATGCAGCTCATGACCAGGTCGTTGACTTCATCCTTGAGCTGCTTGTTTTTGCGGTACGAGCGGGCGAACTTCGCCAGCCGCGTGGGCACTTCCTGCGGCGCTTCGATGAAGCGGTTCATCGACAGCACGCCCGAGAAGACGGCAGCCAGCGCTGTAGCCTTGCGGACTACCAGCTTGGCGCCTGCGTTCTTGAGCGGCCCGTTGAACTTGGGCATCGCAGCGATGCCGATGCAGCTGATGCCGCGGGCGGTAAGCTCGCGAACCAACATCGCCCCTGTGACGGCCGTGCCGTTGTCGCACATGCAGTCCACGAGGGCAATGTCTATGCCGTCGTGCGCTTGTCGCGGACCGCGCTCGGTGTTGAACCACAAGGCGCCGTCCTTTTCGAATAGTTCGCTCGTCGTGACTGGAAGGCACCCTTGCCGCAGCAAAGCCTTGACGAAGGCCTTGCGCATGAAAGGTGCCGACTCGGCGACGAGAACTCGCTGATGTCGTTTCATGTGACTGACCTCCTACCGGCTCACGCCGGTGGATGTAGGCTTCAACGCGTAAGCCTGGGTTTGGTTTGTCTGGTGTTCTTCCTTGCGTTAAAAAGAAGTGATAGTGATTCCGACCCTAAGCTCTGAATGTCAAGACATACAAGATCTGATTGGGGTAAGTACGGTCGGCCATATACAGATCTCAATGGCGCGGCTCGCACCAACCTGTTCGGCAACCGCCTCGACTCCCAAGCTGGCTTTAAAGCCAGCCGGATTTGCTGTTTTTCCTGGCTTTAAAGCCAGGAAGTACTTCACATCGTGTGCCAAGAAAATACTTGATTCCCGCACGAACGGTAAAATAGCCTGCTTGGAGGCCTTTTTTATGCCGCGTTTCGCACACTCTTTTTTGCGTGCCGCTTTCGGCACCTGCTTGCTGTCTGGCTTGCTCACCGGTTGTGCGAGCTCGCCATCGGCCAACCTCGCCATGCCGCCGGCAGCCGTTAAGCTGCAAACTGTGCAGTTAGAGCCGGTGGATCAAACCACGGCCTATATGGCTACGATGAAATCGCGCAAATCTGCAATTCTGCAACCGCGCGTTTCGGGAAGCATCACGAAGATTCTGGTATCAGTCGGTCAGAAGGTTGCGGCTGGAACCCCGCTGGTGGAAATAGATCCCGAGAAAGAACAGGCGTCGGTCGCCAGCCTGGAATCCGCTACCCGCTCGATGAATGCGGATCGTGAGAGTGCCGAGCAGACTTTGCGCTCCCTGCAAGCGACACGCACGTCTAAAGAAGCCAACGTGAAGTTTCTTCAGCAGGAAGTCACTCGTTATACCTGGTTGAGCTCGCAGGGTGCGGTCGCCAAAGAACAGCTCGACAATTACACGATGCAGCTGCGGGCCGCTCAAGGCGACTTGAAAGCGGTAGAGGCGCAAATCGAAGCGCAGAAGTCGGTGATTGCCAAAAGCGACAACGCCATGAGGCAAACCGCAGAAAGCACCCGCGGCGAAAAAATTCAACTCCGATACTACACAGTGGTGGCACCATTCGCCGGGACTGTCGGTGATATCCCTCTAAGAATTGGCGAGTATGTTGACTCAACCACAAAGCTGACAACGGTGACGCAAAATATCCCGCTCGAAGCGTACATTTCCGTTCCGGCCGAGAGAGCCACCGCTCTATATAAAGGCATGGTGGTGAAACTGGAAGACGGCAGCGGCGCGCCTATCGGCAATGGATCGGTATTCTTCATTTCGCCGCTAGCGGAAGATACTCAAAGCGTAGTCGTCAAAGCGCTCTACCCCAACCAGGATGAGAAGCTGCGATCGAATCAAACGATCACGGCCAAGGTGGTTTGGCAGACCAGTAAGAGCATCATGGTGCCAACCTATTCCGTCGCGCATGTCAGCGGACAGGAATTTGTTTTCGTAGCTGATGGTCACGGCAACGCATTGAAGGCTAAACAAAAGCCGGTGGTTCTCGGCGACATTGTCGGCAATTCCTACGTAGTGAAATCGGGCCTGGAACCCGGCGACCGCCTGATTGTCTCGGGCGTGCAGAGCCTGGTGGACGGGGCGCCGATCGCTCCTCAGTCGTGAGGGAAGACTCGAATGTTCGTTGACTTCTTCATCAAGCGCCCGATCTTCGCCAGCGTTTGCTCCATTGTGTTCGTCATCGCCGGCGCGGTTTGCATACCGTCGATGCCGGTTGCGCAATATCCAAACATTGCACCACCTCGCGTAGGTGTGACGTGCAATTACACTGGCGCGAATGCCGCCACCGTGGAATCCGGGGTGACTACACTACTCGAGCACGAAATAAATGGCGCCGAGGGCATCAAATATATTTCGTCAAACAGCGGAAACGACGGAACCGGTTCCATCAGCATAACCTTCGATCTATCGCGAAACATCGACCTCGCTGCCGTTGATGTTCAAACGCGTGTTTCGGGAATTCAAGGTCGTCTGCCGGATGAGGTTAAACGCACCGGCGTCACCATTAGTAAATCCAACAGTGATTTCGTGATGGCGCTCGGTTTCGGTTCTGAGGGCAACCGTTATTCAAGTGCATTTTTGAGCAACTATGCCGACGTTTATATTCGCGATGCACTAAAACGTGTGCGCGGCGTCGGCGATGCGCAAATTTTCGGAGAACGCAAGTACTCCATGCGCATCTGGCTGGATCCCAACCGCTTAGCCCGCCGCGGCTTGACGGCGCAAGATGTTGTTCAAGCGGTCACCGAGCAGAACGCTCAGGTTCCCGCTGGACAAATCGGACAACAACCTACACGCCCAGACCAGGCGTATCAAATGAGCGTCCGTGCCATGGGTCGACTTCTGACTCCCAAGCAGTTCGAGAATTTGATTGTCCGCACTGGCAATGACGGCAGTCTGGTAAGACTGGGCGATGTCGGTCGTGTGGAACTCGGCGCCGAGGATTACTCAACCGTGGTTCGCTATCGCGGACATGAGGCAGTCGGTATCGGTATCTTTAAACGACCAGGCGCTAACGCGATGGAAATTTCCGAAGGCGTCATGCGAGAAATGAAGCGTCTGGAGAAACGTTTTCCACCGGGACTTCGTTATGAACCTGCCTTCGATACGACGATTGCCGTTCGCGAATCCATTAACGAAGTGCTGCACACTCTGGCTCAGGCGATTTTGCTCGTCATTGTCGTGATATTCGTTTTCCTCCAGCAGTGGAAGAGCGTGATTATTCCGGCGATCACCATTCCGGTTTCGCTGATCGGAACTTTCATTTTCATGAAGCTATTCGGCTTCTCGATTAATACGCTTACACTGTTCGGCTTGACGCTCGCAACCGGACTCGTCGTCGATGATGCTATTGTCGTGATTGAGAATATCACGCGATACGTGCAGGAAAAAGGCATGGAACCGAGGAAAGCGGCCTCCGCGGCTATGGCGGAAGTCACCGGTCCCGTCATCGCCATCTCGCTGGTTCTCGGTGCAGTGTTTGTCCCGGTGGCATTCTTCCCGGGCACCACTGGTCAGTTGTATCGACAGTTCGCTCTCACAATTGCGTTCTCGGTGGCAATCTCGACCTTCAACGCGCTGACGCTCACTCCTGCATTGTCCGCTCTCTGGCTAAAGAATCAGGAATCGCATCATCCTGTTTTTGACGCGATTAACGGATTCCTGGATTTGGTGAAACGTTCTTTCCGTAAAACGTTGTCGCTAGTCTTGCGTTTCCGGTTGGTTGCCATCGCTTTGTTCATCGGTTCGCTTGCCGTGACGTTCTGGCTGTTCAAAACGCTGCCGTCATCGTTCGTTCCGCAAGAAGACAGCGGCTGGTTTATGACGATGGTGCAGTGCCCCGAGGGCGTGTCGCTGAACTATACGGTCGACGTGCTCAAAAAGATCGAAAAGGAATTTGCAAAGGTTCCGGAGATCGAATCAGGCTTCGGTGTCGGCGGATTCGGCTTCACCGGCAATAGCGCCAACGGCGCACTCGTGTTCGCCAATATGAAACCCTGGCAGCAAAGGCACGGCGCAGAGCATTCGCTCAACAGTGTAATAAATCGCCTGCGTGGACCGTTGTCGCAAATCACCGAGGCGCGGGTGGTGCCGCTCAATCCGCCTCCGCTCGAAGGCGTGAGCAACTTCGGCGGTTTTGATTTCGAACTCGAGGATCTTGTCGGCCTTAATATTCAGGACCTGGCAAAGATCGTCAAAGACTTCTGCCGCAAAGCAAACGGTTTGAAGGAGATTGCTCCATTCAGTGTGTATACGCCGTTTACCGCATCAACGCCGCAGCTCATTGTCGATGTCGATCGCGACAAGGCTAAGGCGTTGAGAGTGAACTTGGGCGACGTTTTCTCTACGATGCAGACCTATCTTGGGTCGACGTACGTAAATGACTTCGACATGAACAACCGCGTATACCGCGTCTATGTTCAAGCCGATGAGCAGTATCGCTCTAACCCGCGCGACATCGGATCGTTTTATGTGCGTTCACAAACCGGACAGATGGTGAGCTTGTCCAATCTAGTCACCGTACGGCAAACGGTAGCGCCGCAGATTATTTATCACTACAACTTGTTCCGCAGCGCGCAGATCAACGGCACCGCCGCGCCGGGTTACAGCTCCGGTCAGGCGATGCAAGCGATGGAACGTCTGGCACAGCGTGAATTGCCGTACGGTGTTTCCTACGAGTGGTCGGGAATCTCTCTGGAAGAACTCCAGGCCGGCGGCTCGGCGTGGATAATCTTCGGTCTCGGTCTGATCTTCGTCTTTCTGGTGCTTGCGGCCCAGTATGAGAGTTTCGTCGATCCCTTCATCATTTTGTTCTCCGTACCGCTGGCGATGTTGGGTGCGCTTCTGGCGCAACACGCGGCGAAGTTGGAGAACGACGTGTTTTGTCAGATCGGTCTGGTCATGCTGATTGGACTCGCCTGCAAAAACGCCATTTTGATTGTTGAGTTTGCCAACAACTTACAAGACACCGGCATGAGTGCATTGCAAGCGGTTATGCGTGCTGCTGAGATTCGCTTGCGTCCAATTTTGATGACCTCGCTCGCCTTCATCTTCGGTATTCTTCCCCTCGTTTTCGCGACGGGCGCCGGCGCTGCCAGCCGTCACTCATTGGGAACGGCGGTGTGTGGTGGCATGGTGGTCTCTACCGTACTCAGCCTCTTTGTCGTTCCCGTCATCTATGTCACCGTGGCCGCCTTCCGTCCTCGCAAGCACAAGCCGGCCACCGACCCCGATTCTCTCTCCGTCCCCGACGAACTCCCCGTGGTGTAGATCCATGGTAGCGGCGGGCTTCAGCCCGCTGTGCGGAGCTGCTCAAGCAGAGGAGCGCAGGCTACCAGCCTGCCTTCGCACTACTCATTGCGAGCCATTCCGTAGGCTTCGCTAGCCCTCTCTCAGTCGTTCTTCCTGGGAAAATCCCCACGATAATCAAAACACCTTGCGAGCGTTTCCCAGATCGTTTTCACTATGTTCATAACTGTTTCCAGTTCTTCCCCAACATTTTGGAACTTGCCAGAGAAATAGCTTGACTGTTTCTACTCGCGCACCATATGAGGCAGCTTTGCTGCTTCGGGGGACACATTGGCTGGAGTCTTTTTGTCAACGCTAACGTGTGGGAGTACAAAAATGGAAGCAGAACTCGGCGAACAGGGCCAAGAGTTCATGGAACAGCATGAGCACGCTCATGGCCATGGACATGACGGCCATGCCGGCGGCAACAGCGATGCAACCAAGCATCGTATGCGCTGCACCATCTTGGCCTCGATGTATGTTGTCGCGGCGATGATCATCGGCATGTTCGGCCATCACGCCTCCAACGAAGCGATCATCCTCACCGTGAAGACCTTCGGTCAGTATGGATATTTCCAGGCGAAGGGAACGAAGGAGGATCTCGACGATCGCTTCTCAACGACGCTTGAAATAATCGGAACCTCCGGACAAGTCGACAAAGCGCGGCTCGATAAGGCTGTCTCCTCCATGCGAACCGAGGCGGAGAAGCATGCCGAGCAAAAGAAGGAGATACTCGTCGAGGCAAAAAAACTCGATGCTGAGGCGCTCCATCTGATGACCGAGGACAATCTGTTGTCCTATTCGGCCGCCGCTTTCGGCGTCGGAACCGTCCTGGCCATGATCGCCGGCAGCCTGCTGGGCATGACTCGTCGATTCGTCGGTGACCTCGGTCGCTTTCTGTTTCGCGGCAGCTTGCTGAGCGGACTCGGCGGCGTGGCGGTGTTGCTCTTCGCCTTGTTGTTTTAAGAGGGTGCAACCGAAACAACGGAACAGCAGACTCGCGGTTTCTAATTGACCCCTGGCGAAGGTAAGGATCAGGCCGGCACCCACGGGTGCCGGCCTCCGGCCGATTTCTTTTTGCATTGGATGCCACCGCCGGCGGTGGCACACAGGGCCCAAAAAAACAAGACTGTAGGGGCGATGCATGCATCGCCCCTACATAACGGCAACCTAGGCAGCCTGGTCGATTTTGTAGTCGTGATAGTCGCCCAGCACCAGCTCTTTGACGAAGCGAACCGGCAGTGGTCTGTCCGTGACGATCTTATAGTCGCCCACGCTGCGCCAATACTCCCCGACGCCGGGTTCGAGGCGGCAGTTCTCTGGTGCCTCTACCTCGTAAAGATATACCGTGGTGGTCGCGGGCGGATCCAGCACGTAGTCTTTCCAGATGCTGATGAAGCGTGCCGACGTGACGAATACGGCCGGTTCCGGCATCCTTCCCTTGATGTCGTGATCGGTGGGCAGGACAACCTGCAATCCATCGAGGCGGTTGACGTGGTAAAGCTTGCCCTTGGCTATTTCAGATAGATCACCGGGATATTTTTTCTCGCGCTCTGCGAGTACCGCGCGAACTTCCTCGTCCAGCATCAGTTTGGGCCCCTCTGTTGCAGGTTATGTGTAATCCATATCCGTGTAGTCGGCTAAGCTCTTATTGGTCGGACGGCGCAAACTGGTAGTACGCCATGACGAATCCAACCAGCGCCACAAACGCGACGGCAAAATGCGACCACTGATGCAAGTTGTCGGATGCGAATGCAGCATCGCCGAAGAGAAGGCCGATGATTCCGGTGACGCCGAAGGCCGCAAGAAACTCTGCGGACAGGAACGTCAACACTCCTCTCAGCGGGGAGAAATCGACTGGCATAAGCGTGCCTCCTTGTTCGACAATGGCACGCAGCAGCAAGCCGAACAATCCGCCGCCAATCAACATAGCAACCTCCAGGAGGTCCAGGACGGTATCCAGATTGCGAGCGATTTCTTGTTCCATTGGTTGATTTCCCTACATTTCAAGTCGGTGTTACAGGACGCCTTTATTTCATGCTGAGTCGTCGGCGGCATGCATCCGAGCGGTTGTCCGCTGAAGGATGCATAGCGATGGCAAGATAGATTGGGGTTGTTTGAAGTCTCAACGACAGAGTCAGCTGAAGATGCCTTCAACCTACGTGTGTAGTTGACCGAGAGCAATGTTGCCGCACGGTGGAATGGGGAAAACCGTTCCCTTATTGATTGGAGCATCGTTGCACTGGCAGGTTGTTGTTCTGCCGTCGTGGATGGGTGATGCGCCTTGGAGAGCCCAAGCGATCGCTACTAAACGTGCGGACGCTATTGCGATGTTTCCCTTTGGTGTACAAGCCTTTCCGGCAATTTATACGCACTTTCGATAAAGAGGTTTTGCGAATTTACGAATTGCAACGTAACGCATACGATGGAATCACCAGGTGGGCGGCAAACGGTACAAAATCATGCTAACTACACTCATCGCCAACATTCGCAAATTGACCAAGGACAGCAAGGAATCGTATTTCGGAAAACGCTGGAGCGCGGTTGCCGGCTTGAACAAACAGATTGACCGGCAGGGCTACGAGTTCGCCGAGATGGATCAATGCGCGCCGACGCGGCAGTTGAGCAATCATTTCATCAACCGCTATCGCTACCGCAACCTGTCCCCCGACTTTGTGACATTTGTCGACCGCATGCGCGACGATTCGATGTCATTTGTGGCGGAACAAAGGGGAATGCGGTTGCAGCAGATAGAACGAATGGCACTCTTGAATGCGGCGGGTGTGGAACTGCTCAACACGATTTACCAGAACCTGTCTATGTGCGCGGTGGAACTGAATAACACGCTCGGCTTCAGCGAGCTGAACATCGTTATGACCGCCCCTCAGTTCGTGTCGGAGGCGGTGACGTTCTCGAAGTCCCGCCAGCCGCTGCAAGTCGTGACATACTACCGCGCTCGTCTGGCGACGCCCAGCTTTAGTCTGGTGTTGCGCGCCAAAGAGGGCAAAATCGAGTTCTTCGTTTTGCCGACCATTGCGGTACTCGGTTTAAGCAAAATGGAAAATGCATACCCATGCATCGCGGCTGTCACCGCCAATCTGGAAAATGGCGACGTCGAATGGGAAATTGACCGTAAACCGCTGACAGGCGATCGCATGAAGGAGCTCTCCATGGTTCTCTTCAAGCACTTGCTGGAAAAAACGCGAACCCAATTCGAGATGCAAACGCTCGACCTCGCGTCATAGCGCATATCTCGCGAGCGCTGCGCTAAGACCGCTGCCTTCGTTTTACTTGGGAAAAACCCCACCATAATCAAAGATTGCGCGAGGCTTTCTCAGATCCTTTTCACTATGGTCAGGTGTCTTCTCTTATTTTCCCGCACGTTGAGCAACAGACCAGAAATAGCCTGATTGTTTTATGCAAAGCGCACAAACCGAAGCAGCCTCGCTGCTGCGGTGCAACGCTGCGTGCAGAGGAGCGCAGGCGACTCGCCTGCGTTCTTGGAGAACTTGAAGACATCACATCAACTCCGAAACTCAAAAACGAGATGGAGCATTCAGTGAAAAAGACATCTGCAAAATTCCACGGCAATGGCATGGCGTTCTATCATACGGACGGACTCGTGCCGGCGTACAAGAACGTCACCGCCTTCACCGGCTCGAAGGGACGCTTTGCGACCCTGCCCGACATCATCAACGCCCGCATCGCAACCGCCGGCAAGCCGGGACTTTCTCCGTGGTGCCGCTACTTTACGACGGCCACTGCGGAATACGTCGGCGAGACCGCCGGCGGCAACCGGATCATCATTGTCGCGCATGGCATCGGACCGATGTCCACGCTCGATGGCGTCATGCAGGCGTACAGTTACCACTTCAAGGACAGGACGCGCAACCGTGTCGGTGGACGCATCAGCCGGGAAGAGTTCCTCAAGCTGGAGAGCGGTCACTACGGCGACGTCAGCATCGTCGATCTCGCCGAGCTGCTGCGTCGTGATGAGGAGTCGAAAAATCATCTCCTCCATGGACGGGTGCGCGCTAGCGTAGCCGCGACCGAGCCGCTTGTCGCGGCTCGTCTTGGTGCGCGATTCGCGGAATACATCAAGGCACATACCGCGATGGCTCACCTGTATCTCAAGCAGGAGGAGGAGACCACCGGACCTCGTCCGTTCCAAAACGATCCGCGCATTCTGGCGCTGCGTTTGCCGTGTAACGGCGTGTCGTACCGCTACTCCGAGCTCGACGACGGCGCTATCGCGCACTTGCTCAGCATCGGACAGCTCGAAGCCTGCAGCGACGAGGACGAGGATCGTCGCCACCGGTTCACGAGCCTCTACTCGGACGTGTCGACGCATGGTTGGCACGATGGCACGCGACTCGCGGCTGTGCGCGATGGCAATCCGCTGACCGGCATTCATCCCGGGTTCGACCGGTATGACGCCATTCTGGAAAAGCACTGGGCGGAGTTCACGAAGCCCGTGGCGCAGACACCGGTTTTGGGTATCACCAGCCTGACTGATGTCGGCGAGCGCTGGTTTACGCAGCACCCGAAGAAGGGTGAGGTGATGGACACCGGCGAGCCGGAATTCCTGGTGACCAAAATGGAACCGGTCGCCGGCGGTCCCGGACACTTCACCGTCGAAGAGGACTTCTTCTTCAGGTATGGTGTGAAGGACATCGAACGCATCGCGCCGCTTGGTGCAAATGCCTACGCGCTGTCCGGCTTCGGCCGCGGCGGAGACGGGCTGATGGCCTCGATCGAATTCTTCCGTGTCGAGGTCGATACGTCCCGGCGCCTGCCGAGAAAGTCCGAAATTCTGAGCGACGTCGACACGCTGACGCGCGTGCTCGAGAAGGACGAAAAGGCCGCGTAATCGCGTAACGTTGAATCAATCCCATGGGCACGTGCGCAAGCACGTGCCCGCTACGGAGGTAGTAATGGACGAAAATTCAGTGTCTGCTCCCCAGAAGCGCGATGTCGCAGGGGGAGTGATGGCTGTCGTGCTAGTCCTCGGCGGGCTGGCGGCAGTCGGCTTCGGCATCTATTACATCGGCGACATCCTGCAGCTGGTGCTGCGAGTCCTCGCCGGCTTTGTCGCGGCCTTCGGCCTTTCGTACCTGTTGGGCGATCGGTTGGAGCGCTTCGGCTCGCATCCGCTCGTCGACAACAAGTGGGCATGGTTGGCACTCTTCGCCGTGATGGCCGTTCTTGTCTATTGGCAAGGACTGTACGGAGTCACTCTCGCGGCTTGGTTGTTCTTCCTGCGGGCGTTCGCTCGTCCGCTCAGCCCGGAAGCGAAGCTGCGCTGGGACCAGCGCGTCGACGCCTGGGTACGGCGCTCCTTAGGAGTACCGCCCAAGGAACCTTCCGGGGAATCCGCCGCGCCTGCTCACGTGGAACAGTCCACGACGGCGGGCGACAAATCCTAGCCGTCGAAAGGCGGCCTTCCCTGGAGTAAACTGAGGAGATTATGAACATGACCAACAAGAATCAAAATCCTCGGCGCCTCCAGGTGACTGGCACAGATCAGCACTGGAGCGCCGTTGCCGCGCAGCAAGTCGTCGCCGCATTCCCGGATCAGTCCGTCTTCACCTGCGCGGCGGGTATCAGCCCGTCGGGCATCGTGCACTTCGGCAACTTCCGCGACGTGATGACTTCCTACATGGTCGTCAATGCATTGCGCGCGCTCGGCAAGAACGCGCGCTTTATCTTCTCGTGGGACGACTTCGACCGTTTCCGCAAGGTGCCCAAGGGCGTCGATGATTCCTTCAAGCAGTACGTTGGCATGCCACTGACCGCGGTGCCGGATCCGCTGGGGGAGCTTCCGTCGTATGCTCGCCGGTTCGAGAGCCAATTCGAGGCAGCGATGCGCGAGCTGGGAATCGAACTCGAATATCGGTATCAGACCGAGCAGTACACGTCAGGTCGTTACGACACCCTGATTCTGGAGGCGTTGGCCAACCGCCGGCGCATTGCCGATGTTCTGCTCGGATTCATGTCCGACAAGGGCAAGGCTGCGAAGAATGTCGACGAGGCTGAGTACCGAGCGTCGTTCTACCCGGTGTCCGTGTACTCGCGTTTCACCGGCAAGGACAGCACCAAGGTGCTCTCGTTCAACGAAGAGTCGGGCATGCTCACGTACCTGTGTGCGGAGAGCGGCAAGACTGACACCATCGACCTCACACAAGACCGCATCGTCAAGCTTGCCTGGAAGGTGGATTGGCCGATGCGCTGGTGTGTGGAACAGGTTGTCTTCGAGCCTGGTGGCAAGGACCACGCCGCGCCCGGCAGCAGCTACGACGTGTCGAGCGTGATCGCGCGCGAGATCTTCCATCACGAGCCGCCGTTGTTCGTCGGCTACGAGTTCGTCGGCCTTCCGATGGTCGGCAAGATGTCCGGTTCGTCAGGCGATGCTGTCTCTCCTGGGCAGTTGCTCGAAATCTACGAGCCGGCATTGCTGCGCTGGTTGTACTCGAGGAAGGCGCCTCACCAGGCGTTCCAGCTCGCATTCGACAGCGAGATCTTCCGCCAGTACGACGAGTTCGATCGCGAGTTCCCGCCGGTTGCCGGCTTTCTGCCCCCAATCCCGTTCCGCCAGGCGGTCGCCTTCGGGCAAATCGTGCAGTGGCATGCGGAGAAGGTCGCGGAAATGTGCGAGCCCCTCGGGATGAACTACGATCCCGATTCGGTGGCGGTGCGTCTAGCCAAGGCGCGAGCTTGGTTGGAAACATACAACCCGGAGGCGATGCTGCGTCTGAACGAGACGGTGAACACCGCGTACGCGTCGACGATGTCGCCGCAGGCGGCGGATTACGTCCGGCAACTGCGCGCTGCGCTCGTCGCTGGAACCGCTCGCACGGTCGCCGAGATCGAACTGTTGGCGTACACGATCCCGAAGGACGAAACGTTCGACGACAAGACCAATAAGGTCAGGCAAAGGACGTTTTTCAAGGACGTCTACAACCTGCTGGTCGGCTCGGACACCGGTCCGCGACTGTCTACCTTCCTCTGGGCGGTCGATCGCAATCGGGTGCTCGAGCTGCTCACCATCTAGATCTCCGCTGTAGGGGCGATGCATGCATCGCCCCTACAGATTCGGCATCTCTAACCAATGGTATGCCTCATGAGAAAGTGGTTCGACAAGAGGTTCCTTTGCGACCTCACGAGGCAAACGTGGCAGAATCTGTGGGAACACACTGTGTTCACCCATGTTTACGCCATCGCGTTTCCCTCAATACTTGCAGCGCTGGCTGCGCTTGTGGTTCTGTTGGATGTCTGCGCTCAGCTACTCCCGGACCTCACAGGTGCGAACGCCGCCATTGCCACTGCCAAACTGCAGGAGGTAATTGGCGCCGTGATGCCGAGCCAGGCGATGCCTGTAGTTGCTTCCGTCATCTCCACCCTGCAGGATCACCCACCGTCGGCGTTCCTGCCAATACCGATAGCTGTCGCCTTGTGGTATGGCGGTAGCTCGTTCATCCAGATCATGACGGCGCTCAATCACATCTACGGTGTGAAGGACACCAGGCCGATTTGGCGAGAGCGGTTGTCCGCGATGCTGATGGCGCTGGTGCAGGGGGGGATCGTCCTCACCTGCCTGATGTTAGTCATAGTCTGGCCGTACTTCGTTGACTGGCTGAAGCTGGGCGCGCTGCCCGCCGCCGTCTTCTACCTCGCTCAATGGCTAATGACGTTCGTGGTCTTGCTCGGCAGCTTTGCCATCACATTTCAATTGGGTCCGGATCCATCCGCGCAGCGGTTTTGGGTTACCCCCGGTGCGGTGTTTGGTTCGGTGATGTTCTTGATCGCCAGTGGGCTGTTCAGTTTCTACATCCAGCACTTCGCTCACTACGATGCCCTGTATGGAACATTGGGCGGTTTCGTGGTGCTGCTGTTCTGGATCTATGTAGTCAGCCTGGTTCTGGTCATCGCGGCCGAGATCAATCGCATCGCGCAGGACGCTAATCAGCTCTCGGAGCTTAGGCGTCAGGCGATCAATGTACGAGCGACAGAGGTAAAAAAGGCGAGCTAATGCTCGCCGGCGGCCTGAGTGGTGATTGTGATGGAGAGGAAACGGCACCACCAGTGTCGCTCCTCTCCATCGCGCCACCAGTCTCAGCGTCAGAAATTTTTTCAATTTGGAATTTGAGGTACGAGCGAAGATAGTAGGAACCGTGTGTAGAACGCCCGTCGGTACAGAATTGCCTTCGCACAGCGGGCTTTCGGCCGCCGCGACCATAATTTGCATTACATGCAAGTTTTCATAGTGAAGGCAAAGGCAGTCCCCGCGTTAATCGTCGCTGGAGAACAGTTCTTGCAGTCCGGGTCTTTCCTGCGTTTCGTTTTCATCGGCCGGGACGTCATTGGTATCATCGTCATCTTCGCCGAGAAGTGCTTTCAACGAGGGCTGGGCCGCCGGAGCCGGCTTCCATTCGCCAATTGGTTGCGGCACTTGAATGGCCAGTCGCGTCAACGTGCCTTTGCCGGGGTTGGAACGGACGGTCAATGTTGCCGGGTAATACGAACGGATAATGCCGACCCGTTCCTGCTGTCCACTCATGCCCATGCCACCCTGTCGCGCTTGCTTCATGGCGGCGGTAAAGTCGATGCCCTTGCCGTTGTCGGACAACACGAAAGTGAGTCCATCTGTTTCCCATGCGACTTTCAAACTGACGTCAGTGGATTTGGCATATTTGATCACGTTGTTGATCGATTCTTGAAGAATGCGATAAACATGCAGGTCGATAGAACCGTCGAACGCCGGCAACTCGTCTGGACATTCGAAAACGAATTTGATATTCGAGCGTTGTGCTGCCTGATCGATAAGCGCTTCCAAAGTCGTTTTCAAACCCCAATCGCGCAAGTCAGTAGGCGAAAGGTCGTAGCAGATTTCGCGCAATCTCGTAGAAATTTCATCGAGCGAATGCGCTATCGACTCCGGCGAAGGTTTCGCTTCTCCACTTTCCTCGATGAGCGCGCGCTTGAGCACCGAGATGTCGGCAATCACCGCATCGTGAATATCGCGCGCGATTTGTTTCTGCAATTGTTCTTGTTGGCTGATTATCTTTTGCGCGAGCATTTGTTTTTCGGCATCTTCCGTCTTGGAAGAAAGCGGTTTGCCCGGCCGCTTATCGAGATCTTGAAGAGTCCGTTTCACCAGCTTGGCGAAGCAACTCTTCACGGACAGGCGCATCTCTTCGGCACTGATCGGCAGGTTGCCGTTCCACCATTTGACTCCGGCGCGCGATATTGTGCATTGCAATTTCAATTCGCGGCAGGGCTCGGTTTCTCCTGCGGAAAGGAGGACAGCTTCCGATGAGCGGATGAGGAATAATTCCAACGTACTGCCGCAAGCTCGCGCGGAAACAATCCAATGATTCGTCGAGGCGCGCCAGCGCATGAACATTCGCTTCGTTTCAAACTCGCCAACTGTTTCCTCGAGCTCTCCCATGTCTGTGACGACCACCGTGGTCGGAGCATCGGCGCCGACGAGCTCGTTGAATTTCATCGCTAATCCGCTGATGTACTGAAATGATTCCTGAAGGAACGCGCGAGAGACAAGCGCTAAGCGAGCTTCGTCCCCGTCGCCTTTCGGCGGCTGATCTGTGAGCAGAGCCGCTACCCAATCGCCGTCACCTTGTTGCACTTGCAGGGAGGCGGTTATATCAATGTTGTCCTGCGAAACTGATGGAGACAGAGGCTTGATGTTCGTGTGCGTCGTTTCCGCTCGCACTACCTCTTCCATCTTCATCTCGATTTCTTTGAGCAGAACTTTCATATCAATTGCTGTTGATTGCAGGAGCTGAAGGGTGGTGCGCCCCTTGCTCACATGCAGTTGCCAGGTAACGGCTCCGCCTTTAGGCCTGGCAACCAGGTGAAACTGGCAGCTCTCTTTCACCCAGGAAACGGCCGCGTCTTTGGAGTTGGTGTGCAATGCCTTGTTGCGCATGGTCTCGAGATCGGCAAGTCTGAGGACTCCGGCTATGCGGGTGGCATCTTTGAACTGCATGAAATTGAACACAATCAGTCCTCCAAGCTGGCATAGCCGTTGTTAACGGCCCAGGCGATGAGTTCTTCACGAGTAGCCAAATTGAGTTTCAACAAAAGAGTTTCGCATTGTTTGCGAACGGTGTTAGGAGAGGTAAAGCGTTTGTCGGCGATCTCCTGGTACTTCAATCCCCGTCCGATAAGTTGCAAAACAGCTTCTTCGGAAGGCGTAATCTTTGTTCGATCGCTGGTTAGCTCGGCGGACAGGATGTTCTTCTTGCCCTTCATGACCGCGCGGATGGTGTCGGCAATTGAGGACAACGACTCGGACTTGAGCAGGTAGGCGGCGACTCCCAAATTCATCACGACTTTGATAAACGCCGGACGACGCTCGACGGAAAAGACGACGATATGCGTACCGGGGATATTGCAGAACTGCTTGACCGTGCTTCTAGGTCCGGATTCCCCGGGCAGGTGCAAATCGAGCAACACTACATCGGGGCGCTCGGATTTAGCCAGAGTTAGACCAGTGTCGGAAGTTGCGGCACTGCCGATAATCCGCAGGTCGTCAGTGCGAGCCAACCCCGCGGACAGTCCATCGCGCGTGACTTCGTGATCCTCGACGATCAGCACTCGGATCGGTTCGGTCATCTTTGTCCCTCTTAAAACTTTCTGCCACGAATTGCGCCGACTAACGCAGACGGGCACGGTATTCATGCGCTGGGAACCGAAAGTTAAACCACGAAAAGCCGTTCTCATTCCGTTTCCTCTCTTGCGGTTAATACTATCGAATGCCGTAGCCGACGGCCTTTTTTTGAAGTTGAGAGGCAGAAAGGTCCGCACCGCGGGCCTTTCTGCCGATAATCAGAGATGCTTTCGCATCCCTACGTTCGTGCTGGCATGAGGATGGCCACAAGCCGGCAATCCCCGTACATCAGTGCGAGGAGGGAGCCGCCGGCTTTGCTGCCGGAGGAGCAGATGCCGCGGCATCTTTAATCAGCCACTTGATCAAGGCGTCGCCATTTGGGCTGCCCCAGCCGGTAGGGTGATCCCAACCCGGTCTGGCAACATATCCGCGTCCGCGCATGTCGCCGTTGTTGCCTACGGTGACGTCATGGAAGACGTTCTTGTAGTCGGGCGAGCGACCGATGCGATAGAGCGTCGGATTCAAATAGCCAAGTCGATCTCCTGTGGCTTCGACAGCCAGCGCCGTCAGTGCCAACCAATCCGGAGCGCCGTAGCTGGTGCCGCCCGATTGATCCCAGGAGCCCTTGAAGAAATAGCTATTTCCCGTCCACGGATCGGCGTTGAACGCCACATCCGCAACGTTGCGCGTATGGTTATTCGGCACGCCGGGACCAAACTGCCAGGAAGGGCGGTCGAACATCTTCGACACGCCTCCACCCGATCCCGTCCAGGCTTGCTCAGACCTTCTGGTGCCGTCCGCGTTCAGTGACAGCGATGTGCCGCCTACGCCTGTGACATAAGGGTCGCTAGCCGGATAGTCGACGGAGTAGAGCAGCTTTTTGCCCTTGCGCTTGCAGTCGTACGCACCATGGTCTGCCGTTGCCGGATAGACAGTGATGCCCTCGACGGCAGCCAGTCGCAGGATGGCATGCTCCGTCTCGAGATCCGCGCGGTACTCGTCATCTTCGCAGAGTCCCCAACTCACCGAAAAGGCTGCGATTTTGTCGTCGGACACGATACGGTTGTAGACGAGGGCGAAGTTGAGAGTGCTGGAATTGGGAGCCAGATACATGATGATATCCGCCCCTGGTGCCAGTGCTCCTGCTTGCTCGAGATCGAGAGACGTCTCGTCATTCGGCTGGTTGCTCTGCCCGTTGACGTAGACGTTGCTCACGGTGCCGGTGCGCTTGATGCCGTAGTACTGCCAGTAAGTTTGCACATCGCTGTCCATGTACGAATACGCGCTGGCAATGCCGATGGTGGCACCCTTCCCCGAGTAGACCGCTCCGCCTCTGGCGTTGAGCATATTCGGGAAGTTATATGCGGTCGACAACTGTTGCGGCGAATTTCCACCGATGGGCGTGAGGTTGCGAGGAGGGGGAGACCCCGCCGCCGCTGCCTGGACAACAGTGGAAGTCGGCAACTTTATGTTGTGCGGCTCATAGACCGACAGCGAGTCAAGTCCGATCACCGATTCAACAGCGTCTTTGAGATTGCCGGGAACGCTGGGATTGTGGTCGTTGCTGAAGAACAGTTGACCGTCAATCATGTAGTCGTTGATCGTGACGTTGAACGCTTCCTCGATTTCACCGACTGTTCCAGTGGCGTGAATCAGCTTGTTATTGGGCGTCGTCTCGAGCACATGCAATCCGTGTTGCTGCAAGTAAGCAACAATGGAGTCGACTTCCTCTTTCGCTGGTGCGAATTGGCTCAGAACGTCCTGCGGGGAGAGGAACTTGCGAAACTCAGGAGAGCGGGGATCGGTCAACCTATCGATGAGCGCTTCGAGCTGGGGGACATTTCGATCCTTGAGCCCGATGACGACTTCGATCTGCCGATTGCTTGGTGCGTGTCCGACAAGCTGAGCATCGCCCAGTGATTTTGGCGTGTTTCCGTCGATGATCGTCGTTCCCTGATTGGAAGGCGACCAACTCGGAGACATCAGCCAAATTCCACCGCAGGCGAAAGTCAGCAAGGCGGCCAGCACGAGATACGCGGTTTTACGCGAAACTCTTTTCATTGCGGCCTCTATCAGAATGACGCTGCAATCTGCGTCGTTTTAGAGAACAAATGTTTTGCGAATGTACAATCAATTCCGTCGCGCTAAGAGCGACAAGAGGGGCGGTAAGAGTGCCTCAAGGGTGCGGGGGAGTGTTGGTTCCTCGGCGCGGCGGAATTGATTTAGGGACAGTTCACACTAGAGACAAGGCATGCACCGCTGCAATCATTGCGGGGCAATAGGTTTCTCTATAGCCATAAGAAGTCGTTTAGATCTGATGCAAAGCAGTGCGAGCGTGCGCAAACTGGCTTGCCAAGGACGTTTTAACGCTAGCGCGGCTAGCATCGAAATCCCCCGATCCGCTCGCGGAATTCGAGCATTGCGATATTCGCAAGGCTCAAGTGCCTAAAAATTGCGAATATCGCAAAATTGCGAATATCGCAAAAAACGAAGGACTTTCCTTTGCGATTTGAGCAATGGCGGTTGGCATGAGGAATTTGTGGTGGTAAAAGGCGACGGCATTGCGCCGTCGCCTGGTTGGTCCCCTAAGGATCAGCGGGCTGACGCCCGCCGTTACACTTACATGTACCTGCGCACGCCGTCGTTGTTCAGCTTGCGTTTGGCCAATTCTTCTTTCTTTAGATCCTTCTCGCTGTAGCCTTGCTGGCGCAATGCCATCGCTTTCAGCACTACCGGAATGTAGGTGCGCGGCGTCGCCATGTGTCCCGTGAACACGGTGTCTATATTCGCCATCGTATTCTTGAAGACAATACTGCGTGTCGCCACTTTTTCCGGCGGCATTACTGTGTGCGGATCTTCGAGATCGCAACGCAAGCAATGAATCGGCAACTTCTTCGCGGCAAGCATTTGTTTGATGCGGTGCATCTGCTGAACGCTGGCAGGCCACGTGTGGAAGTAAAAGTTGTAATACTGCTTCTTGTCTGCCGACAGGTCCGCGATATTCTTCTGCAGCCAGTTATCCAATGCGTGACCGTTATACAACGAGTCGTAGAGTGTGATTGTTTGTACTTTGTCTTCCAATCCATTTTTCTCGAGCTCGCTTACGAGCGCATACAAGCCGCCGGAAAAACTGGACAACTGAATTTCGGAAACGTCATTTAGACTGCGACCCTGCAACTCGGGAACCTTCTGGAATACTTCGGTGAGCATGTCTTTGAAGAATCCAGCCTTATTGAAGTCTCCGGCATCCGAGCTCAAATCGTGCGGATGCACTGCCCACTCCGGAGCGATCAACACGGTATTGGGCCCCGCCTGCTTCATGAACTCGGAAATTTTCCAGGTATCCTCGACTTGCTTGAGATCGGTCATCATGCCGTGATTGTAGATGACCAGGTGAATCGGCTTAGTTTTGTCGTAGCCTGGTGACAGATAGACGAGCGCGTCGGGCGTGCCGTGGTCGGCGACGCGATGATCCATGTCTTCGAGGCCGTACATCTCTACGTTGGCGGCCGCTTGTTTTTGCACTGTTTGTTTCTGTGCCTTCAAATGGCCTAGTCCGCAGCTGGTGAGTGTCGTGAGTCCAACCACCATCGCCAGCGCCGTAAAAGGAAGCTTGCCTGATTTGCGCATAAGAGTCCCCTCAACTTCTTCCCCACTTCTGCGCGGCTCGACGGCCGAGCTTTTCGTTCGTTCCTCCTATGCATGAGCAATCGGGATCCGGTGCGGGGTTTATTCGCATACTAGATGAAATAGTGAATCTTCGCTGAAAAAAAATTCCAGGGGCGGGGCGATAATTCCCCCGTCCCTGGTTGAGCACGTAATGACGATGTCGGTCTAAGCCGAAGTCACGTCAGGTCGCCTTGACGGCGGATTTTAAAAAGCCTTCTGCAATATCCAAATCGATTTCGGCCAACCCCAAGTAATGGTTGAAGTGTTCGAGAATGTCGCTTCCGCACGGGTGGCTGAAAGCGATCTCGAGCATATGCTGCGCGTGATGAACAGCGCGCGATGCCTTGCTCACCTGAAAACCATTGCCTTGCATCTCGCTTGCCCGATGCGCCAGCTCGCTCAAACGCGTGCCGAGTGCATTGCTGCGCGCGATGTAGTTGGTCGAGTCGATGTGGTTGTTGCTGCTCATTCATGTGCTCCAGTGTCTTGAGCCAAAATTGCTGAGCGAGCACCGGACGGTGCTCGAGTTTGCGAAACTTTTTGCCGTGTATGGGATTGCGACGGCTGCCGGAATGGCCGCCAACCGTCGCTTCCCCGAGACACGAAGCGCCGGTTATTTTCCGGCGTCTTTGTCTTTGCCCTTGTCGATCGCTTCCGCGACTACGCGCACAGCGGCCGTGCGGGCGTCACCGATGCCGGCAACACCGACGTCAAACCGCGTCAGGACATAGATCATAGTGGCGACGATGGTCAGCGTGACGCCGGGGCCGGTATTGACCAGCTTGATCCCGAAGCCTTCCGCGTTCCACTGCGCGGTGCTCAAATCGAATCCCAAACCGACGAGGATTACACCGACGACGAGCATCGTGATGGAAATCCAGGCGAAGATATTGGAAATCTTGTCCTGGCAGTTTACGACCAGGGTGAGCAGAGCAGTTTCATCCGGCGGCTGATCGCTGCCGTTGTCGTCGCTCGGTACGATTTTCTTGACCTTCAACTGCGCGCGACCGGTGAAGATGCGGCGCATCTTCACGTGGAAGCGGGAGCTGTATAGGATAACCAAGCCAGCGACGGCGAGTAAATCGCCGGGGCCGGCATTCGAGAGCTTGAACCCGAGAATCTCGGCGCTCCAGCCCGCGTGGTTGAAGCTGAGACCGCCAACGTCGAGTCCGATACCGACCAGAATGAACAGCGTTGCCAGAAGCGAAAATGTCATGGTTTCGCGGAACGCACGACGAACCCGGTCCATCCAGAACTTGGGGTTCTGAGTGGGAATCGGAATTTCGATCGTGTGCTGATCGGCGTCAGGTTTGACGGGCGGCGGAGTTTTGTCCGTCATAATGGGTCTCCTTTCTTGCTGCGGCGGGCGGCCGCCGCAAGAAAATTACTACTGCCCCGTGCGCTGCCGCTCGCGGCGACGACGCCAGGGATGTCCGCGGCGCTTATTCGCCGTGGTGTTAGCGCGCCCGTTTTCTTGTTTGGTCGGTGTGGTTATGGTTGCCTTTGCGACCAGCCTGAGCTGAACCGGCAGCAGACAAAACGGCTCGCCTCTCTCGAATTGGACGAGATACAGGGAGCGGTTGCTGCCAGGGAAAAATCCCACCACCTTGCCTTCATGGCCAATCAGTGGCATTAGCTCGGGATTCGCTGTACCAGACATCAGGCGCACTGTGTCGTGGCAAGCAATTTCTTCTTTCATTTTTTTTGTCTCCGGGGCATGCACCAGTAGGGTGTTCCCCAAGCCGCCAGCTTGTAATGCCGACGACATTCGCGTTTTTCCGGAATCCGGCCGAACGACTCTGCGCTGCAAGATGCAGCGGTCATTACTTTGCGATTATCGCGAGCCGTTGTGTTTGTGGCTTTATGCGGGGTCCAGAAGAAAGAGATGAAATGACAAGTACTAGTAAGGAGGTTTTCAGCCGTAGGCGCAAGCGCCATCTACGCGCGCGTACAGAAGGAGATGCCTATAATCATCGCGCGAGACCCTTGCGGGTATTACATTCCGCGGATCTAATCATAGAATCTCTCGCGCGTTTATGAGTATTTATATAGCGCAGCAAACGTCGCGCAATTTGCGCGAGCAGCGGGTTTCCGAGTCTGCGACCCGGTTTCTCAACGCCGTCTCATGCTCCGGCGTCTCATGCGCCGGCTGGGCTTACGCTCCGCTTCCTCTCATGCTCCGCTTCCTCTCATGCGCCGCTTTGTCTTGCCTTTCCCCTTGCGACCTCTTTCCGGTCGACGTTCCGTGGCGACTTTTCGAATAGAAACAACTTCCGCGCATTTCTGTTTCTATTTGAAAAGTGGCGGTTGATGGAAAGCGATACTATACTATGTCACAGGAATGGTGGCAAAAAAATTGGGAAGCTGGTTGCCCAGCCTCCCGTGTCATTGATCTAACGGCGGCCGTAAGCCCGCGAAGGCAGGCGAGCCGCCTGAGCTCCTGTGTAGCGGCGGCCGGAAGCTCGCTTTTTACGACGCGCCGAAGTCGGCGAAGGCGCGCTCGGGCGAGAGCATCGGGCGAACCAATGCCGTCACCTTCTGTTGCAGCGCCGCGATGCCATGGGCGAACGGATCATTCGCCTTGTACACCTGGGTGTCCAGCGTGTGCACCGTCTCCTCGTACACGGCGACGGCGTCCTCGATCTTGCCTTCGGCGTTGTAAGCCGGCGGACCACCCGTGCTCGAGATCATGCGCAGGATGTTCAATGGAATGAGCTTCTTGCGCTTGGCGATCGAAGCGGTCATGTCCATCTCGAATGCCTGCATGCGGCCGTTCGCGGCGATCAAGACATTGACGCTGGACGTGAACTTGTCCGAGTAGTCGGCCTGACTGGTGCCGACATACACGGGCATTCCGTCGTCCGGAACGTACATCATGAACCGCGGGCAGCTGTGACCGAGCGACAGGTGATACTTGTTCACCTTCTTCGCCGCCTTGATGATCGCGCTGTCCACGCCGAGATCAGCCGAGGCGCCGTGCGCAAAGCGAACGTCTACGCCTTCGAACTTCATGAGCGCGCGGTAGACGTTGAGCAAAGCGGCTTCGCAAGCCTTCTCGTAAGCGCCGACCTTGACGCCGTACTGCACGCATTGCTCAGGCTTCAACGAGCTGTAGCCGGTCATGCCGAGCACGATCACATCGGGGCCGGTGAGAATCTCGCTGATCGCGCGTTGGTAATCCTTGGGCCCGAAGAAGATGCGATTCTTCTCGAACCGCTTCCTATAGATGCGCTCGTGTTCGGGCGCATTGGGATTCTCGCACTCGACTCCCGGCGTTTTGCCGAGAGATGGCGAGCCTAGAACGCGCGCGATCCAAGCATTGCCGTCGCGCTCCATTACGCCTTCTTTGTCGATTCGTTTCATAGTTGCAGGACTACCTTTCGGGTTGAGTTAGCACAGACGAAGGGGCGTACATGCCGGCCACGCCCCCGAGAAACAAGACCTTGACTCTCAGTAGCAGCCTGGCGGACGCTGTCTCATCGCACCGCGGCGCGCCGAAGTTCGGCGAGCTGCCAGGCGCGCACCACGTTCTGCAGCCGCGTCGGGCCTCGCCGGCCGTACCGCGGTGCGGATGCGATCTGCGACATTGCCGAGGTCACCGCCGGCGAGCACTTTCGGCATCACCAGCTTCATCGCATCGGCTTCCGACGCCAAAGGCGTCACCTGCGACATGTGCCTGAGCAGCGTCGGACAGCCTTCGGCCGCCGCGCGCACAGGGTGATCGAGCGGGAACGCCCCAAGCATGCGAGCCGCATCCTCGAGTGTTCTGAACTTCCGCTCGCTCTCGAGGAAACGAAAGCTCTGGTGCAGTGCTTCAATCATCACATTATTCCCGGACTGTTGCGTCAAATCAGTAGGCGCCGGCAGGGCGCGCGCGCAGCATGCGCCCGCGGGGCATTATTCGGCCATGCCGCGTCGCGTGCATGGCGATGCGATTGCCGATGAAGGCGCCGCGCGCCGCGGTTGCATCATCCCGTGGCGGCCGTACGGCCAGGCGAATGCGATCGGCGATGTCGCTTATCTCCACGCGCCGCTTGTCGGGGTCGCCGGATGTCTTCTCGCGGTGCGGCTCCCGGCTGTGGTCGTCCGTCGCCGCTCGCAAAACGAAGGCCATTGCGGCGTCTTCGCATGCGACCGGATTCTGAGACGCCATGACCGCCAGTATCCTTGGACAGCCTTCGGCGTAAACGCGCACCTGATGATCGAGAGGGAACCGGCCCAGCAGACCGCCGATGACGTCGATGGCAAAGGCGCGCCGATCAGCCTCGATTTCTTGGAGGGCTTCCTTCAAGCGAACTATCATGACCAACCTCACAGGTAATGGAAATGGTGCCAGACGCGCGGCTGGCGAAAGAGCTTCAACCCAACTACCGGCGGCGAGTCGACATTGTCGCAGCGCGCTGCGAGCGGAAATTTGTCGAATCACCGACGGCTATTTTGTTAGGGGTAACTCCAGGACAGTTTGAGAAGAAGAAACGCGTAGCTCTAGCTAACGCGCATCTCATAAGTGAGATCAAGCGCGAGCGTAATAGAAATTGGTCTCCCGAAAGTAGAACTCATTTGGATGAAACGCGCTTGCGCTGGGGGGTTGCAGGTCACGTGCCGCGCGCGCTTGCTTGCGCAAGCTGACGCATGGAGCGCGATCTCATTAGTGTTTCCCGCACCGAATATGACACCATCCTAAGCGGGATCTCGCCCGCCAACACCGTGCGGGTTAACCACGGTTAATTAGCTTTGTGTGGCCGGTTTTTCGTTAGGTGAAGTTGTCTGTGTCCGTTTATCTCCGCAAGCAATCAAGCCCCTAATCAAACCAAGCCGGATTACTTTCCGCAATTTCACGACAGCGTGGTGCTGCCGCACAGTTCATCGCAGTCTGAGCGCCGGCATCCTGCCGGCATCCTGCCGGCATTGCTTGCGCTAACCAAAATTTTGCCTGGTGGTTCCAGGCCAAGAAAAAATAGGAGAAACAAATGACTACTCGTACTGCTGATTACGCAGAATTTGGCAGCCGGAACGGGTTGCCGCCATCAATCAAAAATTGGCCATTGCCGCATCCACGTGCCATCAAGCAAGAGCTGGACAAGCACGTTATCGAGCAGCATCCGGCGAAAATTCAATTGAGCGTCGCCGCGCGCAATCATTATGCTCAATTGCGCTACCTCGATGGCAACGACCAACCGCATCGCGTCCAGTTCAGCAAGATGAACGTTCTCTTGATGGGTCCCACCGGGTCGGGCAAGACATTGCTGGCGCGAACCCTGGCTTCCGCCATGGGCGTGCCGTATGCAATTGTCGATGCCACAAAGATGACGGAAGCCGGCTATGTCGGACAGGACGTCGAGACCATGTTGCAATTGCTTTTGGCGCGCGCGGAGGGAAACATCGAGCTCGCTCAGCGCGGCGTCATTTATATCGACGAAGTCGATAAGCTCATGCGCAAGTCGGAGAACGCCAGCATCACTCGGGACGTTTCGGGCGAAGGGGTGCAGCAAGGTATGCTGACTCTATTGGGCGGAGCCAAAGTCTTGGTGCCGGCCAAAGGCTCGCGCGCGCACCCGCAGGGCGAAAACATCGAGATTGACACGTCGAACATCTTGTTCATCCTTGGCGGTGCCTTCGTCGGTTTGGAGCGAATTGTCGCTCAACGGCTGTCCAGCAAAGGAGCGACCATCGGCTTTTGTGCCGAGATTCGCAGCAAGGAGAATGAGCCGGATACCTATGCACTCCTGCAGCAGGTCACCGATAGCGATCTGGTGAAGTTCGGACTTATCCCCGAGTTCGTCGGGCGATTGCCTGTGCGCGTCAGTGTGCATTCGCTCGATGTGGCCGCGCTCAAGAAAATTCTGGTTGAGCCGCAAAACTCGCTAATCAAGCAGGCGAAAGCCATGGCCGCCAACGATGTCTGGCTGGAGTTTTCCGATGCCGCGTTGACGGCGATTGCCGAAGAGGCAGCCGCGTCAGCCACCGGTGCCCGGGCGCTCGAGCGCATCGTGTCCGAGACGTTGCTTCCGATCCAGTTCTCGCTGCCTGATGGGCGAGTGGTTGTCACACCGGAGATGGTGCGCGACCGCAAGATGCATCTCGAGAGACTGGCGAAGGATGTGACGTATTTGTCCACTAAGGAGAAAGCAGCGTAGTTGGACCGCCGGCCTCCAGCCGGTCTAGAGGAGCGCACGCTACCAGCCTGCATTCCCGGCTCGTTTCCCACGAAGGCAGGAGTCATCAACTCCGAGCCTTCGTCTAGCACCACAACATACTACGCCAAGTAGCAACCGCGAAGCAAAATACAGAAGGTGAGGACAGCGGCCGTAAACGTGGGCTTCCGCCCACCGCTACGGCCGCTATCGCTCGTCGGCACAAGTCATAGTGCCTCCTCCTGTTACTTGGTCGGCAGCCCCAACTCGGCGTCCAAAAGCGCCTTCAGCTTGTGCCACTCAACAAGCAATTCCACCTTGTCCGCGTTGAACAGCTCGTCCTTGCGCTCGATCCAGCTGTTGATCAGCAGGCGCAGCGGCCGCTTCTCAAACTCGCTTTTCTTGATGCGCCGGGGCTTGCGTGTGTGCAGGAAATCCAGGAAGTACCAGAACGGCAGCAGCCTGGGCTCGGTGGGGTCGAAAAGATAGTGACGGAACATCGGATACTCATCGCGATAGCGAGCGCTCTTGCGCAGGCTGCCGGAGAGCAATCCGAACATGTAGTTGATGCCACGGTCGCCCATCTTGGTGCCGATGGGGTAAAAGCCACCGTGAGCGGTTTTGGGCAGAGTGAGCTTCTTCGTCTCCTCGCGCGTCGCCCCCACGACGTCAGTGAGATACTGGCAGATGTCGCGCGCTTCCTCGGGAGTGAAGCCGCCGTTGCGAAGCTGCCGGTATTTCTCGTGGACGTCCTCGGGAATGTCGTGTCCCCACATTTCGCGTCGCATGCGGGGCTCCATGCCGAAGCCGATAAGCAGAAGCTCGCCCATGAACAGGTGAATCCAGTACGGCACACCGGGCTCGTACATCTGTCCGATCGAGGCATGGCTGGCAGCGGCGTAATAACGCAGTTCGCTGATGGGTTTCATGGTGAGACTCCGTGGTGCGCGTTTGCGCACAGTTTGTTGTTGACTCGCAGTGGTGTAACGCACACCTCCTTTGAGTAAGAAATTTGCGGATTGCGCGGCGAGAAATGTAGGGGCGATGCATGCATCGCCCCTACACAAGCCCGCTCACAAGTTGGTTACAGCCGGCTGTCGGCCTTGCGGCTGGCACCGGCAGGCGCGTACATGTTGAACGCACCGTCGCACACATCACGGAAGCGGCCGTGGATGCCGGTGATGCGCACCATCTCCACCAGGTAATTGACGGTGACGTGCATGTCGCCCATGTCGACCACCTCCTTGTTCGCCAGAAGCGACAAGGCGATGATGCGACCGAGCTTGTTGACGCCCACCTGGTAGGCGCCGAAGTTCCACGTCTTGGTGCGAGGGTCGTAGTAGATCACGTCCGGGTCATTGAGGGGAGCACCCGGGCGCAGCGCCGGCAGATGGTACCGCTGGCTGATGCGCTGGCGACCGCCCGTTCCGTAGAGCGAGCCGGCATGCGTGCGCAACTGATCGATCGACGCGCGCAGCGCCTCGTAGACCGAGCAAAAACCCAGGTCTTCGCTTCGCAGCGCCAGGGCGCCGCTGTCGCGCAGCTCGTCGCTTTCGAGCATCCGCTCGAGCTCGTTGGCCTTTTCCTTGAGGGTTCTTGCCTCGCGGATGGACCACTCGAACTCATCGCTCTGCGTGTGGAAGTCGCAGCCGCCGTTGCGGCCGGTGTGACGCAGAAAGTCGACGGCGTAGTCGGGTTCGGTTCCATCGACGGTGTAGCGTTCGCGGCCGAGCAAAGCATCCACGATGGACCGCCCCATCTCGGTAGGAGCGATTGGGTCGCTACCGCAATCGAGGAAACTGCCGTTTTCGAAAATCACATACCTGTTGCTCATTTTGACCTCCAAGTTGTGGGTTTTGCCCACGGGTTAATGATCGAGACATGTACCTTCAGACCGTCGACACGAGATGCACCATAGGCGGTGGCATGTGCCGTCGCCGCGACTGCCGGGCGCGCGATACGAAAAAATTTCCAATCGCGCGCCGGGAGCCGGGCTATTACTTACCTTTCGCCTTGACGGCGGAAGGGTGCGACCACAGCTTGATCTCCGGGAGCGTTTCCGCCGCCGTCGACTTAGCAGTCGCGTCTTCAGAACTGGCACCGGTCGACCCATCGATGGTCGCCGTGTCGTCCTTCTTGGACGTGTTGTCCTTGCTGACCGTGCAGAGTTCCGCCTTCAGGTTGGCGTGGTCGGTGAACGACCGGCCGAGCACCTTGTTCTTGAAGAACGGGGTGACGTCGTACCAGGTGAGCTTCGACTTCAGACCCTTGTAGAACAAGCCGTCGATGCGGCTGTTGTTCATCACCTGGGTGCCTTGATTGTCCCAACGCTCGAGCAACTGGAAGCCGGCGTTGTACAGCGGGTCGGCGTCGTTGAACTTCGTGTTGAGCTTGAAGTTCATGTCACCACCGACGATGAAGCCGATGGCGTCGGCAGCGCCGTTGTCGATCTTCTTGAGATCGGCGGCGATGTCGTTGACGAGCGCCTGGTTCTGCTGATAGCGGACGACCGCGGTAACTTGCGGACCACCGAGCATCGACTTCAGGTGCAGCACGATCACGGCGAACTTCTCGCCGGTGACAGTGTCCTCGACGTCGATGCGCCAGCCCGGACGAAGGTCCGGAATGTTCTGGACGTTCGCCACCGAGTTGTACGCGATCGGTCCGTTGATCACCTTCAGGCGCGGGTGCACGAGGAAGGCGACGCCCTGACCGCGGCTATTCACCTTGGAGGTGTAGCCGGTGTAGTTGAGAGCCTTGGCGAGATGATCGACGCCGGGGCCGTCAACCTCGCTGAGGAAGGCGATGTGGCAGCGCTGGAACACTTCCACGAACGACTTCTCGAAGTACTTCGCCTTGGACAGGTTCAAGAACTCGCAGTTCTGCTCCATGACGACGATGTTGCCCTCGTTGCCGGCGACCGGCATACCAGAGAACATCTTCACCACTTCTTTCCAGACCGCGTTGGCGTCAGGCCACTTGGGGGTTTTCGGACCGCCCTTCTTGCCCTTGCCCTTGCCTTTGCCCTTCTTGCCCTTCTTGGCGTTGAAGCCGAGAGCGGCGTCGAAGGCGAACCGTGCCGGATGCTGCGGCAGCCACAAGCTGTCGCAGGCCTCGCAGGCGTCGAGAATTTCGTGCACCGGAATGGTGCTCTGCTCGGGGTAGCGGAAGCGATTAGCGTTCTCCCACTCCTCGTTTTGCTTCTGTTCCAACCGACAGACCCTGGTGTGCCAATGCTTCGGGAGAGGCTTGGTGGGATCCAGGTGCCGGATGTATGTTGACTTGCCCATAAGGGGACCTCACAGACGCTCACTGGTGGAGCGCTTCTTGGCGTCACGGCGAAGCCGTGAGCGCGTTCGTAGACATCCAGCCGGTGAATTCCGACTGAAAAAAACGGCGCCGCGCGGTGCGCGATGCCGAAACGTGTTGACCGATGCAGCGTTCTCAACCGCGCATGGTAGCGGCGGGCGGAAGCCCGCTAGGCTCTGAAATTCGGTTTACGAACGGTGCTTCCCGGGATGAACGAAATGCGCCGGCGTTTCCGTCAGCTCGACTTGCTCCAGCGGATCGGGATACTGTATGGCACCCCGCTCGGGCTTCGCCTTGCGTTTGTCCTGGTGGCGAATGATCTTTTCGCGTTCTTTCGGCGTCAGGTCGCGCGTCAGGTTGTGTTTCTGCCCGGATGCCTTATGTGACATAGGACCCTCCATTGCTTGCGCTCAACACAATTTCTCCGTCCTGCATGCAGTGCAGGTGGGCGGAGGTGATGTGTGTCTGGGGAGCGCGTGTCTTGGATTTTTTGGCGGTTAAATATAAAAGAGAATCAGAACGTGATTTGACCCTAGCTATTCGCTTGTCTTAAACGCAAGTTAGATTCGCGCAATGAAGCGCGAGACCTTTCGCGAAGAGTCTCGGGGCGCGGGTTCGGAGTTCGTCGCGCGACTAATATTTCGGCCAGCTTAGCGCTTTCTGATTTACGATCCCAATCGGCTTGATTAGCGCGGTTGCGACAGCACCCATTGATTTGTGTTGCGAGGACACGCACGTTTTGCTTGATGATTTTAGTCTTCTCGGGTAAAGTGACCACCGCTCTCCGGCGTTATTTGGTGGCGTCCGGGCCACCCGCAAACTTTTTTGAGGCCGCTTTCAAAAGGGGTTCTGATGTCTGACTTGGTAGGAATTGCATTGTTGGCTTTTCGCAACGCGCGCTATGTCGAGGCGGCTGATGTTTTTGAACAGGCATTGGCGCAAAAGCCAAATGACTGGGTAGCGCGCCTGTATTTGGCCATGGCGTACCGCAAGCTCGAACGCCTGGCCGACACATGGAAAAACCTGGAAATGATCGTGGCTGAATGCCCGGAGCCTGAAATTGTTGAACGCGCTGTTCAGATGCTTCGGCAACTCCAGGGCGAGTTTAATCAGAGTTTCGGCAAATCCCGCGAGGAGCCGCCGGCTGAAAAGCGCGACGAAGCCGTCGGCGGCAATTAGCAGCCATCAAGCAACTTGCTTAGCTCCGCAGCAAACCGTTGCACTACCGGCATGGCTTGCTCTTCGCTTACCATGGCAAACGAAATCAGATATTCTCCGGGAGTTGGCGTGACGGCATAGTACCCGACGGTGCTAACCATCGGCAGTCCCGCCGCTCGGGCGCATGACAACACTCGTTGTTCGTCAAGGGGCCATTTGGCGCGGATCGCCACGTGCAGGCCGCCTCCCTCTCCGAAAAATTCGATATCTTTCTTGAACGTTTGAGTGACTGCGAAAATCATTGATTGTCGACGCTGCTGCAAGAGCGCGCGCGTTTTATGCACAAGTTTTTCGAAGTGACCTTCCCGCAGGAAGTCGGTAAGCGCATGGTGCTCGAGCATAGAAAATTCGCGATCGACTGACGCTTTCACGCGGGAAAATGCCGGTATCAGACTGTGAGGCACCACCAGGCTCGCTGTGGTCACCAGGGGAAACAGAAGCTTCCACAGGCTGTAGATATGCAGCACTTTATCGCTGGTGTCCATTGCCGCGAGCGCAGGATGCCGCGGCGGTTTGTAGAAGTAATCGCTGTCGAACCCGTCTTCGACAATGTAGTCACAGCCTTTTTCAGCCCAGGCAAGGAGCGCTTTCCGACGCATCATGGACATTGCCACGCCAGTGGGATCCTGGTGCGCGGGCGTGGTGTAGACCAGCTTGCAACGCTCTTCGAGCTTCGCCAGTTCGCTGACCATCATGCCCTCGCAATCGATGGGGATGTATGCCAGTCTGGCGCCGCACGACAAGAAGTAGTCTTTCGCACCCGTATGGCACGGCTCTTCCACTGCCACCAGGTCGCCTTCATCAACCAGTGTGCGCGAAATTAACGCCAGTGGCAACTGCGCGTTGGAAAAAACCGCGACCTGATCGGTATCGCAATGCATCCCGCGTGTGCGATTGAGATAGCGGCACATCTCGTCGCGCAGTGGACGGTAGCCAAAATCTTCGGCGACATACATCAATCTTTCCGGCGCATCCGGTGAACATTGCTGCGCCAACATCTGCCGCCAAGTTTTGGTCGGCAGCAGTGAGGCGGGAGTGGCTCCGTAATTGATGGCGGGCATATCACATGCCGAGGAGCCTGTCGATGGAATTTCCAATAGACGTTTGGTGAACTGCGACAGCACCGCGGTGTCGACGGCGGGTATCTGCAACACCGGCCGCTCGCGTCGACTGTTCGATGGCGGATCGTCGCTGACGAAGGTTCCCGATCTTACCGTTATACGCACGTATCCCAGACCGGCCAGGTCTTCATAGCTGCGCATCACGGTGTCGCGCGATATTCCGAGTGATTCGGATAAAACGCGAGTCGAGGGCAATGGTTGCCCAGGAGTCAGTCGCTGAGAACTGATAGCATCTTTGATCGCATTGCTTAGTTGGGAGCATAGGGGAAGCCCAACACCGGGCTCCAGAACTATCGGAAGTTCCATATTCGGTCTTGCCTTTGTTGCGAGTTTGATCGCCGCCGGATGCGAGCATCCGTGACGTGCGAGATCGGGGTTGACCCCAGTATGCTCAACTGGCCCGCCAGTGCAATGGTGATTCTACGAAGTTCCGCTGGCGACGTAAAAACCAAAAGCGGTCGGGGCAACAGCCACGGACCGCTTTTGTTATTTCAGCTGCGTCGGTCTCACCGGCGGTTACACTGCCAGCGCTTCATTGGCCGCAATCGCTTACGATGCGCCTTTGGCAATGCGTGAGGCTATTTGTTGTCCGTAACCGGTAATACTGCCGTCCGGGTTCGTCATCATGTCGGCGCCGATGCCGTCCGCACTGGCACCAGCATAACCGGTAGCGGCTCCGTCATACAGCCAGGCGACGGCGCCAGTACCATCGGACCATGCCGTATCCATAACCGCATTGCCGTTGGGATCGATGTTTGCGCCATCAATGGCATTGCCCGTCTCACCGATGTAGACTGGTACCTTGGTGCCGTCTGCCTCGGTAATACCTGTCTGATACATCGCCTGCATATTACCGGCTATGTCGCCGGCCCAGGGATACTGACTGCCTCCATCATAAGCATGGAGATCGACAACATAGTTTGAGTCCTGGCTGTAGGCGTTCGGGTTGGACTGGAATGCTGCCGTGCTGTATTCAAATGCGACCACGGCGTTGGATCCGGTTGCGCGGATGGCGTCATAGGCCGACTGCTGCTCTTGCTGAATGGACGAGCCATCGCCGGTTGGTTCATTTTCGGTCTGGAACATTACCATGTTGTTGCCCAAGTTGGCTTGTGCCAACTGCCCAAACCAGGCTGCTTCAGTGCTGTTTTCGCCTGCATTGTTTGGTGAGTTTGCGTCGGAATTGTGATTGTCGACGATGACGCCGATTCCGGCTGAGTTAAATGCTTTGATCATATTGTTGACGTCATCGGCCGAAGCGCCGCCTTGCTGGTCTTGCCCTTCAGTGAACGCTCCGCCAAGTGGACTTGTAGCAAGACGGATGGTGTTGATGCCGGGAAACTGGGATTTGATGTCGTTGGCGGCGGTGTCGGCGCCAACTTGCTGGATCCAATTGGAGGTAACGGCGATGCCGTCGACCAGCTGACCATTGATTCGGAGCTGTCCGTTCTGGACGGCATACCCGCTGCCATCGCCTGTCGTATTAACCGGAGGTATGTTGGTCGTCTGACCGCCGGCGCCGTCCGACCCTGCTGGAGTAGCGGGCGGCTGTCCGGCACCAGTATCTGATCCTGCTGGAGTAGCGGGTGGCTGTCCGGCACCACTGTCCGATCCTGCTGGAGTAGCGGGTGGCTGTCCGGCACCAGT
>Ga0134128_10000549_pt1 | contig 52005 bp, 41 predicted proteins | sample KB31754_FD_96462 | JGI IMG/M metagenome (GOLD analysis project Ga0134128, IMG submission 96462) | Terrestrial soil microbial communities with excess Nitrogen fertilizer from Kellogg Biological Station, Michigan, USA - KB3-175-4 | ecosystem: Environmental > Terrestrial > Soil > Unclassified ... | reverse complement strand
GGCGGCGATTGGAGGCTTCTCCCCTCCGGAAGACACCGAGGCCTTAATTGCCGCTGTCTTCTCAGATCGGCAGCAGCCAATGCAAATAAAAGTCCGAGCGCCCATTAAACGTGGGGAAGCGCAACTCCTATGCGGAGGGGCCCATGTCCCAAAATGTCTCAAAATGTCACACATTTCACGAAATTGGGTGTCCTTCGGCTGCAATTCCGGATCTAACCGATTCCATCGCATTGGCTTATGAATACAGCACGCGATGTCACACGTGTGACATTCAGTGACATTCGTCTGACATCGGGTGACATTCCCATTTTTGGAGGGCGTCGCTCCTGCGACGCCGCGAAGGGTAGAAAGCGCCCGACAAGCCGGGCGGCTAAACGTGGTAGTGCAATCCCGACCACCATTCGGCTCGCGCGCGGCGCGCGACACTTGCGCGCCGCGCGCCCTGGTTAGGTGGCTCATCAACCGCAATGTATTGACCATACAGGGCTTGCAATTCTGTCTCGTGCGCGGCGCGCGACGATCGCGCGACACCAGCGCCGCGCAACGATTGTCAAACGACTTTTCATATTTACCTTCCATTGGTTGTTCTCGCCTTCCGCAATAAAGGAGCCGCGCACGAAGTAAGCGGATTGGGACGCGCTGCGCGAAAAATGGTGTTGAGTAACTCCCTCGGCTGTCTGCGCAAGATACATCCGCGCCGCCTGCGCCTGCCCAAGTAGCTGTCCCCAACTCCCCCGAACTTCCATCGATCTCACTGCCTCTGCTCCAATCGCCATCGAAACCTCCATAGCGCACAGAAATCTCCTGCAAGCCGTAAGCCGTATACCATACATATTGCGAACACATAAATTTGCCCGCTTTTGTTTCCTGGCCGGTCGCGCCCGAGGCGTAAGGGGTGGCCGGAGCGAGAATAAAAGTCCGCGCGCAGCGACGGGGAAAACCAAATCGAGCGAAGCGCCTCCCTCGCCATTGCGCACCGACTGCGACAAGAAGGTGGATCATGTCCGGTCAACCCCGCAGAGTTGACCTGAACGCAAGAAGTCCTGAAAGCGCTACCCCTGCCGCCTTTCACCCCAAAACCACTCTCAGAACCCGCTTGAGATTCGCTAACGTCTCCTGCGTAACAACGCTCCGGGTCTGATCGTTTTTTCTTGCTACACGCGGCAGCGCCAGTCATACTCGTCTTCACAAAGGGCTATGTGAAGGACCAAAAACGAGCGCTACTAGCTTCAGGGCTCGTCTTCTAATTAGGCTTCATTAGGGAGAGAAAATGAAATTCGCTACACTCATGTTTGCATTGGTCGGTTTTCTGGTGCTCGGCCTCAAGCCGCGCGGGACCTCTGCCGCAGTAGCTACATTCGGCACAGAAACCCTGTTCGGCTACGGATACCCAACCGGCTCTGATCCCACGCTCGGTGCGACACTTTCAGGGCTTGCGCCCAATTCCTACACCTTTGCCAACAATGGCTACGGACACAGCTACCCCTTCACGCCGTCAAGCGGGGACTTGGCGGGCACGGATCAAATTTATGTTGGTCAGACGCAAACGGGCGCCTACGACGAATATGCGTTGCAGACACAGCGGATCAACGGCCCTGATGTCATCACGCTCGATTACAGTTCTCTTGTGCCGCAAGGACAGTCCATCGGCACGCTCACCCTTGGCATCGGCGCGGACGATTTTCAATACCCCCGCTTCGGTGTTCCCTTCACGACAACAATCAACGGCATCAATGATCAGGCGTTAGCGAACGCCATCATGTCAGATGATATGGAAATCCCGAACGTGAACGCCGGCTACGAACATTTCCTTTCGATTGGCATTGATCCCGCGATGCTGCTCCCGTCGAATGTACTAACCCTTTCGATCAACGAAGGAGGAAACGGCGGCGATGGCTGGGCTGTCGATTTCCTGACGGTCGGCGTAACCACTCCCGAGCCGACAGGAGTGGCAATCGCTGGGATCATCGCACTTGTGATGTGCATGGGCCGATCCAAGCGGAGAGCAGCTTGAATTCGTCGCCTTTGGCCTTGCACACCGGCGCTAATATGCTGTGGCTCGCAGCGGCTGCAACGCTTTTTCAAGTTCTTCTTCGACTTTTTGGCGGGCCTGCTCTCCAGCATATTTTCGCGACAACTCTTCGGACGTGAGTGGCCGGGCGTGAGACAATTCAATGAGCGATTCGATGCCGCAAATGCAGGAGGCGAGGACGCCAGCATAAGACGAGGCAATGTAGAGTTGTTTCAGCGGCGGGTGTTCTTCGAGCATTAGATAGAAGTCAAATTCGAGGGATTCCACGCCCACTGAGTCGGGCGATTCGGGCTCCACAGATTGGAGTCGCTCATAGTATCGGCGGATGTAGCCGATTTCGCTTTCAAGATCCGGTAGGGAATATGTTTTCGCTGTCTGCACCATCAGCTCGATCGTTTCGAGCAAGCTTTCTCGAGGAAGTTGGTCGTTCATCATAGCGCCCTCACCTTCGTAACGGCGAAAGCTCGATCCTGTATATTATTCGGCGGAGCTGTCCTCCATGCGCGGATTTTCATGCGCTACCGGTTCCCTTCCTTGCCTAGACCGATTCGCACCCGCCCGCTACTAATTCGCGCAATCGTGGCATTATTGGCATCATGACCGCGGCGGTTTTTAGCGGGTGGCAGTAACTGGATCATGAACGGCCCATCGAATTATCAGCGGGGTGTCGCCTGGAGCCCTTATCGCTCGAATACTCGCGAGTGCACACAAAATGGTGGGCCGGCGCAATCTTCCGACCATCCTTTCGCTCCCTCGTGCTTCTTTTTTTGATCGCCCCGACCATTGTGTGGCTTGGACGCAGGCACGTGCCATGGCGCGCGGACGCCTTCGTGGCATCGGAACTGGACACGCGCAGGCCATCACCGACCTACGATTCGCACCTCTGGTTTCTGCCGAACAACGAGCTTCTGGCTTTCTCGCAGGCGACTGGTGTCAGTCGAGTTAACCTGGCGACGGGAAAAATCGTCAAAACGATTTGCCCATGCGACCGAGGCACCGGGTATCTCGAACTGGATCATGGCTTGATGGCGGTGGTGCCGCCTCATTCGCCAACGTTTGAAATCCATGATGTGCAAACGGGCATCAAAGTGAGGGAGCTGCCCAACCCCGTTGGAGCAAACTACAGCTTTGTTGCGATGTCGGGCGACGGGAGCCGAATGGTCACCGGCGCCTTTCAGCGTCGAATACTTGGGTCAAGCACTCAGCCGAGTACAGTTGCCCAGTCCACACCAAAGCGCATGGCCAGGCCGGCGCCTACCGGGCCAGCCACCCGTCCCGTTCGGCCGCCGCGAACGCTACCCGTGCGCATGATAGCGCCGCGGTCCGAGCGAAATCTTATGGTGTGGAATTTGACGGAGCACCCGTCGATGGAATCACTCACGCCGGATGAGACCCTGCCGGCCTACAACGCTGTTCCGTTTGCCGACAAACAAGGGCTACTGGTCATTCAAAACTCGTCAGGTCAGACGGTCGTGGACCTTTCGACGATGCGCCAGGTCTTGAAATTCGCAAACCCGATGTACGGTACGCCGCATCAATTTGGCACCGACCGCGTCATTGTTACCTCCGTCGCGGGGACCGCGATGACCACACATTTATATGATGCAAAGAACAATGAAATAGACCGTTTTGTTGGCACGACACCGTTTGGATATTGGTCACCTGATCTGTCCCTGAGAGTCGCGCGAACCGGTGCCAATAGATCAGCGGTGGTCAGCAGGACGGACCTGGTCGATAGGCTGACGGGCCGGGTCATCCGCTCGATGAGCAACCGAATGTCACCCCCGCGATTCTTTTCAGATTCAAAGAAATTTGTCGTCACAGGCCAGATCGGATCGCGCTTCCAGACCGGCATCTATGACCTTCGCCACGTTCAACCCCTTGCTATTCTCGATGATGAACCGGCTGCAAGATACATGCCCGACGCTCTCGATGTCGCTCCCGGCGACAATACGATTCTGAAGCGCGTTCGCACGCCGTCTCTGGATGGGTATCTACTCTTTCACCGAGCCGGCTGGGACTGCCCGGAATCAGCGTTGGGTATGCTCGCTTTTCCGCACGTGTGGCTGCTCGCAGTGCTGATCCTGCTGGCGAGCATTTCGCTGATGAATGATGCACGAGCTGCGGCGCCGCTTGAATCGCCTCGCTTGCCGGGACTCATCATGGCCGGCTTTTGGCTGGCCAGCGCGGTGTTGACGATCAACTTTGCGCTGGAAGCCTGTCGCGGAAACTGGCTTCGTTCGCCAGCTCTCCTCCTGCTTCTGCTGACCATTGGTTTGGCGGGCCGATCCAAGTTCTGGCGCGTGGCGGGATTGATCATCCTCAGTGCGGCGATCGGCTGGTGTTCTCTGATCGTCTTCAGGATGCCCGCGGACAATGTTGTCGGCATTCTGGATCGCAACTATGACATTCCCCAGCGGTTTCGTGCGGCGATCGTCGTAGCAAGCATTGTTGGGCTTCTAATTTGTATCGTACTTTTGGCGCTTCCTCGCCGACTGGAAATGGCGCAACCAAAAGTTCCGACAAATTAGTGTTGCCGATTGCGACGGTTTTGACATTGCGCCGAAGTAAGATCATTCTGTCCGTCGCCCCACCCGCACACGCCGATTGTCGATTGCGGCGCTTACAGGAAAAAATGGGATAGGTGCAAAAACGTCCCACTTCGCCTCCAACCATATGAACGCCCAGGCCCCTTCCATCCACGCCGGTGGCAGAGCGAATCGCCGCCCCGGATCTCTGAGCGCTGTTCGATTCTCGCTCCGGGATCCGGGGTGGCGCGGCGATCCCGCTATGATGCGAAGCAACAATTCCTGGCGCCGACTTGACCCCGGCGTGGACAGAAAGCCCCTTACCCTGGGAAGAGTTATCCCACTGTCGCGGCGTCGAAGAGCTGACGAGGACCTCGGCGTTCCCAATGCGGAGTAAACCAATCGCGGGCAGCAATGTATAGCAACGTGGGTAGGCACTTCTTAGACAGCTTGGAATCGAGGCAGGCCATGACCGCCCAGCAGACCTATCAAACGCTCGATCGAATCTCCACTTTACTTCGGCCTTTCAACGCCAAGCTTGGACTGGACGACGGCGAGCTTGCCGTGGTGACGCAATGCGAGCTCCCGACGGGCGTGTTGCAGGCGCTGGATGAGGCGTGGCCGGTGCTGGAAGAGGGGCTGACGCTGCTGGAAATCCAACGACTGATGGGCGTGCAGACGATGCTGCCGAAGAAGAATTAACCGCAGATAAACGCGGATGAACGCAGATAAGACAAGACATTGAATCCGGTTTTAATCTGTGTTCATCTGCTCATCTGTATCCATCTGCGGCTGATTTTTAATTGAGCCACAGATAAACACTGATGCACAACGTTTATCTGCGTGCACCTGCGGTTGATATGAATTTGCCGGGGGCGGGAGACAAATGCCACGTCACATAAAGTCGAGCGTCACCGTGCCGCCATTCACATTGATGGTGTCGCTGCCGGCGATTTGCAGGGTGACGGGGATCGGGCCGTTGCAGGTGATGACGTCGGAGCCGCCGTTGTCGTTGAAGGAAAGGGCGCCGACGTTGGCAAATGAGAGCTGGCTCGACGCAAACGTGTTGGTCGAAGTCGAACTGTCGATCGAGACCGTGTCAGATCCCGTCGTTCCGATCATCATGAGGGCTGCGCTTCCACCGATGTCATCGAGTTGATTCGTCGCCACCAGAACGTTGCCGTTTGATTGGTCGAGGGTGATTGAATCATTTGCTCCCCCACCATGGATCGTCAAAGAAGTTGCTCCGAGCAGCAGATCGAGTTGCGAAGGAGTTCCTACGCCCGGCGTGGCGGAGTTGATCCATTCGGCCAGGTAATTTCCCTGGCGTTGAAGGTAGATCGAATCGTTGGACGCGGTTCCGTTGACGACGATATTGCCGGTTGAAACAAAATTGGCTGCCATGCGATTGGCGATAGGCGTGCCGAGGCCTGTTACCAGATCATATCCGGCGGTTGCGGAGATACGAGGTCTACCCGTGGAGGTGCCGGTGGTCACGTCGTGGAACGCATCACTGGGCATCGCGTAGAGCATTGACAGCGTCTGCGACCGGCCATCGAGCGTCCCGAGGCCCGCGGCGACCCGCCCCTGATTGAAGATGGCGATCAGCCCCGCCCAGCATGGAGATGACAGGCTCGTGCCGCCGATTTGTGACCACGGCGCGGCGGTGCCGTTGTTGTAGCTGTCGTAGATCGGGACACCGGTGTTGGGATTTGCGTCGAACGCCACGTCCGGCGTCATGCGTTTGGTGTTGGTGCCTGCAACACCGGTTTGATAGCTCGGCAGCGGCTCATAGGCGCTGACGCCTCCCCCGCTGCCGCTCCAGGCTGATTCGCTCAGATAATTGCCGGTGGAATCGATTGAAAGAGTCGTTCCGCCGACGCCCAGCACATTGGGCGATGAGGCCGGGTATTCAGCCGGCGCCCCTGAATCGCCGGAGGATGCAATAAAGGTAATGCCGGTGTGGCCCGATGGCGTGGTGTAAATCGAGTCGCTACTGGCTTCGGTCGAAAACTCGCTGCCGCCAAAGCTCATCGATACGACCGAAACGCCCGTGATAGTCTTGGCATAGTTGATCGCGTTGTTGAGATTCGAGTTGGAATTAGTCAGCGCCTCGACGAGGTCGATGCTGGCGGCCGGCGCGATGGCGTGGGCCCACTCCACATCCAGCGCAATTTCACCAATCCAGCCGGCATTAGCTGCGGGCGCTCCTCCCGGCTCCAGCTTTTGAAAGCTCGGCGGATCGGGAATTCCAAAATGCGCATCAAACTGGTGCAGATCACTCGAAAGAAAGTTTGGATCGGTGGAACTGAGCATCTTCGGGTCATCAAACGCATCGACGATGGCGATGGTCTGGCCCGACCCGTTACCGATGATCGTTCCCGATTGAAACGTGACCTGATCAATCGCGTAAGCATGCCGCATCTGCGCCGGCGTGGTGCCGGTCGGCCCCGTCGTACCATCAGGCGTGATCGTGGAATAAACGATCGGTGGATTCATCAGCTCATCGCCGGCGCGCGGCGCAGGAAGAACGGGATGTCCGTGCAATTCAACGTGCACCGGAACCGGAGGAACGTGAATCGGCGGTTGGACCGCGAGCGCGTAGGCGCTGAGAACAAATCGCCGTTCGAGGAACTCGCTGATGACGTGAACCGACTGATTGCGCCGCCGCCGCTTCCCTCGTTTCCGCATCATTGGGTTCTCCAATTCACCCGGCCCAGGGCGGTATCGTGCCATAATTGTTCGCCCGACTCCATCAATTTATCGGCAGTAGAGAATGTATCTCCTCCAAGCTCCATACAGCGTCCCCCTCCCCGCCCTCCCCCGCGAGTACTCGGGGGAGGGAGGCAGGAGGTTCGCCTTTGGGGAACAGCGTCCGATTCTTTCGATGCTTGATCTGCCCCCCGCGCCGGGGATACTTCAATCCAGATCATGAAATACGCCATCATTATCCCTGACGGGGCGGCGGACGAGCCGCTGAAGGAATTGGGTGGGAAGACGCCGTTTGAGGCGGCCAGCATTCCCAACATGGATCGCATCGCCATGGAAGGCCGACAGGGGACGGCTCGCACCGTTCCCGAAGGCTTCGAGAGCGGGAGCGATGTCGCGACCATGTGTCTGCTGGGATATGACCCGGCTGTTTATCACACGGGCCGAGCGCCGTTGGAGGCGGCGGCGCAGCGCATACCGCTTTCTCCAACCGACTGGGTCTTTCGCTGCAATCTGGTGACGGTCGTCGATGATGTGATGAAAGATCACTCGGCCGGCGGCATCACCGATGCCGAGGCGAAGCGACTCATTGGTGATCTGGCCAAAGCGATCGATATTCCGGGCTTCGAATTTCATACCGGCGTGAGCTATCGCAATCTGCTGGTCTATCGCGGCAAAGAGGAATTTGATGTGACGACTAAGCCGCCGCATGAGATTCCGGATGAGCCGATCGCGAAATGGGTCCCGCGCGGCAAGGGCAGCGAGATCCTTCGGCAGATCATGGATCGTTCGCGCGAGCTTTTTGCGAAGCAAGAGATCAATCAAAAGCGCAAGCAGAAGGGACTCAATCCCGCCAGCCAGGTTTGGCTCTGGGGGCAGGGACATGCGCCGAATTTGCCGAAGTTCGAAGAGCGCTTTGGCGTCAAGTCCGGCTGCATGATCACCGGCGTCGATCTGCTGCGCGGGCTGGCCGTTTTGCTCGGCTGGGACATTCGCGAAGTGCAGGGCATGACCAGCTTCCACGACACCAACTACGCCGGCCAGGGCCACGCGACGGCTGCCGCGCTGGATCAATATGATCTGGTGTTTTCGCACATCGAAGCGCCGGATGAAGCTTCGCACCAGGCCGACTGGAAGACGAAGGTGGATGCGATCGAGCATATCGATCGCTACGTCGTCGGCCCCGTGCTGGAAAAACTGCGCACGTTCCCAGAGTGGCGAATACTCGTGCTGCCCGATCACCCCACCAACATCGCCACACGCAAGCACGGCTACGCCCCCACCTGCTTCGCCATGGCCGGCACAGGCGTGAAAAGCCCGGCGCCCGCGCCATATAACGAACGTAACGCCGCGGCGAGCGATCTGCAGATTGGCAAGGGGCATGAGCTGATGGAGTATTTTTTGCGCGGGGGGAATAGGTGAAATTCAGATCACGACTCGTGCATCGGGGTTAAGCGATGCGAATGGAATTTGAATACACTGCGGATGATCTTCGGGAAGCGACGACGACGGCGCAGCTGGCCCTATCGCGGCCAACGCGCGTGAGTTACATCCTTGTGGCCATTTCTCTGGCAAGCACGTTTGGGTATGGCGAAATGTTGTCGCGAATCGTTCGATCCCACGGAGATAGCAATGCACTCACCTTTGTCGTTCTGCCGCTCGTTCCGCTTTTCTTAGTGCTCCTGGATTTGGGCTTGGTCGCTTACGTGCAGGCATCGGGAAAGGCAATCAAACCTTGGGAAGTCCGGGCCAGAAATTCTTCGCCCGCGTCATCTCCGATACGTCGCTGGGGGAGGCTCGTGCTTTGGGTGCTTGTTCTTATATATGCGTGCGTGTTTCCGTTTCTCATCGAGCGTCAGTCCGACATCGCACCTGACAACGCGCTGTTTGTCGACGGCGTTTTTGCTGGGGGAGCTGTGGCGAGTTTGTTCGCCCTATGGACGCGTGCAACAAATCTAATCCGCGCCCGAGCTCGAGGCGTCTGGGACTCGCACAATTATCTTCATGATCGCTTTCACATCGATATCGACGAACAAAATATTTTGATCTCGGGCAACCAATGGAATAGCCGATTGACGTGGAAGGCTTTCCAAGGCTTTACCGAAACGCCCAATCTAATCATTCTTTATCTTTCGACGACTGCCTTTTACATGCTCCCGAAGCGCGCGATTGCGTCGCCCGCTGATCTGGCTGAGTTGTCCCGAATCCTCGTGCAATATGTCCAGCACGGCCATCTCTTCCCCCGCCCGTCGGCCTTCCCCGTCAGTCCCATTCCCGCGATCCCGGTGGAAACCGTGCAAGGAACGCAGGATTGAACACACTTCCATGTGGATCGTGAATCGCTCCGCTGTCGCGTTGCGGCTAAACTTGGCAGGTGGCGCTGCTCCAGTTTAAGATGACGGTCGAATCCTGTCGCAAAACATTTTGGTTATGTTTCAACGACTTTTATTCAGGCTGTAAATAATGCTGGGCGATCACCGGCGCAGGGCGCCGGGGCTGGAGGAGTTCTCATGAAATCCAGATTTCTTTGCGCGATTACTTTGGCGGCGCTGTCATTGACGTTGCTCTTTTGCGCCTGCCCCTGGGCCAGCGCGCAGGAGCAGAATTCTCTGCCCGCGCGGCGGATCAAGGCGATGTTTCTCGGCGATGAGGGACATCATGAGCCGCGGGAGCGATGCAGGCAGGTGTCTTCGCTGCTGGCGGAGCGTGGGATTGACCTGGTTTACACGGAAGACCTCAACGATCTGAATGCCAAGAACCTGGACCGATATGACGAACTGGTGCTGTATGCCAACTGGACGAGAATTTCGCCGGCGCAGGAGAAGGCGCTGATCGATTACGTCGAGGGGGGCCATGGCTTTTGCGTCCTTCACTGCGGGTCTTACTGCTTTTTAAATTCGCCGAAGATCACCGCGATCATCGGCGGCCGCTTCAAGAGCCACAGCACCGGCGTGTTCAAGGAGACGATCGCGGAGCCGGATAATTGGATCGAGAAAGGGCTCAAGCCGATCGAAAGCTGGGACGAGACTTACGTGCATGAGATGCACAATGAGAAGAATCGAACGGTGCTTTCCTATCGCATCGATTCGACCCGCAAGGAGCCTTACACCTGGATTCGCACCGAAGGCAAAGGACGCGTTTTCTATACCGCATGGGGACATGATCAGCGCACCTGGGGAAACAAGGATTTTCAGGAGTTGATCGAGCGCGGCATGCGCTGGTGCGCGGGCGATTGGGCCATGACTGCGGCCGCTTCGCTTCCGCCCTTCCACTATTCCGAAGCGAACATTCCCAATTACCTTCCCAACAAGGCATGGGGCACGACCGGCGAGCCGATTCATACGATGCAGGACCCCGTCAGCCCGAAGGAATCGATGCTACACATGGTTCTGCGCCCGGGATTTGAAGCCAAGCTCGTGGCGGCTGAGCCGGAGATTATGAAGCCGATCTCGATGGCATTCGACGAGCGCGGCAGGATGTGGGTTGCCGAGACTTTCGATTACCCCAACAACCGCCAGCCCGAAGGGCAGGGGCACGACCGTATCTCGATCTGCGAAGACACGAATGGCGACGGCGTGGCCGACAAGTTCACGGTCTTTGCGGATCATCTGAGCCTGCCGACCAGCATCGTCTTTGCGAACGGCGGCATCATCGTCGCACAGACGCCGGACATTTTGTTCCTCAAAGATACGAAGGGGACCGGCCAGGCCGACCTGCGCAAAGTGCTTTTCACCGGGTTCGGCACGCGCGACACGCATGCCACCATCAGCAATTTTCGATACGGATTCGACAACTGGATTTACGGCACCGTCGGTTATTCCGGCTTCCGCGGAACGGTGAACGGCAAGGAAATGAGCTTCGGCCAGGGCGTCTTCCGCTTTAAGCCGGACGGCTCTCAGATGGAATACCTCGGCTCTACTACCAACAACACCTGGGGCCTGGGATTCAGCGAAGACGGGCAGGTCTTTGGATCAACTGCCAACGGAAATCCGAATTGGTATCTTTCGATTCCCAATCGGTACTACGAGCAGGTGAAGGGGATGTACGTCGGGCGATTGGAAACGATTTCCGACACCTACCACTTCTATCCCGTCACCGACAAAGTTCGGCAGGTCGATTTCTTCAACGGCTACACCGCCGGCGCGGGGCATGCCCTTTACACGGCTCGCAGTTTTCCTCGCAATTACTGGAATCGCATTGCATTTGTGAATGAGCCGACGGGCCACATCATCGGCCAGTTCATCCTGGATCCGCGCGGCAGCGGATACGCCGCGAAGAACGACTTCAATCTTTTTGCCAGCAACGACGAGTGGACGGCTCCGATCTTTGCGGATGTGGGGCCGGACGGCGCTGTCTGGATGATCGACTGGTACAACTACATCGTTCAGCACAATCCGATTCCCAAGGGATTTGTTTCCGGGCGAGGCGGCGCATATGAAACGCCTCTGCGCGATAAGCGGCATGGGCGCGTCTATCGGATCATCTGGGAAGATGGAAAGCCGTCGCCGATTCTGAATCTGACCAATGCGTCGATCGCGCAGCTCATCGATGCGCTCAAGAGCCCCAACATGCTTTGGCGGATGCATGGGCAGCGTTTGCTGGTCGAGCGGAAGGATGCCGCTGCGATTCCTGGTTTGATTCAGCTCATACAGGATCAGTCAGTCGATGAACTGGGCCTGAATCCCGCGGCGATTCACGCGCTGTGGGCCTTGCAGGGAATGGGCGCGTTGGATGGGAGTCATGCGGATGCGACGGCTGCGGTCGTTGCCGCGCTGCATCATCCATCTGCGGGAGTTCGCAAAGCTGCGGTAGATGTGATGCCCAAGACGCCGGAAGGATGCGATGCAATCCTGGCGGCCAACGTAGTGGCCGATGAAAACCCGCAGGTGCGTAAATCGGCGCTCTTGGCGCTGTCGGACATGCCGCCCTCGCCCCGCGCTGGCGCGGCGATCTTCTCGATTCTGCGACGGCCGGAAAATGCCAATGATCAATGGATCACCGACGCTGCTGCGATTGCCGCTTGCCGACATGATGCCAGCTTCCTTGAAGCAGTCTTTGCCGGTCACCCGGCCGAGAGCAGCAGCGCGGTCTTGGCAAAGCCGGTGAATCTGATTCCCAATTCATCTTTCGAAGAAGCCAGCGGGACGGCATCGTTGCCAACCAAGTGGCGCGTGCGCAACTATGCGGGCCGGGCGATGCAGTATCTCGACACGGTTGGGCATACTGGCAATCGTTCGCTGCGCATTGATTCGGAGCGCGGCGCTGATTCAAGCATGTTTGTGAATGTGCCGGTCGAACCGTATACCGAGTATGTCCTTTCCGCCTGGATCAAGACCCAGGACATCAAGCTTCTGGGTGGAATGGGTGCGTTGCTGAATGTACACCTGTCCGATATCCGCACGCCTGCTGTCACCGGAACGAGCGACTGGAAACAGGTCCAGGTTCGCTTCAACAGCGGCGACCGTAAGACTGTGAGCATCAACTGCCTGTTCGGCGGCTTTGGCCGGGCGACGGGCAGCGCCTGGTTTGACGATGTGGAACTGACCCGCACCGCTTCCACCGGATTGCCGGGCATGGAAGGACGGGTGGTCGGCATCGTGATGGATCAATATGCCCAGCGGGCTCCCGTCGATTCGGTCGTGCCGACGCTGCTAGCATTGCGAAATTCGAATGGCGCGCTTGCTGCGGTTGTGGTCAATGCGCTGGCTTCCAACTGGCCAACGGATAAGCAGCCGACAATTTCGTCCGAGCAGGCCGATGGACTTCGGCAGCTTTTAAAATCGCTGCCGAATGTCGCGCGCGATCGGATGCTGGCCCTTGCGACGCGTTGGAATCGCGCGGACCTGTTTGGCGATGAGATGAAGACGATTACCGGCGAGCTTCGCGGCGCGATCACCGATAACAAGCTCGATGCTTCCGCGCGAACGGATGCGGCACGTCGCTTGATTGCGATCGAAGATTCCCCGGAGACGGCAGACCTGATCCTCAAGCAGATCAGCCCGAAGATCAGCCCTGAAACGCAGCTTGGCCTGCTGGAGGCATTGGGCTCGAGCCACAGCGAATCGGTCGGCCCGGCGATGGTCAAGCAATACAGCCAGTTGACGCCCGCCGCCCAGCGTGCGGCATTGAACCTGATGCTTCGTCGCACCGCGTGGACCGGCGCGATGCTTGATGGGATTCAGTCACACGCTATCGACAGCGCCGATGTGCTCAATCAACAATGGCAGGCTCTGGCCAGCAATCCCGATCGGTCGATTTCGCGCAAGGCGCGCTCGCTGCAGCAATTGGCCGGCCGCGCCCCAACCGCTGACCGGCGCGATCTCGTCAATAAGATGCTGCCACTTGCCGACAAGCACGGTGACGCCGAGCGGGGCAAGCAGGTTTTCGAGAAGAATTGCATCATCTGCCATACGTTTGAAGGCAAAGGCGGCCTGGTCGGGCCGGACCTGACCGGCATCGGTGCACGGCCCAAAGCCGATAATCTCATCGACATCATCGATCCGAATCGGTCGGTGGAAGGCACCTATCGTCAGTGGACGATTAAGGCGAAGGGTGAAGTGATCTCCGGCCGAATTTTTGCGGAGAGCCAGACGTCGATCGAGATCATCGACGCCTCAGCCCAACGGCATGTGATCCAGCGATCGGACATCGAACTTCTAAAATCGAGCGATCGATCGGTGATGCCGGAAGGACTCGAGGCATTGGGCGATCAGGCGATCACGGATGTGCTGGAATACCTTGCGACCAGCGCGGTCAAACATTGATGATCGCGCGAGAAGTCATTGATGGAGGATCCACGGGCAGACGCTTTTTTCTCCCTCTCCCGGTACGCCGGGGGAGGGCTGGGGAGGGGGTTTGTAGCGAGGGCGCGTGGGAATTCCGGAACCTCCACCCTAACCCTCCCCCGGAGTACCGGGAGAGGGCATGCTCCAGGAATGCACCACCTCTTGCCCGCGGTCATCGGCGCGACGTGAGACTGGCTACGACGGCTGTCAGTTCCGCTGGCTCGACCGGCTTGGCTACGTGCGTCTGAAAGCCGGCGCGGAGGGCGCGGGTGCGGTCTTCGGAACGCGCAAAGGCGGTAAGCGCAGCCGCGGGGACGTTCCCGCCTTCTGAATCGGAAAGCGCCCGGACTTTGTGGATGAAGGCATAGCCATCCTCTCCCGGCATGCCGATGTCGCTGATGATCATGTTGGGCCGGGCTTGTTTGAGCAGTCCAAGCGCTTCTTCGCTTGAGGCGGCAACCAGCACCCGCGCCCCGCAATCTTCCAGCACTCGCTTGATGAGGTGGCGCGCATCCGCCTCATCATCCACCGCGAGGACGGTGACGCCCGCGAGCGATGGATGGTCGGCCTGATGGTCCGCGTTCGCGTGTGCCCGGGGGTGGGCCCGCGAGGTGTGCTGCTCGCGCGAGTGGACCACCATCAGTGGAAGTTCGATACAGAATGTCGAACCCTGCCCTTCGCCGGCACTCTTGGCGCGCACCGTTCCGCCATGCAATTCGACAAGATGCTTGACAATCGAAAGGCCCAGTCCTAATCCGCCATGGCGACGCGTCGTTGAGGCATCGGCCTGCCGGAATCGCTCAAACAGGTGTGGAAGAAATTCGGGGCTGATGCCCTGGCCATTATCGGTCACGCATACTTCCAGGTGGCTGTTGACGCGTTCGAGCGTCACCTGAATCCTTCCCTGCTTGGGCGTGAACTTGACGGCATTGCTCAGCAGGTTCCAGAAACACTGCTGGAGGCGCGCCGGATCGCCCCGAACCGGGCCGGCCAGCGGATCGAGCACCATTTGGATCCGGATATCCTTGGCGTCGGCGCCGTGCCGGACCGATGCGACAGCAGCCTTGATGACGTCGCCCAGATCCACCTGCTGAACCTCAAGGCGAATTTTACCCGATACGATCCGGCTCATATCCAGCAGGTCCTCGATCAATTGCGTCTGCACGCGCGTGTTTCGCTCGATGACATCCAGCCCCTCGGCCAAATCCGCATCCTCAACGGCTTTGGCCCGAAGAATCTGCGACCAGCCGAGAATTGCATTCAATGGCGTGCGCAGTTCGTGCGACAGCGTCGCGAGAAAATCGTCTTTCAGACGGCTGGCGCGCTCGGCGTCGGCTCGGGCGGCTCGTTCCGCCTCAAGCAGTGTTTCTCGCTCCTGCGAGCCCTTCTTCACTCGCTCATAAAGGCGCGCGTTGTCGATCGCGACGGCGGCTTGTGCTGCGATGCCGGCAGCGAGCCGCTCTGCGCGCTCGGTGAACACTCCAACTTCTGAGTGGCCAAAGAAAAGGCCTCCAATGACGTCGCCGGAACGGGAAATTACTGGAACGGCCAGATAACTGCGCACGGGCAAGTGGCCTTTGGGCATCCCGTGGTGCGGGGGCATGGTGCCATAGCGAGGATCTTTTGTAATGTCGTCCGACCGCAGGATGCCATTACCCCGGAAAGTGATTTCAAAGACCGGCGAATTCCGTGGGAGACCAAATTTGTCAAAGGCCTCTCGCGGCGCGCCCGACAGCGTGTAGAGCATGTACGATTCGCCACTGGCGTTCGTAACGTTATAGAAAAACGCGGCAAATTCCGCCCCAGTCAGTTCCCTGCCGGCATCGGTGACCGATTGCACCAGGCTCTGCGTCTCGAGCTTGGACGCGATCATTGAACCGGTCTTATTGAGCAGTTCGAGAATCCTCGTTTCCTCGTTCAGTGCTGCTTCAATGCGCTTTCGAAGGGTGACATCGCGGGCGATTTTCGCGGCACCAATAATTCGGCCGGTCGAATCGCGAATCGGGGAGACCGACAGTGAAATATCCAGTAACGTCCCATCCTTGCGCATGCGCACGGTTTCATAATGATCGATCCGCTGGCCCACTCGCAGGCGCGCCAGAATTCCCGGCTCCTCGTTCACGCGATCCGGCGGCATCAGGATTGTGACCGGCTTGCCGATCACCTCGTCGGCGGTATATCCAAAGATTTTCTGAGCCCCGGCATTCCAGGTCGTAATGATGCCTTCGAGCGTCTTGGTGATGATGGCGTCATCGGAGGACTCGACCACCGCTGCAAGGCGGGCCCGCAGTTCCTCTTCTTCCCTGCGCTCAGTTTCGCTCATGACCCCCCCAACCTCGGGTCGCTACCGAAACAAATGAAAACCAATCGCAGGCGCAAATGCGCCGGCTGTTCTGGCCGACTACTAAAAAAGCCAACCCCTGCGCCACGTTGCGAGCCATGAGCCTCAATCTGCTGTTACCTGCTGAAATTACACTTTCTCCTGCCGATAACGATCCTCCGCCCCTCTCGGCAAAACGCCGGACACAGATTGCCGAGCCCTAAAAGTATATGGGGACGAAGTAATTCAATGGAACCCCGGAAAATCACAAATCGCTGGTCTAGGCGAGCTGAGCGTTTTCGAGTGCCCGCCGGTAGGATGTTGGTGAAGGCCGTTCGGAGATAATATGAAGCAAACGACTGTCATTGTCTGCCTAATTCTGCTTAATGTTCGACTGGCTGTGGCAGCAGGCGAAATGCCGTTTGTTTATGATCGCGAGAATACAGGCGCAGGGATCGGAACTGCGGCAGTGCCGCCTTTTGCGGGTCTTCCCTCAATTCCGTATCTGCCTGATCCATTCGTGGAAGTCGATGGCAGGCGCATCACGACGCGCCAGCAGTGGCGTGCGCGCCGGGCCCAGATCATGGCCATGGTTGAGAAATATGAGGTAGGCCAAAAGCCGCCCAAGCCGAGCATCGTGAAAGCAGTCCTCAGAGGTAACACGATGACGGTTACCGTGGGTGAAGTCGGCAACACACTCGATTTGACCGCTACGATCAACCGCCCCGCTGGTGCGCCGGATAAGCCGATTCCCGCCATCATCGGCATCAATAGCCCGGCCGGCAGTCTGCCTGGGGATTTATTTGCCACGCGAGGAATTGCCACCATCACGTTCCGCGCCAGCCAAGTCGCGCCGGTAGCATTCGGCGGCATCAACTATGATTCGGGCAACTTCGCGAGGCTGTATCCCAAATCCCCGGCGGGCTACATGATCCGCTGGGCCTGGGGAGTCAGCCGGATCATCGATGGGCTGGAGCAACTTCCTGAGGCGAAGATCGATACAAAAAGGTTGGCCGTCAGCGGCTGCTCGTTTCAAGGCAAGATCGCCTTATATTCCGGAGCCTTCGATGAACGAATCGCATTGACCATCGTCCACGAATCTGGCGGCGGTGGAACCATCTCATGGCGATACGCGGACATGCTGGAAAAACGCGACAAGGTTGAAGTCGAAAATCTGCTCCATGCTCAAGGCTCAAGCCCCGACTTCCCTTGGTATGCTCGAAGCCTGCGCCAATTTAACAACGTGCCGGATAAACTGCCGTTCGATCAGCACGAGGTGATCGCAATGATCGCGCCGCGTGCGGTCGTGATGATCGAGAGCACGCGAATCCCGCGCATGGGAGCCGAAGCGGCTCGTATCGATGCCCTCGCCGCGCAGCAGGTATGGAAGGCCCTGGGCGTGCCCGACCGGATCGGCGTCACCGAAGACAACGTCCCCCATTGCTCCTGGAGCCCTAAGTTCACGCCGGATTTGGAGGCTTACCTCGACAAGTTCCTTCTCGGCAAACCGGATGGCCAGCCGACCGATTTTCTGAGGTCCAAGTTTACGGATCTCGACACTCACAAATGGATTCCGTGGACCACGCCGGAATTGAAGTAGAAAAGGATTGAGTTCCGCGCAATTGATAATTCGAACGAGAGCGGGTGAAGGGAGTCGAACCCTCAACGTCAGGCTTGGAAAGCCTGCACTCTGCCATTGAGTTACACCCGCATGACTGCATTTTAGCCGGATTGGGCGCGGAGGCAATGCTGGGAAAGTTTTGGGAATTACCGGCGTTCGGTGGCATTGCCAATGGCCGGCAACTGATCTGAAATCTGAAATTTCAAATGCGAAATCTGGGATTTGAGATTTCGGATTGGCTATCTTTTCGGGTTATTGCGGAAAGCGATCGATCTCAAAAAAACGAGAGCGTCCCTCCCCCACCCTCGGGACGCCCTCGTGAAAATTCAAATTAAAATTGGCCTACGTGTTCGCAACCGCCGACTTAACCGGCGTGGCTTGCGAAGCAACCGGCAGATCTACGTTCCCCGCCGCCTGCATTGTTTCGAGCGCTTGCCGGCTGAGTTGGTCGGCCATCTCCTTCATGGCTGATGAATGACCATTGCCGTCGAACTTGAAGCCGGATTTCTCGGCGACAAGAAGACTGATCAAGGTCCCGAGAATTCCTTGGCCGGATGTAGTTGATGCATTTCCATCGGCCGCGCCATTTGCGCCAGCCACGAACATATGCTGCGGCACCAGCGGCTGCTGGCTGTGAGCCAAGTGTTCGGCCACAAGCGCCAATGCATAGAGTCGCGGGTCGCCATAACTGGTTACCTTCTGCATCAACACCGACGCTTCCGAAAGACCAATCTGCAGGATGCGCTGGCCTTCACCTTTACCGGCCAGCACGCGCTGCTGACTTTCTGCCTGCGCGGTCACGACCATCTGCTCGGCCGTTCTGCGCGAGCGTTCGAGATCGGCTTCCGCCATCACGATCTGCTGCTGCGCCTGCTTGCGCGCTCGGGCCAAATCGGCATCGCCTTGGTTCTCGGCAATGCGAATCTGCACCTGCGAAGCCGTCAGCTCCGTCTGCTTGGCGGCCAATGCTTGCGCTTCGGAAAGCGTGCGCTGCTTCTCGGCCGATTGGCGCTGGCGCTCGAAAGTTTCGAGCTGTTCGATCGACAACTGCCGGGTGCGAAGCTGTTCGAGCAGCGTCTCGACTTTGCCGCCCTTGTCGGCGGTATCCGGCTTGCCGATCAGCACGTCCACGCATTCGATGTCGAACTCGCGGAACCGCCGCTGCAATTCCTGACGCGCTTCGAGCTGAATTTCGTCGCGCTGATGGAGCAGCTCCAGCATCGTCTTCTTGTGGGCCACGTCCCGGAAGTAGGCGCTGAGCATCGGGTCGAGCGTCTGCGTGATGAGCTTTTTCACATCGCCAAACCGCTGGATCACGCTGGGCGCCTTCATGTAGTCGATGTGCACGACAACACTCAGCGGGAGCAACGGCTCATACGCGTCCTTCGTCACCAGGTCGATCGACGCGAGGCTGTCGTCGTAATGATGCGATTCGGTTTTGCCGGTGATCCAGTGCAGCACGAAGTTGGTCGTCGGGACCAGGATGATCTGGCCGGCGTAGGTGTTGAACGGATACTTGCCGGGGCCGAATGGTTTATCCCACACGCCGCGCTCACCGCGGGAAACGCGTTCGCCATGTCGGAATGCGTCGCCGGAAACGTCCTTGCCTGGAGGACCATAGTAGCTGACGACCACACCTACGTAGCCAATCGGAACGACTGTCTTCGGAATGATCTCGATCGTGGCGAACCAGCGGTTGATGAAATAAGTGCCATCGGTCAGCGGCACATATTGACGGCCGCGCCGTCCGCCCGCGGCAAGAAACGCCTCGGGATCCTGGAAGTTGTTGTGATAATTTCCCTCGGCCGGGTCATTGCCGACCGAAGGCGCGATGATCTCGCCGGGGTTGAGGGATGGTCCATCGTGAACGGTTACGATGCCGATGGTATCGACGATCATTGTATGATTCGGGATGAGCGGATCGACCGCTTCCACCTGTCCGCCGATGACGACCGGATCGAATCCGCCGATCTCGCGCAGTTCCTTCTGCCAGCCCATGAGCTTTTCGATTTCCTGTCGCCCGCCGAGGTTGAGGTGATAGACGACATCCTCGGTGACGACGACGAAGAGGGCCAGGTTGATGGCATACACGCCTTCGCGAAGGATAGAGCGCTGTCGGCCGCGCTGCCCCTGAGCCAGGAATTTGCGGGCGTCCTGGAAATTGTTGCAATCGACAATGCGCGAGAGTGTCTGGCTCGGCGCTAATGCTTCGCCGTCGCGGGCATAGACGTAGCCGATCTTTCCCTGCGGAATTGTCACGAGTGGCGCGGTGTGAACGCGGTATTTGAATCGCCACAGGCGCAGGTGATAGCCGCCACGAAGCAGATCGGCCTGGAAGCCGGCTTCGTCGTTGAGCGCGATCAGATGGCCTTCCTTGATCGAGCCTTTGCTCGAAATGAGCTTCTCGAGAATGCCGACGCGATCGTTGGGGATATAGCGCAGACCGAGAATGCTGGAGATCAGCGCGAGGAAGACGATGATCACCACAGCCGTGGCAATCAGCCAGCCCCACCCGCCAAAGGTCGATCCGCTGACGGCATCGGACAGAAGCGACAAGGACTGATGGACTGCCAGAACAGGTCCGAAGAACATGTTCCAACTCCCGGCGGGTTGCCTTCGCAAAAATTCGATTTGTTTGCCCCGGCAGACTCGGAATCACATCCAAGCCGCGCCGGCATCCGTCACCGCATCAAGTCGCGCACAAAACTCACGCGACCTGAAGGCCGAGGCCTCGCTTCCAACAAAAGGCTCATTGCGAAATGACCAGCCACATAACAGGACAGATCATACGACCGCGCGGCAAAACTCGCGAGATGCGCGGCGCTTTGCGCATGCATTTCAAATGTGGCATTTGAAATCACTTATGATTGATTCCCAAGAAGCGGCGGCTTTATAACCGCGCCTGCTCTTGATACGAGTCACTACAACAGGGGAATCAAGCTGCGGAGGATTCGGCTCAAAAGATGGGAAACCTTGAAACGCACAATCGCTTCAACGCTCAGATCGCTTGCCCGCCAACCGTCAGCGGCACCGCGGCCGGTTGGGCGGCGGGATGATAGCTGGGCTGGACAGCAACCTGCAGCGGCCGGCGCGGGCCTTTGGGAAGGCCGTCTTCGTCGATCGTGCGCTGGATCGCCATGATGCCTTCGATCAGCGTCTCCGGCCGAGGCGGGCATCCGGGCACATAGACATCGACGGGCATGAACTGATCGATGCCCTGGATTGTCGCGTAGGCGTCGAACACGCCGCCTGTGCTGGCACAGGCACCCATGCTGATAACCCACTTGGGCTCGGTCATCTGCTGATAAATGTGTTGGAGCACCGGCATCATCTTAATCGTCACCCGCCCCGCCACGATCATCAGGTCGGCCTGGCGCGGGCTGAAGCGCATGGCTTCTGCGCCGAAGCGGGCCAGGTCAAAGCGCGAGGAGGCCGTCGCCATCAATTCGATGCCACAGCAGGCGGTGGCGAAGGGCATGGGCCACAGCGAACTTCGGCGCGCCCAGTTCACCACCTTCTTCAACTGGGTCGTCAACACATTATCCGGCAGCGTCTGCGTATCGAACATGTAAGCATCCTTCAAACAATCTATCGGCCACCGCAGTGCATCCTCGCGATGGCTTTGTGAATTATAGAACGAAGTTTGTATAGATACCAGCGATTGAAATTGACAAGTTGCAGAGAGACGAGAAACGGCTCAATTCAACCGGGGTTAGCCGCGACGCGACGCGAAGCCCTTTTCAAAGCGCCCGTAGAAGCGCTCCGCTTCGCGTCGCGGCTAACCCCGGCTGCGCATAGTATTTGCAGTTTGAGAATTGGAGATTTCACGTGCAGAAGACCGATTCCACCATTCGCATCGGCATCTCCGGCTGGACTTACGCTCCATGGCGGGATGTGTTTTATCCAGAAGATCTGCCGCACAAGCGCGAGCTGGAATATGCGAGTCGGATGCTCAATTCGATTGAGATCAATGGGTCGTTTTATTCGCTCCAGCGGCCGAGCAGTTACAAGAAATGGTACGAGCAAACGCCGGAGGGATTTGTCTTTTCGGTCAAGGGGCCGCGGTTCATCACGCACATGCGTCGGCTGAAGGAAATCGAGCAGCCGCTGGCCAACTTCTTTGCGTCGGGCGTGATGGAGCTGAAGGAGAAGCTTGGGCCACTCCTCTGGCAGTTTCCGCCGAATTTCAAATTCGATGAAAGGCGATTCGAAACGTTTTTCAAACTGCTTCCGCGCGACACTTCTGCGGCGGCAGAAATTGCGAAAGGCCACGACCCCTGGCTCAAAGGCCGCGTGATGATCAAGACGGATGCCAAGCGTCCATTGCATCACGTCGTCGAGATCCGCAACGCGAGTTTTGAAAATGCAGATTTCATCGCGCTATTGCGACAGCAAAATATCGGGCTCGTTTTTGCCGATACCGCAGGCCATTGGCCGTTCGCGGAAGATGTGACCAGCGACATCGTCTACCTTCGCCTACACGGCGCAGAAGAGCTCTATGCCAGCGGTTACGATGACAAGGCGCTTGACTGGTGGGCAAAGCGAATCGAAGCGTGGCACGCGGGGCGCGAACCCGACGATGCGAAGCACTGGAGCGACAAGCCGCCGAAGAAGCGCCGTTCGCGAAGTGTATTCGTTTACTTCGACAATGATGTGAAAGTCCGTGCGCCTTTTGATGCGATGAGACTTGCGGATCGTCTTGGCCCCGAAGCGCGATCACCACATCGCGACGCCGATGCTCCGCAATTTCCGGATGGGAAGCACACCGCTGCTGTGCCGCGAACCAATTGGCCAGGGTTCAATCCTCGGAACGCGACGAAGCGGCCATCACGACGCAAGCGACGGAAGGAAAAGTGAAAAATGCGCGAGATTGCTCAGCGCTGGCGGATGCCATCCAATTGCAGCCGGCTCATTTCTCTTCCTGCCAGCCATGCTGATCGCGGACGGCGATCATGACTCGCAGGATGTCGTTCCATGTTTCCGGCTTCATCATGACTGCGTTGGGGAACATGCAGCCATCCCAGCAGATGTGGCGGAGGCGTTTGAGGACGGCGCCGGTTTCGTTGCGGAGCCAGTAGCCGGCGTGGCGGGGAATATCGAGCTTACCGGTGGGTTCGGTGGCCAGGCAATGTCGGCCGGTCTTGTCGTGTGAGCCGGTGCCGTGGACGGTGGCGTTGTTCTGGGCGACGTGGAAGTCGATCGTCCACGGGCGTAGCTCGTGCGTGAGCTTTCGCAGCGCTTCATCAAGCTTTGATTTATCTTTCCAATCGTAATTCTCCGGCAGCATCGCATCTTCGGGGGCGTTGTAGCCCATGGTGTAGAGCAGCGTGTGGGCCATGTCGGCCTGGAAGCCGACCGTGGCCGGGCGATCGACCGCTTCGAGAAGCTGGACCATCCGCCGCCAGGAATGCATGCCGCCCCAGCAGATTTCGCCCTCGGCGGCAAGGCGCTCGCCATAGCCTTCAGCGACATCCGCGGCCTGCCGGAACGTCTCGGCGATTTTCTTTTGATTGCCTTCGGGATCTTTATACCAGTCGGTCGGGCTGGAAGCCGAATCGATGCGCACGACGCCATAGGGTCGCGCGCCCAATCGCCTAAGTTTCTCAGCGATTCGACAGGCCTTTTTCACCTGCTCGACAAACTGCTTGCGATCGGCCTCCGATCCCATTGCCGCCCCACCACCCGTGGGTGGCCAGACCGGCGCGACGACCGAGCCAACCGCCAGATTCTTTGCCTGGAACTTTTCCGCCAGCTTCTTGAGGCGATCGTCATCGATATCGATCGAAATGTGTGGATCGAAAAGAAACAGATCCATGCCGTCGAATTTCACGCCATCCACGTTCGCGGCGGCGGTGAGATTGATCATCGTGTCCAGATCAATCGGCGGCTCCGAATCCGGCCCCTTCCCGACCAAACCCGGCCACGCGGCGTTATGAAGCTTTGGATAATTGTTGGTGTGTTGAGGCATAATTGGTTCCTGGCGAAATGCTCTGTTTCGATCGTGACTACTGAATCGTATCGTAACAAAGGTGGCTTCGTTGCCGAAGTTTCTGGCCTATATGGACGACTAATTTAAAGCTTCACATTCCCCTCGTAAGCAATCGCCGGCGCATCGGCGTTCACCTCCGGGCCAAAGTAGCGCAGGCAGTCAAGCGGTTCGCTTGATGTATTCTCGAACGTCACACCTGCTTTAGCCGCGGCTTCGGTGCAGAAGACTTCGTCTTCGGTCTGATCGTGGAAGCGAATGAGCTTGGGGCAATTGAGCCGAAGTTTGCCCATACGCCCTTCGCCCTGGACGCAGATCAGGCCATAGGCGCCGTTGTCCTTGATGATGGCTTTCGTGCCGGGATCCACGGTCAATTCCTTGGCGGTGAAGAGCTGGTCGCCGCGCACTTTGCCGTAGACGATCCAGCGATCGACGAATCCTTCGCGTGACGTATCGGAAACCGGAATCGGCTCCAGATGATGGTTCTGCTTGAAGTACGGATCGACGTTTGCCTCGAAATCGAGCTGATCGACGATGAAATCCAGATCGCGGTGCTTTTCCTTGGGCATGTCTTTCACCAGCAGCGCCCACGGCACCTCGCGCCCTTCCACAAGCGACTGATACATGCCAAAAACATCGCTCCCCCACTGCGGCTCATACGTGCACAGTGAGCCAGGCGCATGCAGAATGCTCGGCCCCACTAACCAGCCGGTGCCAGGCTGGAGCCGATAGGCGGCGGAGAGATCTAAAATTCCATTGTCTCCCTTATTCCAATTCTCCAGACATCGGCGGACTTGCGCTTTGGTGGTGCCGGGATTGAGACCAAAAAAGGTGTAAGGGAAATTGTTGCCGACGTTATTGTGTTGCGGCGGGAAATAATAGCTCTCGGGCTTGCCTTCCTGATTCACCAGCGCCGCCTGCTCGCGCGACTGATGCATGTGATGGGGAATCGGCCCCATGTTGTCGAAAAACTTCGAATAGACCGGCCACTTTTTGTATTTCTTCCAGATCGATGCGCCGATCAACGTCTCGCCCATTTCCGAAACTGCATCGGCCAGCGTGAATCGTTTGCCCGCATGCGTTACGTAGCTGAGGCCTTCATCGGGCGTGCGGTTGTCATTGGCGGCTGGCGTTGTCGAGGCAAACCAGCGCTCGTCGATGCCGCCGCGATTCAGGCCAAAGGCATACAGATCATCCGGATGCAGCTTGAGCCGCTTGCCGGGTTGAAGGAATGATCGCGGCACCCAGCAGGGCGCGAGCCGGAGTAAGCCACCATTGTCCGCAAGCGCCGCTTCGAGCATCGACCGGACATTGCCGGTCACCGTTTGAAGTTCCTCGACGGTTGGCATGGAATTCTTGTTTCCTCGAAGAAATAACCGAGAGTTTGAGCCGCAGCGGGAATCCGCAATGCTGCGATCTACTGGAATGTAACGACTTTGCCGTTGATGTGAAATAGTGCGAAACGGTGCCGATCATTCCTGGAATTTATCGACGTGTACATTCCAGCCGCTCGTGTTCGGCAGTGCAAAATCGTCATTTTTCAAAGCGGGCTGCGGATTAACGACGATGTGGGTGAGCTGCGTGCTCCGCTGCTCGCTGCCGGCGGCATCAAGCGTATCGATGCGCGTCGGCATGTTGGTGGCACGATCAACCCAAACATCAATCTTGCTGAATCGTTTGGCCAGTGGTGTACCTTCGCGCGGCTTAAGCTGAAGGTGAATGGAATTTTCCGGATCACCCTTGGCCAGAGGCGTCATCGTCACATCAAAACTCTTGTGGACGTCTTCTTTAGACTGGCCGATGGGAAGCGGAAAGGGTCCTTCTCCGAGCTTGAGAAGATTGACCTTGTCTCCGGGCTTGCTGACTTGCCGTTCGTTTCGAATTCTCTTCGGGAAATCCAGATCGTAGAGCCAGCCATTCTTGAGTAGATATTGGAGCTTGCTGGCAACTTGTATGAATTTTGTCCCGTCTTTTTTGACTTGAAAGTCGAGCACGACATTGAGTTGGGCGCCCCCTTTGTCGTCGACCTTCTGAAAGAAGACCTTACCGGTTCGTGTATTGGAATCGCCGATGGCAGTTTCCTCCGTCGTGAGTAGCACGTCGGCCGTGAATTCATGCATCGATTTGCCGCGCTGATCAAGTGCATCGAGCACGGTGTCGATCGAAGCATCTTTCAGGATCGGAGTGACCTCCGACGCGGCAATCGCGCCATAAGCAAAGAGTATTGAAACAAGCATCAAAAGCGCGGTGATGACGGAAGGCTTCATACTGAGAGATAGTAGGCGATCCGTAGAATGTTCGCGATGGCGCACTTCATCTACCGTGACAGTGTCAGCATCTGCCGAAGTTGGTGCAGATCGCGCACTTCACGCCAGGGCTTGGCTTCAAATGGCCGAGTTCTTCCATGGCTGATCCAGACGGTGCGGATGCCGGCTGCGTTTCCGGCTTCAACGTCATACTGCCCATCGCCGACCATCCAGGCTTCCGTCTCAGTGATGCCCAATCGCTGGCAGGCTAAACGCAGCGGAGCCGGGTCGGGTTTGGGTGCGGCATCTTCGCGACTGACCACGACCGAGATCGAAAGAGCATGCCGCTGCAAGACCGTTTCGACACTCACTCGGCTGTTGCGCGTGATCAGGGCGGTGTGGATGCCGCGCGTGATCAGGTCGTCCAGTAAATCGCGACAACCTGGATTGAGCACCGAGCATCGCGCCGCCTCTTCTTCATGGCGATGCAGAATGGCCTGTGCTTCGGCGCGACGAAGTTCATCCATTTCGGCCAATGCTTCGAGTATCGGCTGCTGCCCGATGCCCATCTCGCTCTTGATGCGCGGAAAGTCGAGCCTCGGCTCGGTGAGGGTGCCGTCCATGTCGAACAGGATGCCGCGAGGCAGAAATGTGTCGCTGGAACTGGACATGCCTTCATCAAATGCCGCGTATCACATTGGCCGCGCGATCACATATCGAGCCATCAGGCTCAGTGCGCGAACGGCATCATTTTCCGGTAGATCCGCAATTGAGGACAGAGCTCGATCGATCAATTGAGCCGCCCGCGACTTGGCATAGGCAATCGAATTGCTCGGAAGAATCAAATTGCGAATCTGCTCGACCTTGTCCGCCTCCTTGCTGGCCAGGAGCGATCGGAGCAGCGCTTGATGCTCCGCGGGGGCGGTTCGCAGGAAATGGATCATCGGCAGCGTCATCTTCCCCTTCTCAATATCGCTGCCCAGGCTCTTGCCGACGGTATCCACATCGCCGACCAGGTCGAGGATGTCATCTTGAATCTGGAACGCGATCCCCAGCGATAAGCCGAACGTCTCCATCCGCTTCGTGCGGGCTTCATCCGCGCCGGCGTAATGCGCGCCAAGAACGCAGCAGGCAGCACAAAGCGCCGCAGTCTTGCGCTTGATAATTTCCAGGTAAGTCTCTTCGTCCAGATCGAAGTTGTTGCGGTTGGCGATTTGAAGAAGTTCGCCCTCGCAGACTTCATTGGTCGTTCGGCCGATCAGGCGCGAGCCGTATTGTGAATCGAGACTCGAGCAGAGGTGATAGCTGTGGCTGATGAGATAATCGCCCAGCAATACCGCGGCTTCATTCCCGCGCAGATGATTGATCGTCGCCCCTTTGCGGCGAAGCTCGGCATCATCCAGCACGTCATCGTGCACCAGCGTCGCCATGTGGACCATTTCGACGACGGTTGCGATCACCTCATGCGCGCGATTGAGATTTCCGCAGGCCTTCCCGGTCAGCAGCACTAGATACGGCCGAAGCATCTTGCCGCGAAACCGGCTGACATGCTTCACAAGCGTGTTCACACAAGGCAGCGCACTCTTGAGCTCTTCAGCAAACAGCTGATCCACGGCAGCCAGCTCGGTGCGGACGCAGTCGGTCAATTGAGCGAGGCTCGCAGTCATACAAGGCTCCGTCTTTCAGCCGATTCGCGCGAAGCGGCCACAAAAGTCGCCGGATTATAGAAAGGGCCGCGCCTTACGCTACGAGTAGCTAAAAGTTTCGAAAAAAATGAAAGAATACCGGGCGGTTATCGGGGCTGTAACAGACGCACGGTGCCACTATGAAATCGGCCGCGCTTTATAGGGCCAATGTGAAAGAAAATCGCTGCTTGTTCCCAACTTCACAATCTTCGTAACGTCTAATGTAGTGAAGCAGGAAGCGCAGAGGCTTACCTGTGATGGAGGATGCCAGATGATCAAGGTCAAGCATTTTCTCGAAGCCGCTGAAAGCGACGACGGGCAGCGGATGTGGGTTGAGCCGATTGGCCTGACCAAGGACTTGGCCGAGTGGTGCAAGGTGGACCATATTCTGCCGCACCTTGGGCCACCGAGGCATCTGTGGAACTGGTTTGAAAAGCGCCACGGCGACTATGACTACTTCCGCGGCTGCTATCATGAGGCCTTAGCCAAAGGCCGCTACCGCACGCCGCTGCAGCAGCTCGCCTGCGCGAGCATGAAGGAGAACATCACGCTGCTCCATCAGAGTGATGACCCAGAGCACAACACCGCCACCGCTCTACATGAGTATCTGAGCGAATTGGAGGCGTACTGTCCCAATGAGGGGGAATGATCAAATAAAAACGACGTGGAGCGGCGCCGTTTAGTGTTTGGCGCCGCTCTGCGGTCGCGAGAGTTCTTCTTTGACCTTACTCGCCACCGCCATCTTCGCTTCCTGGACCCTCGCGTATTTCCCGGCTTGAATCTCATCCGCAGTATCGGCCATCGCCTTGGTCACAGCCTTGAGCCGCGGCGCATTGTCGGCCATCGCTTCAATGCCCTGCAGCTTTGAAAGGTCTACCTTCCATTTTCCCTCGACCTTCTTGAGCTGGAGCGCCTGACCTTCCGGCTGCGTCTGTCCGGGTTTGGGCTTCGCCGTGATTTGAGCGCTGTCGCCGGCGATGTTGACCTCCAGATTGCCGGCATCCTTGCCGTACTTCTGATTGAATGCGTCGCCAGGCGTGCCGGTTGTCAAAATGGACGCCCCCTCTTTGCCAAATCGCGAAACAGCGGCATCGTGAAGTTTGGTTTCAGCGGCGGCAAGTGGCGCGACAAGATCAATGAAGGTGTCGTTGGTCTTGTTAGACACGGCAAACTTATGCGCCTGCTCCGCATTCCCTTGGGCCAGCGCACGGGCAAATGACATAGCGGCCTCTCTGACGTCCGCGGGTTCATCGGCGCGAGCAGCGGAGAAGCCCACCATTACGACGAGAACTGCCCCAATCACATTGAATCGCTTGCCCATCACACGCTCCTGACCATCCGCAAAAGCCCGACGAGGCGCGCCATCGAAAGCCGTGGCGCGGCAGAAGAATGCGGCATTTATAGCCGACCGGCTCGAATTTGGAAAACCGCTGCCGCGAAAGCTATAGTGCGCGGCAGGTGCAAGGAATCCACAAGAGCATCGGCCGGAGCGGGTGTGTTGGATACGAATAAGCTGTTGGAAGATTTGACTGAGCCGCAGCGCCAGGCGGCGACGCACGTACATGGGCCGCTGCTGATCGTGGCGGGCGCGGGCAGCGGGAAGACGCGCGTCATTACCCGACGAATCGCGTATCTCATCGCCCAGGGCATTCCGGCAGCCTCTATCCTGGCGATCACTTTCACCAATAAGGCAGCCGGCGAAATGAAAAGCCGGGTCAGCAATGTGCTGGATCGCAAGCTGTATGATTTTGGGAAGCTCGACCAGAAATGGCCGACGATCTGCACCTTCCACTCGCTATGCCTTCGCATCCTTCGCCACTATGCGACACGGATCGGCCTGCCGGACAATTTCAGCATCTTCGACAGTGCCGACCAGACGAAGCTGATCAAAGAAGCGATCAAATCGTTGGATATGTCGGCGACCAATTTCCCTGCGTCCACGGTGCATGCCACCATCAGCAACGCCAAGAATCAGCTCCTGTCGGCCGAGGACTTCGCACGTGGCGCAGGCGATTTCTACCAGCGCAATGTGTCGCGCATTTATACTAAATACCAGGCATTGCTGAACCAGAACAACGCCCTCGATTTTGATGACCTGCTGCTGCGGACGGCTCACGCGTTTCGCGCGCATCTCGACGTTCTAGCCGAACTTCAGGAACGCTTTCAGTATCTCCTGATCGACGAATACCAGGACACGAATCACGCACAATATGTTTTAGCGCACGCCCTGGCCCTCAAGCACCGCAACATCTGCGTCGTGGGTGATCCGGATCAGTCGATCTACGCCTGGCGCGGCGCCGATATCCGCAACATTCTCGATTTTGAAAAGGATTACCCGGATGCGACGGTCGTGCGGCTCGAACAGAATTACCGCTCGACCAAAACGATCCTGAAAATCGCATCGGAGCTGATTGCGCACAACACGCAGCGGAAGGAAAAGTCGCTTTGGACCGAGAATCAGGAGGGCGAGCCGGCGGATGTTTATCTCTGCCAGGATGAACATGACGAGGCTGCGTTCGTCACGCAGCAGCTTCGCGATCTGCATGATGATCACGGCTACGACTGGGCGAAGATGGCGATCTTCTACCGGATGAACGCGCTGTCCCGCGTGATGGAAGATGCGCTCCGCCGAGCCGCGATTCCTTATCAGATCGCGCGCGGCGTCGAGTTTTACAATCGCAAGGAAATCAAGGATGTGCTGGCCTATCTGCGGGTGGTCGCCAATCCGCATGATGAGGTGAGCCTGTCGCGCATCGCCAACGTCCCCACGCGCGGCTTGGGCGATGCGACTCTCCGCCAGATGTCGGCTCATGCAATGAGCCGAGGCATCGGGCTGTGGGATGCGATGGAGCAAGCCGGCTCGATTGAAGGACTATCGAGTCGCGCCGCCAATTCAGCGAAGCAATTTGCTTCGATGGTCAATCGCTGGCGGAAGATCGCTGGCATCGAAAGCAAGCAGCAGGAAGTTCCCGATGCTTCCGACAAAAGCGGGCAAATGTCACTCTTAAGCTCATCGCAATCCTCGCCGCGCGTCCCGCAGCAGGCCGCGCAGGGAAATATTCGTGCCGTGATGGAAGCGGTGGTTCGTGAGAGCGGCTTGGAACAGCTTTTGAGAAAGACGGGCGCCGAGGAACTCGAAGAGCTGGCGAACGTCAACGAATTGATCACGTCCGCTGCCGAGTTTGATACGGAGAATCCGGAAGGAACGCTGATCGATTATCTGGCGCAGATCAGTCTCGTGAGCGATGCCGATCATATGAAAGGCGCAGGCGGCGCGATCACGCTGATGACATTACATGCTGCCAAAGGGCTGGAATTTCCGGTGGTGGCGATGATCGGGCTGGAGGAAGGGATTCTGCCGCACAGTCGGGCCCGCACCAGTGCGGATGAATTGGAAGAGGAACGACGCCTTTGTTTTGTCGGCATCACCCGCGCGCAGGAGCGGCTGATGATCAGCAAGGCCAACTACCGGATGATTCGCGGTATCAAAGAGCGCGGGACGCCATCACCATTTCTTTCGGAAATTCCCGTCGATTCGCTCCGCGTGATCGATCGCACGGGAATGGGCGGCCTTGAAACTCACGCGGTGAACATGCGGTCGCCCTACCGCCGAGGGCAATTGGTTCGGCATCCGAGCTTTGGCTTGGGGCGGATCTCCGAAATCAGCGGCGCAGGCGAGAACCTGCGCGTCGCCGTCGATTTCAACGAAGTCGGCCAAAAGCGGCTGGTCGTTCAATACGCGCGTCTCGAAGTCGTCGATTGAACCCATCAGCCCATGTGCTTGATCATTTCAGTGGCAAACTCGCTGCACTTGATCTTCTTCGCGCCTTCCATCAACCGGGCGAAATCGTAGGTGACGGTCTTGGCGGCGATCGCCTTTTCCAGGCTCCGCACGATCAAGTCTGCCGCCTCCTGCCAGCGCATGTGCTCAAGCATCATGACTCCTGAGAGAATGACGCTGCCGGGGTTGACCACATCCTGGTCGGCATACTTGGGCGCGGTGCCGTGAGTCGCTTCGAAAACGGCATGGCCGGTGAGATAATTGATGTTACCACCCGGCGCGATGCCAATGCCGCCCACCTGGGCCGCCAGGGCATCGGACAGATAATCGCCATTCAGGTTCGGCGTCGCGATGACGTCGAAATCCTCGGGCCGAGTCAGCACCTGCTGAAGCGCAATGTCGGCAATCGCATCCTTGATGACCAGTCCCGCGCCGGCCTTACCTTCGGGGATCTTGCACCATGGGCCGCCGTCGATTTCCTGAGCACCGAAAAAGTCCTTGGCAACTTTGTAGCCCCAGTCGCGGAAGCTGCCTTCGGTGAATTTCATGATGTTGCCCTTGTGAATAAGGGTCAGGCTCTTGCGCTTGTGCTGAATCGCGTAGCCGATAGCGCTGTGAACGAGCCGTTCGGTGCCGAGGTAGCTGATGGGCTTGAAGCCGATGCCCACTTCCACATTCACCTGCCGCTTTGGTGCGCCGATGGCTTCCAATTGCGCCTGCCAGGCATTCACTGCTTCCTGCGTTCCAAAGCGGATCTTCTTGAACGCCTTGGGATCAAACTGCTGAAGGAATTCCAGCACCTTTTTCGCTTCGGCCGATCCAGCGGCATATTCGATGCCGGCGTAGATGTCCTCCGTATTCTCCCGGAAAATGACCATGTCCACTTTTTCCGGATGCTTCACCGGAGAAGGCACGCCAGTGAAATAGCGCACCGGCCGCAGGCAGACATATAGGTCGAGCATCTGCCGAAGCGCGACGTTGAGCGAACGGATTCCGCCTCCGACCGGTGTGGTTAGCGGCCCCTTAATTCCAACTAGGAATGTGCGAAATGCGTCGACTGTGTCATCCGGCAGCCAGTTGTTGAACTTCTTAAAAGACTTTTCGCCAGCAAAGACTTCCATCCAGGCAATCTTCTTCTTACCGCCATACGCCTTTTGGACAGCCGCATCAAAGACGCGAACGCTGGCGCGCCAGATGTCGGGGCCGGTGCCGTCACCTTCGATGAAGGGAATGATCGGATGGTCGGGAACGTTCAGCTTCCCGCCCGAAATGGAAATCGTCTGGCCGCCGGCCGGCGGAGTCACATCTTTGAAATTCGCCATGAAAATCCTTGCTGGTAAATAGTGGCGGCGAAACTAGCGGTGAGGGGCAGACGTGTCAATTGCATCGGAAAACTCACTCATTCGATGAACACCAGCGGGGCCGCGGCGGTATAGAAGAATCGAGTTGCATTCCAATCCGCATAAGTTGCTGGATATTACAATGAAGCGATTGATCCCCGGCCGGTTTGAAACCCTGGTTCTGTTTGGACTCGTTGCGGCTTGTCTGCTGGTCGTCCAGCTCAGCCCGCATCGCGATATGGCCTTGGCCATCTGCACCGCCCCGCTATTTATGTTTTGCGCATTGCTGGGTTACTGGCGCCACGAGCGACTTCGGCTCGATTCAGCTGTGGAACAGCTCGAAGAAGAAGACGTCGTGGCCGAGCCTGTTGAATAGGGCCGACCCGAGATCGCTTCTTTCGACCGCCCTCCTTTCTTGAATTAGACCGGCATTTTGCATACGGTTCCTGCTCGCCTGCGCTGAATGAAAGTTCATGCTTCGGGCGCGCTGATTTTGCGCGCGTGAGTCGCGAGGCAATAAGTCCATGATCTACAGGAGTTTCGATGTTTCCGCTTGCTGAACGCGTTTCGCTGGTTTCCGAGTCGATCACCCTGGCCGTCAGCGCCAAGGCCAACGCGATGAAGAAAGCGGGCATCGATGTCGTCGGCTTCGGCGCCGGCGAGCCGGACTTCGACACGCCCGTCTTTATCAAAGAAGCGGCTAAAACCGCATTGGACAAGGGACAGACCAAGTACACGCCGACGCCCTGCGTTCCAGAGCTCAAGGCGGCCATCGCGGCAAAGTTCAATCGCGAAAATGGTCTGCCCTATAAGCCCGAGCAGATCACGACCGGCGCGGGCGGAAAGCATTGCCTTTACATGGCGTTCATGGCCGTCGTAAATCCGGGCGATGAGGTGCTGATCCCTTCGCCCTACTGGGTCAGCTACCCGGAGCAGGTCAAGCTGGCCGGCGGGATGCCGAAGATCATCCGCGGCGAGCAGTCGAACGGATTCAAGATCAAGCCGCAGCAGTTGGAGCGCGCGATTGGGCCGCGGACGCGCGTTCTGGTGATGAATTCGCCGAGCAATCCGGCCGGGCATGCGTATACGCCTGATGAATTGCGCGCTTTGGCCGAGGTCGTGGCGAAGCATCCCGAGGTCGTCGTCTTCAGCGACGAGATTTACGAAAAGCTCGTTTATGATGGCTTGAAGTTCGTGAGCGTCGCCACGCTTCATCCGGCCCTGCTGGAGCAAACGCTCACCTTCAACTGCCATAGTAAGAGCTTCGCGATGACCGGCTGGCGCGTCGGTTACGTAGGCGGTCCCAAGCCGGTGATTGATGCGATGAACAAGCTGCAGTCGCAGATGACCAGCCATATCACGAGCTTCGTGCAGATGGCCGCCGCGACCGCGCTGAACGATCCGGCCGGCGCGCAAAGTATCGAATCAATGCGGCTGGAATTCGAAAAGCGCGGCAAACATATGTGGGAGCGGCTCTCGGCGCTGCCGAAGGTCACCTGCGTTCGGCCGCAAGGCGCGTTCTACTGCTTCCCCGATGTCAGTGCCTATTTCGGCAAAACAGTCGGCGAAACGAAGATCACCGATGCCGTGAGCTTCGCGGCGGCGCTGCTTGAGAAAGCACATGTGGCAGTCGTGCCCGGAAACGACAGCGGCTTCGATACGCATGTCCGCCTGAGCTTTGCCACGAGCATGCAGCAGATCGACAAAGGGCTCGATCGCATCGCTGATTTCTTGAAGAAGCTCGAAGCCTAAGAACCGCTCCAGAATTCCGCTCCAACAGGTTAATTTTTTCTTTTGCTTTTTTCTGCTTGCAATCTAAGACGCCATGTCTTAATATGCCGACGTCATGCCTGTGGTTCATCAAAAGAGAAGCAGGCAGATCAAATAAGCGTCGCCGCAGGGAAAACAATTCCAAATCCTCTTGGAGGTTAACGATGTTTGAGCATGCCGACATTCCGTTGTATCGAAGGCCCGCTTCGGCCGCCGTGTTGTTGGGGCTTACCGCGTTATTCATGACAGCCAAGCCCACTCTTGCGCAAAGCGCTGCGCCGCCGACGGCGACGCCCGCAGCCAAGCCCGGGGATGAAGGTCCAAAGGAAGTTGCCCCCGCCACGGCGGCGCCTGCGGAAAAACCGGTGGAGGTCACTCAGAATGAGGTTGCCGACGTAGCCGCGGCAGTCAGCAAGACGGAGACTGTCAGCAAAGATGAGCTGGTCGAAAATAATGAGAAAGACACCGGCAAATCAGCTGATTCCGCAGGTCCCAAGACGCCCAAGGATCCGACCGCGCAGCGCGATCAGGAATTTCGCAAGCAGATGGGCGACTTGGATCGAGCCAATCGCGATCAGCAGCGCCTGCAGCGCGATCTGGCCCGCGCCCAGCAGCAGGTTCAACAACTCAGCAAGCGCCTTGCCGAGGCTTCGGAACGCCTTGCGAAGCTCCAGATGCAGGCCGCGGGCATTCCTGCCGGACAAGCAATGCCTGGCGCCGCTGGGGCCGGCCTGTGGATGAGAGGTGCTGGCGGTACGATGGGCATGACGCCTCCGCCTGCGCCGAAGCCGGAGAATATTCTCCCGCCAACCGCCACTGCTCCCGAGCAGGCCCGCATCGCCGAGGATCGCGCCAGGGCCGCCGAGGACCGACGCCAGGCCGCTGACGATCGACGCATGGACCGCATCGAGCGGCAGATGGAGCAGCTCGCTCGCTCCCTCGATCAACTGCGCCGCGATATGCACAAAGACTCGGATACTTCGCCGGAATCAGGTGCGAGAAAGTAATCTCGTACTTTTGCAACGATCCAGCAGCGCCACGCGGCACGGCACCCTACCGGCAGGGGCCGTGCCGTACTTTTGTTTTTGTCCAACAAATGCTGCATTCAACAGCCATTTGAAAGTCGGTTAGAATCGCCGGCCATGCTCGCAGTTCGATCGAGAAGCTTCGCCATTCGTCTTCTTCAGCTCTGTACATTCTGTTTGGCCACGATGCTGGCGCGGCAGGTCAATGCCGCAACGGAAGACTGGCCACAATGGCGCGGCCCGCGCGGCGATGGCAGCTCGATCGAAACGCACATTCCCACGCATTGGTCGGATCACGATAACATCGCCTGGAAGACGCCTATTCCCGGCGTCGGCCATTCCTCCCCTATCGTCGTCGGCGACCGCATCTTTTTAACCACTGCGATCGAATCATCCCATCAGCGGCTGCTTATCTGCCTCAGTCGGCTCGATGGTCACATCCTCTGGCAGCGGCAGGTGATGACCGCGCCGCTGGAGCAGAAGAATTCGCTCAACAGCTACGCCAGCGCGACGCCCTGCAGTGATGGGCATCGCGTCTGGGTTTCATTTTTCGAGCAACCCGGGATTGAAGTCGTCTGCTATGACTTGAATGGATCGGAGATCTGGCGGGTTTCGCCGGGAACGTTCTCTTCCATCCATGGCTTCTGCAGTTCGCCAATTCTTTATCACGGCATGCTCATTCTCAATTGCGATCAGGATGCGCCGGCGTCGATCGTGGCACTCGATCAAAATACAGGGCAGGAGCGCTACCGCACCGACCGCCCTAAACGAACTCGATCCTATTGCACGCCGACCATTTTCAACGTCGAGGGACAGATGCAGATGGTCCTCAGCGGAAGCAAGTCGGTCGTCAGTTACGATCCCGACACCGGCAAACAACTTTGGCTGATCGACGGCCCCACCGAGCAATATGTCGCGAGTATCGTGATGGCCGATGGCATCATGTTCATGACCGGCGGATTTCCCGAACATCACTTGATGGGCATCGATCCGACGGGGCGCGGGAACATCACCCATTCATCGAAGATTGTCTGGCATAACAAGAAAGATCACCGGGCGGTGTCCTATGTGCCGTCACCGGTGGCGGCAGGTCATTGGTTTTTTCTGGTTTCCGATGATGGCTTGGGCACCTGCTGGGAAGCACGGACAGGCAAGCAGATGTGTAAGCAGCCGCTTTCGGATCATCAGAGCGCGTCAGGGGTCGTTGCGGACGGGAATGTTTATTTCACCAGCGACGCGGGTGAGACAACTGTTTTTCGCGCATCGCCGAAGTTTGAACTGGTTGCGAAAAACCCGCTGAATGAACAGGTGCGGGCCTCACCCGCCATTTCCCATGGCCAGATCTTCATTCGCACCTGGAGCAACTTGTATTGTATTGGCCGCAGTGAAAACTAAGCCGATTCTATTTGCCCGCGGCTGGCTCGAGACAATAAAGGTTGCCGGCGCTGTCCCCGATGACGACAACTCTTTCTCCGATTGCGGGGGATGCGGTAATGCCGCGGGAAGCGGTGAAATGCCACAGCTCGCGGCCGCTCTGCAGATCGAGCACGTAGAGCTTCTTATCCTTGCTGCCGATGTACACCCGGCCATCGCTGATGGCTGGTGAGGAATCAACATCGCCGCCCGTCGGGAAGCTCCAGAGCTTTTTGCCGGTGGCAAGTTCCAACCCATAAACCGATCGATCGCGCGCTCCAAACACGACGATGCCCTGCGAAATCGCCGGCGACGAATACACCATCGCCTGGTTTTTTATCCCGTCGAAAAGCCAGGCCTGCTGATGGTTGCTCTCCTGCAGGCAAAGCAGTCGGCCACCATCGGTGCCAAAGACCATCTTGCCGCTGTCGATGGCCGCCGACCCGGGGCAGAGCGCGCCCAGATCTACGTCGTAGCCCTCATGTCCATCGGACAGATTCATGGCATGAAGATGCGCATCGCAGCCGGAAACCATAGCAACGCCATTGGCGATGGCGGGCGCGCCGTTGATGCGGTCGCCGGCTTTCTGGGTCCAAATCTGTTTTCCGGTGTTGGCATCGACGCAGAAGATGTCGGCTCCATCCGTGCCAAACACGATGCGATCGCCCTGGCGATTGGCCGAGGAATGAACGGGTGATCCACCGGCGTCGAACTTCCAGAGCATGTGTCCATCAGCCGCATTCACCGCATGGAAAAACCCGCTCTCGTCGCCGATCAGCACCTTGCCGTTGAAAACAAGCGGCGTGGATGCAAATCCATCTTCGGCGCGATAGGACCACTTGGCTTTTCCGGTCTTGAGATCGATGGCATTCAAGACGCCACTCGTGTCGCCGACATAGACAAAACCATCCGCAATCACCGCAGATCCTTCGAAATGCCCCGGCCCTAGGCTCGATTGTGTGGTCGGTCGCGTGGCAGGCACTTCGTCGCGCCCGGTACGAAAGGTCCATCGCAGTTTCATCGGCGGCGGCGCGATGGCCTCCGCCTCTCCGGTCAACATTCCGCCATTATGAAATGCCGGCCAGTCGGCGCTTGGCGCAGCCGGTGCTGCAGTGGTGGGCAACGTGGCAAGCAGCACGAGCGTTAACACTATCGTGGCAGCCAATTCGATATTCCACTTGACGATTGTCATTTCTGTTGGCTCGTAATCTTCAGGCAAACCAGTTCATCGCCGCCCATTGCATACAGGTTTCCGCGATAGATCAGCGGCATCGACCAGACATTGTCGCCATCAAAAAGATGCGATTCACTGACAACACTTGCGCCATCATCACTGATCCGCAACAGGCTCAGCGTCCCATCTTCGCTCATGGCAATTATCTTGTTCCCAGCCAGCACGATCGTTCCGCCTTCGCGCAACTTCACGTCATTGTTCTTCCAAAGCACTTTAGAAGTGGGCCATTGAAGGCATTTGAGCCGGCCGGCGCTGTTGGCGTAGAGCCGGTCGCCAGAAAGGATCGGCGGCTGAAATTTGCAGGTGACTTCGGTGTTATGCCAAAGCTCTTTCGCCACGGTCGCATTAACTTCCAGCATCGCGCAGCCATGACCATATCCGCTGGAAATAAACAGGTGGCCTTCGCGATAGACCGGCGTCGCTGCGTTCACGTCGTAATCGGTTTTCCAGGGAAAGCTCCAGATCGTCGCGCCGGTGTCTGGGTTCATCGAAAAAAGCGTGTCGCCGCCCAGAATGATGAGTTGGCGAGCGCCCTGCACGTCGATCATGATCGGCGCCGCATATCCGCTCAGTCCCTTTGCCTGCGATGTCCAGCCGATCTTCCCGGACTGCTTCTCCACCGCTATCGCGACCGGTCCATCCTGGCCGCCCTGCACGTAAACAAATTTCTCATCGACCAGCGGACTCGATGCCTGGTTCCATCCAAGAATCTGCGTATGCATTTGGTCGAGAATATTGATCGCCCAGACCTTTTGGCCATTGCTCAGCTTTCGGCAGATGAGATCTCCGCCGCCGCCGTAGGTGTAAATGCGATCGTGATCGATCGCAGGCGTGGCCAGCGGAAGCGGTAGGCCATTGTCATCGTTGCGGGCCTGCGGCTGATCAGCGCGATGCGTGACCGCTTCGCCCTGACTCCAAATGACTTTTCCCGTAGCTGCATCGAAAGCGGTCAGCACATCGTTGCTTCCCTGCATCGAAAGCAAATAGACCTTTCCATCGAACCCAATCGGACTGGAAAAGCCGCGACCAACATGTGCCGACCAGACCTTTTCCGGCCCACCCTGTGGCCATTGATCGAGCACCCCTTCCTGCGTGGAAATGCCATTTCCGTTTGGGCCGAGCCACTTGGGCCACTCTTCGGCCATCGCACTTGTGGCGGAAAATAGAAGGCCAAGAGCCAACAACCATAGGCAGGAAGCGCGCAGGCGAGCGTTATTCATGGCACGCGATTGTAGCGGCGCTTGGTGGTCCCGTCTGTAACTTTTTCAATCCACTCAACGTGCTTGGGGCTTTGCGGTTGAATTTCAACTCATCGAGCCGACAATCGAGCTCGATCGCTCGCGGCTTCCGGAAGTTCGTATGTCTAATTCCCCACCACGCCCTTCGCATTCATCCGGCATCATCCGGCTGCTGGTGCTGTTTGTCATTGGCGTGGCAGCTGTGGCCGCGTGGCGCTACGAGATTCACCCGCCAATCCGCCCCGAAGCCGGCTGGGTGCCGCCGAATCCTTCAAATCGATGGACCTGCATCGTCATTCATCACTCTGGCTCGGATGCGGGAGGAGCCGACCGCTTTGATGAATGGCATCGCAAGCGTGGCTGGGACGAATTGGGCTACCACTTTGTCATCGGCAACGGCACCGACACTGCCATGGGCCAGGTCGAAGTTGGCCCGCGATGGACGGAGCAGAAGCACGGGGCCCATACCAAAACCGACGACGAGTATTACAACCAGCATGGCATCGGCATCTGCCTGGTTGGTAATTTCGACAAATACCCGCCCAATCCCAGGCAGATGGAAAGCCTCGCGCGGCTCGTGAAATATCTCTGCCGGCAATACCACATTCCCGTCTCCCACATCTACACCCACGGCGGGATCACCCATAAAACCGATTGCCCCGGCAAGTATTTCGACCTTGCCAAACTGAAGCACATGATCGAGCGGTAGGTTTTCCCCGTCCCGAATTCCCTTCCGGCGATGTATAGCATCCCATATGGCCGCGCACGCGGCGATGGCGCGGCAAAGGATCGATTATGCGTTTTTCTGGAAAAGTCTGCATCGTCACCGGCGGCGGCTCAGGGATCGGCCGGGCCACCTGCCAGCGGTTTGCAAGTGAAGGCGGCAAAGTCGTCGTCGCGGATCTCAATGCCGAGCATGGCAACGAAACGGTGAAGATGATCACGTCCAAAAACGGGAACGCGATCTTCCAGAATTGCGATGTGGGCAAATCGGCCGATGTACAGGCGACGGTCGATGCCGCCGTGAAGAAATGGGGGAAGATCGACGTCGTGGTCAACAACGCAGCGATGATGACTTTTCTACCCGTCGTTGATCTGCCTGAGGATAAATGGGATCAGGTCCTGACGGTGAATCTCAAATCGGTTTTTCTCTTCTGCAAATATGCCATCCCACACATGCCCGAGCACAGTGCGATCGTCAACACAAGTTCGGTTCACGCCCACGAAAGCGAAGCCGGCGTCGGCCCCTATGCCGCAAGCAAAGGGGCGATGGAGGCGCTCACTCGCGTGGTGGCGCTTGAATGTGAGCAGCGTAAGATTCGCATCAATTGTGTCGCGCCCGGGGCGGTGAATACGCCGATGCTCTGGAACAATCCAAACGTCAAAAGCGGGAAGGAAAAGGTAGCGGGAGCTGTCGGACAACCCGAAGACCTTGCCGCCGCTATCTGTTTCCTGGCTTCGGATGAAGCGCGCTTCGTCAACGGCACCACGCTTGTCGTCGATGGCGCCCGGCTCGATATTCTTTGAGGCCCGTACATCAGGCGGCGAGGGACCGCCACCCATCCAGATATGCCCAGACAATTCATGTTCGCAACCGGTATCGAGAACAGCTATCCCACCATCGAGTGGGAAGGCAAAACCATTCGCCGCGATGAGATGGAAGAGTGCGGCCATTACAAACGATGGAAGGATGATTTTGGCCTGGTTAAGGACATGGGCATCGAGCACCTGCGCTACGGGCCGCCACTTTATCGCGCGCATCTGGGGCCGGGCCGGTATGACTGGAGCTTTGCGGATGAAACGTTTCATGCACTGAAGCAGGCGGGCATCGTACCCATTGCCGATCTGTGTCACTTCGGCGTTCCTGACTGGGTCGGCGGCTTTGACAATCCGGAATGGCCGGAGCTGTTTGCGGAATATGCCCGGGCATTTGCCCAGCGATTTACGTGGGTGAAATTCTATACGCCGGTCAATGAGATCTTCATCGCTGCGGAATTCTCTGGACTACTGGGCTGGTGGAATCAGCGGGCGAAAGGCGATCGCAGCTTTGTTGACGCGCTGAAAATTCTGTGCAAAGCCAATATCCTGGCGATGCACGCGATCTTGTCGGTCCGCCCCGACGCGATATTCATCCAAAGCGAATCGTCAGAATACTTTCACGCGGACGAGCCTAGTTGCGCTGCCCAGGCGGCCTTTCTCAATCAGCGGCGTTACCTGTCGCTCGATCTGACCTACGGCTACCCCATCGACATGATGATGTACGAATACCTGATCGACAACGGCATGTCGCGCCAGGAGCTCCACTGGTTCCGCGATCATCACGTTAAAGCGCGCTGCGTCATGGGCAATGACTATTACGTAACCAACGAGCACCTGGTGAAAGCGGATGGAAGCATCGAGCCATCTGGCGAAATCTTCGGCTACTACGTCATCACCCATCAATACTTTGCCCGATATCGGCTGCCGGTCATGCACACTGAAACCAATACGCGCGATGCCGACAAGGCCGAGCAGTGGCTCAAAAAAGAGTGGGCCAACATGCACCGGCTTCAGCAGGATGGCGTGCCGATCATCGGCTTCACCTGGTATAGCCTGACCGATCAGATCGACTGGGACTCGGCACTCTGCCAGAAGCGCAACAACGTGAACGAGTGCGGGCTCTTTGATCTGGATCGGAAGATTCGGAAAGTTGGGGAAGCTTACAAAGGGCTCATCAGCCGCTGGGCCAATATCCTGCCGACAGAAAGCCGCAGTGTACGGGCCGACTATTGACCGCTTGTCGCCCCGCGCGCCAAGATGTCGCGCTGCCGGCAAAAATTCAACATCCTACACTCGTTGTGATGATGAGCGGTCCAATACGCATTTTGATTCTCGGCGGAGGGTTCGGCGGCGTTTACACGGCGCGACATCTCGAAGAACTCTTCGCCGAAAGCAGCGAAGTTCAAATCACCCTTGTCAGCCGGGATAATTATTTTGTGATGACTCCCTTGCTGTTCGAGGCGGGCTCGGGAATCCTGGAGCCGCGCCATGCGGTGAATCCGATCCGACCGCTGCTCAAGATGACGCAGTTCATCGAGGCGGAAGTCGTTGAGATTGATATTGCGCGAAAGATGGTGACGGTCTGCCCGCCGCATGGCCAGGCCGATGAATTGCCTTACGATCACCTCGTGCTTGCGCTGGGTGGCGTGACCAATACCAAGCTGGTGCCGGGGACGGAACATGCGTTGACATTCAAAACGCTCGGTGATGCGATCTATCTGCGCAATCACATTATTCAGCTCTTCGAGCGCGCCCAGATCGAATCAGACCCGGTTCGCAAAGCATCGCTTTTAACGATCGTGCTCGTTGGCGGCGGGCTGGTCGCCGTTGAATTGGCCGGCGAAGTGACGGTCTTCATGACCAATCTTTCCCGGCTCTATTCGAAAATCGATCCGCGCGAAATCCGCTTTGATCTCCTCGAAGCCGCCCCGCGCATCATTCCGGAAATGGATGAAGACCTCGCGCAATACGCGACTCACACGTTGGAAAAGCGAGGCGTGCGTGTGCGCGTCAACATGCGCGTGGATCGCATCGAGCCGGGAATGGTCCATCTTCCCGATGGCGAATCAATTCCCGCGCAAACAATTTTGATGGCCACTGGCGTCATCCCCAATCCACGTGTTTCTTCGCTTCCGTTGGAGAAGGATAAAAAAGGACGCGTGCTGACCGAGCCGACGATGCGCGCCAAGGGGCGCAATGACATCTGGGCGCTGGGCGACTGCGCATCGATTCCCGATCCTAGCGGCCACCCATATCCGACGCTCGCGCAACATGCCATCCGAGAAGGGCCACAACTGGCGAAGAACATTTCGGCTGCTATTCATGGACAGCCGCTTGAGCCATTCGTCTACCAGACCAAGGGAACGCTCGCGGCCCTGGGACACTTCAAAGGCGTCGGACGGATCTACAGATTTAAGATTCGTGGGTTCCTCGCCTGGTGGGTTTGGCGGACTTATTACCTGTTTCGCATGCCGAGGTTCGACCGCAGGTTTCGTATTGTGCTGGACTGGACGGTCGCCCTACTGTTCCGCAACGACATCGTCCAGCTCGACATTGGGCGGGAAAACACGCGGAATTCTGCGCGGTCGGAAAAACCGTCCGCCGATGGTGATACGGAGCAGCGCGACTCAGCTCCGAGTCGCGCAGAACGCTCCTCCACCGCCGCGCCGCGATGATGCTTCCCGCATGGAACAAGAAGTGGCGCAGCGTTCGCCGGTTCCGCCGCCCATGTCGCTTGCGCCTTCGCGCCGAAGCGCTGAATCCGATCGCTGAACGGGCCGCGAAGGCGCAAGCGAGTATACAGAGGCTGTCGGCGACAAGTGACGCGAACATCGAAAAAGCGCCCAACGACGAAGAATTTCCCGCTGGCGGCAAAGACAAAAACGCGTTAGAACCCATCCTTCTCACTATTTTCACGAAGGAGGCGCGATGGAAAAGGTTCTTAATTCTCGTCGATCATTTCTGCGGCTCAGCGCCGCCACACTCGCTACGCTTGCGGCTTCGCGCGCCTTCGGCGCTGATGAAGCGCCGGCGGGCGAAGGCGCATACGCGGGGCTGCCGATGGGCTGCCAGAGCTATACATTTCGCGATCGGAGCTTCGACAAAATGCTCGAAGCGGTGTCAAAGGACGAACATCTGAAATTCGTGGAAATATGGCCGGGCCATATGAGCGGCATGTCGCCCAAGGAAGCGCGAAAGCGAGCCGAGGATCATGGCCTGACCATCACCGGATATGGCGTCGTCAGCTTTACCAAGGATCATGCGAAGAATCGCAAGGAATTTGAGACCGGCAAGATCCTGGGCGTCAAGACGCTCACCTGCGATCCGTCTCCCGATTCCTTCGACAGCCTCGATAAGCTCACCGAGGAATTTGGCATCAGCGCTTCGATTCACGACCACGGCCCTGGCAATCGCTGGGGAAAGATTGACACGATCTGGAACGCCGTGAAGGATCACAGCCCGCGCATCGGCCTGTGCAACGACACCGGCCACTTCATCCGAGCCGGCGAAGATCCGCTCCGTGCCTGCACGGTCTTCGGCGACCGTGTGCTCGGGATGCATCTCAAGGATTTCAAGAAACTGCCCGATGGCAAATGGGACGACTGCATCCTCGGCGACGGCTCCCTCAATGTCGAAGGCATCGTGAAGTGGCTGCTCGATCACAAGTTTCGGGGCGATCTTTCGCTGGAATACGAAGGCAAAAAGCCCGTGGAATCCGCAGCTGAAAGTCTGCGCCGTGTAGCGCGAGCGGTGAAAGGCGCGGGGGCGTAGCATGCTCGTGGCGATGTAGTGTACGGTCACCCAAGTTTAGCCGCCGGCTTGTCGGGCGCTTCTCCGATCGCAAATGCAGGAGCAGCGCCCGATGAACCGGGCGGCTAAACTTGGCAATAGCGCCGCCCAAGCTTCTATCGTTAATGCGGGAGCGCCACCGCATACAAGCGCGAAAGCGTCGTGACGAAAAGCGTCTTGTTCGCCACAGTGACCGTCGCGCTGATCGGTTCATGAAGCTCGATTGAGCTAATGAGCTGCTGCTTCTTGGATGCTGCAAAAACAAGAAACTCTCCGCTTCGCGTACCGACGTAAACTTTTCCATCCGCGATCATCGGTGACGCCCAGAAGTCGCCTTTGGCGTGATAAGTCCAATACGGTTTTCCGGTGGTGGCATCGACGCAGTGAAGCACGCCACCGCAGTCGGTGGCGAAGATCATGCCGTCATAGATGGCAGGCGTGCAGCCGGTTTCGCGCGAGAGGGGATAGGTCCAGAGCACGCTGGTGCGGGTGATGTCTCCGGTGCGCGTGGCGTCGATGCATTTGAGCCAGCCTTCGTGCTTGCCCCACCACAGATCGCCGCCGCCGCAGACGTAGATCTTGCCATCCTCGAAGACCGGCATGCCCAAAATCTCGCTCGGCCCGCGCCGGCGATTGCCGGTGAATTCGTGAACATCCTTGCCTTTGGGCGCATCCGGATCGCTATCGCAGCGAAACAGAGTCTTGAGCTGATCAACCTTCCCCTCCTGCGGCTCCGCCGATAGCGGTTGAAATCCGTAGAGCACACCATCCGCGCCGCCGAAGAAAATCCGTTGTTGCCCCTCGACCATTCCCAGCGACGGTGAAGACCATTGGCAATGAAAAACATTGGGACCAATGTGCTGATCGTCGCGGGCGACGATTCGGCCGGTTTTCTTATCGAGCACGACCAATGACGGCGCATCGGGCTTGCGAATGCGACGGTGGGTGTTGTCCACGCCATTGCAACTGTTGACGTAGAGCAGATCGCCGACGATCAGGACGGAGCCTTCAACCTGGTCGTGAGTGTGAATGCCCGCCTTTGAAACCAGATCGGTGCACCAGATGATGTCAGCATCGAGCGGGCCGGGCGAGAGGCGCGGTTGTCCGCGCGGCGTCATGTGCGCGCCCTCATCCTTGAACGGCCCGTCATTGCCGTTGCTCATGCCCGCCAGGTCCAGGCACATCACTTCGCCGCGATTGGAGAGGACGTAGACGCGGTTCGCTTCGACTGTCGGCGCGGAAGCCATACCGACGTGGGGCCAATCGAGATAAGGATCATCTTCCAGCTTGGGAACGACCAATTGCCAGGCGATCTGACCGTTGGTTTCGTCAAAGCACATCAGCACGCCGCGATCTCCCTGATGCTTGGGATCGCGCGGGACGTCGTTGTTGGTCCCAATCAGCACGCGACCCGAGGAGACGATCGGCGTGGCATAACTCTGCGAGCCGAGCTTGGCGACCCATTTGATGTTCTGCCCACTGGCAGGATCAAACCGGTCCGGAAGGCCGGCTTCCGATGAAACCATGTTACGGGAAAACTTTGTTCCCCATTGAGGTTGATCGGCAGCGAAGTCGTTTGACGGAATGAAGACCAGGGCGACGAGACAGAATCCGATCGCAATCGCTGGAAGGGTCGATGCCGCAAACAGTTTATGCATGCGCCGGATTGTATCGCAGGGATAGAAAGTTCAACCTGATTTGATTGATGCGATTACGATTCCCGCCCGCCGGCCCGGGGACCGAAGCGCACTGCGACACCCTCGACCATGCCGTCAGCACACCGCGCAAGCACGGACCCGGACCGGAAAATGTCCCCAGACAAACTGCCCTCAGCCGGAATGGTCCCTTTCGAGCAAAAGGCCATTCAGCGCATCTCCGCAAAGCGATATTTTTGCGAACTCCTAAAAGCCCAGTAGCGATCTGCGACGAGCCTAGAAATGCGAATGTGAGAAAAGATACCGATTCGCACATATTTGTCAAAGAAAATCTGTTCGGATTTCCCGGAAAAAGTGCGTTAAAACCGATTAATTAGCCATCTTAAAGTGCGGATGTCATGGCCCGAAATCGTGACCAAAAAAAGCGCGCCTCTGGCGATGAGGCGCGCTGGTCGAAACGCTCCAAAAAAATCCCGGCCGTTACCGCCGTGCAGTTATTCGTTGTTGCCGCTGGTTTCCTCAAGCATCTTGCGGAGGTAGCCATTCTCGCGGCGAGTCGCTTCGAGATCGAAGACCAGATACTTGATGCTCAGGCGCAGGTAATCGAGGCTTTCCTGCAGGCTGCTGACGGTCTGGCGAAGGCGCTCGTGGCGCTGGCGGGTTTCGTCGGCCAGCTTCTCGAGCTTCTGCCGTTCGCTGACGGGTAGCGTGCTGATTTCGCCCATCAACTCCGCCAGCTTGGTCTGGAATTCCTGTTCGTTCATGGATGCTCCTGCTTTCCCTGCTTTGGCTGTGTCGATCATGGCCGACCCCATGGCAAAGCGCGTTCCACGCGCGCATGCCGACGAGATCTGCATTCACTTGGCGTTCATTTTCCCAGCGAATCCCTTGCTTCGAATCTCGTGATCCTGCGCAGCTTTCGGTCGCTTTGTGCCGGATGATGCCGGCAGGCAACACGACCTCGCCCGGCGCGTTTGCGATTCAATCGCGCCGAGCATCACCGTTGCATTCACGCAACATCCATTTTGCGTCCGATTTATCCCACGACGACGCCGGCATAGCCGACCGCATTGGTCGGGTCGGGCGGAATCAAGCCGCGCAACGTCTCATAACTATTCGCGTGTCGTAGAACCTGCGCCCTGTTGGCGCCTTTGACTTTGCACGCGGCCAACATTGCCGCGATCGCGCCGCCGCCACACGCGTTCATTCGCGCGCCCACTTCCGGAACAATTCGATCGACTTCAAACCCTTCAATCAGATTCAGCAGCCTGCGGTCATTTTCCTTTGCCCACGTCAAGGCATTTTCACCGATGCCCGCCGGCGCAAATCGATAGGCCGGCCCGTAGTGCGTCAGGTCACTGCTGGCCAGGAAAACTGCATCCGGCTCGATCGCAAGAACCTGCTCGGCCGTCTCGCGCCCGATCCGACTCGCATGCCCGACCAGCGGCACTTCCACTGGGAGCACCTGCGCGCCAGGCCAAGCCGCCTGAATCAGCGGCAATTCCACTTCAACTGCATGCTCGCGCTCGTGAAGCCGCGCTTCGACGATAAACGACGACGACGCACTCAATTTCGAAAGAGCATCCAGCGGCTGCGACGAATCGCCGGTCGGCACACGCCAGATCGCATGCGGATCGAGCGCCGCCTGCTCGAGCCGAATCGGCGTGTGCACTGCGCCAAACACGACCACGATCCTCGCCGGCGCCAGCGCTGCGAGCGTACCAATCGCTTCACCAGCGATCGCCCCGCTGCATACCCATCCGGCATGCGGCACCACAGCGCCGCTCGGCCGATTCAGCGATTCAATTTTTGCAGTCCGCACGTATGACGCGGCAGCCGACTGACATTCGGCGCCCTGACCTGGATAAAACCGGCCCGCCACCGCTGGCGGCCGCAACGACACGTCGTTTGGACTCGCCACGTGCGACACTATAATCCTTCGCGGAACGCGGCAGCAATCGGAATTGTGCCGGTGACAGGGGTGTAGTCTCATAATTCCCTGTCAAATCGCGTAAGCTGCTCCGGTCCTGTGAGGAATGACAATGACGCAGCGCGATAATGAGGACCTGGCCCGGGCGCTGGAAGGCATGGGCGGTGGCGAAGATGGTGCCCCATCCAGCGGCGCTGCTGCTCAGCCACCCAACAACAGACCCGCCAAAGCTCGGCCGACCGCACCGGTTCCGATGCAAGGCGCTCCAAAGCCGGTTGCGCCCAGGCCGGTCGTTCCTCCAGGCGCAACGCCCCTGCCGCCCGGCGCTCTCAAATCCCAGCAGAAAAAAGAAGAGACAGCATCGAAGGCCAAATTCCCTGCAGCTCCGCGCAAACCATCGGTTGCTCGTCCCCAAGCGCCGATGCGGCCACAAACACCAGGCTTGCCACAGAGCGATACGGCAGCGCCGCCGAGTGCCATTCCTTCGTCCGATTGGCTCTCCTCACCCGAGCTGCCTTCAAGTGGCATGGCTGAGATCGTCACCACCGATGACGATGCCGTCATGGTGCCGGCTCCCGCAATGGAGACGCTGGGGCATGTCCACACTAAGCCTGACGCAACGCATCACCGTGCTCACCTACCGACGATCAAATCGGTTGAGGCCCGGCGGACTGTCATCCCCGTCTTGCTCACGTGCGGATTGCTCCTAGTCATCGCGGCAACGATGAGACTCGTGACTTCGCCTGACACTCCCCTCCGATCGCTTCCGCCATGGATGAGCTGGGCGGGATATGCACTAGGCTTGCTGCTGTGGGGCGTGGCCTTGATCAACATGTTCTCCGTTCGTAAAGAGTTGCAGCGCGCGGCCTGATCGCAGGGCCCGCGGCGTTTGACACGTCTTTTCACCACTTCTATGATCCCCCGCCGTCATATATTGTGACGGTAATTTGAATGTCAGGAGGCACCGATGGCCGGCAACAACGTTATGGAAATTACGGATCAGAACTTCGAACAGGAAGTGATAAGTTCCTCGGTTCCGGTGCTGGTGGATTTTTGGGCCGAGTGGTGCCTGCCATGCCGGATGCTCGCTCCCACGATCGAAAAGCTCGCCAAGGACTATGACGGGAAGATCAAAGTCGGCAAGGTAGACACCGAAGTCAATCGCGACATCGCCATCAAGTACAGCATCAGCGCGATCCCGACGGTCATTCTCTTCAAGGATGGCCAGGTCCAGCAGAAGTTCGTCGGACTCCGCCAGGAACGCGACTTCAAAGAAGCGCTGGATGGCTTGAAATGAGCCAGCTTCTTCACCGCTAGTCAGCAATCTCAAAATCAGATCCGGGATGGCAACACCAATGCCATCCCGGCTTTGTTTCACAGCACGATTCAATATCCGGCTAATATAATGGTGTGAAACGCCTGCGGCTCATCACCGGCAATCGCCTGGCGATCATCTCGGCGATGCTTTGCATCGCAATCATTGCCTTGGCCTTGCGAAGCTTCTGGCGATTCGACATGGTGAATCTTGAAACCTGCCGATCCAACAATGCGGTGTGGACAGGCGATGGTTATGAACTTGCCTCACTGCACGGCGTGTTATGGTTCAGGCACTACCACGCCGATTTCCCGCCAGGCAAACTGCCGCCCGAAAACCTGCGCAACCGTATCCAGGGGCCATTCCTTCACGTTCGCCGGACGACCGTCATGCGACTGAATCCTCCGTCGGACGGTCCGTTGGTCGGCATTGGTGCGGGATTATCCCACAGCGCTTCGGCAGACGCGTCGGGAGCGTTCTCGAGTACACACTACATCGTGCCGCACTGGTTAGCGGCAACGCTGTTGGCCGTGCTCCCGATTTACATGCTGATGCGGCTACTGCGCTCGAAGCGGCGCATGCGGAGACGCATCGAAAACGATCTGTGCCCCTTCTGTGGCTATGACCTTCGCGCCAGTCCCGATCTTTGCCCCGAGTGCGGAACCTTGCCAAGCGGGAACCGGCAGTCCAAATCCGAAGAATGATTGAACTACAGGTAGTGACGGATTCACAAAAACAAGAACAGACCCCCCTGCCCACCTTTAAATTGCCAAGGGCTTTCTTTGCTTCGCGTATTTATCTGTTTCGCCGGCCGCATCTGTGACTACTGGGGCGAAAGGAGGGGTTGACCGGTGTTTTTCATGGCCCACTCCCCACAAGCAGCCATAAAAGGCGCATTGGCAATATTCTGTCTTTTTTCTTGCGGCTCCAGTGATTTCCCATAGCATTTTCCCGGGTACCCTTGGGGACTCAACCCATATTTCGTGAAAGAAGCGATCAGTCATCCGATCGGCGGCGCGTGCTGCCGACGTACTTGATTGCGCTTTCACATTTCGGAGGTTGCCATGTTTCGAATGCTCATTGGTTACGTAACGGTCTGCGTATTGGTCGTCGCTGGCTTTGCTCGCGCGAATATCGTGCAAAATATCAGCACGGGTATCGATCGTACGACCGGTCTTCAGTTGCCGAACAACGCATCAGATCCAAACTGGAGCGTTGGACCGGGAGCACAGGCCGGCACTTATACCGGTGTGCATCTGATCGCGCGCTCGTCACCGCTTCCACCACCGTATATACCCGACAGCGCATCAACCGCTTCGCGCTGGGTGGCCATCAACAGTGGACAGCCTGATGAGGGAATTTCGATGCCGCAAGGGTTCTTCAGTTTTCAAACCACGGTCGACCTCACGGGTTTTGATCCGGCCACCGCGAGCATTCCCGGCGGCCGTTTTGGGGCCGATGATGAAATCACAGTCATCCGGATCAACGGCACAATAATCCAATTGCCGATCGGCGTGTTAAAGGGCGGATTCGATCAGTTCTACGCCTTGCCAACCAATATGGGAACCGGGCTTTTTACAAGCGGCGTCAACACCATTTCGTTTGATATGCTCAACGCCGACGCAGGGACTCCGATGGCCCTGAGGTTGGAGGCATCAGTGACCGCCACGCCCACTCCTGAGCCAGCATTCGCCAGCTTTGCCGCCATTATCGCTTCGCTCACGCTGCTGTCGCGTCGGAGAACCGCCTGACAGCGCGCTTACCGTAGAGATCTTTGGTCGTATCCAGCAGTTGATCCCTGTTCTTCGGCACATCCTTGCTGTCCATTAGCCGTAACCCGTCGGAGTCACTAAAGATGCATTCATTCCTAATTTTTACCAAATTTTTTGGAAACAAAGAATGCGGTGGAGCGTATGTTAGGTTATGGTATGGAGTGCGAATGGTAACCGTTCAGTTCTCTTGAATCCGAACTTCTTGCGAACAATGATGGAGGGTGAGCCGACGGAGCGGCAAATCGACTGGGGGGTGCGCGAGGTGTGAGAATCTGTACATTCGCAATGAAGC
>Ga0134128_10000548_pt1 | contig 52050 bp, 51 predicted proteins | sample KB31754_FD_96462 | JGI IMG/M metagenome (GOLD analysis project Ga0134128, IMG submission 96462) | Terrestrial soil microbial communities with excess Nitrogen fertilizer from Kellogg Biological Station, Michigan, USA - KB3-175-4 | ecosystem: Environmental > Terrestrial > Soil > Unclassified ... | reverse complement strand
TTTCTTTGATTCCAGAAAAAATGCTGAGCAGTTAAAATCTAATTTTTTAAAAAACTAACTTTCTAAAGGATTAGTAAAATTAAAAAAGCCGTCTCAGTTTTTATTTTGAGACGGCCTCTTGTTTATTTATATTGTATCAATTATCATGATCCTTATCTTACATGTTATACGCTTCGGAAAATTATACAGGAATGGTAAATAAAAGATGTGTCATTATAGTAACTTCACCACGCTAAATTTTAAAAACTGAATCAATAAATATTCTGAAAGCATGCAATTAAAGGATTCTCTTTCCCTGGCTTTTCGTACTATTAAGAGTAACAAACTTCGCACAGGAATTACCGTTGCGATCATTGCTTTTGGAATCATGGCGTTAATTGGAATTATAACCGCTATTGCATCTATGAATCAAAGTCTTTCTGAAAGTTTTGCCACGATGGGTGCTAATTCTTTCAGTATTCAATACAGGGATTTGATGATAAGAGTTGGTAATGGCGGAAGGCAAGTGAAAAAAACAAGCACGAATGCATTGAAAGCCAAAAAATCAAATGAAAGAAAGATCATTACTTACCAGGAAGCGAAACTTTTTAAAGAACGATATAAATTTCCAGGCCGCGTTAGTATTTCTGTAGACGGGCCGCAGAGTGTTATTGTTATGAATGACGAAGTAAAAACCAATCCCAATATTTCGATGACAGGCAGTGATGAAAATTATCTGATATTGAATGGTTATTCATTGGCAGGAGGAAGGGATTTTAATAAACTGGATGTTGAAAGTGGCAGAAGCATTTGTATTTTAGGAAACAGTGTTGCCAAAAAATTATATGGCGATAATACATTGCGTGCATTGGACCAGGTGATCAAGGCAGATGGTATTAAATATCGGGTGATAGGCGTTTTGAAAGATAAAGGTTCCAGCGCTTTTTTTAATGCTGATAATATTGTGCTGACGACCTACAATAATATTCGTCGTCTTTTTCCAACCGATGGTATAAGCTACCAAATTGGTGTGATGGTAAACGATATCACGCAGATGGACGCCGCCATTTCAGAAGCGAAAGGAACTTTCAGGCCGATAAGAAAGCTGGCAATTGATGAAGAGAATAATTTTTACATTGATAAAAGCGACAGCATTGCTGAAGTATTTAAAAGCAGTCTTGGCGCGATAACTACTGCTGCTGCATTTATTGGATTGATCACATTAATAGGTGCGGCAATTGGTTTGATGAATATCATGTTGGTGGCTGTAAATGAGCGGACACGCGAGATTGGTTTGATAAAAGCAATTGGAGGAAAGAGTAAAAGTATTCGCGCCCAATTTCTTTTTGAATCTATTTTTATCAGTCTTATCGGAGCGGTGCTTGGAATTATTCTTGGAGTAATTGTTGGAAATGTTGTTGGTATATTTCTTCATACTGGTTTTGTGGTTCCTTGGGGCTGGGTTGTTACAGGGATTGTCGTTTGCTCTGCTGTAGGGCTTTTCGCAGGTTTATATCCGGCGGTAAAAGCCGCTCGAATGGATCCTATTGTTGCGCTCCGTTATGAATAATCACCATTACTCTTAAATAATTACTTTTAAAAGTACCTTTCTTCCTTCAAAGTTTTCTTCCTTTTGTAATTGTTCATCTCTTATTAAATAATGACTGCGGGAATTATTTTTAAAATATTGGCAAAGCTTTAACCAACTTTCAAATATTTTACTAACTTGTGCCACTAAAATATTTTTATAGGAAATAAGAATTTTAATTTTTTTTTTCGTTACACTTGCACAATCAAATTCTACAAACAAAAATCAGTAAAACTTAAACATTTAAAAACTAAAACAACATGGCAGATTTAAAGACTCCTGCAAACGCACCAGTAAATGCTACCACATCCGTGCAGGCAAAAAAGTCCAATAACATTATTTCTTTATTAGCGCCTATTATATGTATTATCGCTGGTTATATCATTTGGCGATTCGTTATTGGTGCTGATAGTAATTTTACAAACCCTGATCCGAACGGTGGTTTCTGGCCAAAACAGGAAGGTCCAAAAGGTAGTTTCCCCAGAATGTATGAAGGTGGAATTATTGTGCCTATCCTTATCGGATGTTTTTTAATTGTATTCACTTTTGTAATTGAAAGAGCATTAACTGTTTCTAAAGCAGCCGGAAAAACTTCCAATGCTGAGTTTATCAGAAAAGTACAGTTTTTCCTTGCTGATAAAAAAGTAGATGCTGCTATCGCAGAATGTGATAAACAAAAAGGATCTGTAGGAAATGTAATGAAAGCTGGTTTGCGCAAATACAAACAAATGATCACCGACACTGAGTTGGATACTGATCAAAAAGTGCTTGCGATTCAAAAAGAAATTGAGGAGGCTACGGCTCTTGAATTACCAATGCTTGAAAAAAACCTTGTGTTTCTATCTACACTTGCATCTGTATCAACATTGATCGGATTGTTAGGAACAGTTGTTGGTATGATCCGTGCCTTCGGAGCATTAGGTGAATCTGGTGGTGGTGATGCAGCACGTACTTTATCTATCGGTATTGCTGAAGCATTGTATAATACTGCATTAGGAATTGGTACTTCTGCTTTCGCAATTATCACTTATAACATTTTCACAACAAAAATTGATGCGATCACTTATGGCATCGATGAATCAGGATTCACTTTAACACAAAGTTTTGCTTCTCTCTACAAATAATTTTGTGGAATTTTTGAAAGATTGAATCTAATTATTATTAAAACAAACAACTAATGGCAAGAGCAAAAATAAAACGTGGAAGCACTAGTGTTGATATGACTCCGATGTGTGATGTTGCGTTCCTTTTGTTAACCTTTTTCATCCTTGCTGCACAATTTAAACCTACTGAGGCGGTTAATGTAACTCCTCCAAGTTCGGTTTCCAATAAAGTAGCACCTGAAAAGAATTTTCTGAACGTTACGATCACTAAAGACAACAAGGTGTTCCTGATTATGGATCCCGCAATTAAAGCAGATGTGCTTGATGAATTAGGAAAAGAAACGAATATGAGTTTTTCAGCACAGGACAAAAAGAACTTTGTAAATTCAGATTTCGTTGGAGTTCCATTTGACCAATTAAAGCAGTTTATCGCCCTAAGGCCTGAACAGGTTAAAGCCGAAGCTGCTTCTTTGCCTGGCATTCCTGTTGACAGTACCAATAATCAATTAAAAACATGGATATCCGCTGCTATCAATGCAAGAATGGGAGAAACATTAAACTTCCTGATCAAAGGTGATGACGCGACAAAATATCCAACTTTTAAAGCAGTGGTTGATGCTTTCAAGGCGAATGATCAATACAAATATAATTTGGTAACCAATTCCAAAGCAATTCCTGAAGGAAGTGAGTTGTATAAAAAGAATCACGGTAAACCGGAATAAAAAGGCCGGCCAATAAAATTATTAACACAAAAAATTTATCACTATGGCAGAAATGGAAGTTAAAGAGAGTAAGAAAAAAGGGCCGGGTGTCAAAAAAAGTAAAAAGCACTCTACCCGCGTTGACCTTACTCCCATGGTTGATCTTGGATTTTTGCTGATAACCTTCTTCATTTTTACAACAACAGTGCAGCAGCCTACTGCAATGAACCTGAATATGCCGAAGGATACCAAAGATCAAAAGAATGATATGAAGGTAAAGGAATCAGGTTCACTGACACTGATGCTTGGTAAAGGAAATGTGATCTATTATTATTATGGAAGCGATCCTACCAAAATGCAAACTACGGGCTATAAGGATGTAAGGAATATCATTCTGAAAAAGAAGCAATCGACTCCGGCAGCAGATTTATTCATTATTATTAAACCTGACAAAGATGCTACTTATAAGAATGCAGTTGATATTCTTGATGAGATGGACATCAATGATATAGGAAAATATGCGATGGTAGACCCAACGCCTGATGAATATTCATTAATTCAGAAAACAGAGCAAGCAGGTGGAGTTAAATAGTTTCACCAATGAGGAAAACATCTAAAAAAAATTAAAACATGGACGCTAAACAAATATTAAAATCAGACCTGCTCGATATTCTCTTCGAAGGAAGGAATAAAGATTACGGTGCCTATGATCTGCGTAAGACGTACAATAAAAGGATCGCTAAGGCATTGATAGGGACAATCGTGCTGATTTTATTAATATTAATTGGCTCAGCAATCGCCAATAAACTTAAAAGGGATGAGTCTTTAAATCCGATTAAAGTCTCAGAAACAACATTGCAGCAGCTCAAACCCAAAGAGCCGCCGCCACCGCCACCGCCACCACCACCAAAATTGCCACCACCGCCTCCGGTTGCGACAATTCAGTTTACACCTCCTAAAGTGGTAAAAGATGAAGAAGTAATTAAACCACCACCAGAAATTAAGGAAGTTGAAAAAGCAAAAGTGGATGTAAAGACTGTGGAAGGAACAAAAGATCTTGGTATCATAGCTCCGCCTAGTAATGAAGTAGGAACTCAAGTTGTGGCAGCTCCGCCTGAAAAGAAAGAAGATCCTGATAAGGTCTTCACCAAAGTGGAAATTGATGCACAGTTTCCGGGCGGACCAGCAGCATGGCAACGTTACGTAACAAGAGCTATCCAGGCACAATTGGATGAATTTACTGATGCGGATTACGGAACTTGTGTAGTAAGATTTATTGTTGATAAAACTGGTAAAGTAAGTGATGTGCAGGCAACAACAATGAAAGGAACCAAACTTGCAGAAATTGCTGTAAACGCGATCAGAAATGGTCCAAACTGGACTCCGGCACAGCAAAACGGGCGTCAGGTAAATGCTTACCGTTTACAACCGGTAACTTTGCAAAACCCTAATCAGTAGTAATTTTTTAAGGACATAATTTTCCAACCGTTCGATTTTCGAACGGTTTTTTTGTTTTATGTAAACAGAAACCATATCTATTTTTCTTTAAAAGAGGTATGTAAGATTTTAAGTGCAGATCAATGATTTCTTTAATTGATCAATCAGCTTCGGTTCTCCCCACAATCTTTCTCCGGAAAGATTTTTCATGTGCGTAATAATTTCTGAACAAATTTCATCGGTTATTTGTGTTCTATACAAACGAATATTTTGCTCCTTATTGATTGTACAATTTCGAAGACTTTGAATCTCATTAATCAGTTCTACCTGTAATCTTTCTTCAAGGCTTTTTATTTCTGCTAAAACTTCACTTTCAGTTATCCGGCTTGCATACGGCAGGTCTTCAAAAAAAATAACCGGGATCTGATGATAAAGTTGAATTACCGCTTCTCTGCAGATCGCATGGTCTACATGATTACCGATGGCTAAAGGACAAAACAAAATGCCATCAAGATTTTTTGATAAATAATTTTTGATCTCATTAACCACTTGCCACTCGTCCGGCTCAAGCGGCTTGAATTGGAAAATATAGCCATTTCTTAAAGGAGCATCCTGCAGATCAAGGTTGATGATATGAATCGGAGTATCATAGCATTTATAAAATTCTGCATCCTCTTTTTTTCTTAATGAAGTGATTTCATTTACATCTCCCGGAACATAAAATATGGTCCATTTTGTAACGGTAAAACAATTAATGATTGTGACAGAAATCCGACTATTGACGCATTGAGAAATTGTGAGCGCCAGGCAATATGCTGCATCATCAATATGCGGTGATAGAATATTAATTTTCATCAGATCGGCTTTTGCAGAATATCTTTATCAAACCTTGTAGCCTGACAATTGCATAGGATTGCTAACAGGAATTTTTTTCGAAATAATATAAGGCGGCACAACCAAATAATGAATCGGGTGATTGATAAAACATTTTATTGCATCCGTTAATGTTTCTACCATTGTTTCATTTTTTCCATTGAAGGAAGTATTCGCAATAATTCCAACTCCGGTTTTTTCTTTGAATTTTTTTATCAGATCATAAATGAAAGCGTTATCTTCTTTGCTTACTGTTTGAATTCTTGCACTGTGATCAATATGTTCTATTGTTGGAAACTGATCTTTATATTTTTCTCTTAAAAATGCAGTAAACAACATGAAGGGAGTTCTTTGCTGAAAATCAAAATATTCATTGACATCTTCTTCCAACACAAAAGGTGCAATCGGACGAAACCATTCACGTCCTTTAATAAAAGCATTGATCCAAAACTTGTTCACTCCGTATCTTGTATCAGCAACAATACTTCTGTTACCAAGCGCCCTAGGGCCAAACTCGCTCTGACTTTGAAATATACATAATATCTTTCCCCAAAATAAATGATCAGCACATTCTTCAATGATATTTTCAGACTCATGAATAGTAAGCTCAGGGTAATTTTTTATAACATCTTTTATCTCTTCAATATTTACACTCGGGCCGAGATAATCCTGGTTCCATAAAAATTTATTTTTGATCTTATAACATTCCATAGCTCCAAAAATTGCACAACCAACAGAAGTACCACCATCATGCGGTGCGGGTGGAATAAAAAGATTATATCCCTGCTCTAATACTTTGGAATTAGCGACACAATTTAATGCGCAACCACCGGCATAAGCAATGTTTTTTGTGCCCGTTGTTTCGGTTAGCCAATCAGCAATTTCAATCAAAGCTTTTTCAAAAGCCTCTTGTCCTTTTGCCGCAAAATCAGCCTTTTCCTTGAAGGTTTTCTTTTCGTCTTTGTATTCAAAATCGGTATTCTTAAAAATCGCATGCCATTCTTCCGGAATCAAAACCTCGCCTTCGTTTACGATCAAATCAGGTAGATCTAATGTTTTAGGATTTCCATAAGCAGCCAATCCCATCACTTTTCCTTCATTTCCTTCTCCCTTAAACAAACATTCAGTGAGCCTGTAATAAAAGTTTCCAAGACCATGAGGCTCTTCAGGATTTCGATCGTGAAATTGTTTTTTTATACAGGTAATTTCTCCGTCTTTACAATAATAATAGGAAGCTACTTCAAAAACATTCTTTTGCCCGTTCTTTCCCGGATAATCATAAAAAATATGCTCTGCCGGACTACCAACAGAATCAATGATCATCACAGCGCAGGTATCAAATCCCGAAGGTGGCCATGCGCTATACAAATGGGAAAGATGGTGTGGAATTTCAATGATGCGCATATTTTTATTTAATGGTAATTCCTTTTTCAGTTCTTCATGATACTGTTCTTTTTTCGAAATTTCATCATCAGCGCTCCAGCATTCGACGATCAGATCATAAGGGCGGCTAAAAGCAGGAATATGCTTTTTATATAAGCCAATATCACCAAGACGTCCCCAATGATGCTTTCGTTTTGACAACCGTTCTTTATGGATGGACATAATGTGATTGCCTCCTTCAAAGATTGAAATACTTCCATCCTGAGTTCTGTTGATGCCTAAGATTTGTGGTGATTTCATAATTCTTTACTGATGTTTTTTCGAGTTTAAATGTAGCAATGCTTAAAGTTTGAAGTGTTACAAATTGCATACCTTATTGCGTTGACAAAGAGAAATGCAAACAGAAATAATCCATTGATTTCTTTTCTTATTCCCGACAATTGAAATGGAAGTATTTGTTTTGTAATTCCAACAGACATGCACAAACGAAAATCTTTAATTGGAATTACTTCTTCATTTACTCCATTTTAAAAACGCGACAGGTGCTCCACAGGATGTAATAACTTTTTTGCTTCCTGTAAAATTTTAGAAGGAGCAGGATAATCTAAAGCCTTGTCCATCAAATGCTGGCTAACATAATTCACTACTTCATTTTTGCTTCTTAGATCCTCTTTTACCGAAAAAAATAAAACTGTGGATAGCACCTGCCACGGTGTATGTTGAGGGTTAGTAAGTGCGTATAAAACAATGACGGGTGTTTGTGTAGCTGCTGCAATGTGTGCTGTTCCTGTATTTACAGAAATGAGCAGTGGTGATTCGCTAATGATGGCTATCAGTTCTTCAATAGAAAAAATACCAGCCATTGAGAATGATTTTTCTCCAATTCCACGGTGAATATTTTCACAGATTCCTTTTTCACTTTCTGACCCGGTTATGATAACCTGATAATCCAGTTGATTCTTTAATAATTTTCCGGTTTCTATCCATAGTGTTTGCGGATATTCTCTTTTTGTTTCGCTAACACACGGATGTATGATCAACCATTTTTTTTGCAGATCAATTCCTGCATGCGCAATTTTCTTCAATGCATTTTTCCTTGCTGTTTCTGAAAATTCAATTCTTATCTTTTGATCTTCTGTTGAGGCATCAACTATTTTAACAAGATTCAAATCTCTCTTTACCTGGTGCTGAATGAATAAATAGGGCTCCTTCTCAACCATCCAATCTGTAAGAAGATGATAAGGATTTTCGCGACAATATGCAAGCCTGTTTGGAATACCTGCCAAATATGCTAACATCGCTGCTGGTAAAGGATTCTGGCTATAAACTGTGAAAATAACTGCTGCATCAAAATCTTCTTTTTTTAATCGTTCTACAAGTTTTGAAAATTCATTTTGGTCAATCGGACGTTTTGTTTTTATCCATGGGAGATCTGCAACGATGATTTCATCAATATCCTGAATAAATGGGGCGATCAGATTTCCCATTGCTGATGTTAGCAGTGTAATATGACAATGGAAAGTTTCTTTTAGTGCACGAATTGCAGGTGATGACATCAACAGATCGCCCATGTTGTCTGCACGAATGCACAAAATATTTTTACAATCTTTCCAATTGCTCATAAAAAAATTATGAAGGATTATGCAGAATGATCTCTGCCGCAGCTTTTAAATCATTCGCCAAATAATGCGGCACCCTTTGTTTTTCCCAGATCCATTCGGTTTCATTTCCATTATCAATCAAAATAGTTTTACAGTTCGATCTTTTTCCTGCTTCAACATCATTGAGAATATCACCGATCATCCATGAACGTGAAAGATCAATTTCAAGATCGCGTGCTGCATTAAAAATAAGTCCTGGCTTTGGTTTCCGACAGTTGCAATGCTCTTCCTCTGCATGTGGACAATAATAAAATCCCTGCAACATGACCTTGTTTTCAAAGAGAGATTTTTTTATCTTCTCTTCAACAACTTTTAGATCTTCTTCTTTAAAATATCCTTTTGAAATGCCTGGCTGGTTAGATACCACTACCAGATAATATCCTTTTTGCTGAAGCATATACAGACTTTCAAAAGCATGATCTTCGAATTTGATAAGTGCCGGATCTACATTGTACGGCACATCATGAATCAATGTGCCGTCTTTATCAATAAAAATTGCTTTATTCATTTACTGCCGGTAAATTGGGTGATAAATAAAATGGATCTAATAAATATCCGGCGTTTTTTAAATTGAAATTATCAATGCTGATCAGTCTTGAACGTCTTGCTTTGTGCTGGGCTGTTATTATTTTTTCATACAAATGATGACATGAGGCAGCTACAGATCGCCATGTAAAATATTTATTGACTCTTTTCAACGCATTGTGGTGCATCGCCCCTAATAATTTTTCATCCGCTACTAATGTCTCAATTGATTCTGCCAATGCTTTTGGCTGATGTGGCGGAACCAGAAATCCTGTTTTCCCTTCCTCCACTGTAAACTTGATACCGCCTACATTTGAGCCTATTACCGGAGTGCCGCATGCCATCGCTTCCAACGGTGTAATTCCAAAAGGCTCGTACCATGGAGTAGTAATAAAAATATCTGCGGCAGCGTAATAAAATTTCAATGCATCTCTTTGTTTTCTGCCGGTAAAAACAACTAAATCTTCGACGTCTTCCTGCTTTGCAATTTTTTGCAGTCTCGCAAGCTCCGGACACAATGATGGATCGGGAGTATCATGTTCGCCGCCAACAATTACTAATCGTAGAGATTTTTCATGTTTTTTTATTTCACCCAAAGCCTGAATTACATTGTCAACTCCTTTGCGTGGAACCATTCTGCCTAATTGCAAAATAATGTTTTCATTCTGCGGAAATTTTAAAATATTTCGTGCTTTCTTTTTGTCGATTGGGAAAAATTCTTTTGAACTAAATCCGCATGGCACGATCGAAATATTCTCGGGCGGCGCATGATAAAGCCGTATCATATCTTCTTTATCCTGAGGGCATTCCGCGATAATGTGATCCGCATTTTTAAGGATGTGTCGTTCTATTTCTATTCGTTCGGGAGGAAACTGATCCATCTCTTTCTGATGAATTTTTCTTACAAGGCCTAATGCATGAAAAGTGACAACGTATGGAATATTAAAAACTTTTTTTATTCTTGATGCGACTAATGCAGACATGAAAAAATTTGCATGAACCAATTCGTAACACACTTCTTCTTTGCGAATAAAAGCGATCATGTTGTTTGCAAATTCTTCCATCAGGTAAAGCAGGGTTTCTTTAGCTACAATTTTTGCCGGTCCTGCTTTTACATTGATAACCCTGATACCCGGAAGCCAGTTAATGATTTCGTCGATGTTACTTTCTTTCCTGGTGTAAATATCTACGTTGTAACCAAGTTTTACTAATTGTTTCGGAAGCTCTGCCACATAAACATTTTGGCCTCCGCTATCCACTCCTCCAAGCGTCGCAAGTGGCGACGCGTGCTCACTGATAAATGCTATTCTCTTTTTCATAGTTTTCTTTTTTTGCAATTGCTGATTCAAAAATATTTTCCCATTCTTCTGTAAAACGATTGATATCAAAGCGATCATCGGCATAGCATTTTCCTTTCACTCCGATTGCTGTTGCCCATGGTTTGTTTGACAGAAGTAATTCCATTTTATGGATCAGGTAATCCACGTCGGTACTGATAAATCCCGTCTCATAATTTTTAATAGCGGTAACATATTCTGTGGTAGCAAGTGCAACTACGGGCATGCCAATCATCATAGCTTCTATGACGGCAAGCCCAAGACTGGTATATCTTATAGGGTTAAAGAAAAAGCGATAATGACTTAAAAATTCAGGAAGATCCTGATGAGTGATTTCTCCCAGACCGCCATATTCTTTCGTTCCCATTCCAACAAGATCCAGAGGAATTCTTTTGCTTACTTCAGCAAAAATATCAGCGCCTAATCTTCTGCCGCGCTGAAATAAATTGTTAACGACAACAACTCCTTTTTCCAAATCACCTTTATACTTTACTTCCGGAATTATTGCTCCATGGTCAATCACTTTTACAACATCGCTCTTTTGATTGTTCCACATCAACTTATTAAAATTGGTAACATGGACAATAATTACATCACGGTCATTCACAATATGTTTCGAGTCTGTACGCGAATGTTTTGGAGGGTCATGCTCCAGGTAAATCTTTGGCAAATGTCTTTGCTTCTCTGTTAAAATCTGGTATTGATCTACCAGCCAGTTTTTATTTGATTGAAATAAAATACAATCGAATTGCAGGTTCTTTACTTCCTCAGCCGGCACCTCTATTATATTATCACCAAAAGGAAAAGTATTGCCTTTCCCATAGTAACCTTCTTGTTTTTCTTTCGTTACGGGAATACAGATCTGATAATTTCCCTGTGACAAATAATATAGGTAACTACCGTGTATATGCCATGTAAATACTGAGATAGGGTGTTTTAAATTTTTCATTTTTTCCGCTATAGATTAACAAAACAAGGTTAGTACTGAGTTTTAGAAGATAAAAAATATGCCAACAAGAATTGAACTAAAAAAAAAGATTTTGTGAAATAAATAGTACTAAAATGAAATGCCATGTAGAACTGTTTCTACATACTTCAGTAAAAAAAAATTGAGTTGTGCATTCAAAAAATTCAGATATTTTTTGAATCGCGATTTTCACACAGTTTAAATATAAAATGTGAGAGAAACACACGAAAAACAATCTTTATTATTCTGACGCTGTGTTAAAATTTTTGCCCAAATTTTTGCCCAAATCAATTTTTATTTCTGACCCAAATCACTGTTGGTGCAGTATTTGAATTTTGTATTTGTGATAAAAACTTTCTTTCAAAGGAAAATAAACGCATGTATATTTTAGGCATCAATGCAGTATTTCATGATTCATCTGCTTGTATTTTACAAGATGGAAATTTATTAGCAGCGGCTGAGGAAGAACGTTTTACTCATATCAAACACGGCAAGAGACCAATCCCTTTTTCAACTTATCAATTACCTTATCATGCAATAGATTATTGTTTGAGCGTTGCGGGAATTCATTTGAAAGATGTGGATGAGATTGCATATTCTTTTGATCCGAAAATTCTTTCTGAAAATTTGGATGATCCCGAGATTTTAATTCCATTTTCGCCAATCAGAGAAAGCCAATGTGAAGAAGGACAATCTGAATGGGATCCATTGTTTTTATCTTTTATCGTAAATGCACCACGACAATTAGCAGATGGATATCCGCATCATTTACAAAAAAGATTTGAGGGAGCAAAAGCTTCGGTTCAAAAATGGCATTATGTTGAACATCACATTGCTCATGCTGCAAGCGCTTTTTTCCCATCGCCATTTTCTCATGCCGCGGTGCTAACCATTGATGGGAGAGGAGAAAAAACTACTACCAGTTATTACCTTGGCAAAGGAAAAGAACTGACAAAAATTTCAGAAGTTTTTATGCCTCATTCGTTGGGCTTGCTGTATGAAGAGGTAACTAGTTATCTTGGTTTTCTGCATTCATCTGATGAGTATAAAGTAATGGCGCTTGCTTCTTATGGCAAACCTGTTTATTTAAATGAATTCCGATCAATGATCCGTGTGGGTGAAAATGGAAAATATACCATCGGTGATCTGAAACTCGAAGAGCGTTTTGGCAAAGCGCGAAAAAGAGATGAACCTTTTTTGCCACATCATTTTGATATTGCTTATTCATTACAAAAAGTTCTGGAAGAAACTGTATTGCAATTGGTTAATTGGTTTCAAAAAGAAACCGGTGAAGAAAACTTATGCATGGCCGGTGGTGTAGCATTGAATTGTGTGTTAAATGCAGTGATTCGTGACTATAGTAATTTTAAAAAAATCTGGGTACAGCCTGCATCGGGAGATGCAGGTACAGCGCTTGGTGCAGCGTTATGGGTTGATGTGCAATTAAGAAAAGATGATAGCCAATCTTTTCAAATGAATCATTGTTATTGGGGACCTGAATACACTGACGAGGAAGTTGAAAAATTCCTGAAATGGACAAAAGTTTCCTATAGAAAATTAGAAAACGTGGCAAAAGAAACTGCTGAAATTTTAGCACAGGATAAGATCATCGGATGGTTCCAGGGAAGAATGGAATTTGGCCCACGCGCTTTAGGAAGCAGATCTATTCTTGCTTCGCCAATTCATGCAGAAATGCAAACGAAGCTGAATGAAATAAAAGATCGTGAAGATTTTCGTCCGGTTGCGCCAGTTGTTCTTGAAAGCGACGCGAGTGAATGGTTTGAGAATGCCGGCGCTTCTCCGTTTATGTTGTTTGTTTATTGTGTGCAATCAGATAAAGCTGATAAAATTCCGGCTGTTCGCCATGTAGACGGTACTGCAAGAATTCAAACAGTGAATGAAGATCAGCATCCGCAATATTATTCTTTATTAAAAGAATTTAAAAAAATAACCGGCGTGCCGGTGTTGGTAAATACTTCTTTTAACACACGTGGAGAACCAATTGTTTGTACGCCACGCGATGCGATAGAATGTTTCTGGACATCACCTTTTGATGCATTGGTAATTAATTCATTTTTGTTAGAAAAAAATTAAAAAGAAAAAATAAGATTTTATTTATGGCAGTAAAAGTTTCAATAATTATTCCTACTTACAAACGTCCCGCTTTATTGAAGAGATGCATTGAAGCTTTGATTTCACAGGATTTCCCGGAGGACGACTTTGAAATTATCATTGTTACAGACGGGCTTGATGAAGAAACAAATAATATGCTTTCGCAATCAGCGTTGCTCGATTTCTTCCCTAACATTTTTTGTTATTCCCTGCCATTTAAAAAAGGGCCGGCTGCTGCGAGAAACGCAGGCTGGCGCATTGCAAAAGGGCATTTGATTTTATTTACTGACGATGATTGTATTCCATCATTCAACTGGATAAAAAACCTTTACAATGCTTTTGAATTTTACGGACAATCAGCAATTGCATTGACAGGAAAAGTAGTAGTGCCATTATCTGCAGACCCTACAGATTTTGAATTGAATACCGCCAACCTGGAAACTGCAGAATTTGTTACAGCCAATTGTGCATGCACCAAGTCATCTCTTGAACTGGTAAACGGTTTTGATGAAGCTTTTACAATGGCATGGCGTGAAGACAGCGATCTTGAATTTAAATTTTTGAAAGAAGATATTCCAATTAAAAAAATTGAGGAGGCAGTAGTGGTTCATCCGGCACGCAAAGCACCGTGGGGTGTGAGTTTGAAGGAGCAAAGAAAATCCATGTTTAATGCTTTATTATTTAAAAAGCATCCGCAATTATATAAAGAGAAAATCGGTTCGCCGGCATTACGCAATTATTATCTTATGATCATTTTATTGCTGAGTGCATTTTCTGAATGGTATCAGCATGAGAGAATTATCGCACTCATTTGTTTTGCATCATGGCTTTACCTGACTGTTTCTTTTATTTTAAAAAGGTTATCTAATGCTTCTCTTTCCTTTAAGCATGTTACAGAGATGGTCGCTACTTCGCTGTTGATTCCGTTTGTTTCTGTTTTTTGGAATTTGTATGGCGCTATTAAATTTAAGGCATTGCGATTATGATAAGGGAGCTGGCACATATCAAAAAGATCGCAGTTTTTCGCGCTTTACAATTAGGCGACATGCTTTGTGCAATCCCCGCTATCAAGGCATTACGCCATGAATATCCTTCCGCAAAAATTACTTTATTAGGTTTGCCATGGGCAAAAAACCTGGTAGAAAGATTCAATGAATATTTTGATAAGTTCATTCATTTTCCCGGATATCCGGGTTTGCCGGAACAACCTTTCAGGGAAAAACAGTTTGAAAGTTTTTTAAAAGAAGTAAGAAAAGAAAAATTTGATCTTGTATTGCAAATGCAGGGAAATGGCACAATTGTAAATCCTTTAATGTTTCAATTCGGGGCCAAGTATGTTGCAGGGTTTTATAATGATAAAAGTTTTGTTGACTCTCCTTATTTTATTCCTTATCCCAATCATGGAGCCGAAGTAAGAAGGCATATTTCGCTGATGCAGCATTTGCAAATTCCTTCGCAGGGTGAACACCTCGAATTTCCGTTAACCAAACAGGATGAAAAAGATTTTGATGAATTACTGCTTCCGGTTTATCCTCAAAATTATATTTGCATCCATCCCGGATCTCGTGGAAGATGGCGGCAATGGCCTCCGCAGTTTTTTGCTTTGATCGGTGATCATTGTATCGAACAAGGATTTACAGTTGTAATTACAGGCACTAAAGAAGAAAGTGATATTACTACAGAAGTTATAAAATGCATGCATCATAATCCCATTGATCTTACCGGTCAAACCACTCTGGGAGCGATTGCAGTTTTAATAAAAAATGCATTTGCTATTATTTGCAATTGTACAGGGGTTTCTCATATTGCTGACGCATTTGACACACCTTCTGTTATTATTAGTATGGACGGCGAACCTAACAGATGGGCTCCCCTTGACAGGAAAATCCATGCTGTTATTGATTGGACAAAACATCCTCACTTTGAAAAGGTTCTTTTAGAAACTGATACCATGATCAAAAAATTACTTGCGCTTAAAAAGTCATGACCATACGCTGTTTCACACTTTTCGGCACATTCTTTTATTGTAAATATTTATGAAAAAAGTTTAAGTGCTTTTAAAACAGATACTTAATGGAAACATTTTTTCGTCCACCAACAAAAAGGATGATTGAGAAGTTAAAAGAATGCTGGGAAAAAGAATCTTCCCAGGGCCCGAGGGTTCCATGTTTACCGGAGGATATGAAGTCTTCTCTTTCAGGATTATATAAAAGAGGATTTATCGGTACTAAAATGGAAGTTATCAATGGCAAAAAAATAATGTGCATCTACGTTACTGAAGCGGGGAAAAAGTTTCTCGGAGAATATAGCTCCCGCAGTCAATAATTCTTATTCCCTCATTCGTCTTTTCTTCTTATTTTGTGTTTCGCTTTTTAATAATAAAAAAGAAATTTAATTAAGAAGAAAATGAAAAACTTTTTTTTAAAATCTTTGACATTCATTCTTGCTTTCTTGTTTGGTTTTGGTTTTGTAAATGCTCAAAATGCTCCATTCTATTCAGACATACAACATTTTAAAACAGAAGATAGTATTCATTTTCCGCCAAAACATGCTATACTATTTCTAGGCAGTTCTTCATTCAGAAAATGGGAAGATGTACAAAAATATTTTCCCAATTATACGATCATCAACCGCGGGTTTGGCGGCTCTACGATTCCTGATGCGATTTATTATTTAGATGATATTGTTTTTCCTTATGAACCAAAACAGGTGGTGATTTACGAAGGTGATAATGACCTGGCATCATCAGATAAGATAACCGCTGATTCAGTTTTGAATCGTTTTGAAAAATTATTTTCATTGATAAGAAAACATCTTCCCAATACTTCCATCGCTTTTGTTTCTATAAAACCAAGTCCCAGCAGGGAAAAATTAATGCCTGAAATGCAGGAAGCGAATTCAATGATAAAAAAGTTTTTAAGTCATCAAAAAAATGCTGCTTTCATTGATGTTTACCATGCAATGCTCAACAAAGATGGTACTCCAAACAAAAGTCTTTTTATTGAAGACGAACTACACATGAATGCGAAAGGATACGACATTTGGAAAAAAATTATTCAACCATATTTATTGAAAAAATAAAATTTCAACATGAAAAAATTAAACTCAAGTCTTTTTGTTTTGTTTGTTATTTGTTCGTTTACTGCAAATGCCCAGTCCAATAAAATGAATGATTTCATCAATAACCTGATGAAGAAAATGACGCTGGATGAAAAGATTGGACAATTAAATCTGGTAACTCCCGGCGGCGCTGTTACCGGTGCGGTTGTAAGTAAAGATGTTGATGAAAAAATTCGAAAAGGACAGGTTGGTGGTTTGTTTGGAATCACAGGGCCGGATAAAATTCGTAGGGCACAGGAAATTGCAGTTACTAATTCGCGTTTGCATATTCCTTTATTATTTGGCCTGGATGTGATTCACGGACATAGAACAATTTTCCCCATTCCGCTCGGATTATCTTCAAGCTGGGATACTGCCATGATAAAATGGAGTGCACGGATTGCGGCAAATGAAGCAACTGCCGATGGATTGAACTGGGTATATTCCCCGATGGTTGACATTGCCCGTGATCCACGCTGGGGAAGGATTGCAGAAGGCAGCGGTGAAGATCCTTTCCTTGGTTCACAAATTGCAAAAGTGATGGTGGAAGGTTACCAGGGCAATGATTTATCAAAAGATTCTACGGTAATGGCATGTGTAAAACATTTTGCATTGTATGGCGCGGCAGAAGCTGGCAGAGATTATAATACAGTTGACATGAGCAAAGTAAAAATGTACAATGAATATCTTCTGCCTTACAAAGCTGCTGTTGATGCAGGTGTTGGAAGTATCATGACTTCATTCAACACCATTAATGGCGTGCCTGCCACTGCTAACAAATGGCTTTTGACAGATCTGCTTCGGAAGCAATGGGGATTTAAAGGATTTGTTGTTACAGATTATACTTCCATCAGCGAAATGGTAAATCACGGAATGGGTGATGATAAAAAAGTGGCAGAACTGGCGCTGAATGCTGGAGTGGATATGGATATGGTGAGTGAAGATATTTTAAAATATGCGGCACAATTGGTAAAAGAAGGAAAAGTATCTGTCAAAACAATTGACGATGCATGCAGAAGAATTTTAGAAGCAAAATATAAACTCGGTTTGTTTGATGATCCTTACCGTTATTGCAATGACGAAAGAGCAAAAACCGAACTGATGAGTGATCCTAATTTAAAAGCTGCGCGTGAAATTGCTGCACGTTCTTTTGTGTTGCTCAAAAATGATAACCAGGTATTGCCATTAAAAAAATCCGGAACGATTGCTTTAATTGGCCCATTGGCTGATAGCAAAAGAAATATGCTCGGTACCTGGAGTGTTTCCGGCGATCCTGAAAAAAGTGTTACCATTATGCAAGGCATTAAAAATGTGGCTGGGAATAATGTAAATATTTTATTTGCCAAAGGCGCTAATATCAGTGATGATTCTGAATTTATTAAAAGAGTAAATGTTTTTGGAGAAGAAATTACGGTTGATAAAAGATCGCCGGAAGAGATGATCAACGAAGCGGTAGAAACTGCCGGCAAAGCAGATGTGGTAGTGGCCGTACTTGGTGAAGCAGCGGATATGACCGGCGAATCATCCAGCATGAGCCACATTGGTTTGCAGCAAAGCCAGGAAAATTTATTAAAAGCATTGGTAAAAACAGGAAAACCTGTTGTGTTGGTTTTGATGAACGGAAGGCCGATGACATTAACATGGGAAGATGCGCATGTGAATGGAATTCTGGATGTATGGTTTGGCGGAACAGAAGCGGGTAATGCTGTTGCAGATGTATTGTTTGGCAATTACAATCCTTCCGGAAAAATAACGGCAACTTTTCCGCGAAATGTTGGGCAGATTCCCATTTATTATAATCATTTCAATACCGGCAGGCCTTTTCATCCAGGTGATTCTCCAAAATTCAAATCAGATTATCTTGATGTAAGTAATGATCCTTTATATCCGTTTGGTTATGGACTCAGTTACACTACATTTTCGTACAGTGATATTTCTTTAAGCAATAAAACCTTAAATCCAAATGGAAAAATAACTGCAACGGTCACTGTTACCAACACAGGAACAGTTGCAGGAAAAGAAACTGTGCAATTATACATCAGGGATATGGTGGGGAGTATTGTGCGGCCTATAAAAGAATTAAAAGGATTTCAGCAAATTACCTTAGCGCCGGGAGAATCAAAAAAAGTTTCTTTCCCAATTTCTGTAAATGATTTGAAATTTTACAACAATGATTTAAAATATGTTTACGAGCTGGGAGCTTTTAAAGTATTTATCGGTACTAATAGCAGAGATGTGAAAGAAGCGGATTTTAAATTGGAGTAGTAAGAAAAGAAATAAATCGACTTTCTTATTCGCCAAATAAATTCTTCAATTTTATTTGTGTGATTTTGTTTTGTTCTGCTGCAGCTATCCTTAATTCTTCCTCAGGATTGTTTTTTAATCGCTGCAGCAGAATTTCCAAAACTTCGTTGGTAGATTTTTCACGAGCAGCAATAATAAAATGATATCCAAAAGTTTCCTCGTACAATTTGGTTGCTTCTAAAAATTTGCCGATCATATCAGTAGAAAAATTGAGTATTCTCCATTCTTTTTCAAATGCCCATTCAGAATTGTCAGAGTCCTTTTCTCGAATAGTTTTCAAGTCGCTAAATCCTGTATGTTTTTCAAAAGCTTCCAGCCAAGCTTCAGGATTGCAATCATACCATTCGTCCTCAGCATATTCTAAAAGATCAACCAGATTTTGAACAGGAAAAATGCCAAGCATCTTTGTTATCCATGCCTGTGAACCACAACAATTTCCAAGCAATTCTCTTTTTTCTTTTACCGGCATCTGGTCAAATTCTGCAATCGTCATTTTTTATTGTTTTTCTTTTTTTCGGATCAATTTTTCTGAAGGAGAAATAAGTTGTTGAATAAAGTGATCAGAAATCTCCAATGTCTTTGCGATATCATTTATTTCTACAACTTCCGGCGGATTTTCGCCAATGTTTTTAAAACATTTCACAAACAACATTGTAACCGGGGTTACAGAAGACATAATTGATGCATCATGTCCGGCACCGCTTTCCATTTCAATCAATGGAACCTTTTCTTCAAGAATGCAATTACTTAAAATGCGGTTTAATTTTTTATTACAATCCGCTGGATCCGTTTCCTGGATCAGCTTCCATTCAAAATAAATATTTCTTTTATCACAAATGTTTTCACATTCAGAATAAATAAACTCGTAGGCATCTGATAATAATTTTGCGCTGTCACTTCTTATATCAAGTGTACAAAAAACGGTTCCAGCAATAACGTTGCTTGCCGCATCCGGAATAGTTACTTTTCCAATCGTCGCTAACAAATTTCCTTTTTCTTTCACAGCATATTTTTCTACTGCTAAAATAAATTTTGCGGCACCTGCCAATGCATCTTTTCGCAGCGGCATGGCTACAGTGCCGGCGTGGCCAGCTTTTCCTGTAAATTTGATCTCAATTCTTTTTTGTCCATGAATTGTACTTACAATCCCAACAGGAATATTTTTTTCATAAAGAATATTTCCCTGCTCGATATGAATTTCATAATATCCCAACAGATTTTCACTGCTGAACGCGTCCTCCTCTAATTTTGCAGGATCATAATTCAACGATTGCAAAACATCGGATAATGTATTTCCCTCATCATCTTTTATTTCAAGCAATTTGTTTTGAAAGGTTCCTGAAACTACATGACTGCCGAGATAAGAATAGTTAAAACGAACACCTTCATGCTCGCTGAAAGCAATTAGCTCAACATGAAAAGGAAGAGAAATGTTTTTCGAAATAATATTTTCTATAACATCCAGCCCAGCTAAAATCCCTAAAACTCCTTCATATTTTCCTGCGTGATTTACTGAATCAAAATGAGAGCCAATGGCAAAAGTTTTTGCATCTGGATTTTTACTTTTTAATTTTCCCCTGATATTTCCAATGTTGTCAATGTAAGTTTCGAGCCCTCCCTGTTGCATCCATTCTGCGATTTTGTTTCCTGCTTCTAAAAAAAATTTTGTTCCGAAAATTCTTGTAACGCTTTGTTCATCACCACTTAGTAAGGCAAGTTCATTGATTCTTTGATTAACAGTTGAAGCTCTTTCTGAATAGTTTTTTATCATAGATTAGACTGCTTGAAATTTTTTTTTCAATTTCACCACGAAGTAAACGAATTTTTATTATAAGAATTAGTAAAGACGCACTACGGAAGAAAATAGAAGTTGGGAATATATATCAGTTTAATGTCTATTTTAAAAAATAACTGCAACAAAATTGTGATTTTTGTTTCTTCTCTGCGAATCATAATAAAAGCATTTCTAAAATAAATGAGTAACCGAAAAGAGCAGGAGAAATTATTGCAAATGATCAATCAGAACCAGGGAATCATTTTTAAAATTTGTAATTCTTATTGCCATAATAAAAATGAACGCGAAGATCTGGCGCAGGAAATTATTTACCAGCTTTTAAAATCGGCTCACTCATTTAACGAACAATATAAATTTTCTACCTGGATGTATCGGGTTGCTTTAAATGTAGCGATTTCATTTTATAGAAAAAATAAAACAAAGGAACTGATCCCGTTTGCGGAAAGTCGATCAGACAGACAAGATTACAATGATCATTCTGTTGAACTGGAAGATAATATCAGTATTCTGCAAGGATTTATAAATGAATTAAAAGAACTGGATAAAGCATTGATGATTCTTTATCTCGAGACGAGAAGTTATAAGGAAATCTCAGAGATATTAGGAATTACAGAAACGAATGTGGCGACAAAGATCAACAGGATTAAAAATAGCTTGAAACAAAAATTTTCAGAAATTAATCAATAAAAAATGGACGAGACAGAATTACAGGATCTTTTGAAAACTTATAATCAAAAGCTGGAAGAAGCCAAAGTTTTAAATCTTCAGTCGTGGGTTTTGAACTTGCAATGTTTTGAAGCGCTACAAAAGCAAAAATCAAAATCGAAATTAAGATCATTGATGAATTTTAAGATCGTTGCAGTGATCTTAGGAATTTTATGGTTTTTATTTTTAGGTTATTTGCTTTTTTATTCAATGGAAATACAAAAAATATTTTTTCTTGTTTCTGTTGCTGCAATCATTGTGTTTACTTTTATAGCCATTGTCATTTACATGCATCAAATTATCATGATCCATAAAATCAATAACACTGAAAGCGTATTGGAAGCACAGGAAAAGCTGGCTCAATTGAAATTATCTACTTTAAATATAACCCGCTTCCTTTTTTTGCAAGCGCCTTTCTATTGTACATTTTGGTGGAGTTTTAATTTCATTGAAAATAGCCCTAAATCATTTTGGTTCATTTCTTTCCCGATTGCGTTGATTTTTACATTTGCTTCAATCTGGCTTTTTAAAAGTATTTCCATAAAAAATATTCATAAAAAGTGGTTTAAAATTTTGTTCAATTCGACTGAATGGACATCACTCATAAAAGCGAATAATTTTTTTGAAGAAATTAATTCTTTTAAAAGGAATATTTAAATCAAAATGTGATAATTATTTTTTGATATGAATTTTAAAATCTTTTAAAAACGGTGATAGTTTTGGATAGGATCGCTTTTGCAAAAAAAAATAAAAAACAATTTATTTCTTCATTGACTACCGAATAAGTTTTCATAAAGAAATCATAATGATTCTAAATATTTCTTTTGATTGCAGCGAAAAGATATTTTTGTTGGTCAATCAAAATTATGTTCGTGAGATCCATAATTTTTCTATCATTTTTATTGATCTTTTTTGAATTTGCCCGCGCTCAAACCTGTACTACGCTTGGGCAAAACCCTTCTACTGCTTTTCCGGTATGTGGCACAAGTGTATTTTCTCAAACTACAGTTCCTTACTGCGGTGGAAGAACGGTTCCTGGTCCATGTACAAAAACTGACAGCCTTACGGACACTAATCCTTTCTGGTATAAATTCACCTGCTTCTCTGCAGGAACATTAGGTTTTTTAATTACTCCTGCTGACCTGGGTGATGATTATGACTGGCAATTATTTGATATTACCGGACGCGATCCAAATGATATTTATACCGACAAATCTTTGTTTGTTGCCTGTAACTGGTCTGGTAATACCGGGCTTACAGGAGCATCAGCAGCAGGAAGATCTTTGGTCAATTGTGCCGGCCCAACTTATCCTACTTTCAGCTCGATGCCAACTTTAAAACTCAACCATGATTATCTTTTATTAGTCAGCCATTTTACAAAATATACTCCTTCTCAAAAAGGCTATACGCTTAGCTTTGGAGGTGGCACTGCAAGTATTACAGATACAGTTCAACCCGCACTTAAAAGAATCGATTATTCATGTGATGCAACAAAATTAATACTCAAGCTCAATAAAAAAATGAAGTGCAGCAGCCTTGCTGTCAATGGGAGTGATTTTGCACTTTCACCTGCAGTGACCAAAATTACTTCGGCAACTTCTAATTGTAGTGGTTTCGATATGGACTCTGTTGTGCTCCAGTTAGACACACCTTTGCAACCGGGAAATTATACGCTCTCTGTAAAAAATGGAACTGATGGAAACACACTTATTGATAATTGCGGAACCAATATTCCTGTTGGAAATTCCTTGCCATTGACAATTATTCCTATTGCTCCGACACCCATGGATAGTTTGGTAGCAGTAAAATGCGCACCACAATCTTTGCAATTGGTTTTTAGAAAAAATATTCTTTGTAACTCTGTGGCTTCAGATGGAAGTGATTTTGTTGTGACAGGGCCATCACAAGTAAATGTAGTTAACGCAGTTACAAATTGTGTCAATTCAGGAACAAAAACAATTACTGTAAATTTATCTTCTGCAATTGTAAATGCAGGAACGTATCAAATCAAATTGAAAGCCGGCAACGATGGAAATACATTGTTGGATGAATGTGCTCAGGAAACTCCGGCCGGTTCTGTGTTGAGTTTTACGGTGAAAGATACCGTATCCGCAGACTTTACTTACCAGATTAATAAAGGTTGCAAAATTGATACCGTTCAATTCTTACATGATGGAAAAAACCAGGTAAATCAATGGTTTTGGCAAATGGATTATAATGGAACAAATACTTCGCAAAATCCGGTTACGTATTTTAATACGTTTGGAGAAAAGCAAATTATTTTGCATGTTTCAAATGGTTTTTGTAGCGATACTGTTAGCAGGAAAATTTTTTTAGACAATGAATTAAAAGCATCTTTTGAAACAAATAATATTCTTTGTCCTGAAGATTCTGCTGTTTTTAAAAACACCAGTGTTGGTAATATTATTTCTTATGATTGGAATTTTCAAAACGGAAATACCAGTCATGATCAAAATCCTTTTCCTCAAAAATATCCTCAATTTACGTTGGAAAAAAACTATCCTGTTTCATTAGTTGTGGAAAATGATTTAGGATGTTTTGATACTAGCATAAATAATATTCGCGTGCTCCTTACCTGTTATATCGCCGTTCCTAATGCCTTCACTCCAAATGGCGACGGCCTAAACGATTTTCTTTATCCGTTAAACGCCTATAAAGCTGATCACCTGGAATTTAAGGTTTATAATCGCTTAGGCCAATTGGTTTTTCAAACGAATGACTGGACTCAAAAATGGGATGGAACTGTAAAAGGCGAACCACAGGATGCCGGCATATTTGTATGGACTTTAAAATACATTCTTCGCGATACTGGAAAGCAAGTTTTTATGAAAGGATCAACTGTTTTGATCAGATAAAAATTTTGCATAATTAACTGTAGTATTTTCCCAAATTAACTGAGCAGGTTTGCTACTCTGTACCTCACTTTCATGTTGAACTTCTTTAGGAACATTGTAGCTGATTCCAAAGAAAAACATAAATGGAATAAATAAACCGATTCCTAAAACCTGGATTGAATAAAAAATGCTTTTTGCAATTTCAAGGGCTTCTCCTGATTTATTGCTGATTATTGTTTTCATGATTGTTTTTTTAATTGTTTTCGATTGAATTACATAACAAAGATATGGTTAAGAATAGGTACTATGCAAAACATAGTACATGAATAAGCATATTTCCTCCATGAATGGTTTAAAATTCTATTTGAATGGTAAAGGCAAAAGACACGATTTTAGTTTTTGATTTAAAAAGATCACTGCTTACTTTCGCATCAAAACCCCAAGGATTACGGGATATTAAATAAAATGAGCTTACAATTTTCTAATACTGCCATTGGAAGACTAAGAATGGCAGGAATTGCTGAAGGAACCTCTTATGTAGTATTGTTATTTATTGCAATGCCTATAAAATATATGGCCGGATATCCCGGAGTGGTTTGGTATGTTGGATGGGTTCACGGTTTGCTCTTTATGCTTTTCATTCTTGCTTTAATCACTGTGAAAATAAGTATGGAATGGAATTTTAAAAGAACATTCATTGCATTTTTTGCTGCATTGCTTCCATTTGGAACTTTTGTTTTGGACAAATCTTTAAGAAAAGAAGAGGAACTTTTTTTGCAGGAAAAAACATTGAGTTAATTTCTTATACAAAAAAATCAAAAAGAAAATTAGAGGAGAGAATCAAACAATCCAATTTGCAGAATTTTTGAAAAAGATTGGCGAGAGAGCGATAAAAACTTTTTAGTGGCCAAATGGTTATCAATTTATAATTGTCCGAAAAAATATAGATAGATCCATTGTACAACACTATATTTTTTCCCGTAAAATCTTTTGTTTTGGAATCTACATATTTTTTAAGCGTTCCATTGATATGATGTCTTTTTAATCCGGATTTGAAGGCCTTTTCCGCCATTACTTCGACTGTGCCCGAACTCCATTGAAAACGTTCACGTGCTCTTTCAATGGCATGTGTTGAAATTCTTATGGGTGATATCTTTTTTTTGAAATTCATCTTTGCATTCTGTTAACGCTTCATCTCCATAAATTATTATGATTATTTTAAATAATATTTCTTTTGCGACTTTTGTTTATTTTTAATCCTCCTATTTATTTCATCCTTTGTTTCAAAAACTTATTTTTTATGAAAAAACTTTCCTTCAGCTTGCTGATTTTGACCTTTTTTATTTCAAGAGAAATTTTTGCTCAACAATATAAAATCGTTTCTCCGGATGGACATCTTACTCTTCAAATCAACAATGATCCATCATTGCATTTTTCTTTAATGAAAAATGGTCAAACAATTGTGAGGTCAGTGGAAATAGCGATGCAGCTTGACAAAGAAATAATTCCTTCAAAAAATGAGAAAGTTACTAAAACAGTAAAGCAACAAATAAGTACGGTTATTCATCCTATAGTTGCGATCAAAAGTTCCGTTATCAACGATAATTATAATTCTATTCTTTTACAGTATAAAAATCATTTCAGTGTTGAATTCAGAGCATATAATGATGCGGTTGCTTATCGCTTCGAAACAAGTTTCCCGGATTCTATAACCGTGATAAATGAACATTCCAATATTTCACTTCCTGAAAATTCTTCAGCATGGTTTGCTTTTGCCCATCGTTGGATGAACAGTTATGAACATATTTATCAGAAACAACCAATTGATTCTGTAAATAAAAATAAGACGGCTCAGTTGCCTTTGTTAATTGATCTAAATGAAAATGGAAAATTGCTAATTACGGAAAGTGATTTATATGATTATCCCGGTTTGTATTTTACGGGAAACAACAGCAATGAATTGCAATCTGTTTTTCCGCCTACTGTAAAAACAGAACAAAAAAACGATTCGACAAAAAACTGGGGATGGGATCGAACTTTTATTCCTGCAACAGTTTATGATTACATTGCTCATACAAAAGGCACCAGAACTTTTCCCTGGAGAATTTTTGCAGTAGCCAATCGCGATGAGCAGTTGCTCAATAATCAAATCGTTTATAGACTGGCTGCGCCAACCGAAATCAAAAATACGGATTGGATCAAACCCGGACAAGTAGCATGGGATTGGTGGAACAACTGGAACGTAACGGGCGTTGATTTTCGTGCCGGTGTAAATACTCAAACCTATAAATACTATATTGATTTTGCTTCGCGAAATCATATTCCGTATATCATTATGGATGAAGGCTGGTATAAATTAGGAAACATGACTGAGCGGGTTCCGGATGTGGATGTAAAAGAAATTGCAGATTATGGAAAACAAAAAAACGTTGACGTAATTCTTTGGTGCGTTTGGCGAACGCTCGACAATCAAATGAAAGAAGCCATGGATCTTTTTGAGCAATGGGGTGTTAAAGGAATTAAAGTTGATTTTATGGATCGTGATGACCAAGCTGTTGTAAATTTTTATTGGCGTTGTGCAAAAGCTGCTGCAGATCATCATTTACTGGTTGATTATCATGGTGCGCATAAACCTGCAGGGCTTCAGAGAACGTATCCGAATGTTGTCAATTTTGAGGGAGTTCCGGGACTTGAGCAAGATAAATGGACCGATTCTCTTACAACGCCATGGATGGCGGTTACACTGCCATATACAAGAATGTTTGCAGGCCCCATGGATTATACTCCCGGTGCAATGCGTAATGCACAGCACAAAGATTTTGCACCAATTAATGATAACCCGATGAGCCTTGGAACCAGGTGTCAACAATTGGCCATGTATGTAATTTTTGATGCGCCATTGCAAATGCTTGCTGATAATCCAACAACTTATGAAAAAGAAAAAGAATCATTGGATTTTATAACAAGTGTACCAACAACATGGGATGAAACAATTCCTCTGGATGGAAAAGTAGGGGAGTATGTGACGATTGCGCGAAGAAAAGGAAACGAGTATTTTGCCGCTTCAATGACCAATTGGAAACCTCGTGATATTAACATTGATTTTTCATTTCTTCCTGAAGGGACTTTTCATATTTCTTATTTTCAGGATGGAATAAATGCGGATAGAAATGGGATTGATTATAAAAAAATAGAAAAAACAATTACGAAAAATGATAAACTTGTGATTCACCTGGCGCCTGGTGGCGGATGGGCTGCAAGAATTTACAGGTAATTTAAGTAAACTTCTTTTAGTGTTAGTTCATATTTATCAAAAATAAAAAATCCCTTTTCGGCATTAAAGAAAAGGGATTTGTTGTGGTTTCAGAAGCAGATCTACAAAGCAATTTGCTTTTCGATCATCATTTTTCTTAGGTTGAGCAATCCGTAACGCATACGACCAAGTGCAGTATTAATGCTGCATCCGGTAATTTTAGAGATCTCTTTAAAACTAAGTTCTGCGAAATGGCGCATTACAATAACTTCTTTCTGATCTTCAGGAAGCATGTCAAGCATTTTTCTTACTCTTGCATGGCTTTGTCCCTGCATCATTTTCTCATCAATACCGGGATCAGAAAAATTAAGGAGTTCAAAAATGTCGTGATCATCACTTGTTTTAATAGAAGGGCTACGTTTTACCTTTCTAAAATGATCAATACATAAATTATGGGCAATACGCATTACCCATGGTAAAAATTTTCCCTCTTCATTATAGCGGCCTCCATTAATAGTATCAATTACTTTAATGAAGCAGTCCTGGAAAAGATCTTCTGCAAGATATTTGTCCTTAACTAATAAGAAGATGGAAGTGTAGATTTTGTCTTTGTAGCGTTCTACAAGAGTGGAAAGGGCTTCGCAATTTCCCTCACCATAAAGGTGAATCAATTGCTGGTCGGATAAACTGTTCATGGTTTTCATAACCTGGTTACGATTTTAGGTTTAGGATATTGTGTAAGTTCCAAGTTAAGAGAAAAGGATGAGGCAACTTTGTGCGGAAGGCAGAAGGTTCTTCATTTTTCAGGAAAATTGGAAGGATAAAATTAGAGAATAAATCGATCCTGCCAAATGAATTGCCAACTTTTTTTTAAAATATTGAAAAATAGAGGAATATCACTTTTAAAAGTATTCCGTAAAATTACTATTGATTAAATTTGCTGTTTACAAATGAATACAACAAAAATTTCTTCCAAAAAAACAAAGCAGGTTACAGAAAATAATATTTTCATAAAAGGTGCACGCGTCCATAATCTTAAAAATATTGATGTAGAAATTCCAAGAAATAAATTCACTGTTGTAACAGGAGTTTCAGGTTCCGGAAAATCTTCATTAACCATTGATACTTTGTTTGCCGAAGGACAACGCCGTTATGCGGAAAGCATGAGCGCATACGCGAGACAGTTTATGGCGCGTATGAACAAACCTGATGTTGATTATATCAAAGGGCTGTGCCCGGCCATTGCGATCGAACAAAAAGTTATTACCAGAACACCGAGATCTACTGTTGGCAGCATGACAGAAATTTATGATTATCTGCGCCTTCTGTTTGCAAGAATCGGTAAAACGATTTCACCGGTTTCAGGAAGGGAAGTAAAAAAAGATGATGTTACTGATGTTGTAAAAGCGATTAATCTTTTAAAAAAGGGCGATAAAGTATTGCTGCTAGTGCCTTTCAAGCAAATGCATCACAGGGATGTAAAAGAAGAGTTACATATTTTGATGCAGAAAGGATTTTCAAGATTATACATTGATAGCGAAATCGTCAGAATAGAAGATTTGCAGGAACAAAAAGAACTTGATTCATTTTTTAAACATAAAACCATTTATATTTTAATAGATCGCCTTGTAATCAAAGATTTTGATGAAGACGACAATCATCGTATCGCTGATTCTGTAAACACTGCTTTTTATGAAGGTGAAGGCGAAGTGATTCTTGAAATAAATGGCAGCGAACATTTGCATTTTTCAAATAAATATGAATTGGACGGACTCAAATTTGAAGAGCCTGTCCCCAATTTATTTTCTTTCAATAATCCTTATGGTGCGTGCCCTGTTTGTGGTGGTTTTTCTTTAGTGCTTGGGATCGATCCTGATCTTGTTTTTCCTGATAAAAGATTAAGTGTTTATGAAAATGCGATTGCTCCATGGCGCGGAGAAAAATCCGGTTTATACCAGAAGAAGCTGATTCAGTCGGCAAGACATTTTGATTTTCCGATTCATAAACCAATTATTGATCTTACGACCGCTCAATATAATTTGCTCTGGACGGGAAACGAATATTTTGAGGGTATAGATGATTTTTTCAAAGAAGTTCAACAGAATTTATATAAAATTCAATACCGTGTTTTGCTCAGTCGCTATCGTGGAAAAACTATCTGCCCGGAATGCAATGGTTATCGTTTAAGAAAAGAAGCATTGTATATTCAGGTGGCTCATAAACACATCGGTGAACTTTGTGAGATGCCGGTAAAAGACCTGGTAAAATGGTTTGAAGAGATTGAATTATCAGAGTTTGACAGATCGGTAGCCAAAAGAATTTTGATTGAAATAAATACGCGATTGAAGATTCTGAAAGACGTGGGCCTCGGATATCTTACGCTAAATCGTTTGGCAAATACATTGAGCGGAGGCGAAAGCCAGCGAATTCAACTTACCCGAAGCCTCGGAAGTAATCTTACTGATTCGTTATACATTTTGGATGAACCATCTATTGGTTTGCATTCAAGAGATACTGCAAATCTGATCAAAGTTTTAAAAAATTTACAGGCGCTTGGAAACAGTGTTGTGGTTGTCGAGCATGATGAAATGATGATGCGTGAAGCAGATCATATTATTGATATGGGACCGCTGGCAAGTCATCTTGGAGGAGAAATAATTGCTCAGGGAAATTATAATGAAATTATTAAAAACCCTGAAAGCCTTACCGGCAAATATTTGAAAGGTGAATTAACGATAGATCCGCCTAAAAATGTTCGAAAATGGAACCGTTCTATCAAAGTTGAAGGCGCAAGACAAAATAATTTGAAAAATATCGATGTCATTTTTCCATTGAATGTCTTGTGTTTGATAACGGGCGTCAGCGGGAGTGGGAAAACAACTTTAGTAAAACAAATTTTATATCCTGCACTGAAAAAATTGAAAGGCGAATTTGCAGAGAAAGTTGGTTTAAGCAAAGGGCTCTCCGGCGATGTTGATTTGATTTCTCAGGTTGAAATGATTGATCAAAACCCGATCGGGAAATCTTCGCGAAGCAATCCTGTCACCTATATAAAAGCTTACGATGAAATCCGCGAATTATTCAGCAAACAACCATTGAGTAAGATTCGTGGCTATCAGCCAAAACATTTTTCTTTTAATGTCGATGGAGGAAGGTGTGATGCCTGCAAAGGCGAAGGCGAACAGGTAGTTGAAATGCAGTTTCTCGCGGATGTACATTTGGTTTGTGATGTTTGTCATGGAAAAAAATTCAAAGAAGAAATTCTGGAAATAAAATACAATGACAAAAATATTTATGACATACTTGAAATGAGCGTGGATGAAGCAATAGATTTTTTTTCAAAAGAAAAATTTTCAAAGAAAAACGAAATTGCCGGAGAAGAAATCGCCAAAAGACTTCGCCCGCTGAGTGATGTCGGTTTAGGATATATCAAGCTGGGACAATCTTCTGATACGCTTTCCGGGGGCGAAGCGCAACGTGTAAAGCTTGCTTCGTTCTTAGGAAAAGGAAAGGGCCAGGGAAATATTCTTTTTATCTTTGATGAACCAACTACCGGACTTCATTTTCATGATATTAAAAAATTATTGGGCTCATTTAATGCATTGATCGAGCAGGGACATTCAATCATTGTAATCGAGCATAATAATGATGTGATAAAATCTGCAGATTGGATCATTGACCTTGGTCCCGAAGCCGGAGATGAAGGAGGAAACCTTGTTTATGCGGGTGTACCAAAGGGAGTTTCAACAAAAACGAACCGTTAATCAATTCTCATTTTAATTTTTTCTCAATTCCATTTCATAAATTTGTGCACTTTTAAAAAGGCATTTAAACAGTATTTATAAAACCTGCGAATATGACTGACGAAACAACAGAAATTATAGATGGAGCTACGGTTTCAATGCAAAAAGCAATGGATCATTTTGAAGCTGAACTGGTAAAGATCCGCGCTGGTAAAGCCAACCCAACTATGCTTGATGGAATTACTGTTGACTATTATGGAAATCCAACTCCTATCAACCAGATTGGAAATTTAAGCGCAATGGATGCAAGAACGTTAACCATTCAGCCATGGGAAAAAAACATGCTTCAGCCAATTGAGCGTGCAATTATTGCAGCCAACATTGGAATCAATCCACAAAATGATGGGAATATTATTCGTTTATTTCTGCCTCCGTTAACAGAAGAAAGAAGAAAAGAATTGGTGAAAAGAAGTAATGGAGAAGGAGAGCAGGCAAAAATTGCGGTCAGAAATATTCGTCGTGATGCAATTGAACAAATCAAAAAGGCACAGAAAGAGGGATTGAGCGAAGATGCTGCAAAAGATCGTGAAGCGGAGATGCAGGATATCACCAATAATTTTATTTCGCGAATTGAAAAGCATCTGGCTGCAAAAGAAAAAGAAATTATGTCTGTTTAAATTTTCATTTTATGTTGAAAGAACAATTATTGATATTAATAACCGCACCGGTTTATGTGTTAGTAATTGGACTTGAAATTTTTTTAAGTAATCTTCATTTAAAAAAATATTACACGTTGAAAGATACATTGATGAATATGTATCTATGTATTTTAAATGGAGGAATTGATCTTTTGTTCAGAGCAGTTTACCTGCTCATCCTTATAATTTTTTATCAGTTTCATTTTATCAGTTTTTCTTTCCACCCGATATTGTATTGGTTTCTGTTGTTTGTTTTTGAAGATCTTGCTTTTTATTTGGAACATCGCGTGGATCATTTTTGCAGAATATTCTGGGCTGTTCATGTTACACATCATTCATCAGAGGAATTTAATTTAACAACAGGATTTCGTTCTTCTGTTTTACAACCGCTTTATCGTTTTATTTATTTTATTCCTTTAGTTCTTGTCGGATTTAAACCATTGGATATTGTGTTTATGTATTCACTCACACAGATCTATGGCATCCTTGTCCATACCCAATACATCCACAAAATGCCCAGATGGTTTGAAGCCGTTTTTGTAAGTCCTGCTCATCACAGAGTTCATCATGCAAGCAACATTCGATATCTTGATAGAAATATGGGAATGGTGCTGATTATCTGGGATAAATTTTTTGGAACTTTCCAGGAAGAATTAAAAGAAGATCCGATAAAATATGGATTGACAAAACAACCGGAACAGCCTTATCATCTCATCAATATTATTTTTCATGAGTGGAAAAATATTGTCCATGATCTTCATAAAAAAATTCCACTTTCTTTAAAATTAAAATACCTGGTCATGCCGCCGGGCTGGAGTCATGACGGCAGTACAAAAACTGCGCGGCAATTACGAAAAGAATTACTGTACTCCGAGAGCTCTAAGTCATAAAAGTGATACTGGAAGCTTTGAACTCACAACATTTTTTTTATATTTATAAAAATTTATCTTTCTTTATAGAGAAAGATAAATTTAAAAAACTTCTTCACTCACATTTTCTCACTATTAAACATTAAAACTATGAGCTTTATTAAAGACTTCAGGGCGTTTGCTATGAAAGGCAATGTTATGGATCTGGCAGTAGCCGTAATTATCGGTGCAGCATTTACCGCCATTGTTTCTTCATTGGTAACGGATATAATCACTCCGTTAATATTGACGCCTGTTTTAGACAAATTTGGATTGAAAGATATTGCGGAACTGAAGTGGGGCGCCGTCACATACGGAAAATTTCTGGCTGCTGTACTTAATTTTCTAATTATTGCTCTTGTCATTTTCTTAATGGTTCGTGCGATCGCCAGGTTTCAAAAGAAAGAAGAAGCAGCACCAGCCGGACCTTCTTCTACTGATATTTTATTAGCTGAAATAAGGGATGAACTGAGGAAAAGGTAATTTTATTCAATAAATTTGCAGTCCCGATAATTTTTTATCGGGATTTTTTTTATCTTGAAGAAACAAAACAAGAAGTTGTTTTAAATATTTTTGAATGAACACCGAAATTTATCAAATAAAATTACCTCAGTTTGAAGGCCCGTTTGATCTTCTTTTATTTTTTATCGAACGTGACGAACTTGATATTTATAATATTCCAATCACAAAAATCACGAACGATTTTCTTGCCTACATTTATGAAAGTGAATCGTTGAATATTGAACTAAGCAGTGAATTTATTTTGTTCATCAGCACCTTGATGCGCATCAAAGCAAAGATGCTGATACCACGAAAAGAATTAGATCCGCAGGGGAATGAAATTGATCCACGGCAGGAACTCATTGATAAGATTCTTGAATACAAAAGATTTAAAGAGGCTTCTCAAAAAATGAGTGAGATGGAAGCAGTGAGAATGATGATGGTAAAGCGCGGAAATATCCACGAAGAGCTTTCACTGATTGGTGAAGAGGCCGGGGAAGGAACAGAAATTCAAACAGTTACTTTATTCAAGCTGATGAAGGCTTTTGAAAAAGTCGCGCAACGTCTGGCTGATAAGAAAAACCGTCCGGTCCATACAGTTATCAGTTATAATTACACAATGGAAAGTACGCGCAAATATATGCTTGACCTTATTAAGACTGAGCGGTCAATGTCGTTTGAAAAGATCTTTGATGTTTGCAATGATCGGATTCATGCAATATTTCTTTTCCTAAATATTCTTGAATTGGTACAATTGAAATATATGACAATGATCACCGGAAGTGGCACCAATAATTTCATTATCGAATACAATGAAGATCGTGTTGAAGAAGAAAATTCTGCTGAAGGAAAAATAATAAGTCCTCAGAATAATTGAGTCGACTTTTTGAACCTTGTTCCAACCAGTTTTAATTTAAAAAATAAAAATCAATACTATTTATTCACTTACTGATTTCATAAATATTAATTGATTGAAAACAAATCTTCAAATATCTTTTTACCATCGGTATTACCAAGTGTAGGATCGCATGCTCTTTCGGGATGAGGCATCATTCCAAAAACATTCCTTTCTTTATTGCTGATACCGGCAATGCTGTTAATAGAACCATTTGGAGAATATTCAATATCTATTTCCCCTTTCTCATTGCAATAACTATAAAGCACCTGATTATTTTTAATAATTTCTTCTAACTCATTTTCTCTTGCAAAATATCTTCCTTCTCCATGAGCAACAGGAATTCTATAAACCTCGTTATAATTTCTTTCAGGTCCTGTTAAAAAAACATTTTTGCAGGCAAATTGCATGTGTGCATTTTGCAATAAGACACCAGGAAGTAAGCCACTTTCACATAGAATTTGAAAACCATTGCAAACTCCAAATACTTTCCCTCCTTTTTTGGCAAATTCAATAACACTTTGCATCATTGGGCTGAAACGGGCAATAGCACCGCATCTCAAGTAATCGCCAAAACTAAATCCCCCTGGAAGAACAATACAATCTGAAGCATTGAACATGGAAAGATCTTTGTCTTTGTGCCATAATGAAATCACTTCCTGACCTAAATCATATTGTAGCGCATTTATCATATCTGCATCACAGTTAGAGCCAGGAAAAATCACTACACCAAATTTCATTTTATAATTTTTTTAATTGTTGTCAAAGATAAACTATACCAAAATTATCGCACGAAATACTCCATATAAATTACGAAACCAGCCATGATCCATTGCAAAACCATTGGAATCCATCTCTTTTGCGGATAATAAAAAGCACAGGCGATAAACGCGGAAGCTGGAATCAAAGCCATCATCCAGTTGCCAATATTAAAACTCAGATTGATAAATGGAATTGCCAGCGCAACGACCAGGTAGATCAACATTGTTACCCAGTTTTTTCTTACCTGCAAAATTTGTTTTGTCATAAAAGAGCGAACATAAAAAGCGCCGATAATAATCATTAAAAGTAAGAGGCAAATTCCTGCAAGTTCAGGAGTAAACGCGTGATAAAAAGGTTTTGAAATTCCAAATCCTGATAAACGGAATGAGTATAAATTATTAGTAAAAAAAAGCCATGAGGCCAGGAAGTACCATGGAGTAAGGATTCCGATTAAAGTTATGAGCCATTCTGCAAGCCGCAGTGGTCGTGTGATGATCAATGAAAAAATAAGAAGTATTGCAAATGCAAAAGCAGGGAGGTAAAAAAATGTACAAATTCCTGTGGCGATTCCGACATTAAAAAGAGTTGATTTTGCATGTTGATTATTGTTCAGATTACTTAATTTAGACCATATCCAAATCAAAATTGTATTAATGATCAAAGGGCCGCTTAAAATATTCCATTCACTGAAAAAAGAAGTGATCAGCAAATAGCTCATCGCAGGTAAGTAATTTGGTTTTTGCATTAATCGTCTTCCAATCAAAATCTGATTAAAACTCACTGCCTGGGTATAAAGCAATAAATAAGTTATTATAAAATAGATTGTTGGATAGGTATCAAGAAAAGGTTTGATTCCATTAATAATATCTACAAATAAAAATCCATCTTTCTTTTCAACTACTGGAATTTGCGGGTGAAATAGGAATACAAATTTTAAAAGTATTCCATACACGAAAAGCAGGAAAGTATTTAGTGGGTTATTGGCACGGAAAATTCCTGTCACAATAGAAAATTAATTAAGCAGCAAAAATAAAAAATTAAAAGAATTACACGAATCAGAAAAGCAACTTTAATTAATTCGTGTAATTCAAGCCAATTTCGTCCTTTTAATAAATCTGAATTTGTTCGGGCAATTCCTGGGTTAAAATTCAATTTTTGCAAAGCAAATATAATTGCGGTAAACACATGGAATGATAATATCATTGGCACTTACCTGTTTTCCATATCTTGGCATAAATTGATAACCTCTGTCAAGGCTTTTTAATGGCGGATTCCGGGTGACTTTTCCTGAACCTGAAACACTTTGATCAACCAAAAGTAAGGACCGTCTTTCCAGTGAATTGAATAAAAAATGTAGTTGTCCGCCAGTCAGCATGGTTGCGTAGGAAAGAAAGTTATCAGTCTCATCATCGTATTGACTTTTGTTGATGACGCTTGCCCAGTCTATCTTTCCACTCATATCCATATTAAGAACAAGAATATTGTTATAATAATATCTATCCTGTCCGCGAGAATAATAGTATGGATTACGTCCATAGCCGTAAGAGTAAGGAGAAAACATGTAATAATTGTATGGCGAAAACATAGGATAACCATACAAATAATCATAACGGTTCCATGGACCACTGCGGGATTGAGAATAAAAATCCTCAGCCGTTAAAATAAATCCTCCATCTTTTTTCAATACAATATCGCGGATGAAATAATCATTCAAAGCGGTTTTATTATTCCCGTTTGTTTTCGCAATTGCCCGGATAGAATCTCCCAGATTTTGAAATTGTTGGGTAATGATATTTTTTTGATCAATATCCCAAACAGCAGTGAAAATCCCTTCAACATTACCCCGTTTCTTTTCATAAAATAAGGAATTGATCACATAATGCTTGTTGACATTATCTATTTTTAATTTGATGGCATCAAGATAATTTCCCTTCAGGTCCAATTGATTCATACTGAAACTATCTACTTCAGGTTGTTTTGTAATTAAAGAAAGATCTTCTATAAAATCTTTTGTGCTGGATTTGTTTCCTTTCGTAAAAACAAAATTGCCATTGTTATCAACGAAAAAATCACTGAACATATCTTTTCGATCGTCGAAGAAAGTTGGTATGCTTGATTTATGCAGAAGTTGCAAACTGTCGTTGAATAACAAAGTAGTGAAATTAAATTTTCCATTTTTCCGCTGGATCTTATAGATCATGATCTTCGATTTATCCTCACTGCTTACGGTGCTATAAATTTTATTGTTCGCAAAAAAATTGATGTGTGTAGTATCGAGTTCAACAGGATCCGAAAGTAATTTTCCATCAGCATTTATTTTTATGGCCATACAATAGATTGTGCTCCTTTTCTGAAATTGATATATAAGCATTGCAAAATCAGGGTAAGTAACAAAATCAACATTTAGCGTATTGTCTGGCATAAACTTCAGATCAACACGATTTAACAAACGCATGGAATTATCGTAAGAACAAACAGCATAATTGTTCCTGATATTTTTATAGATCAAAAAATTGTCGTGAATTTTTCCAATGATTTCAAAGTTAAGCTGGCGTGAATCCTGCGATTCAGGCTCAGTATAATTTATTTGCTGCGAAAAAACCGCAGAATAAAATATCGTTGAAATTAAAAATAAAAAAAGGTTTTTCATGATACTCTTAATGTTTTCTGTTTTGTCTTTTGCTAAAATCCCTGATAATAAATAAAGGAATAAAGCTATACTAATTTATGAAAACTAAGCATTTATGAAAAGTCAATATTTTACAAAAACTTTCTTCTTATTGATTTTTAACAAGAGATTTACCAGGTTCTTTTCAATAAACGATCTTTCGAAAATAAAGATAGCTTTTGTGGAACGAATGGAATTATAAGTTAGGTTTACTTACCTGCATTCCTCTTGATGGAATATAAAATTATCGCGAAGCCCGGAGCTTCACATTAAATGATCTAATTTTGAAAATTGAATTTAAGAAAAAAAAGTTATGGCTGTTGTTTTAATCTCTGGCGGTACTGGACTTATTGGTACTGCTCTGACACATCATTTAATTGAAAGAGATTATGACATTGTTATTTTATCAAGAAAAAAAAACCTCTCTTCCTTCAATCCAAAAATTAATTACTCTTATTGGAATGTTTCTGAAAAGATTATTGATGCTGACGTTGTAAAGAAGGCAGATCATATTATTCATCTTGCAGGAGCGGGAGTAATGGATAAAAAATGGACTGACGATTACAAAAAAAAGATTCTTGAAAGCCGGACAAAGAGTGCGGAACTGATTATAAGTTGTTTGAAAGAAAATAATCATCGTGTAAAAACATTTGTTTCGGCATCAGCCATAGGTTGGTATGGACAAGATGCAAAATCGTTGGAAAGAAAAGATGGATTTATTGAAACTGATTTGCCGTCAAATGATTTCTTGGGCGAAACTTGTCTGCTATGGGAATCAAGCACAGAGCCAGTCTCAGCGGAAGGAATCCGTTTGGTAAAACTGCGCACCGGAATTACTTTAAGTAATAAAGGGGGCGCTTTTAAGGAGTACAAAGCACCTTTGAATTTTGGCTTTGCAACAATTTTAGGAAGCGGAAAACAAATAGTTAGCTGGATTCATATTGATGATCTGTGCAGAATGTATTGCACAGCAATTGAAGATCTTTATTTGCGCGGGTGTTATAATGCTGTTGCACCCGACCCGGTGTCTCAAAAAGAACTTATACTTACTTTAGGACAACGAATGCGTAATAAATTTTTTATCCCTGTTTATGTTCCTTCCTTTATCTTAAAATTAATTTTTGGAAAACGAAGTATCGAACTTTTAAAAAGCACAACGGTGAGCAACAAAAAAATAAAAGCCACGGGATTTACTTTTTTATTTCCCTCAATAGAATCAGCAGTAGATGATCTGATAACCAACTCAGCAAAAAAAGAGCTATGATTATTTTTTTCACAGATTTTAAAAAGAGAATTGCTTACTTAATTCTCGTTAACCTAAAAGAAAGACATTTTATTTCCTTTATTCTCTTAAAACCGGCATTCCTCAGTTAACAAAATATTTTGGCGAATTTTTAATAAAACTGATTTAACAAGCTGCAATACCTTTGCGGCCAATGAGAAGGTTTCTTGCATTTATATTATTGCTGTCACACATGAACACTTCCATGTTTCTGCCCCAGACTCCGGAGCAGGATGTATATGATGCAAATGGAAATCAGTTGGATGATATTACCAGCATTGTTGAATTAGTTCGTGTTAAATTAGGCTACGATCATCATGCTGATGATGAAAATGATGACAGCGGGCAAAATTTTCATGTTCCTCATTCCGAATATACTTTCGAACAATTTTTAGAAGAAATAAAACATGAATTTGTTTTAAAAGAATCTGATCATTTTTCTGAACATCATGAACAAAAAATTCCTTCCATTTCTTACGATATTATTGTTCCTCCACCAAAAGCATAATCCTCTAAAAAGCACTGCTGCTTTATACTTTATTCCAAAATTTTATTGAGATTCTGATGAAACGGTTATAGATATAATCCGGTTTCTTCAGAAGCAATATTGATTCTTTTTAAACAAAATGAAATGAAGAAGAATATTCTATTCATGCTTTTCATTCTGTGTTTGAGTCATTCATTCGCACAGAATCCAACAGGCATTGAACAAGATACATTGAAACTAACCATCGGCGAAGCTGAAACGATTTTTTTGAATAAAAATCTAGATCTCATTGCACAGAAATACAGCATTGATTCTGCAAAGGCAACAGTAATCACTGCCAGGCTTTACGACAACCCTGATTTTTCTTATTCGAATGCTTTCTATAATGCAAGCACTCGCCATTTTTTTGATCCTGAAATGAGTTTGCAGATTTCGCAACTGATCAGGCTAGCAGGAAAGAGAAACAAATCTATTGACCTTGCAAAATCCGGAATTGATGTGGCGCAATATCAGTTTTATGATTTGCTTAGAACATTGAGGTTTGTGTTAAGAAATGACTTTTATAACATTTATTTTTTAGAACAATCTTCCAAATTATATCAACTTGAAATTTCATCTCTGCAGAAAATTGTTCCGGCTTTTCAAGACCAGGTGAAAAAAGGATTCATGGCGCCTGTGGACGTTTTGAGAATACAATCACAGCTTTATACTTTACAGGCAGAATATGATAATCTGCAAACAACTATTGATAATATTCAGAGCGAATTAAAAGTTTTAATTCGTGCAAACCCTTCTGCATATTTTCTTCCTGTTGCAACAATTTCTGATGTAAATAATCAAGTTGTTTCTCAAAGTGATTATCAATCTTTGATTGATTCAGCAATTGCAAATCGCCCTGATTTAAAAGCATTGAATGCAAACATTGTTTTCAGTAATTACAATTTAAGATTACAAAAAGCTTATGCAAAACCTGACATAACAATTAGTGCAAACTATGATCGGCTGGGAAGTTATGTCCAGGATTATAATGGCATAGGAATCTCACTTCCGTTGCCCTTGTTCAACAGAAATCAAGGCAATATCCGAAACGCTAAAATTCAAACGGAAGTTAATAAAACTCTTTATGAGAGCGGATTAGACAAGATTAAAGGTGAGATAACGACAAATTATATCACAGCTTTGCGGGCTGAAAAATTATTGCTTGGTTTTGATCCAAAGTTTGAAGAAAATATGAAAGTTATCATCGCTCAGGTAACTATCAATTTTCAAAAAAAGAATATTTCGATGCTCGAATTTCTCGATTACTATGATTCTTATAAACAAAATGTTTTGCAAATAAATCAATTACGTTTTAATAAAATGAACGCCTTGGAACAACTTAATTTTTCTGTCGGAAAAATAATTTTTAATCAATAATTTCTAAATACCATACAATGTCGAAAATAAATTTCCTTTCATTTTTACTAATTGGAATTATCATTTTTTCAAGTTGTAAAACAGATCCGAAAACTACTGATCAGAAGCAAAAATTTGTGATCTCAGATTCGTTATTGAAAACGATTCAAATAGATAGTGTAATAACATGTCCAATGGTAAACGCACTTACACTTACCGGAAAAGTAACGTTCAATGAAGACAAAGTAGCAAGGATATTTCCAATGGTTAGCGGTAATATCACTGGAGTAACTGCACAATTGGGAGATTACGTAAACAAAGGCCAGAAGCTTGGAGTAATAAGAAGTGGTGAAATGGCGGGTTACGGTAATGATCTTGTAACTGCAAAAACAAATCTCCTGATAGCTCAAAAAAATCTTGATGCTGCTGAAGATATGTATAAAAGCGGGTTGATTTCTCAAAAGGATTTTATTACTTCTCAGCAGATGTATAAACAGGCACAATCCCAGTTAAACAGGTCGAATGAAGTGCTGCAAATCAATGGCGGAAATACACAGGGTGAATTTGTGGTGCGTTCGCCAATAAGCGGTTTTATTGTTGAAAAACAAATCAATAATGATATGGCGATAAGGCCTGATAATACCAATGATCTTTTCACTGTTTCAGACTTAAAAGATGTTTGGGTAATGGCCAACGTTTATGAATCAAACATAGGACAAGTGCACCTTGGCGACAATGTAGATGTTTCCACACTTTCATATCCTGGAAGAATATTTCATGGGAAAGTAGATAAAATTTTAAATGTGCTTGATCCGACAAACAAAGTGATGAAAGTAAGAATTGTTTTGCCAAATCCAGATTATGCATTGAAACCTGAAATGTTTGCGAGTGTCAGAATCGTAAACAAGACTGACCAGGAATCACTTTGCGTTCCGTCAAGCTCATTAATTTTTGAAAACAGCCAATATTTTGTCCTTGTGTATAAAAGCCAGTCCGATGTAAAAATCATACCTGTGCAGATAATAAGCAGTAATGGAAATCAGAGCTATATATCAGGTGTGATAAAGGAAGGAGATAAAATAATCGGCTCAAATACGGTATTAATTTATAACGCAATAAATTCTTAAAACGTAAAAAAATATTCATGTTAAAGATTCTGAAATCAATTATCGCGTTTTCATTAAAGCGAAAATATTTTATCTTATTTGCCACTGTGGTTTTATTGATTGGCGGCATCATCACGTATAGGAATATGCCCATAGAAGCATTTCCAGATGTGACCAATACGGAGATCACCATTATCACACAATGGCCTGGAAGAAGCGCTGAGGAAATAGAAAAATTCATTACAATCCCCATTGAAATTTCGATGAATCCTGTGCAAAAAAAGACAAGCTTACGTTCCACAAGTGTCTTTGGTTTGTCTTATGTAAAATTAATTTTTGAGGATAATGTAACTTATGAAGAAGCAAGGATCCAGGTAAATAATTTATTAGCGAACGCAGATCTTCCTCCCGGAATTTCGCCGTCCGTACAACCGCCAACAGGCCCTACAGGTGAGATTTACCGGTATTCACTCAGAAGTAAAGTACGGGATGTAAGAGAATTGAAAACATTACAGGATTGGGTGGTTGATCGTCAATTGAGATCAGTGCCAGGTGTAGCTGATGTAGTTAGTTTTGGTGGCGAGACCAAGTCTTATGAAATACAGGTGGATCCTGGGAAATTAACCACACTTGGAATTAGTTCTTTGGATGTTTACAACGCGGTTACGAAAAGTAATATCAATATTGGCGGTGATATTATCAACAAAAATAACCAGGCTTACGTAGTGCGCGGAATCGGATTGCTGAATGATATTAATGAAATAAAAAACATCATTGTACAGAATGTAAATGGCGTTCCTGTTTTGATAAAAGATATTGCAGATGTAAAAATTTCCAATCTTCCGCGTTTAGGACATGTTGGAAGAACAGATGCGATTGTTGATTCAGCAGGAAAGCGAACAATAGCTAACGAAGATGATGTGGTAGAGGCAATTGTATTGATGCGAAAAGGGGAAAATCCAAGTAACGTGATCACCGCATTGAAAGAAAAAGTAGAGAAGGTAAATAAAGAGATTTTACCTGTTGATACGAAAATTGTTCCCTATTACAATCGGGAAGATTTGATCAATTATGCAACCGGAACTGTCCTGCATAACCTTGTAGAAGGGATTCTGCTGGTGACTTTAATTGTGTCTTTATTCATGTTTAACTGGCGAACTACGTTGATCGTTTCCATTGTAATTCCTCTTTCACTTTTGTTTGCTTTTATTTGTTTGCAACTGATGAACATGTCTGCAAATTTACTTTCTCTCGGAGCGATAGATTTTGGGATTATTATAGATGGATCTGTAGTGATGGTAGAAGGAATTTTTGTGATTTTGGATAAAAGAGCAAAGGATGTTGGCATGGAGCGTTTTAATAAACTGACGAAACTTGGGTTGATAAAAAACAGCGGCGCCGAATTAGGCAAAGCGATCTTCTTTGCAAAACTGATCATCATTGCAGCCCTTGTTCCAATCTTTGCTTTTCAGAAAGTAGAGGGAAAGCTTTTTTCTCCCCTTGCCTATACTCTCGGTTTTGCTTTACTTGGTGGTTTAATTCTTACGCTTACTTTGGTGCCGGTTCTTATCAGTGTGTTATTACGAAAAAATGTTCGTGAAAAACACAATCCAATCGTTCACAAAATGAATGTATGGATGCTGAAGGGATTTGATTTTAGTGTAAAGCATAAAAAGGCCGCAATCATCTCATCGATATTGATCATTATTGTTGGCTTGTATTCATTCAAATTTCTGGGTACTGAGTTTTTACCTGAATTGGACGAAGGCTCAATTTGGCTTCGTGTACAATTACCTTATAGTATTTCCCTGGAAAAATCAGTTGATGTTGCCAAACAGGTTCGCGAAAAAATGATTGCCTTTCCACAGGTAAAAAATATTGTTTCACAAACAGGACGACCAGATGATGGTACAGATGTAACAGGATTTTACAACAACGAATTTGACGTTATCCTTTATCCGGAAAAATCCTGGAAACCGCGAATTTCGAAAGAAGAATTAATAGATAGTATGAACAAGAAACTTTCTGTAATTCCTGGCGCTGACCTCAATTTCTCACAACCGATTTCGGATAATATTGAAGAAGCAGTATCCGGAGTAAAAGGATCAATTTGTGTAAAGATCTATGGCGATTCGCTCAATTATATGGAAAGCAAAGCTGACGAAGTATATAATGTCTTGTCGCAGGTCAAAGGTATTACCGATCTTGGTGTGATTAGAAATATTGGTCAGCCCGAATTGAACATTGATCTTGATCAGCAAAAAATGGCTTTATACGGTGTAGCCACAGCTGATGCCAACGCGGTGATAGAGATGGCAATAGGTGGAAAAGCAGCTACTCAATTATACGAGGGAATCCGCAAATTTGATATAAGATTGCGCATTCCTGAAGAGTACCGGAAATCTGAAACAGATATCGGAAACCTAATGGTGCCTACACAAAGCGGCGCAAAAGTGCCGGTAAAAGAAATTGCTAATATCACTGTAAAAACGGGTCCCTGCCTTATTTTCAGAGATGACAACGAACGATACTCTGCAGTAAAATTTTCTGTTCGCGGCAGAGACATGGGAAGCGCAATCCAGGAAGCGCAGGAAAAAATGAGGAATACTGTAAAATTGGAAAACGGGTATTCATTAGTATGGCAGGGAGATTTTGAAAATGAGCAACGCGCAACAAAACGATTACAGGAAGTTGTGCCAATCAGCTTATTACTCATATTTCTTTTGTTGTTTACGATGTTTGGAAATTTCAAGGATGCCCTGCTGGTTTTTTTGAATGTGCCATTTGCTATTGTTGGTGGTATCGCGGCGCTTTATATTACGGGAACTAATTTCAGCATCTCTGCAGGCATTGGCTTTATTGCTTTGTTTGGAATTTGTATCCTATTTGGTGTACTGATAATTACAGAAATAAAACATAATCTTGAAACACCGAAAAAAGGGCATCATCAAAGCTTATTAGGAGCAATCAGATCGGGAGTACATTCAAGAGTGCGACCGGTAATGATGACTGCCTTTATGGACGCGATAGGTTTGTTTCCGGCAGCAATTTCAACCGGGATCGGTTCAGAAAGCTCAAGACCGCTGGCGCGAGTGATCATCGGAGGTGTTTTGTGCGCCATGTTTTTTTCGATATGGATCTTTCCGCTCTTTTTTGAAAAAGCATATAGAAAATTTGATACACAACACCTAAAAGAAAATACTGGAAATGAAACAGAAGCATCATAAAGAGTGAATTTTTATTCATTCCTGATTCTGCAACTGGCATGGCAGAAGGAATAACTCATAATGGCAAATAAAAAATGCGCAGAAGATTATACGTTTTTATTTTACCACTGATGCTATCATCGGCATTAAATTCAGTTGCACAAATAAAAGATGAATCCGGATTCTTAAATTCATCTGAAAAGTTTAACAAGTTCCGCTTTGTTACTGTTGTTGTAAGTGAATCAGCATTAGCAACAATTGCTACACGTAGGTTTACAGTATTTGTGGTACAAGAAATATCCAAAGAGCAAATTTCATTTTTTTAATGATAATAATGAATGGCTTCAAATGGATAAGATAAGACATGCAACAACTGTGTACAATATTTCTTCGGTTCAATACAATCTGATGCGCTGGAGTGGAATAAACTCACATGTTTCTGTATTGATTGGTGGATTAACAGGTTTAGCTTATTTAAGTTTGATAGAAATCATGGACGGGTTTTCTGCAGAATGGGGATTTTCTAAAGGTGATATGTTGGCTAATATATCTGGTGCTGCCTTGTTCACAGCGCAGCAGGCTACATGGAGCCAGCAAAGAATACAGATGCGATTTTATTTCATAAAAGTATTTTTGCAAAATTTAATCCTGATGAATTAGGAGAAAGCTTTCCTCAGAGGCTGATTAAAGATTATAATGGGCAAACTTATTGGCTTTCATTTAATATTCATTCTTTTCTTAACACCCAAAACAATTTCCCAAGGTGGATGAACGCTGATTTTGGCTATGGAGCAGATGGAATGACGGGAGCAGTTATTAATCCTAAAGAAGTAAATGGAAAAATTATTCCATCATTTGAGCGAAACAGAAAAATGTTTTTTGGAATAGATGGTGCTTTTACAAAACCAGCAACGATACCATTTCCATCATGGATAAATATTTTCCGGATACCAATTCCTGTGTTAGAACTTAAGAAGAATAAGATTACATTCAGGCCATATTATTTTTGAACTTTATTTCAAATGCAGTAACAAGCAATACAATTAATTGTACTTTTCTTCACAACATAACTGCATATACTAAACGAAAGTAGTAGTTTAATTAAATATTGCTGCAAATTGAAACAAAAATCCCGACGGCAATTAAACTCGCAATTTTCGATAAAAGGTGATGTGCATGAAGATCAATATACAAAAGGCACAACGATTGAACCAAAGAATAAAACGTACATTCCTGAACAATTGGACTTTTATTTTGTGCATCAAATAATGATTTTTAAACACAAACGGGCAATATGTTGGGATCTCATTTATAAAAAAGTCTGAAGGTCCAGAAATGAGTTGATCATGGGCAAAAAATCATTTCTAATAAATCATCGCCGGATCACTAAATTGAAAATCTATTTTCCTTTTGACATATTATCTTTGAGAGATGAAGACGGTTCATTTACTAATAAGCGGAAAAGTGCAGGGTGTTTTTTTCAGGGAATCAGCAAGGAAGCTGGCTGAAAAATTAAATCTAAAAGGCTGGATCAGAAACAGGAATGATGAAAAAGTGGAAGCAGTGATCAGTGGCGATGAAAATGATGTAAATGATTTTATTAACTGGTGCCATACAGGGCCTGAAAGAGCAGAAGTAACACAGGTAATTGTTTCTAAACAACCAGAAACTTCTTTTGAAAAATTTAAAATTATCAGAAACTATTAATCTATTTCTATAAATAATTCAATTGTTTTTTTACTTAAACACATTCATAAAATGAACATGAAAAAGATTTTTTCAACCATTCCATTCGCTTTATTTTTCCTCTTTTTTTCCACTTATTGTTCTGCACAGAAATTCTATTTATTTGTTGGAACCTACACGAATACGGATAGTAAAGGCATTTATATTTACGATTTTAATTCTGCCAATGGCGACTTCAAATGGATCAGCAACACCGATAGCGTAACCAATCCATCGTATCTTACCATTTCAAAAAATGAAAAATTTGTCTATGCAGTGAACGAAACAAATGGTACTAATCCCGGAAGAGTAACCGCCTATTCGTTTGATAAAAAAAATGGCACTTTACATTTTTTAAACACAACAGCTTCGGGAGGTGAGGATCCATGTTATATTGCTACAACATCTGATAACAAATGGCTAACAGTTGCCAATTACACTAGTGGTACGGCAACGGTTTTTACCATTAATACAAATGGTACTGTAGAACCCTATTCACAATTGATCAATGATTCTGCTTATAAAAATACTGGAGAAACTGCAACTCCTCATGTTCATGAAACTGTTTTTTCGCCTGATCAGAAATTTTTATTAACTCCCGATTTAGGTTTAGACAAAGTGATCGTTTACAAGTTTAATGAGTCAATAACAAAACCACTTATTTTATCAACAAAAACTTTTGCTCAATCCGCAAATGGAACTGGCCCGCGACATCTTGTTTTTCATCCAAATAAAAAATGGGTTTACCTCATGCATGAGATGGGAGGAAACGTAACTTTCTATAAATATAATAGTGGGAAATTGACACAAGTTCAGGATCTTCCTGCTTTTCCTAAAGATTTTGAAGGACGAAAGGATGGTGCAGAAATTATGATTTCTCCTGATGGCAAATTCTTGTACGTTTCTGAAAGAGGTGATCTGAATTCAATAACCATTTTTTCAATTGATCCTGTTTCAGGAAAATTAACTCAGAAAGGATATCAATCCACTTTTGGAAAGGGACCAAGAAATTTCATTATTGATCCAACCGGAAAGTTTATGTTGGTCGCTAACCAGGATTCCAGAAACATCGTTATTTTTAAAAGAAATCCCCAAACTGGTTTGTTAACCAAAACAGGAAAAGAAATTACGATTCCCAGACCTGTTTGTCTTCAAATGATTCCCAAAAATTAAGGTACTGAAAATAAAAAACTTCCCGGTTCAGAGGGAAGTTTTTTAGTAATTTAATCCTGGGGTTTCAAGGTTTTTCAGGCTTAAATTTTAAGAACATTAAAGGGTTAGTTTTTCACCAGGTTACGGCTTTTATCAGGATAAGGATTAGTAAAAAAAAGAAGTTGAATGATATCAGATTTTAGGTTTTTAGGATAAAGAATATTTGCTTTCAAGGGATTTGGATTCAGATCAATGTTTGTTGAACATCAATCAACTTCTGACACAAAAATATATACAGTCGTATCTTCCAGCAAGCGCGATATTGCTGATTTTTGTCATTATTAGATTTACTGCATGAATCGTAAAAACACGAACAACAGAAAAAGAAAATCTACGAAATTAAAGCGATCTTATTCAGCTCTTTTTGCAAAATAGTAGAAATGATTTCTCACCTTTTTTATGACATTTGCAGGTTCTCTTGATATAAACAGAAATTGAAAAAGTAAAACGAAGTTTTAAGCAGGTTTTTTAATCACAGCAAACTCAAGGGTAAAGCAACTCCCTTTTCCCGGCGTACTCTCAGCTTTTATTTTTCCATGATGAGCATCTACTACAGATTTTACATAACTAAGACCCAGACCAAATCCTTTGATGTTATGAATATTGCCTGTATGAGCCCGATAGAATTTTTCAAAAACCCGGTTCAGTGTTTCTTTGTTCATGCCGATTCCGTTGTCTTCGATTTTAATACGGATATGACTGTTAAAATTGGAAGTAGAAACTTTTATCTTCAGATTTTCTTTTGAATATTTTACAGCGTTATCCAGCAAATTATTAATGATGTTGGTAAAATGAACTTCATCAGCTAAAACAAGGTCATTCGAAGCATTAAAATGTGTTTCTAAAATTCCATTTTTTTCTTTTAAAGGAAGCTCAATATTATTAATGGCAGCTTTGATAAGATCAGTAGCATGAAGTGGAATCAGGTTCAATTGGAGCGCTTGTTTATCCATTAGTGCCGCTTGCAGTATGGTTTCCACCTGCTTGTTCATTCTCTTGTTCTCATCTTTAATGATGCCGGAGAAATAATCCATTTTTGTTTTATCATTCACTACTTTTTCATTTTTTAAAGCGTCCACTGCGAGAGAAATGGTGGCAAGTGGAGTTTTAAATTCATGCGTCATGTTATTGATAAAATCGGTTTTTATCTCGCTTAATTTTTTCTGATTTAATAAAGCTCTAATTGTAATAAAGAAAGCAGCAAAAATTACGAATGTAAATATGACCGCTCCAATCAACATCCAGACCATTTGTTTCCACACCACGTTTTTAATGTGAGGAACAACCACCACTAAAAGTTCCTGCGGAGCCAGCCCTTCCGATAAACTTCCACCCGGCGGGTCAAGCGGATAAACGAAGGAAAGATTGTTTATAGTATCACTGTAAGCGGAATAAAAATTTTTTGATTGAAGATCGTCGCCAATCATAGAAGTAGTGGTGATTGCGAATTCAAACTCAAGATCATTGATATGATTCTTCTCAAACTCTTTATTGATCATCGTTCTGATCTCATGCCTTGAAAAATTGTGAGCGATGGTAGAGGGGAAAACATTCAGAGGAAATAAAAGATCCGCATTTTTTCTGTTATCAAACGGAGAGATTTTTGCTCTCTCGTTTATAAGATCTTTGGCAGATTGGATCGTGACCATTTTTATCGTTTCTTCAAACTGTAATTCTTTATCCTGCAAAGCCTGTTTGATCCAAACGATCTGAAAAAAAATAATTCCCAACAAGGAGACAAACACAAGAACAGTAATAATTGGGAAAATTTTTTTCATGCGCGCAAATTTAAACTTCAATGCCGCTAATTAGCCAAAGCAGCGAGTTAAGATTTGTTTTTTTAACTATCTCTTATCTTTTATTGATCAGACAAAGAGACACGTTTTTATTTTTTTTGAGCAAATAAAATTAATTTAGAATTATGATTTCACCAGCAAAAGGAACTTTATTAATCGCCAACCCGTTTTTGAAGGATCCAAACTTTAGCCGCACTGTTATTTTTATTTGTGAAAATATGCCGGAAGGAACTTTTGGTTTTGTATTAAATAAACAATTTCCAAAAACATTGAATGAACTGATTCCTGATCTGGAGATGCCGGATTTTCCTGTATTTTTAGGAGGTCCTGTTCAGCCTGATTCCTTACATTTTTTGCACCAATATCCTGAATTGATCAGTGGCGGTGAAGAAGTTTTTGATGGAGTTTACTGGGGCGGCAATTTCGAAAGTCTGCAGATCCATTTGAAAAACAATGACATCAGCAGTGATAAGATTCGTTTTTTTATTGGTTACAGTGGCTGGACAGAAGGCCAGCTTGATGATGAAATGAAAGAAGATAGCTGGCTAACGGTGAAGGCTACGCGAAAATTAATTTTTGATACCAGCGCCACAGAAACCTGGAAAGAATCTTTGAATTATCTTGGGGGAGACTATAAAATGCTCATTAATTATCCGATAGACCCGCAATTGAACTAATGGATGGTGGCAAAGTTCTTGTTACAATTGGAAGAAAAAATTGTTATGAAGAAACTATGGATATTGTTTGCAATCCTTTGCGTTAGTACTTACTTGGTTCTTTCTGGAAATGATAAAAAAGAAAAGAAACATTCCAGAAAACATCCAAAGAACAAATTGAAAAAAAGCCATTTTCCAAAACAGGAAGTAGCTTCTACATAAATCATTAGTTTACTTATTTTTACCAAAAACGATTGCTTTATAAATTATTATTATTCCCCTCAAGAATAGCATTGCATTTTTATTGCCGCAAAATTATCATCAATAATAAAGCAATGCTCAAAAATGGGGGTCCATTGCTTATTGCAGCGAATCATCCTAATTCTTTTCTGGATGCCATTATTGTTGGCTCTCTTTTTAAATCGCCAGTTTATTCCCTGGCGCGCGGTGATGCATTTGCAGGAAAATTTGTTACAAAGATCCTTTCTTCGTTTAATATGCTTCCCGTTTATCGCGTTAGTGAAGGCGTGGAAAACCTGGAACATAATTATACCACTTTTCAACTGTGTCAAAAACTATTTGAAGAAAATAAAATTGTTTTAATTTTTAGTGAGGGAAGATGTATCAACGAATGGCATCTTCGTCCTTTAAAAAAAGGAACGGCGCGACTGGCTTTTAGTGCATGGGGGAAAAATATTCCGCTAAAAGTTTTGCCGCTGGGAATTAATTATAGTTCTTTTCGCTTTTTTGGTAAAAATGTATTTCTCAATTTTGGAAGTATTATTTCATATAAAGATTTTAGTGAAGATTCCGTTGCAAGATCTATCAATCGTTTCAATGAAAAATTAAATGAACAATTAAGTGAACTCGTTTTTGAAATTGATAAAAATGATCATCAAAGGCTCAAGAATTATTTTTTTGTCAGGCAATCTTTTGCAAAAAAAATTCTCTTATTTATTCCTGCTATCCTTGGTTTTATTCTTCACGCACCTTTGTATTTTATCATTCATCTTGTGATAAAAAATATCGCAAAAGATCATTATGATTCTGTGATGACAGCGATTTTATTTTTGTTATATCCTTTAATTGTTGTCTCAATTACCCTTATTTTTTTTCTTTCGACAGGAAATATGTATTCCTTACTATTACTGATTCTGCTGCCGTTTACATTGTGGAGCTATTTGCAATTAAAAACACAAATTCATTAAAAAAGAAATTACTGTATTTGTTTGATTACTCTATTTTGATTTATAAAAAAAAGCCGGCGACTACCGGCTTTTCAAAATTGTTTTTACTAAAATTATTGTTGCATCCCTGCAGGTGGCATATCCGA